>Ga0187861_10000755_pt1 | contig 36490 bp, 38 predicted proteins | sample June2016WEW_10_1_3_FD_132986 | JGI IMG/M metagenome (GOLD analysis project Ga0187861, IMG submission 132986) | Peatland microbial communities from SPRUCE experiment site at the Marcell Experimental Forest, Minnesota, USA - June2016WEW_10_100 | ecosystem: Environmental > Terrestrial > Soil >...
GCGGCGTCGCTCCTTCAGGGTTTCCCCCATTGAGAAAAATCCTCGACTGCTGCCACCCGTAGGTGTCTGGACCGTGTCTCAGTTCCAGTGTGGCTGGTCGTCCTCTCAGACCAGCTACCCGTCCAAGCCTTGGTGGGCCATTACCCCGCCAACTAGCTGATAGGCCGCAGCCCCATCTCATTGCGCCAGGTCTTACGATCCCCAGCTTTGACCTTACAGTCACATGCGGTATTAATCCGGCTTTCGCCGAGCTATCCCCCACATTGAGGTAGGTAAGCTACGTGTTACGCACCCTTTCGCCACTAGAGTTCACCCATATTGCTATAAATAAACTCCCGTTCGACTTGCATGTCTTATCCACGCCGCCAGCGTTCGTTCTGAGCCAGAATCAAACTCTCCGTAATAAAATCAACCAGACCTGCCCCGAATTGCTTCGAGGCTTGCCATGACCCTTTCGGGCCATCGCTGATCCGACCGATTCCACGTTGAGCAACCAGTCAGGGCTCCCCGACTGGTTTTTGTTACTTCACTCAAAGTTTGCCCCGGCTCGCGCCGAGACAAACGTGGGCTCTCACGTATCGCACATTTCAATTTTCAAAGAACACCGCGGACCCCGATTCTCACCGGGGTGCGCAATCAACTTTCAGACAATCAACCCTCAGCCTTCTAGCTGAACGCTGATGTCTACCCGCTGATCGCCGCCGTTCTCTGGCGACAAAAGTCCCATTTTCGGGATTCAGGCTTGTCGCACTCCTAAAGAACTGTCCGAACTTCCTCCCCCACAAGCACCAACTATCTACCCCCTATTGCATCGCCTGTCAAGCCCCGACGAACAAATCCCCGCAACCGCCCCGCAGCCTGGTTCCCGCGAAAGGGCCGTCAACGTACTGAGCCGGCCATGCCGATGCAAGAACTTTCTTTCAGCTGCCCGCTTTAGCCCGGATTTCCTGCCTTCCAACCCATGTCGCCAAGGCATCCCACAGCCAAAATAGAGCTTAAACAATGCCGTCCCACTACACAACACGCACCGCTGCTCCTGTGCTGCAATTCACAGCAAACTGCCTGTTTCCCCCTGCTGGAGCCGCCTAGACCCGGGTCACGTTCTGGGCCTTTGCGCCCTTCGCATCCTGAATGACCTCAAATTCGACCGTTTGACCTTCGGCCAACGTCTTGAATCCGTCACCCTGGATCGACGAAAAGTGGACGAATACGTCCGGTCCGCCCTCCTGCTGGATGAATCCGAAACCCTTCTTTTCATTGAACCACTTCACTGTTCCGCGTGCCATGTCTTGCTCACCTCCTCGGCGGTATTGCTTGGGGATGATATTTCTTGGTGGAAAACTCCTTTTGGCGGGAAAAACAAAAACGACCGCGCCCACCCTTCTCGGGCAAACACAGTCATTTACACATACAACTACATTCCTCCAGATTCTCTCGCGAACCACTCACAAAAACAGTCCACCACGTCCTAGCTTCACCATTCTTGTACCAAACCTTTACCCGCCCTGTCAAAGCTTTTCTGGCGGGCCCGCCTGCCGCGGACTCGAACATAGCGGGCTTGTCGGCTTGTGGCGGAGAGGGAGGGATTCGAACCCCCGAGACGCTTGCGCGCCTAACGGTTTTCAAGACCGCCGCTTTCGACCACTCAGCCACCTCTCCGTCGTCATTCGCGTGGAACTTGCAGGGCAATTCTAGTCCGCCGATAGAGCGCGGTCAAGGCATGCCCGCAGCCGCGCAGCCCCGAGGAAAATCTTGGCCTCCCGTCCCATCTCCCTTACGATCCGCTCACAAGCCATGCTGGTAGAACACTCCGCCGATGCCAAGGCTAATGCCCCCCATGCCGCCATCAAGCGCGCCACGGATGCCGTGTCCAGATCCCTCCTCCGCGAGATTGTCGACGTCGTGGCCATCCCGCGTCATTACGAACTGGAACCGGAAAACAACCGCCTGACCGGTCATTGGATCGCCCGGCAACTCCGCTCCTACGGCTACGAGACCCACTTCCACGGCGAGTACGCGAACGTCGTTGCCCTTGCGCCCGGTAACCCCGTGGGAGCGGCCTCCCAGTCGCTAATCCTCGTCGGCGCGCACTACGACAGCGTCCCCGGCTGCCCCGGTGCCGACGACAATGCGAGCGCGGTCGCCGCGATGCTGGCCTGCGCCAAGGTGTTGGCCGAACACGCTCCTGAAAGTCCTGTCTGCTACGTCTCCTTCAACCGCGAGGAAGACGGCCTTTTGGGCAGTGCCGACTTTGTGGAAGGAATTGTTGCAGGCAAATCGTTCGCGGTTCGCGAGGCCCACATTCTGGAGATGGTCGGCTGCTGCAATCACCGCCCCGCTTCCCAGTCCATTCCGACAGGCTTGCCGATCCAGATACCGGACCGCGGCGATTTCCTCGGCATCCTCGCGAATCACGATTCGACCGCCATCGCCAGCGCCATCTTGCGAACAGCCAAGACGTACCGCCCGGGCTTTCCGGTGCTGAGCCTGAAGGTTTATGGCGGAATTGAAAAACTCGTCCCGGTTCTTGGACGAAGCGACCACGTGCCATTCTGGAGGGCCGACATCCCTGCGGTCATGTGGACCGACACGTCGGAATTTCGCAACCACCATTACCACCGGGAAACCGACACACCCGACACACTCGATTACGACTTCTTGAGCGCGGTTACCCAGATTCTCATCGCCACCGTGCTGGATTCCGTGAAAAAACGCTTCGCCCTAGCCGAGTAGCGTATCGCTGGTCGCGACAACAGAAACGGTTGGCTGTGTCGTCCAAGACGGGTCAAGGTGCGGGCACGAAGCCCATTTGTCTGAGAACCTGCTGCCCGCGCGCTGACTTCACAAACTGGATGAAATCGTGGGTCCCCGTCGTTTCCTTCTCCTGGTTGGTGTACAGATGGAGGACGCGCGCGTAGTGGTACTCGTTCTTGTTCACCGAAGCCATGCTTGGTTTCACTCCGGAAATGGACAGCACCTTCGTCCCGTCGTCCTTCGCCGACTCGGTGCTTGAATAACCAATCCCATTCGGATCCTGGGCCACCGCTTTCACGATGCCCTCGTAATTCGTGAATAAATTCGGGCGGGCGGCGTACGGCTTGTTGCCCATCGCCAATTCCCGGAACCCCAAATACGTCCCTGAAATCGGATCGCGCACGTACAAGTGAATGGGACCCTCCGCCCCGCCCACATCCTTCCAGTTCTGGACGGCCCCGGTGAAAATATCTTCCACTTGGTTTTGCGTCAGGTTCCCCAGGGAATTCTTGGCATTGACCACCACCGCCACGCTGTACGCGCCGATGACATAATCATTCAAGATCACGCCACGCAGCTTGGCCAGTTCCACTTCCTCTTTGCTCGGGTATCGGGAAGCTCCGGCAATATCGCATCGCGAGCCCATCAACGCCCCCATTCCATACGCCGTGCCCTTGGTTTCAATGTCAAACTCGGCCTTGGGATGGTCTTTCTTGTATTCAGCGATGAGGCGCGGAGCCAATTCTTCCCCAATCGTGTTCGAGCCTCTGATGATAATCTTCCCTTCACTACCCGCCGCTCGGGTGGGTTCGGGCGCTTCTTCCTTGCTGGCGGGACAACCCGCGATCAAGGCACTGAGCACTATCAATCCAACACTTCGAACGAGCCTCACCCCGTCCAAGTCAAGGCAACCATCGCAGAGAGTTCTTTTCATGGCGCTTCCTTCCATGGGGAATATTGTCAATCGAATCTTTATCCCCCCAGGCAAATACATCAAGCAAAAAAGGCTCTTCGGGGCAGTTTTATCGTGCTTCAATGCCCCCCCCGACCCCCACGCAACCCATGTCCAAACACCCGCGTCGTGTCGCCACTAGACCCAGCCGCATCGCGTGTGTTAGCCTGCGCATCCGACAGGCAAACGATGATGAATTCAGGCTCTGATCGTGAAGCGCGAGAGACTCTCGCGCGTCTTGCCGAGGAAACCAGTCTCCGGGTTCACGGCGGCGCCATTCGTCGCACGTCTTCCCGCTTCTGTCTCGGCATCGAGCACGGCGATTACAACGGCACCGCACTGTTCGGCGTCGGCACCGATCGCTTTATCTGGCTGGCTTGGCATCCCAACAACTCTGACCGCGTTCGCCTGTACAGCGGCAACCTTCCCAACGACGGCATCATCGACTTCAAGCTCGGTGACGTGCCCGCCCCGAAATCGACAGCCGTCGCCCACACTTGGGCCCGGTTTCCCTTCGGCGTGAACTACATCCTGCAACGGCAGGGATTTGAACTAGGCCGCGGTTTTGACGCCGTGCTTCATGGCAACATTCCCGGCGGCGGCATGTCGCGCTCCGCTTCCCTTTGTATCAACCTGATCCTCACCTTCCTCGAAGTGAACAGCATCGCGCCGCCGGAGGGCATGAAGATCGTCGACCTGGCACAGGCCGTTGAAAACGATTACATCGGTTCCCCCTGCGGAAAGCTCGACCAAATCATGATTTATTTCGCCCGCGCGGGCTTGGGCACCCACTACGATCCAAAGAGCCGTTCGATTCGTTACGTGCCGCTCGGCAAGCACGCCATCGATTTTCGGTTCGTCAGCCTCGACACCGGTACCGTCCGGCCCGGTTTGGAGAATTCCACATACAAAATCCGCCGCGCCGAGTGCGAAGAACTCGTCACTCTCGCGGGAAAAGATTTCGGCTTCACCTGTCTCGCCGATATTCGGGACCAGGCACTGTATGATCGCGTGCTGGCCAGCTATGGCAAATCGCGTCCCGACCTCTGTGACCGTCTCAAGTACCTTTTCCACGCCCAGCAGCGATTCCCGCGCATGCTCGATGCCTGGAAATTGGGTGACATCGAGACCGTCGGCGCGATCTTCCGCCAGGACGGTATCGGTCTGCGGGATGACTACAGGATTTCCGGCCCCGAACTGGAAACGATGTGCGACATCGCCCGTACGGTTCCCGGTGTGCTCGGCGAACGCATGCTCGGCGGCGGCGACAAAGGCGCGGCAGGCGCGCTGGTGCGCGCGGAGAGCCTCAAGACCCTCCAGGCCGCCGTGGACAAGGAGTATCCCCGTCGTTACCCGGATTTGGCGGACAAATACGCCGTCCACGTCTGCAAAATGGTCGACGGCGTCACCATCTTGACCGGTTGTTGAGGTCGTTACTGCGGCTTCGACCCATAGTTGATCGCCATCGATCCCCGGGAGAACTCCTCGAACCCGCATTCACAATAGCCGCACGATTCCATCAACTCCTTGGTTCCGCGCTGCGCCGGGTAATTCTGCAGCGACGCCAAAATGTAGCCGTGCGTATCGGGGTCGCCGCAAAACAGGCGCCCCAAAATCGGCAATACCACCCGCAAATAGCCGAAATACGCCGCCCGAAACGGCTTCGACTCCGGCTTCCCGAAGTCGAGCGACAGAAACTTCCCGCCCGGCCGCAGCACGCGCAGGATTTCACGCAACCCCAAATCAATGTTCGCCAGGTTCCGCAAGCCGTACCCCACGCTCACCACATCGAACGAGTTCTCGCCGAACGGCAACCGCAACGCATCCGCCCGAATCCATTCCAGCCGCGAAACCTTTTCACGGCCGCAACGCGTCGCCGCCACCTGCAGCATTTCCCAGGTAAAGTCTGCTCCCGTCACAGTTGCGCCACGTCGCGCGAACATCAATGCGATGTCGCCCGTGCCGCAACACAGGTCGAGCACGTCGCGCGGTTCGCCCGCCAACTCCACCAGCCGCCGTTTCCAGCGCCGGTGCTGGCCCGCGCTCATGATGTCGTTGAGCCGATCGTAGCGGCGCGCGATCGTGGCGAACAACTCGTGCACTTTCTCCGCGCGACGCTCGTCGGCCTGGTAGAATTTACTTTCCACGCCGCGAGAGCCTAGCGTAGAAGAACGCCATGAGTCACGACCGAATCGCCCAGGCGCTCGAGCTATGGCAGCGATTCCCCGACAACGATCTCTCCCGCTTCAATCTCGCCCAGGCGTACGTCGACGCGAACGACTACGCCGGCGCCCTCGAGCACCTGCGCGCCCTCTGCCAGAAGAAACCCGACTGGATGGTCGTGCACATCCAACTCGGCAAGTCTTTACTCGCCGCAGGCGAGACTCAGAGCGCCAAGCCGGTCCTCGAACACGCCCTCCAACTCGCCATCGCCCAACATCACGACGGCCCCCGGGAGGAACTCGCTGATCTTGTCAAAAACCTGTAAAATTTCCACTGGTAGGGAAACATTGCCGCCAAAAAGGTGTCCAATGCAGCAACTGGAGGAATCATCATGAAACACGCCCTCTGTCTGATCGCCATCATCGCCGGCACCGTTCGCGCTGCCGAACCGCTGCCGGCACAAAGCCAAATCACCGCAGTCACCGTCTATCCAGACCGCGCCCAGATCACCCGAACAACCGAAGTACAGCTGCCGGCCGGCGAAAGCCGCGTGGCACTTGCCAACCTCCCGGTCAACCTGCTGGATGATTCAGTGCGCGCGACCGGCACGGCCGGTCAGACGGTCACCATCCAGGACGTCGAGACCCGCCGCGTCGTGCACGAACGCGTCCGCGACGAGAAAGCCGCCGAACTTGAATCCAAACTCGAAGCGCTGCGCGACCAACAAACCGTACTCGATGCCCGTCAGCGCGTGCTCGATCAGCAACGCGAATACCTGCATCAGATCCAAATCAAAGCCGCCGGCGACGTTTCTCGCGACATTCAAATTAACAAGCTCGATGTCGCCCAACTCAAAGATTTCCAGACTTATCTCGGCAGCGATCTCTCCCGTCTTGAGGAAGAAAGCCGCAAGATCACCTCTGAGCGCCGGGAGTTGGACCGAAAAATCCAAGCCACACAAGCCGATTTCAACAAATCGAGCGCCGCCGCTACTCGCGCCGAGAAGACGGCTGTCGTTACCGTCAACGCCAAGGAAGCAACCCAGCTGCGGCTGCAGGTTTCCTACGTCATCGGCGGTGCTTCGTGGACACCGAGTTACGACGCGCGCGCTGCAACCGATGCCGGCAAAGTTGAACTCACCTGCAACGCCGTTGTGCGCCAGCAGACCGGCGAAGATTGGCAGGGCGTCAATCTCACTCTCTCCACCGCGCGTCCTGCTGTCGGCGCGCGCATGCCGGAACTGACCAAATGGACCGTAAGCTACCCCGAAGCGGTGCCGTTAGAAAGCGAGGGAGTCAGACGCGAACTCAGCGCTCCTGCATCGCCCTCGCTCTACAATGTTTCGGCAAAGCCCGCCAATAAAGACGCTGGAAATGAGTTTCAGCAAAGCGCCACCATCACTGCGGCTCAGGCTGTGATGACAGCAGAACAAGCGACGACGTCGGTGTCGTTCCGCGCTCCTCGCGCTGCCGATGTGCCAAGCGACGGCGAGCCGCACCGGTTGTCGATGGCCAGCTATGCGTTGTCGGCCGAGTTCTCATACGCTGCCACACCGAGGCTGTCGTCATTTGCGTATTTGAAGGCGGCGGTGACCAACACGACGGACGCGCCGTTCCTCGGCGGCCCGGTCAATGTGTTCATGGGGCCGGACTTTGTTGGCACCGGCTTCATCGGACTGGTGCCGGAGTCGGCGAAGTTCGATTTGTTCCTCGGCGTGGACGAAGGCGTGCGCATCAAACGCGAGGAGATCAAAGCCAAACGCGACAAGTCGGGCATCTTCAACAAACGCAACGTGCAAGCCTTCGGCTACAAACTCACCGCCGAAAACTATAAGAACAAGCCGATATCAGTTGCTCTGTACGAAAACATTCCCGTCTCCGCCAACCAAGAGATCAAAGTTGTAGTCACCGACGCGTCGCCAAAGCCGGTCAAGACCGACGAGCCAACCGGCAAGCTCACTTGGGAGTTGAACCTCAAGCCGCGCGACAAAGCTGAAATCAGCTACGGGTTCACCGTTGACTGGCCGCAAGACAGGCAAGTAAGCGGGTTGTAGGCCTGACCGTTTCTTCCTGGAGAAGTGCCTTGAGTGAATCGAGCGCAGGCGCGAGGGTCAAGAAGGAGCTGGGCTATTCGGATGCACGATGAGCGGCAGGCGGCCACGTATGAAACTTGCGACTACATCATCTCCGCCGCAGGCGGGCCCTGCGGCGGTTCGACGTGGCAGCGGCCGCAATCGTCCATTCAGGCAATCACTGCCGCCGGGTCCTCATGCCCGATCATGTCCCGGTTGGCGGCCCCGGGCGGCACCATCGGGTACACTTTCTCATCCGTGTCGATCAACGCGTGAATCAGGCACGGTCCCGGTTCGTGAAGGGCCCGCGCCAGCGTCGCCGCCGGCTTGTCGTCATCCGCCAAGTCGTATGCCTTCACCCCGAGGCTCCTCGCCAAGCCGGCGAAATCGACTCGCGCCCGGTAATCCGACGCGAACAACCTCCGCCCGTAAAACAGGTGCTGCTGTTGGTGCACCAACCCCAGCGAGTTGTTGTTCAACAGCACGATCTTCACATTGACGTTCTCTTCGGCGGCGGTCGCCAGCTCCTGGCAGTTCATCAATAAACTGCCGTCGCCACTGAAACAGACCACTGTCCGGTCGGGACATGCCAACGCCGCCCCGATCGCCGCCGGAACGCCGAACCCCATCGTGCCCAAGCCACCCGAGGTAAGCCACTGGCGCGGACGGCGGAACGGATACATCTGAGCCGTCCACATTTGGTGCTGTCCCACGTCGGTCGTGATGATGGCGTCGTCACCTGCCAATCCGGCAACGTGAGCGATCAATCCGTACGGCGTCCGGAGGTCCCCGAGGCCCGTCGTTCGTAGCGGAAACCTCGTTCGCAAGTCCGCCACGTCCTCCAACCATTCACGGCGCGGCATCGGCTCAACCAGCGGCAGCAGCGCCCGCAACGCCTGCCCCACGTCGCCGTGGATGCCAATATGTGCGGCCCTGATCTTGCCGAGTTCGCTCGCGTCGATATCGATGTGAATAACCTCCGCGTGCGAGCAAAACTCCGCGACCTTGCCGGTAGCGCGATCGTCAAACCGCGCTCCCGCGGCAATCAGCAAATCGCACCGCTCCAAGACCATGTTCGTGTACCGCGCCGCGTGCATCCCCAACATGCCCAAGGCCAACGGGTGACCCGCCGGCATCGCGCCCAACGCCATCAGGGTCATCGTCGTGGGTATGCTCGCCTTCTCGGCCAACCGCGTGGCCAATGCGGCTGCGTCCGCGTGGATGACGCCGCCGCCGAGGTACAACACCGGTCGCCGCGCGCGCTTGATCAGCGCCGCAGCTTGCTCAATGTCGGCCGGGTCAATCTGCGGACCCCGATCCGGAGCCCCCGGCTCAGGCCACGACGCGAACTCGACGACCCCGGTTTGCGCGTCCTTCGTGACATCGATAAGCACAGGACCCGGCCTCCCCGACGCGGCGATGCGGAACGCGTCAGGAATCACCTCCAGCAATTCTACCGCCGAGCGCACTAAACGGTTGTGCTTCGTAATCGGCATGCTCATGCCGTACGTATCGACTTCCTGGAACGCGTCGGTCCCGATCAACCCGCCCGGCACCTGCCCGGTGATGCACACGAGCGGAACGGAATCGAGCTTGGCATCGGCGACCGCCGTGAGCACGTTCGTCGCGCCCGGGCCCGACGTCGCGAAACACACCTGAGGCGTACCGGTGACCCGCGCGATGCCCTGGGCGATGAACCCCGCCCCTTGTTCGTGACGCGCCAGAACGTGCCGAATCGAGCGGCTGCGCGATAGCGCGTCGTACAACGGCAGGTTCGCGCCGCCGGGGATCCCGCTGATAACGCGGATGCCCTGGCGCTCCAGCAAGCGGATGATGATTTGTGCACCGGTCATTCTGATCATGGTCGTTTGTCCCTTCGCGGTTGTCCCCGCGACGACCGGCGTGAGTTGGTGGGCCTGGAAAAGCGCAACCCCCGCCGGCTCGCGCCGACGCGGGGGTTGAAATTCTCGATTCGTTCCCGCTACGGCGCGACGGCACGCACCAGCACGACCACCACGACGCTTACCAGCGTCGCGCGGGAACTGTTACTCAATATGCTGTGCGTTGCGCTTTCCATAGCGGATTGGAATCACACTTTAGGCTTATCTAATACCAGATCCGGGCGTTTTTGTCAATTCGCGCCGTCAGGCATCATTCCACGGCGAGAGGCACTGTGCTAGCGGCTACATCTCTGACGGCGGCGGGCCCTGCGGGGGTTTGACGTGGGTGACGTGGAAGCGGCGCTCGAGGACCAGCGCATCATCGCAGTAAAACTCGATCGCGTACACGCCGGGTTCCGGGAACACGAGGCCGACCAAGTTGAAGTTCAACTCGACCACCGTGTGAACGTCGGGGAACTGGATGTTGCCGTTGACCTCGGCCACCACGTGGTTGCTCTCGTCATGCACGATCCGCAACCGCGCGGCACATTGTCCCCGGCCCTCGGTGAGCGAGACAAAAACGCACACTTGCGGATGACGGCACGGAAAATTTTGCGTCGCAATCTGGTTGAAAATCCCGATCAGCGATTTCTTGCCCGTGAGCTTGTCCTCGATGATCTGGTCGCAGATCACGATAGCCATGCCTGTCGGAGCGGGTCTGTCCGTCATCAGCGTGAAATGTCCTTCTGGCCCAAAACACCAAAGTCCGCTTTCAACAACACGTCGCGGGCAAACTCGGGGTCTTCACAGTTCAACGCCAGCAGCGCCTTGTCGTGGGGCCGCACCATCAGGGAATACGTGTACTGGATGTTGACCTCGGCGGCGACCAGACAACGGAGCACGGTGTCGAGTTTTTCGGGGCCGCGCGGCATCTCGACCACCACGACGTTGGATTCGTTGGCCGGAATTCCTGCTTCCGCCAGCGCCTCGTGACAGAGTTCGGGATCGTCCACCACGATGCGCACCACCGAGGCGTCGGCCGTGTCCACCACCGAGATGCCACAGACATGGACGTTGGACTCGCTCAACGTGCGCGTCAGATCAAGCAGCGCGCCGACTTTGTTTTCGAGAAACACGGAGAACTGCCGAACCAGCGGCTGTTGCTGTGAACTGCGGGTCTTCGATTCCGATTTCGCCATGCCGTCCTTTCCCGCATCCCATCCTAGCGCAGTTGTCAATCGGCCCAAAGAAAATCTTCGTCGGTCAAATGCTCCAGTCTGTCTCAATATACTGCATCTTCAGGAAATCAATGATAACCGCCACGCATTCCGCAGGCGTCTGCCTGTCCGTGTGCACGACGATTTCAGGCTGGTCGGGCGGCTCGTACGGCGCGGAGACGCCGGTAAAGTTCGCAATCTGACCCGCGCGCGCCTTCTTGTAAAGACCCTTCGAATCACGCTGTTCGCACACCTCCAGCGGAGCGTTGACATACACTTCGACGAACTCGCCGTCGTTGACCAGCGAGCGCGCCAACCGCCGGTCGTCACGGTACGGTGAGATGAACGCGGTGATCACCAGCACGCCCGCATCCATCAGCAGCCTCGAGACCTCCGCGACACGCCGAATGTTCTCCGTGCGGTCTTCGGGCGAGAAACCGAGGTTGGCGCTCAGCCCGTGCCGGATATTGTCGCCATCCAGGATGTACGTGTGCAACCCCATCGCGAACAACTCGCGTTCCAATTCCGTGGCCACCGTCGATTTGCCCGCGCCGGACAGGCCGGTGAGCCAGATGATCGCGCCCTTGTGCCGGTTGCGATGCTCGCGCGCCTCGCGCGTGACCTTGCCGGCGGACCAGAAAATGTTCTGGCTCTTCACGCCCGACAACACTTGGCGGCGGTCGGGATACTCGCCTTTTGAAATGACGCCGCCCCCGCATACCTGCAGGCGATCGATCAACACGAAGCGACCCGTGTTGACGATCCGATCAGAGTTGTCGAACGCAATCGGCGTCTTGGTGCGAATGGTGACCTCCGCCACGTCGTTGCGCGCGATGTGCGGACGCGACGTCACGTCGATCTCCGCCAGTGTCGAGGCGTCGATCACTTTCTCGATGGATTGGATCTGGCACTCGATTTCCTCGGTAGTCAGCTTCAGCTTGATCTTGCGACCGACTTCGAGGTTCTGCCGCCCGAGCCAGAACAGCTTCGCGTTGAACACGTCTCCTTCAATGGGCGCGTCCTCTTCTGTCGATCCGACCTGCCCGCGCTCGACATAGATCTGCTCGGTCAACGTGATCCCGATCGATTCGCCCGCGCTCGCGGTCTCGCGCGAGCCGTGCGGCCAGCCCTCAATCGATTTGACGGTGCTGACCTTGTTGCGCGGCGAGAAAAGAATCTTGGCGCCCACCCGCAACGTGCCGGACTCGACGCGGCCCGCGAGGATGCGGCGCTGGTCGAACCGGTAGACGTCCTGGATCGGGAAGCGCATCGGCAGATTCTGCGGCGGTTCGGCCATTTGGAATCGGTCGAGCGCCTCCAACACCGTCGGTCCGCTGTACCACGGCATGTGGGGTGACCTAGCGGCGACATTGTCGCCTTTGGCGGCGGCCATCGGGATGAATAATCTCGGCTCGACGCCGACTTGCTTGAGGAACGCGCGGTATTCATCTTCAATCGACTTGAACGTCTTGTCGCTGTAATTCTTCAAATCCATCTTGTTCACCAGCACCGCAATCTGGCGAATGCCCAGCAGCGAGAGCAGGAACCCATGACGACGCGATTGCTCCTGCACGCCTTCGCTCGCGTCGATCAACAACAACGCGGCCTCGGCGCTCGCCGCGCCCGTGACCATGTTCTTGAGAAACTCCTTGTGACCGGGCGCGTCGATGATCACGTACTGGCGCTTCGGCGTGCGAAACCAAATCTGCGCGGTGTCGATGGTAATGTTCTGGTCGCGCTCGGCCTGCAGGCCATCCATCAGGAACGCCCATTCGAACGGCATCCCGCGATGATCGCACGCCGCCTTGATCTTCTCATATTTACCCTCCGGCAGCGACCCCGTGTCGTAAAACAAGCGCCCCACCAGCGTGGACTTGCCATGGTCGACGTGCCCGACGATCACGATCTTGAGTTGTTCAGTCGGTTGCATCAATTCTCACTTACTCACATCACATGTATCCGTCGCGCCGGAGTTTTTCGAAGGCGTCTTCACTTTCCTGGTCCTGGGCACGGACGCTGCGTTCGCTCCGCTTGGTCGTGCGCAATTCCTCGCGGATCTTCTCGTAGGTGTCGGCGTTCGACTCGATGGCAAACGTGCACGGGACGCACCCGAGACTGCGGTAGCGTTTCCCGTTCTTGGCGAAATACAGCGGCACGCTCGGAATGTTTTCGCGCTCGGCGTATTCCCAAATGTTCGTCTCCGTCCAGTGCAGGAGCGGATGGACGCGCAGGTGCGTGCCACCCGCCAGATCCGTGTTGAACTGGTCCCACAGTTCGGGCGGCTGGTCTTCGACGTTCCATTCCATGTTCTTGTCGCGCGGGGAAAAATAACGCTCCTTCGCGCGGGTCGGGTCTTCATCGCGGCGCACGCCAACGATGAGGCCGCCGTATTTTTCGCGATCGACAATCTTCTTGAGATTCTCTTTCAGCAGCGCCGAGCAGCAATTGACGCGACCGCGCGCGTGGTTCATGCCCTGGGCCAGCGCTTCGTCGTTGCGGGCGATGACGAGATTCAGGTTCCACTCCTTCGTCAGTCGGTCGCGCAACTCCACCAACTCCGGCATGTCAAAACTGGTTTCCATGAACACACAGGGAAACGGCACGTGGCCGAAAAACGCCTTGCGCGTGAGCCACAGGATCGTCTGCGAGTCCTTGCCCACGCTCCACAGCATGGCCAGTCGTTCGATCTTGTTGAACGCCTCGCGAATGATGAAAATGCTTTGGTTCTCTAACTTATCGAGATGATCCATATTCAAAAGACCCGGCGTCGTGCCGTCAAATATTCGCGGCGAACGTGTGGAGGCCGCACTCCTTCTTCTCGGAGCCCGGCCAGCGGCCCGCCCGCTCGCTTTCGCCGTCCTGGACGGGGCGCGTGCAGCAGTCGGGCCAGCAGCCGATGCTCGGGTAACCCTGATCGTGAAGCGGGTTGTAATGAAGCTGATGGCTGATGATGTACCACCATACCTCTTCCTTGCTCCATACCGCCAGCGGATTGATCTTGAGATAACGATGACCTTCGGGCGTTTCCTGTAATTGCAGGATTTTCGCGCCCTGACGGCTCTCGCCCTGACTGCGACGCAGGCCGGTGACCAGCGCGTCGAGTTCGGGAAGTTTCTTCTGCAATGGAAGCACCTTGCGCATGTAGCAGCACTGGTCCGGCTCGCGACGGTACAACTCGGGGCCATGCGTCTCGGCCTGCTGCTCCGGCGTCAGCTCGGGGTGGAGCCGTTCGATGGTGACATCGTATTCCTGTTCGATCTTGCGAATCAGTTCGACCGTCTCCTTGAAAAAAAAGCCCGTGTCGATGGTGAAGATGGGAAGGCGCGGCGTGACTTGGCGCATCGCAATGTCGATCACCACCAGGCCCTCGGGGCCGAACGCGGAAGAAATGGCCACGCGCGGACTGAAATTGTCCGCCGCCCACTGAAGAATATCGCGCGGAGTCCCGCTTTCAAACTCCGACGCCAAATTCCGTATCTCGTCCGCTGTGAACTTCACGTTCGCCCATCCCTGGTCGTTGCCCTGCAAGAGCCTAGCCTTCGATGACGTTGATCTCGACCGGCTCGACCTTGATGCCAAGGCCTTCCAGCCATTTGATGGCTTTCTTAATCTCGTCCCGTCCCCCTTCCAATTCGAGCGAGACGATACCGACCTCCTCGGTCACGCTTGCCTGGCGAATGTTGGTCACCACCTTGAATTTGTGACCCAACTCATAAATCGCCGGCCGTTGGATGGCCTTTTTCGGATAGGTCAGCCAGAGGCGCTTGGTTTCTTTCGCGGCCTTCGTTGTCTTTGCCATGTTGTCCTTGATTGCGACCTGGGTTTAGCCACCTGCGATCGCTGGAATCACTGAAATCTCATCCCCGTCCTTGACGGGCGTGCCCTTGCCCTGGGCAAATCGAATGTCCTCGTCGTTCAGGTACACGTTGACGAACCGGCGCAATTCGCCCCGCTCGTCACACAGCCGCTCCTTCAGGCCCGGGTACTGCTTCTCCAGGCTGTCGATGATGTCCTGGATCGTCGCACCCGTGGCCTGCACGGTGTCCTTGTCCTTCGTCAACTTCCGCAATGGTGTCGGAATTCGCACGTTTACCGGCATAATTGTTTCTCCTTCTTCTTTCAATTCTTTCTGTCCAACAACGCCAAAAACTCATGGAGATGCGGCCCGATGACACGGGGTTCGCCGCACTTGCCGCTCACCGCCTCCTGGGTTTTCAGCCCGTGGCCCGTGATGCACAACACCAGCGATTCCTGCGGCTTGATCCGCCCGCCTTCCACAAGGCGTTTGGTCGCTGCGACGGTCACGCCGCCCGCTGTCTCGGCGAAAATCCCTTCGGTCTCAGCCAGCAACTTAATGCCCGCGACCACCTCGTCGTCGTTCGGGTTCTCGGCCCAACCACTCGTCTGTTTCATCGTCTGGATCGAATAAAACCCGTCGGCTGGATTGCCGATGGCCAGCGATTTCACAATCGTCTGCGGCTTGCTCACCGGCTTGATGATGTCGGTGCCGGCCTTCATCGCATTCACAATGGGCGCGCAACCTTCCGCCTGCGCGCCGTGGATGTGATAGTCATGCTCCTCCACCAATCCCAGCTTCACAAATTCCTTGAACGACTTGTGGATTTTCGTGATGAGCGAGCCCCCGGCCATGGGTACCACCACATGGTCGGGCAACCGCCAGCCCAGTTGCTCGGCAATCTCGTAGCCCATCGCCTTCGAGCCTTCCGCGTAGTACGGTCGAATGTTCACATTCACGAATGCCCAACCGTACTTGCCCGCGATTTCGCTGCAAAGACGGTTCACTTCGTCATAGGTGCCGCGAATGCCGATGACGTTCGTCCCGTACACCAGCGACCCGAGCACCTTTCCCGTCTCGAGGTCCGCCGGGATGAACACGTAACTCTTCAGCCCTCCGCTCGCCGCATTCGCCGCCACGGAATTCGCCAAGTTGCCGGTCGACGCGCACGCGACAATCTCAAACCCCAACTCGCGCGCCCGTGATAACCCCACGCTGACCACGCGGTCCTTGAAGGACAACGTCGGGTAGTTGACCGTGTCGTTCTTGACCCAGACTTCGCGAAGGCCCAGGCGCTTCGCCAAACGATCCGCCTTGACCAACGGCGTGAAGCCGACCTGAAAGCCAATGGTCGGTTCCCCTTCCACCGGCAACAGCTCGCGATACCGCCACATCGTCGTGGGCCGCGACTCGATTTTGTCGCGCGTGAGCACGGTCTTGATCAAGTCGTAATCGTAATCGACTTCCAGCGGCCCGAAGCAGAATTCACAGACGTGCAACGCTTCCTTCGGGTAATGGCGCCCGCACTCGCGACACTTCAAACTGGTGAAGAATCCATGTTTTACCTTCATCCCCTCTCGCTTTCTCCACCAAGATGCGGCCACCACGCCAGGAGGCAAAAAAATTGCCTCTTCAGCGCCCCCCGATCCGCAGGGTCAACGATGAAGAGGCAAACAGACGATTCGTTTGCCCTCCCTCATCTTCCCCCGCTCCCGACTCGCGTCGGGCCTCGGAGCTGGAATTGGCACCTCGACTCCAGCCACTAACTGCATGGCTAAACGGTTGCCGCGGTTTCTACGGGCCAGTCCCTCGACCGCTCTTGATGAGTTTGCCGCTCCGCCTATCGCGAAACAGCGCGAGGGAATATATCAAAGAACAAACGCCTGTCAACGCCCTAGATGTAGTACATCTCCGGCCGACTCTTTGCTTCCGCGCAAATCTCCTCGAAGGTGACGCCGTCCGCCGCTTGTTCGGCGGCCTCCTTGATCCGCCGCCAGGCGCGCTTAATCTCCTCAGGGCATCGTGATTCCAGAAGCAACGGCATCTCCAGCACGTCTCCTTGGACCGCCCTCAGAACGTCGCCAACGGTGATCTCTCGGGGAGTCTTGGCGAGGGCATACCCACCGGCCTTGCCGCGCCGACTCTGGATGAGGCCATTGCTTTTCAGCTCGATCAAGATCTGCACGAGGTAATTCGCTGGAATCGCCTCTCTTGTCGCAATCTCCTCTATGCGCAACGGTCGCGTATTGGGATGGTGTAGCGCCAAAGCTTCCACCGCGCGACATGCATAATCACTCTTTACAGATGCCTTCATTGAAACATTAGTATCTTGCCAAAGTTGCTTTATTTTAGCACGAAAATGTACCCTGTCAATCCCCCATTTCAGCGTCGTAACATTCCAGTAGAACTTTCTCGCCCATCGCTACTTATGCATGAGAAAAAAGTACAGAATTCTGATTGCAGATCAGGTTGAACTTCAGGTATAATTTTCGCATCAAAGGAGGAGGAGCTGTTGATGGCCAGCAAGCTTCTGGAAAAAACACGGATTGTGGGAAAGTCGTCTACAAAACAGCAGCAACGCCCAGTCGGAGCCCTCGGTGCCGGCGATTATACCGCCGATAAAATCCAAAAACTTGAGGGTGTTGAGGCGGTCCGCAAGCGCCCCGCGATGTACATCGGCGACACGGGTGAGCGCGGCCTGCATCACCTGGTTTACGAAGTCGTCGACAATTCGATTGACGAGGCGCTTGTGGGTTTCTGCAAGCACATTGAGGTCGATATCCACGTCGACAACTCGATCACCGTTACCGACGATGGCCGTGGCATCCCCGTCGACATGCACAAGACGGAGAAGAAGCCTGCCGTCGAAGTCGTGCTGACCCTTCTCCACGCGGGCGGCAAGTTCGACAAGAAGTCGTATACGGTTTCGGGCGGCCTGCACGGTGTCGGCGTGACCTGTGTGAACGCCTTGAGCGAATGGCTCGAAGTCGAGGTGAAGCGCGACGGCAAGGTCCATCACATGCGCTTCAAGCGCGGCAAGACCGCGTCCAAGCTCGAAGTCATCGGCAAGGCGAAGGGCACCGGCACACAGATCACATTCAAAGCCGACCATGAAATCTTTCCGCTCATCGAATACAAGTATGACATTCTGGCCAATCGGTTGCGCGAACTGGCGTTCCTGAATCGCGGCCTGGAAATCACGCTCAAGGACGAGCGCAATAACAAACAGGATCTGTTCAAGTTCAATGGTGGCATCGAAGAATTCGTCAAGCATATCAACCGTGCCAAAGAGCCGCTCCATCCAAAGGTCATTTACGTCTCGAAGGAGAAGGATGGCATCGCCGCGGAAGTTGCCCTGCAATACAACGAGGGTTACAACGAGTCCGTGTACGCCTACGCCAACAACATCAACACCATCGAAGGCGGTACGCACCTCAGCGGCTTCCGCTCGGCGTTGACGAAGGCCGTCAACCAATACTCCCGGTCCAATAACCTGCTGAAGGAAAAGGACCCGTCACTGACGGGCGACGACTTGCGCGAAGGTCTCACCGCCGTCATCAGCGTGAAGGTCCCGAATCCGCAGTTCGAAGGCCAGACCAAGACCAAACTCGGCAACGGCGAGGTCGACGGCATCGTCTCCTCCATCGTGTACGAAGGTCTGATGACCTTTATGGAGCAGAACCCGCCCATCGCCCGCCGCATCGTGGACAAGTCGCTCACGGCCGCGCGCGCGCGCGAAGCCGCCCGCAAAGCTCGCGAAGCCGTGCGTAAAGGCGCGCTCACGGGCGGAGGGTTGCCCGGCAAGTTGGCCGATTGTTCCGAGCGCAATCCCGAATTGTGCGAGCTGTACATCGTCGAGGGTGATTCCGCCGGCGGCTCCGCCAAACAGGGCCGCAATCGTCAGTATCAGGCCGTATTGCCGATCCGCGGCAAGCTGCTCAACGTAGAGAAAGCGCGCGATGACCAGATGTTCAACAACAATGAGATTCGTTCAATGATCACCGCCATAGGCACCGGCATAGGTGACGGCGAGGGTGAAGGAAAGTTTGACATCACGAAGCTGCGGTATAATCGGATCGTGATTATGACCGATGCTGATGTGGACGGCTCGCACATCCGCACATTGCTGCTGACGTTCTTCTACCGCAAGATGCCAAAGCTCATTGAAGAGCGTCACATCTACATTGCGCAGCCGCCGCTCTACAAAGTCAAACGCAAGAAGCGTGAAGAATACATCGAGAACGACGACCAGATGAGCCGTATCTTGATCGAACTCGGCTCCGAGGATTCGCGCCTCCTTCGGCTCAAGGACAAGAAGGAGTTTTCGGGTCAGCCACTGGTTTCGGTTCTCGAATCGCTGCAGGAATTGGAAAAACTTGTCGATACGATTGAGCGGCGCGGGATCAAGTTCGAAGACTATCTCGCCGCGCGGGACGAGAAGTCCGGCGAGTTCCCGTCATATGCGATGCGCATCAAGGAAAACGGTGTCGTCCGTTTTGAATTCGCGCGCACCGACAGGGAATGGGCCAGACTCTGCGACAAGTATGACATCAGCCCTGACGAGGAAGTCGCCGCTGAACCGAAGAACGGCGACAACCCGAAGGCTGTGCTCGCCAAGCCGCTTGAGCTTCGCGAGTCCAACAGCATCCAGTCCGCCATCGAAACCCTCGAGAAGAAGGGCTTTAATCTCGACCACTACTCCGCACAGGAAAAGCCGCTCTTTGAACTGGTCGAGGGCAGCACTTCCGCCGCCGAGGCCGTGGAGGGCGGGAGCCCTGCTGAACCGCCAGGCAAGGCGGCACCCGCCACCGCTTCCGCGAAAGCGGGCGCCAAGGCCGATGCGAAGAAGCCGAAGGCGAAAGCCGAGGAACGGCGCTCTGACATCCACTCGATCCCGCAAATCCTGGAGCAGATCAAGGAGACAGGAAAACGCGGCCTCACCATCCAACGCTATAAAGGCTTGGGTGAAATGAATCCCGAGCAGCTTTGGGAAACGACGATGGATCCCGATCGCCGCAAGATGTTGGAAGTCGTTATCGAAGACGATGCCAAAGCTACCGTCATGTTTTCCACCCTTATGGGAGAGGATGTGCCGCGGCGTCGAGAGTTCATTGAAGATAACGCGCTGAACGTCCGCAACCTTGACGTCTGATTCGCGCCGTGACGCCCGAGGCCCAGGATTTGATCGATCTGCGGCTCGCCCAGGCCACCGAAAGCCTGGGGGAAGCGCGGGTGTTGATTGATCGTAAGATGTGCCGCGGCGCAATGGATCGCGTGTACTTCACGATGTTCTACTGCGCGTGCGCGATGCTGGCGACCAAGGAGTTCGGCCCGTCCCGCGACGGCAACGTGGCCACGAAGTTCTACCGCGAATTTGTCAAGACCGGCATGATTCCGGTAGAGTTCGGTGAACGGTTCAAGCAAGCAACGCAGTTGCATCAGGATGCCGACCTTGGCTCGCACGCGCCGCCCGATTGCGACCGGCTGAAAGAATTGCTGGCCGATGCCGAGAGCTTTTTGACAACAACGAAGCTGTTCTTGGGGAAACGATAGGACTCAACCATGTACACGCAATACGAAAAAAAACCGACGCCAATCGACATCAGCGAGCAGATGAAGCAGGCTTACATCGATTATTCGATGTCGGTCATTGTCGGGCGCGCGCTGCCTGACGCGCGCGACGGCCTGAAGCCATCGAACCGCCGTGTGCTCTACGCCATGCGCGAGATCGGCCTGCTCCACAACCGCTCCTATTCCAAATGCGCCAAGGTCGTCGGCGAAGTGCTCGGCAAATACCATCCGCACGGCGATGCCAGCGTGTACGACACGCTCGTGCGCATGGCGCAGGATTTCGCGATGCGCTATCCGCTCGTCGACGGCCAGGGCAACTTCGGATCGATCGACGGCGATCCGGCGGCGGCCTATCGTTACACGGAATGCCGCCTCCAGGAAATCGCCGAAGAGTTGCTCGCCGACCTCGACAAGGACACGGTCGATTTCCAACCTAATTTCGACGAGAAGGAACGCGAGCCTGTCGTACTGCCCGCGCGCATCCCAAACCTGCTCGTCAACGGCAGCACGGGCATTGCGGTGGGCATGGCCACCAATATTCCGCCGCACAACCTCACCGAGATCGTCGACGCGTGTTGCGCAGTCATCGACGAACCGGAGATTGAGCTCGAGAAAGTTTTCAAAATGATCAAGGGCGCCGATTTCCCGACGGGCGGCCTGATCTGCGGCAAGCAAGGCATCAAGGATTACCTGCTCACCGGCCGCGGCAGCCTCAAGATTCGCGGCCGCATCGGCGTCGAGGAGGTCAAGGGCGGCAAGGAACGCCTCATCATCTCCGAGGTCCCGTACAACGTCAACAAGGCGTCCCTCATCGAGCGTATCGCGCAACTGGTCAACGACAAGAAACTCGACGACATCAGCGATATCCGCGATGAATCGAACAAGGACGGTATCCGCGTCGTCATCGAATTGAAACGCGACGCCCTCCCGAAGGTGGTCATCAACAATCTCTACAAGCACACGCAACTCGAAGACACGTTTGGCGTCATCATGCTCGCCATCGACCACGGTCGCCCGCGCGTGATGAACATCAAGCAGATGATCGAATGTTACATCGCGCACCGCAAGGAAGTCATCACGCGGCGCACGAAGTTTGAACTGCAAAAGGCCGAGGAACGCGCCCACATCCTCGAGGGGTTCCGCATCGCCCTCGACAACATCGATGCCATCGTCAAGCTCATCAAGGGCGCCGATGACCGCGAGGATGCGAAAAAGAAGTTGATGGCCAGGTTCAAGCTGTCGGAACTCCAGTGCAACGCCATCCTCGAGATGCGCCTCTACCAGCTTACCGGTCTCGAACGCGACAAGATCGAGGAGGAATACCTCGAGCTCATCAAGCGCATCGAATACCTCAAGGGCCTGCTCGCCAGCGAGAAGAAGCTTATGGGCGTCGTGAAGACCGAGCTGCTCGAAGTGAAAGAGAAGTATGGCGACACGCGCCGCACCGACATCGTGGCCGACGAAGGCGAGATCAACATCGAAGACCTCATCGCCAACGAAGCCTGCATCGTCACCATCTCGCACCAGGGCTACATCAAGCGCACGGCGGTCAGCGCCTACCGCTCGCAACGCCGCGGCGGCAAGGGCGTCATCGGTATGGAACAGCGCGAAGAGGACTTCATCGAGCATCTCTTCACCTGCTCGACCCACGATTACATCATGTTCTTCACCGAACAAGGCCGGGCGTACGTCGAGAAAGTGTATGAACTTCCCGAGATGGGCCGCGCCGCGAAGGGCAAGAGCCTCGCGAACTTTCTCCAACTTCGTCCCGAGGAAAAAGTCTCCGCGCTCATCCGCGTCAAGGAATTCACCGACAAACAATATCTCTTCATGGCGACCAAGGTCGGCATTGTGAAGAAAACCAACCTCAGCGAATACGCCAACCCGCGCAAAGGCGGCGTCATCGGCATCAAGATCGAGCAGGGTGACCGCCTCATCGGCGTGAAACTCACGAACGGCAACAACGAAATCGTGCTTGTCACCAAGGACGGCATGAGCATCCGGTTCCACGAAGAACAAGCGCGTGACATGGGCCGCGCCTCTGTCGGCAACTGGGGCATCCGCCCGTCCAAAGGCGACTACGTTATCGGCGTCGAAATCGTCGACGTCAACGCCACGCTGCTCGTCGCCGGCGAACACGGCATCGGGAAACGCACCCCCTTCGACGAATACCGCGTCCAGTCCCGCGGCGGTAAGGGCATCATCACCATGAAGACCACCGACAAGGTCGGCAGCGTTGTCGGCGCCCTCAGCGTCACCGACACTGATGAAATCATGCTCACCACTTCCCAGGGCCAGACCGTCCGCACCAACTGCAAGGACATCCGCGTCGCCGGCCGCAACACCCAGGGCGTCAAACTCATCGACCTGAACAAAGGCGACAAACTCGTCGCCCTCGCCCGCGTCATCAGCGAACAGCAGGAAGCAGCAGCGGAAGCCACGGAATCCGCCGAGAGCGAAAAGGGCGGCAAGAAGTGACGCTGTTTGTACCGGTGTCACCCTGAGCCTGTCGAAGGGTCTCTGTCGTTGACGTTCGTAGGATTGGCCGTCGCGGCTCACGGCCACCTTCCGCGCTTGCCATGCGCCAAACGTCTGCCTATCATCTGTGTCTGCAATGAACGCCGGCCGCAACGTCCCGCGACAGCCAGACAACAAACTCGTCGCCATCGCCCGCGTCATCAGCGAACAGCAGGAAGAAGCGACGGTGTCGAGTGAGACGTATGTCGAATTGTCAAAAGCCAAATCTTGACTCACCGTTATGCTGGAAGACATAGACTTGGGAACGATTGTCGGCTTTCTGCTGCTTGTTGCGCTGGCTTATTTACCTGTGCAGTGGTTATGGATGAACTGGCCCCGGTGGTTGGGGATAGACTGGCCGTTAGATTACACCGTGGAGCTGAAGGAGAGCAGAAAGCAAGCCCTAGAACAGGGCCTGTGTCCCTTTTGCTTCAAGAAGGAACTTATTCATAACGAGCTTCAAACTGGATATCGACGCCGATCGTACTCTCTTGGAAGTCGCGGAATTTTCGCTCTTATTAAGATCACGACGCACGAGCAGGAGATCTATCTGCCGATTTGTGAGCCGTGTAAGAAGAAGTTCTTGAATTGTAGCAAGCACTTGTTTTTTATGCGACCGATCTGGCATCCCGGCCGCGTGCTAAAGAGAAAAACTGGATGGCTTCGCGGTGTTAGCATGCAATTCCTTGCATCGAACATGCGTCCCCTACCATACAGTGAACGATAGTCATCGGTTGGAGGAAGTGCGGAAATGAAATTCAAAAGTTTCTTGGAAAACCTCAACGGCAATCTCCGCGAGTACGCAAGTCTTTTGGGGTCGGGAGCGGTGACGGTTACCATTACCGTGTACGGAAAGGATTATAACATCTACAGAATCATGAAATGCGGTGAATCGGAGGTGTCATTCGCATTCTATGACGAAAACAAATCGAGAAAGGCTCACGGTGAAGTGTTGGGCGGAATCGCATGGCCGGCACTGACCATACCCTACGAAGAGATTCAAGCCATAGAGTTTAACCCGGGCGAGATGGCCGACGGGAATCCCATTGGCTTTGCCGGGAATGCCGCCAAATAAGAGAGTGCGGCTGTGGTCACATCTCTTCCTTCTGCGTTCTGATTCGCAGCCAGTCCACGCATGCTACCTTCCAGTGGAAGGTATCATTGCTTTGGCCGGCGGAGATTGTGTGGCATCGTAAACTGGGAGCTGATTTTGGCTCTGGCGGGGTTGCCTGTCCGCGAAGTTCCGAAGCTCAGAAACCCAGCAAGGCGTTGACGGCGGTGCTGAAGGCGCGCCATTGGGTGCGCTGCTGTTGGTAAACACGGCGACCGTGGGCGGTAATCGTGTAATACCTGCGCTGGCGACCGCTCTTTGGTCCGCGCCAATGGCTCGTCGCGAGTCTCTGGCGTTCGAGGTCATACAGGACCCGGTACGCCGTGCCTTGGTGCCAGCGAATGGTGTGGCGGGAACGCTCACTAATCTCACGCACGATCTCGTACACGTATGACGGATGATCATTCAACATCTTCAACACAAGCAGATCATACGAACCCGTCGCCAAGTCTTTGCCAAACTGATTCACTTTCATAGCCTGATGCCTTCCAGTGGAAGGCATCAGGGCATCACCTTGCCGTGGTAGGAAGCGAAATCACAGGCTGGTTCGGAGTTTACAGATGGCGGGGACCGTGAGGCTCACAATGCCACGAGTATGGCACGGAGAGGTCGCGCGCAGTCCAAATCCGCAAGAACACCTGCGGCGGCGAGAGGCGGGCGCGTCACTTGCCGTTCACCTTCCAGAGAAGGCGAAGGATCTGAAAGCGGTTGGCGCGTTGGGCGAGTGTCGCGGCGGTTTGGCCGTCCTCGCGCCGGGCTTCGAGATTCGCGCCCCGTGAGATCAACGTCTGGACGCAGTCCTCACTCCCCTGCTGCACGGCGAACATCAAAGCCGTCATGCCGTCGGAATTCGCCGCATTAGCGTCAGCGCCCCGCGCGAGCGCGTTGTTGAGCGCGGCCAAGTCGCCTTTTTGCGCCGCGAGAAGCAACGATTCGTCAGGGGTTTCCCGTTGCTCCCCCTCGACGGACGGAGGTGGCCTAGGTGGGACGATTACGCTCGCGTGGCACTGCGGACATTCCACAGTCATTCCCGTGGCGGACTCGTCGATCACCATGCTCTTGTCGCAATTGGGACATTCAAACAAGATGTCACTAAGAGTGACGATGACTTCTGGTGCGGTTTGCTCGCTCTCCCGTGTCTCCATACCAAACCTCGCAGCCTTGATTATGCAGGGGGAGCGGACGTTTTGCAAGCCACCGGTTGCCGCAGACGACAGCGGCGTCTCGCGGACTCGGCTCCAGACGGCTAGTGCCGCTTTCGGCTCCGTCCGACTCGGTTGCACCCCGCCATCACGGGGTTCGGCTCCCCAAAGTGCGCAACAAGAATGGATTAGGAATACGAAAGAAAAGCTTCCAAACCTTCCAAACCTTCCAAAGTACACTAACGGGTTTTCGGGGAATGTGAGAGAATCCGAGTGTGAGCATGGACCATAGAGACATGCAGATGGAGACCGGGGAAGCGACGGCTGTCAGGGAAACTTCTATAAGGAAAGAGTGTTTTTACCAAACGAACCCAACTGAAAAATACGTATCTATCTTGTCATGAATTGGTTAGGAAAAATGCGAGTTGGGTTCGTTTTGCAAAAAAGCACAAAAAAACAGGATATAAATGGCTGAAAGGAGCGCGAAAAGCGTGATTTTACGTACAAACGAACCCAAATTGCGGCACCGGATCGCTTCAAAGCGGGCCGGAACCGGGGTCGTGGTACAGTTTGGTGGCCACGGGGCGACACGCTGGCATTGCGTGGGCATCCCCGTTACGGCACTATTGTTCCAGTTCATCGGGTGGCGGGCCACAGTGAAAACACTCTGGAACGATGGCATCGATTGGCGCAGCACGCATTACCCGCTGCAGGAACTCAAGGCCAACAAAGTATGACTGCCAAGCAGGACATCAAATCGCTCTCCCACGAGGAACTGGCCTCGCGCCTGGGTGACCTTGCCGAACCGGCCTACCGCGCCGACCAGGTGTTGCAGTGGATTTACGAAAAGCAGGCCGACTCGTTCGACCAGATGAGCAACCTGTCCGCGGCGTTGCGCCAGAAGCTCGCCGCGAGTTTTGAGTTGCATGCGGTCCACGCCCTCAAGACACGGAACGCCACGGATACCACGGAGAAGTTTCTCTTCCAACTCCGCGACCATTCGCTCATTGAAACGGTGCTGATTCCCGCCACGCCCGGCCTCACGAGCAGCAGTGACCGGCACACGGTTTGCGTTTCGACACAGGTCGGCTGCGCCTACGGCTGCAAGTTCTGTGCAAGCGGCCTGGAGGGCGTGAAACGCAACCTCACGCCGGCGGAAATTGTGGATCAGGTGTTGCAAGTCCAAAAGCTCAGCCGCGAGAAGGTCAGCAATATCGTCGTCATGGGCATGGGCGAACCACTGGCCAATTACGAAAACCTCATGCGCGCGCTGAAGATCGTCAATGCGCCATGGGGCATCGGCATCGGCGCGCGGAAGATCACAGTGTCCACCGTGGGCCTGGTTCCACGCATCCGTCAACTCGCCGACGAACCGATGCAGATTCGCCTCGCGGTTTCGCTGCACGGCGCAACCGACGAGGTGCGCGAGAAGATCATGCCTGTTAACAAAAAGTTTCCACTGAAGGAACTGCTTGCCGCGTGCGACTATTACGTGAACACCAAGAAGCGCATGATGACGTTCGAGTATATTCTCATGGACGGCATCAATGACTCGCTCGAACAGGCGCACAAACTCGGCGCGATTGCCAGACGCCTCCACGCCAAGGTGAACCTCATTCCCTACAACCCCGTCGAGGGTTTGCCGTGGAAACGTCCCGACCGCGACCGCTGCAAGATGTTCCAGCATACACTCCAATCGCACGACGTCACCGGCACGTTGCGCATGGAAAAAGGCACTGACATCAATGCCGCCTGTGGGCAGCTTCGCCTGCAGCACGAAGGCGACACCAACCCTGCACGTCGCAACCATTCGACGCTATAAAAGATCCAGTTCATTGTAATGGTCGGGCGCGAAGCGCGCTGCCAACCGACGCTCTCGATTTCTACGGCACATGGAAACTCTTCGATGGCCTCAGCGATGCAGCGTTCCACGGCACGAACCGCGAATACGAGCTGGGCAACACCCCACCGCAGCGGTTCATGGGGAAGTGGAGCGATGGCACGCCGGTGAAGGAACTGCAGGTCACGGTCGCGCCGTGAGGCGATACAGGACTGTCACAGCGGCACGACGTGTCCGTCAGCGAAGAGCGTGTTCTTGGTGCCGCTCCCGTCCCCGCCGATGTGGACGTTCTCGTAATCGTACATCAACGGGGCTTTCTCGGGAGGAAGATTCAGCAAGGAGAATCCGGGCTTGTCGATCATCGTACCGTTGAGCGCGTAATTCCACTCGTAGCTGGAACCCTCTTTGCTGAACCAGTCCGTCTGGTCGTTCGGGCATTTGAACAGGTTTGCGCTGTCCCCAGCATACGAGCTCAACAACTCGCGAATCCGCGGCAGCGGATTCGCCGGGTCCGCCGGCAGGGTCGGCAACCCCTCGGCCACCGGCAGGTGCGACTCGTAATCCTGCACGTACGCGACCACGGCGATGCCCAATTGCCGCAGATTGTTCAGGCAATACGTATCGCGCGCTCTGGCTTTCGATTTTTCGAGCACCGGCAGCAGCAGGGCGGCCACCACGCAAATAATGGCGATCACGATCAGCAATTCCAACACCGTGAAGCCGCACGGGGACCGTTTACGAATGTAAACGGACTTTGTCATCGCGCAACTCCTGTCGCCACTGCGGCTCGACGCGCCGCCATGCGCCGGTAGCGCTCGGCCCGTTCCTCAGGAGTCGAATCCCTGAGCCGCTGCAACATCCGCGCCTGCATCTGTTGTTGGACCTGGGGATTCGACATCATTTCTTGAAATCGTTTTCGCCGTTCCTCCGGAGGGAGACTGCGCAGCTCTTGCCAGCGCTGTCGCGCCTCCAAGGCCTGTTTCTGCTCCTCGGCAGTCATCGTTTCCAATTGTGCCTCGAACTCTTTCTCCGTGCGTTCGACAGGTTCCACTAGCGGGTTCAGCAGTTGGCCATCTCCTGTGATGGCGGTTGTGGACGGGGAATCTCGACTGGTGGTGTCGTTCCTGAATCCGGGCTGCAGTGTGTAAAGCCTTGTCCAGTTGCGGTTGACCTGCCGCGCGAGCTTGGAGACCACCTCGGGCATGGTCACTTGCGCAACCTGCAGGTACACGGTCCCCTTCGTTCCATCTTCCGGGACGACCTGCGCCTGCGCAAAGCGATCCAGTCCGAGCGCGGCGACGCTGACATCCTTGCCGGGAATCTTTATCGTCACCAAGATGTTTTCGGCACGGAGATTCGCCCCAAACGCTCCGCCATCGCCCCGGAATGGTCTGGTCTCATACGCCGACCAGCGGTTGTCCCCCGCCTTGGCTTCGCCCAGAACCACCTTCTCCAACGCGAGCCTTGATTCGCGACTTGAATACAACGGGTAAACCGCCTGCCAGCGCCCCGAGAGTTGTTCGCTCATGATCGCCAGCACCCGTTCCAGCGGCATCCGGGACACGTTTAAGGTTACCCTGCCCGACACCCCGCGATGGACAATGATCGTCTCCCAGGTCTGCCACTCGACGCTGCGCACGACCGCGCGCACGTCGGCATTGCGCACGTTCAACGTGACCAGCTTGCCCTGGGCGCGGAATGCGGCATAGGCCCCCCAGCCAGCGCCCAGCAGCAGCACGATTCCCACCGCCCACAAGATGAGTTTCTTCATGTGCTGATCTGTAGACTAAGGCCATCGTCCGTTAGTTACAATTTTTTTTGCGGACGACCGCGTAACCTTCCCGGCTCGGCATGCGTCTTGTGTTGGTGAAAGGGGTACATCGGAAAATGAGAACACATACAAAGGCATTGATCGGCGCGGGCATCATCGCGGCATTGACGGTGGGCGGGTTTTTCACCTTCCTGGCCCACGCGGATACGAAAGCGACTGTTCCTGCGAAAGGCCGTTTCAAGAAACAACTGGCGCAACTCGGCGCAACGGACGAGCAGAAGGCGCAAGTGAAGGCCATTCTGCGAAAATATCAGCCGACCGCTGGGCCATTGATTCAACAGGTCGTGACCGAGCGGCGAGCATTGCGTGACGCCATCCACGCCGAAACCATCGACGAGACCGCGATCCGTGCCCAAGCGGCCAAGGTCGCCTCGCTGGAAGCCGACTTGGCCGTGCAACGCGCTCACGTGGCCCATGACATTCGCACCGTGCTCACACCCGAGCAACTCCAGAAGTTGAAGGACATGCAAATCAATGTCGACGCGCGTGTTGACGGCGTTCTGCATCGCATTGCCAACCGCATCGCCGAAGATTAATACTTGCGGCGCGATGAGCGCGCACATCGATGAACCGACGGACGAACGCCTCATTCAATCCACCCTCGCGGGTGACGATGAGGCGTTCGCCGAATTGGTGCGACGGCACAAGCGCAAGGTGTTCGGCATCGCGGCCCGTTTCGCGCGCAATGACGCTGAGCTCAGCGATATTTGCCAGGAGATTTTTGTGAAAGCGTATCAGAACTTGAAGAGTTTTCGCGGGGAGGCGCTGTTCGAGCATTGGGTCTCGCGCATCGCCGTGCGCGCCTGTTACGACTTTCTGCGGGCGACGCGGCGCGACCGTGAACATGTGGCCCTCGACGGAATCGAGACTGGTGTGCAACCGGATGGCAACGTCGAGCATGCCCGTGAACTGCTGCGATGGGCGATGGCCAAACTCTCCGCGGACGAGCGGCTGGTGATTACGCAGCTCGAACTGGAAGAGCGGTCCGTGCGCGAAACGGCGGAACTGACGGGCTGGAGCGAGTCGAACGTGAAAGTGCGCGCGTTTCGAGCACGACAGGCGCTCAAGAAAATTCTGGAGGCCAACCATGAACGATGAACATCTGAATAAACTGTTCCAAGCCGCCCGCGCGGGTCGACCCGACACGGCGCGAGCCGAGTACGGCTTTGAAACCCGGCTGCTGGCGCGCCTGCGCGCGAACCGGGAGCAACTGGCGCCCTGGCACGCCTTCACGTGGAAGTTGATGCCCGCGTTTGCCGCAGTGGTGGTGGCGATCGGGGTGTGGACGGTCACGGAGTGGGGCGCGGGTTCGAACGACCTGCAAACCGCAATTGCCGGCGATCACGAAGAGAATACGTTGGTGAACTACTTGACGGGAGACTCCTTATGAAGAATTCGAAAGCCGTCGTCGGCGCATTGCTGGTCTTTCTGCTGGGCATGGCGGCTGGCGTGTTGGGGACTGTTGGCATGGCCAGGCATCGATGGATGCACCGCGGCCCACGAGTCATGGCGGACTTTGTCGTGCGACGACTGAGCTGGGAACTGCGGCTCGACCGGGCCCAGCGCAGCCAATTGCGCGTCATTGTCAACGACGGATGGGAGGAGATGAAAGCGGTGCACGAGCAAGTGCGACCGCAGGTGGAAGGAATCCTGAGCAATTCCGAGGCGAAAGTGCGCGTGATTCTGCGGCCCGACCAACAGGGAAAATTCGACAAACTGATTGCCGAGCGCAAGGCGAAGCAGGCACAATCGAAGGATGGCTGAGCGATTTGAGTTTTTCGACCATACGGCGGACATCGGCGCGCATATTTACGGCAGGACACTGGAGGAATTATTTCGCCACGCGGCGGCTGCCCTCTTTGAGGCACTCGGGCAATTCCAGAAATCAGGTATCAGGAGCCAAAGGTCGGTAACCCTCGAAGCTCCCTCGCTCGAAGATCTGCTGCATGATTGGCTGACGGAGTTGCTCTACGAAGTGGAAGCCAACCACATTCTCTACGATGAACTGGAGATCCAGCGGGTTGATTCGCACGGCATGGCGGCCTTGGTGCGGGGTGGAACCATCGACTTCACGCGTTCGCAGACCAACGAAGAAATCAAGGCGATCACCTACCATCAACTGCGCGTCGAACCGCTGCCGGACGGCACCTGGCGCGCGACAATAATTTTCGACGTCTGAGCATCTTGGTTTTTCACTTGCGACGCGTCTGGCGTCTGTTAGTACTCTTTGCCAAGTGTTGGTTTTCCGTCCCAGATTATTCGAAGCGTTGCGCCAGTGTGATCGCGCCACGTTTCTCTCTGATTTGGCCGCCGGGATCATGGTCGGCGCGGTCGCGCTGCCGCTGGCCATCACCTCGGGCGTGGAACCATCGCGAGGCTTGTGGACGGCGATTATCGCCGGCGTGATGTTGGTGGTCATGGGCGTACCGCGAAGCATGGAGAATGGCGTGTGAACCGCAGAGAACTGATTGGGGTCGCGACGTTCGCGCTAACCTATGCGTTGATCAGCGGGCGGCAATTGAAGGTGTTGCCGCTGAACCGGCCGGCCGCGGCCTTGCTGGGTGCGGTGCTGATGGTTACGCTCGGCGTGATGACGCCTGACCAGGCGTACCACGCGGTCGATTACAACACGCTCGTACTGCTGTTGGGGATGATGCTGATTTCCGCATATCTGTATCTGGCCGGTTTCTTCGAGTGGGCTGCCGACAATGTCCTCCGTTTCGCCGCGACGCCGCAGCAGTTGCTGCTGTGCCTGATCCTAACGTCAGGAACTCTTTCAGCACTACTCGTCAACGACACCGTTTGTCTGATGCTCACGCCGTTGGTGGTTGCGGTAATCGCGCGCGCACGGTTGCCATTGCTGCCCTACCTGCTCGCCTTGGCGACAAGCGCCAACATTGGCAGCGTGGCCACGCTCGTCGGCAATCCGCAGAACATGATCATCGGTCACATGTCGCACATCCCTTTTATGCGCTTCTCAGCCGCACTGTTGCCCGCGGCAGCCGTTGGACTGGCCATCAACCATGCAATTTTAAGCTTCGGTTTCCGCAAGGTGTTGCGCGCCGCAGTAATCCACCGTGACGCCGCACCGTCGCGTCCACTCGACCGCAAATTAGTGGCCGTCACGATCGCAGTGGTGGCGCTCGTGTTCATCGGCTTCATGTCCGGACTCAATCTCGCCTGGACCGCGCTGGCGGGCGCCGCCTTGGTCATGGTGCTGGCACGACGCGACACGCATGAGACACTCAAGCTCGTTGATTGGCATTTGCTGCTGTTCTTTGCAGCATTGTTTGTCGTTGTGGAAGGGCTCAACAGCACGGGCCTGCCCGATCAGATTCACGAACAGCTGTGCCAGTTGTTCGGCGCGGGCGCAACAGCGCAGGCGTGGAACCTGACGTGGTTGTCCGTGGCTGGGTCAAACGTGTTTTCGAACGTCCCGTTTGTGCTCGTAGCTGGAAAATGGATTGCACACCTCGCGCAACCGGAGCTGATGTGGAAGGTGCTCGCCCTGGCCACGACGCTGTCGGGTAATCTGACGATCCTCGGTTCCGTCGCCAACATCATTGTCGTCGAGTCCGCTCGCAAACACATCCAGGTCGGGTTCTGGGACTATGCGAAGTACGGCATTCCGATTACGATTCTGACAACATCCGTGGGAACCGCACTGTTGCTGCTATTCGCGTGAGACGATTGATCACTTCCCCGGCACAAAGATCCAGTCCCCGTCTCGCACCTCAACGTCTAATCCGGCCCCCCGGGTGATCTGGTCCACGTTGACGTAGGCAACGTGTTTCTTGCCCATCGTATCGTAGCGAACCAGTTGCACCTTGCCGCCATTGGCGGATGCCGTGAAGGCACCGGCGGCGCCGATTGCCTGGATCACGGTATAGCGTTCTCCCCGTGGCAACACCACCGGCCCGGGCCGGCTCACGTTTCCCATCACATAGACCACCCCGCCACCACCTCCCGGAAGCGCCGACTCGATGGCGACCGCCACCGTGACTTTGCGCGAATAATGTTTTTCCAAGCCCTCCCGTATCTTCTGCGCCGCTTCATCCGTGGTGAGATTCTCAAGCGCAATCCGCCCCAGCGGCGGATAGTCAATCGTCCCGTTGGCCGGAACCACATAGGCGCGATTCAGGGTTCGATCCTCCTGCACCGTGATGCTGATCGTGATCCCGGGCACGATCCCTCGCGGCGTGGCGCTCGTTCCGAGCGTTGCATTCGCATCAGCGGTGTTGTACGCTGCCTCGCTGGTTGCAGCGGCAACCTTCTCAGGAGACAACACCTGTGCGGATTGATTAGACTGACACCCGGCAAGCAGTAACCAAACGGCGGCCAACGTAAAAATCCATCTCATGCGCAACCAATCATATTCATGGCTTTTACCGGGGTCAAGCTGGCCTGCCAACCGCTTTTCGTCGGCAACGGTGATCCCATTACGAAACCAAACTCTTCCTGCCATCAAATGAGTTCGACACAAATCCATCATCAACAAATCAAAGACCTCCTGTCACAGCACGACTGGGACAATGCCCAGGCCCTGTGGTTGGAACTGGCCGAACAGTTGCCCGATCAACCCGAGTTTCTGCTCCTGCTGGCAAAAGAATTCGCGGATGCCGGTCAATCCGCGCTGGCCGCCGAACTAGCCTCCCTGATTGCCGAGAACATCAAGGCTGCCGGCAAACACCACGAATGGCTCTATGCCCTCAAGCTGCAAGCTGATGCGAATCCCACCGACAAGCATCTCCGCGCCGAACTCCTGGAAGCGTTCAACCAAATCCATGAATCTGACCCGCGCCTCAAGACCATCCTCGCCGTCGCCGAGTTTGATCACCATCGCACACCTCTCCCCAGCGCAATCGCCCGGACGGGAACCCTGTTGGCACTTCAACCCGGCGCCTTCTGCCAGCACAAAAGCTGGGGCTTCGGCCGCGTGAAATCCTTCGACACCACGCTCGGCCAAATCGTCGTCAGCTTCGCCCACAATCCATCCCATACGATGCAGCTCGCTTACGCCGCCGAGAGCCTCGTCCCCGTCGGCAACGACCACGTTGAAGTCCGCAAGATCACCGACCTCGATGGCTTGAAACGGTTGGCCGACGACGACCCCGTCGCGTTGCTCCGCCTGGTGCTTCTCAGCCTCAATCGCGCCGCCACGGCCGACCGCATCGAGGCCACGCTCTCCGGCTCGGTCATCCCCACCGATCAGTGGAAGAAATGGTGGGAGAACGCCCGCAAACTCGTGAAGAAAGACCCGCATTTCGATCTTCCCACCAAGAAAACCGACCCGATTGTCCTGCGCACCGCGCCGGTGTCGCAGCAAGACGAAATGCTCGAAGCATTCCGCAACGCGAAAGGCCTTGTCCAGCAGACCCAAGTGGCCCGCCAGTTCCTCAAACTCATGGACGAACTCGAGAATGCCGACCTGCTCGTTCAGGAATTTCAGGACACATTGCTGGACACACTCAAGAAGACGCCCGCCAGCCGACCCACCGAGCGCCTCGAAGCCGCGGTCGCCCTCGAACAATTGCGCCAACACCAGAAGACGCCCGCCGAAGATTCCGCGACCCTCATCACCAGCCTGCTCTCGGGAACCACCAACTTGCACGAAGTGCTCGACGAGTTGGGCACGCCCGCCCTGAAGCGTGTCCTCGCCATCCTCAAAACCTCCGCCCCCGACCGTCTGGTGCGGGAACTCAGCCGACTTTCCACCAGAGTTCTCGATGAGATCCCCGACGTCCTGGCCCAAAAGGCCGACACGATCGAGCAATGGATCCACAACCAAACCGCCGGCCTGGAGTTGTTGTGTTGGATTTGCCGGAATGTCTCCTCACCCGCTTCCCGCCAATCGTATCCCTGGCTCGATGCGTTCCAAACCCCTTCGCTGCTTCTCGCCATTGTCGAAGGGATCGAGTCCGCACCGAACAAATCCGCCAGCAAAAAACTCCGCGACGTCCTGTTCGATGAAGAAGAGTTGGTGGCCGACCTCCTCTCCGCTGCCAACACCGAGACCGTGCGCAACCTCGCGCGCCTGATGCTCTCCAGCAGCGCCTTCGATGAACTCGACCGCCGCTCGCTCATGGCGCGGATCGTGAAAGAACATCCATTCGTTCAGGAATTTCTGGTTTCGAAGACCGTCAAGGAGCAGTTGCTCATCGTCTCGTGGGCCAGCTATCGCAAGCGCCAGGCGGAACTGGAAGACATCGTCCAAAAGAAGATTCCGCAAAACAGCAAGGAGATCGGGCTCGCCCGTAGTTACGGCGACCTTCGTGAGAACTTCGAGTTCAAAGCCGCCAAGGACATGCAGAAACTTCTCATGCGCCGGCGCGCCGAACTCGAAATCCTCCTTTCCCGCGCCCAAGCGAGCGATTTCGCCGACGTCAAGACCGACGTCGTCAGCATCGGCACCAGCGTTACCGTCACTGACCTCGGCACGAACCAATCACACACCTATCACATCCTCGGCGCCTGGGACAGCGATCCCGCGCGCGGCATCATCAGCTACCCTGCCGCCCTCGCCCAAACCCTGCTGAACAAGAAAGCGGGCGACACCGTCGAAGCCGCCGGCGAAAGCGCCCCGCACCAGTTGCGCATTGACCGTATCGAAAAAGTTCCCGCGGAGATCCTGCAATCACTCTAGCCAGCGATCGGCGAGATGCGGGTCGAGCGGTTCCCGCGCCATCGGCGGAAGGCGTGCCGCCACCTCCCGCAACGCGGGCGCGAGTTCGCTGCGGGCCAACAACGCGGCCGTCGCGTCCGACCGCACCACCTCATAGCCGCGGGCCAGCAGATCGTCCGGACGCACGCGTGTTGTCCGCAATTCGAGAATGATAAAGTCCACGCGGCATTGCCGCAGCAACCGATCCCAATCCGCGCCGTCCCGGTAAAAGAACGCCCGGTTCATCTCGAACGTCGTCTCGGGGTACGCCTCCTCGTAGCGTCCATCCATCGACACCTTGATCTTGGGCGCCAGCCGCCACGAGGCGTAGCTGCCCCAGCGAAACGGCACCGCGAGGTTCCCCTCGACCCCGGCTTGGTCAAGCGTCTCCACCGCGCCCACGGGATAAAAGCTCGGCGGCACTGCGGGTTCCAGCGACGCGTACGGCAAAAACTTCCACGCCACCACCGCCGCCAAGCTCACATACAACGCCGTGACGGCTTCGATCCGCACCCGCCAGCGCTCCAGAGAGGGTCCGGCATACACCAAGGCTGTCAACCCGAAAAATGGCGCGTGACGCCGATGCAGACAGCCTGCGATGGCGGTAAGCGCCAGCATGGTCAACCCCAGCGACATGTCCCGTAACGCTCCACCCCGTGACCGGCGCTGTCTCCATCCCGCCGCGATCGCCAGGACCACGACGACGAACAGGATTCGAAATCCGAAGTAGGCGTCGCTGCCCCAAATCGGCATCGGATCCCACTCGGTGATGTGGGGGCGCGGGTGCAACCAGGCGGGCACAAGGTCCCTCCAGAGATACCAGGTGAAAGGATTCAGGCACGTCACCGCCACCGCCGCGAGCAACGTCAACAGTACCGCCCGCGTCGGCGCCACCGCGGCGTACACGCCAATCGTAATCAGCCCGACCACAAATCCGCCATGCACGTTCGCCCACACAAGCATCACCGGCACAATGACAAATCC
>Ga0187861_10000757_pt1 | contig 36447 bp, 28 predicted proteins | sample June2016WEW_10_1_3_FD_132986 | JGI IMG/M metagenome (GOLD analysis project Ga0187861, IMG submission 132986) | Peatland microbial communities from SPRUCE experiment site at the Marcell Experimental Forest, Minnesota, USA - June2016WEW_10_100 | ecosystem: Environmental > Terrestrial > Soil >...
AAACGCCAAGCGACCCTTCAGGGCTTTTACGATTTCATGGCTGCCCGAAACGCCCGCAAGGCCTTCTCCCTCGTATCCGCCTCCAAATCCTCCTGGTTACCTCAATGAGAAATCCGCGCTACGACGGCAAGAAAGAGGCAAGAAAAGAGTTGCTTTTGTCCTTGGATCGGCGAAGCTACCGCCAGCGCTTAAGATAGCTCGCGCCTTTCAGGGCATGGTGAATCTCAGGTGAACGCGTGTTCAATGATGATTTGAAACCCGACAGTCGGGAACAGTCTGGGAAAGAGCAGTTCGTCTAAGCCATTGAGTCATCATGAGCATGAAGTTGTTTGTGGGGAATCTTTCCCACAGCGTCACCGAGAACGATCTCCAAGATCTGTTCGCCCAGCATGGCCCCGTTGTCGAGGTCAACCTGATGCTGGACCGTATGACCGGCAAGCCCCGCGGTTTTGCCTTTGTCACCATGGAAACCAAGGAAGGGGCCGAAGCGGCCATGCGCGCGCTGGACGGCCAGGATCTCCAGGGCCGCGCCCTGAAGGTCAATGAGGCTCGTCCTCGGGAAGAGCGCCCGCCGGGTGGCGGTGGCGGCTACGGCGGCGGCGGTGGACGTCGCGGCGGTGGCGGTGGCGGTTACGGCGGTGGCGGTGGCGGCGGCGGACGCCGGTATTAATCCGCTCTGTTTTTAGGATTCACTCACGGGCCGTTGCTCTGGCAGCGGCCCTTTTTGTTTAACCCGAAGGCGGCCGGGACGCGAGCCGGCTGCGCCGCACACCAAAGGCCAGGTAGATCACCAGCCCGATGGCCAGCCAGATCAAAAACCGCCACCAGGTCGTGGCTGGCAGCTCGACCATCAGGTAACCGCAGCAGACGATGGCGCCCAGCGGCACCAGCGGCACCAGCGGCGTGCGAAATGGTCGCGCGCGCCGCGGATCGGTGCGTCGCAGGACCAGGATCCCGACGGCCACGAGGATGAACGCGAACAGCGTGCCGATGTTCGTCAGTTCCACCATCTCGTTGATGTTCGTCACGCCGGAAAAGGCGGCGACGAACACGCCGGTCAGGATCGTGGTGATGTGCGGGGTCCGGAAACGCGGATGGACCTTCGCCGCCCAGCGGGGCAGGAGACCGTCGCGCGCCATGGAAAAAAAGATCCGCGGCTGTCCCACCTGAAAGGCGATCAGGACGGAGGTGTTGGCGAAGAGCGCGCCGGCTGCGATGATGCCGGCGGCCCAGTTGAGGTTCAGGCCGGCGAAAACGGAGGCCAGCGGCTCGGCGGTGCCCAGGGTTCGCCACGGCGCCAGGCCGGTAAGCACGATCGCCACCGCCACATACACCAGCGTGCACACCACCAAGCTGGCGATGATCGCGATGGGCATGTCGCGTTGCGGGTTCTTCGCCTCCTCGGCGGCGGTGGAGACGGCGTCAAACCCGATGTAGGCAAAGAAGATGATCGCGGCGGCGCTCCAGATGCCCTTGAAACCATTCGGTGCGAAGGGCGTCCAGTGCTCCGGTTTGACGTAGCAGGCGCCCACCGCCAGGAAGAAGACGATCACACCGAGTTTGAGCACCACCATCGCCGTGTTGGCCGCCGCACTTTCCCGGATGCCCCGGACGAGAATCCAGGTCAGCAGCGCGACGATGAGCACGGCGGGCAGATTGAAGATCAGCGGCAGGCCGAGCAGGCGGGGTGCGTTCGCGAACGCCTGGGCGTCGCGTAGCAGGGTCAAACCCAGCGCTGCCACGTCGCCATGCGTCGCCTGGGCCTGGGCCAGCGCCGTGGCCGCCTGGTGGGCCGAGCGGAAATCCGTTCCCAGCCAGCCCGGAAAGCTGAGATGCAGTCCGCGCAGGAGTTCCTGGAAATACGCGGACCAGGAGATCGCCACGGCGACGTTGCCGATGGCGTATTCGAGGATCAGGTCCCAGCCGATGATCCACGCCATGAGCTCGCCAAGGGTCGCATAGGCATAGGTGTAGGCGGAACCGGAAACCGGGGCCATCGCCGCAAACTCCGCGTAGCACAGCGCGGCGAAGGCGCAGACCACGGCGACCAGCACGAAGGAAACTGCGAGGGCGGGCCCGGCGCCGACGTGTGCCCCTCCGCCTGCCGCCGCTTCGCCCACGGTCGAGAAAATGCCCGCCCCCACGATCGCGCCGATGCCGAGGGCGGTGAGCTGCACCGGTCCCAGGCTGCGCCGAAGCTGCTGGTCAACCAACTCTGTTTCGCTCAGCAGTTGGTCAAGGGGCTTGCGGCGGAACAGCCGTGCCAGGACGTGGCCGGCTGGAGCACGGGTTCCGTTGGTGGCGGACATCGGGATTCAGCGCGGCACCCCGGGTCCGCTGAGCGATTGGCGGTCGCGGCCGGTGGGCGACGCGGGAGGCTGTGCGGGCGGTCGTGGGATGGCCAGCCCCGGCGGCCGGTCGTTATTTCTTTGCGGAGGCATGCTCCTGCAGCCAGACCAGGTCGCGGTTGTTCGGGCTGGGGATATCGTGGCCGTGCCAGTCGGTGTTGGCGGGCGGATCCAGCGTGCGCGGGTCGAGCCACCGGTGGATCTCGGCGTGGGAATCGGCAAACACCAGCGTGCTCGAGGGCCGGTGATAGACCGCGGGAAAGTGGTAGAACGAGGGCGTGCTCAGGTGCATGCCGAAGAACGGCCGGCAGATGCTTTCGGCACGGATCTCGGCGAAGACGAAAGTGGAACTTGGCCCGGGCAGGTTGAAATCGGTCATCTTCATGTAAGTTCGATAGCCGGCCTCGGGGTTGTTGCGGTACACCGCGCCGCTCCAGCCAATCATGGAATTCATGGCGTAACTGCGCACGACCGGAACGGATTTCCCGCCGAGCACGACCGTGGACTTGTCCCCCGGGCAGTGATAGATCTGCGCCGATTTCAGGTAGGGTCCGAACAGGGAGTACTTCGGATCAATCAGCTTGAACAGGTTCGTGTCATCGGTCGGGGTGCTCTCGAAGCTGCCGCCGACCCACGTGAGTTGCACGGTGGGGTCGGTGCCGCTGCCGTTCAGCGCGGCTGTGTCGTTATAATCGCCGGCGTAGAGGGTCCAGATGATCGAGAGCTGCTTGAGATTGTTGACGCAACTGATCGCCGTGGCGCGGCCCTTGGCTCGCGACAGGGCGGGCAACAACAACGCCGCCAGGATGGCAATGATGGCGATCACAACGAGCAGTTCGATCAGCGTGAAGGCACGGGGCGCGGGGCGCGGGGCGGAACGGGCGGGCGGGCGATGGCCAGAGGCGAGGGAGGTAGAGTTGAGTGGCTCGCTCATGATGGAGCGATCCTAGGCGTTGGACCGGCAAGCGCAAGCGTGTGTTTGGCCGCCCAGGTTTCTCCTCAGCGCGGCCGAACGAGGATTTCCTCGACGATCACCCGGGGTGGGAGGCTGATGGCGAGCAGGACGCAGGCAGCAACGTCCTCCGGCCGCAGCATCCGGGCGCGGGCCGCCGCGTCCGGTGGGGCGGGGCGATGGTCCAGCAGCGGGGTATCAATGTCGCCCGGGAAAATCGCGCAGGCGCGGATGCCGTGGCCGCGTTCTTCGGCGTTGATGGATTGGGTCAATCCCGCCAGGCCGAATTTGCTCATCACGTAAGCGGGTCCGGCCTTGGGACTCGCCAGCTTGCCGGCGTCGGAAACGATGTTGACGATGGTGCCGGAGCCGCGGGCGCGCATCCCGGGCAGGAAGGCCTGAACGCAATAGAACGCACCGTTCAGGTTGGTGTTCATCATCGCGTGGTAATCCGCGGGCGCGAGCTCGGCCAGTGAGCGCCGGGGCGTGTTGGTGCCGGCGGCGTTCACCAGCACTTCAACCCCGCCGAGTTCCTCCAGGACGCGTTCTGCCATCCGGCTCACGGCCGCCGGATCGCCGATGTCGCAAGGGCAGGGCAACAACCGGTCGGCGGCGGGACCGGCGAGTTGGGCGGTTTCGGCGAGCGCGGCGGCGCGACGACCGACGAGGGCCACGTGCCAGCCCTGTTGCGCGAGGGCGAGGGCGACGGCGCGGCCGACACCACTGCCGGCGCCCGTAACAACGGAAGTTTGGTTCATAGGATTGCCGGCGCCCGCCTTGGCGCGACCGCGCCGCCGGGAGCGCCGATGACGATTACGTGCCGGGTTGTCCGCGGGGGTTAGACCAATTCTTCGTTGCCCTTTGCGGGCGGCGGCACGCTGGGCGCCGGGCCGAGCTTGTAACCGCCCTCCTTGATTTCCTTCGGAGTCAGGTCGAGCTGGGATTCCTTCATCGCAAAGTCCCAGCGCACCGGCTGACCGCTGTAAGCGCTCATGCGCCCGATGATGGCGGTCATGGTGGCCTCGGCCACGTGCTTGCCCTCATTAAGCGGTTGACCGGCGCGGATGCTGGCGATCAGGTCCGCGTGTTCCTGAACGTAGGGATCCGGATTGGCCCCTTCCCATTTCCAGGCATTCGCGCCCTCGATACGGCCGGCGCTGGCCCGGCCCTTGAGTCCGATCAGCCCCTCGCCGACGCGTCCCTCGGTGCCGTTGATCTGCCGGGCCTCGCTCACCAGGATGGCGCCGTTGGCGTAGCGGTAGCGAACGCCGAAATGATCGTAAATGTTTCCATACTGCGGCTCGACCCGCCACTGGCGGCCGCCGACCGCCAGCGCCTCGACCGGCGGCGCGCCAATCGCCCAATTGATCACATCGAGGTTGTGGACATGCTGCTCGACAATGTGATCGCCCGACAACCACGAATAGAAATACCAGTTGCGAATCATGTATTCCATGTCCGTCCAGCCGGCCTGGCGGTCGTGGTAGAAACCGTAGGTGCGCACACACGGACCGTTCCAGTAGGCCTCGCCCGCCACAACGTCGCCGATCGCGCCGTCATGAACGCGCTTCATCAACTCGGTGTAGGCGTTCTGGTGCCGACGCTGGGTGCCGGCCACGATCGCCAGTTTCTTCTGCGTCGCCCGCGCCGCCGAGGCGAGGACCGACCGGATGCCGGCCGGGTCCACGGCGACCGGCTTTTCCATGAACACGTTCTTGCCGGCTTCGATCGCCGCCTTGAGGTGGATCGGCCGGAAGTGGGGCGGCGTCGCCATCAGCACCAGGTCCACCTCGGTCCGGAGCAATTGCTTGTAGGCGTCAAATCCCGTGAAACACGTTTCCTTGGTGGCCGTCACCGCGCCGGGATGGTCCTTCTTCAACTGGCTCAACGCGGCCTCGGTGTGGTCGGGGAAGACGTCGGCGAGGGCGATCAGTTCGACGCCGGGCGAGGAGGCGAGACAATTGGCGGCAGCGCCGGTGCCGCGCGAACCGCAGCCGATCAGGCCGATGCGGATTTTGTCCGAGCCGGCGGCGAAAACGCCGGAGAAACTGGCGGCCGCAGCGCCGGCGGCCGTGACCGCCGCGGAGGTTTTCAGGAAATGGCGACGGGACAGGGGCGAGGATTTTTCACTGGAAGCGTTGTTCATAGGCTATGCCTTCAGCTTGGAACAGACTGGCCGCTTTGGCCAAGCATTTTTGCCGGACCCGAACCATCGCCGCGTGACAAGGTTGCTTTGCCGGCGGCTCAGAGTTCCACCCAGGCACAGGTCTTGGCCGACTGCACTGCCGCATCCATGACCGCCTGGGCGCGGGCGCCATCGTGGAACGTCGCGTCGCAGGGACGCTGATTGCGGATGGCGTCCACGAATTCCCAGGCCTGATCGTAACGAAATGTCACGAGCGGATCGCCGGCGCGCGGGTCGCGGGGGCTGCCGGGCCAGCGCCAGAATTCCTCCGGCACGGGAATTCGTTCCATGCCGGGACCGCCTGCCTTGCCAGCCTGGAGCTCATTCCACGCGCCGGTGGTGAACACGAAGCTGCCCTCGCTGCCGTTGATCTCCACCTGATCGAGACTGCGCCAGCTTTCGTTGCGGCCGCTGGCGAGTTTGCTGCTCTCGAGCACGCCCGTCGCGCCGCCGCGAAACTCGGCCAGGATCGCCACCCAGTCGTCGGTGTCGTTGGGTTGGCCGCCGCGGACCGGCGTCAGGTTCCGGGTGTTGGCGACGAGCCGGCGCATCGGGCCCACGAGCAGGTGCGCAAAATCAATCCGGTGGCTGAGCATGTCGCCGAGTTCGCCGGTGCCGGCGAGCTGCTTCACCTGGCGCCAGCCGAGCGGGCGGGTGCCCCAGTCCTGGAGGCGGCAGGAGCGGTAATGCCAGGGCTGGCCGAGGTCGCCGCGCTGCACCAGATGACGCAGGTAGCGCATCGCCGGAACGAACCGGTAGGTGAAGGCGGTCATGTGCCGGACACCGGCGCGGTCGGCCGCCGCCGCCATCGCCTGGGCATCCGCGGCGGTGAGCGCGAGCGGCTTCTCGCACAGGACATGCTTGCCGTGCGTGATCGCCGCCAGCGCGATGGGTGGGTGGGTGAAGTTCGGCGTGGCGATGATGACGGCCTGAACGTCATCGCGGGCGACGATCTCTTCGTAGCGGGTTGAAGTGACGGCGACGCCGGTCCGCTGGCGGGCCTGTTCGAGGGTGGCGGGGTCGCGGTCGCAGAGGGCAACCAGCTTGGTATCGGGGCAGAGGGCAAGTCCTGGCAGGTGATTCTGCAGCGTGATGCCGCCGCAGCCAATGATGGCGAAATGGAGCGTTGTCATTGCCGTGCTCGGTTAATCGGACCGCAGTTTCGCGCGGAGCCGGGGGATCTGGCAACCTTCAATCGGCTGCTGCGACCACCGCGGACCGGCAGTTGCGGCTTGCCACGCCGCCCGCATTCCGCTACCAACGCGGGACAACACCGCCACCAATATGAAACCGCATCGTGGAACCCTCATTCTCGTCCTGGGCATTCTCTCGCTTGTTCTCTGCGCGCCGCTCGGCATTTTCGCCTGGATCATGGGCGGCAACGACCTCAATGAAATGGCCGCCGGAACGATGGACCCCAGCGGTCGCGACACGACCAAGGCCGGCCGCATCTGCGGCATCATCGGGACGGTGCTATTGGCGCTCAGCGTGCTGATCGGCATCGGTGTCGCCCTGCTGTTCGTGGTCGGCGCGGCGGCGCATCATTAAACGTCGCCGGTCACCCGCGGCAAAAGAAAGGGACGACGCGAACGCCGTCCCCGTGTTGAACCGGTTTCGACCGGTGTTTAGATTTTCGGCGGCATCTTGGTCCAGGCGCCCTTCTTGGCGCCGCTCTTGACGCACGTTTCGATGAAGGCAATGCCCGTCCAGCCGTCCTCGACGTTCGCGTACTTGCTGCCGTCACTGTTGAATTTTTCGCCCGCCTTCCATTTGCGGACGTCGGCCTCGAAGCAGCGGTGCAGCCGGGCAAACGCATCGTGGAACGCCTCGGGATGGCCCGCGGGAATCGTCGGTTCGGCCAGGAGATCGGCCGGCATGTCCTTGGGCAGGAAGCCGTCGCCCGGCGTTACCGCGCCGCGCCAGTAAACCCGGTCGGGCTGGTTGGCGAGGCAGATCGTGATGCTTTCGGGTTCTTCCTGGCGCCAGTGGAGCGAGCCCTTGGTGCCGGCGATGGCGATGCCCAGATCGTTTTTGGAACCGATGCAGATTTGCGAGGCCCGGACGAGCGCCTTGCCGCCGTTGCTGAGCTTGCAATAGATCGTGAAATGATCGTCGAGGGCGCGGCCTTCGACAAAGGTTTCAAGCTGAGCGGACAAGTCGGTGACATCGAGCCCGGTCACATAGCGGAGTTGCATCAGGGCGTGCGTGCCGATGTCGCCGCCGCACCCGGAGCCGCCGGCCCGTTTCGGGTCAACGCGCCACGAGGCCTGCTGCTGGCCGGTGGCTTCGAGCTTGGTGGCGAGCCAGCCCTGGATGTAGTAGCTGTCCACCCAGCGAATGTCGCCCAGCAGTCCGCTGCGCACGATGTAGCGGCTGAACCGGCTGGTCCAGTGGCCGAGGTACGTGTGGGCGACGCCGAAGGGAACGTTCAGCTTGCGCGCGGTCTTTACCAGTTCGTTCGCCTCCTTGAGATTCAGGCAGAGCGGCTTCTCGCAGAACACGGCGATGCCCGCCTTCATCGCCTTCATCGCCGGGTCGAAGTGAACGAAATTCGGCGTGACGATGAGAATGTAGTCGAGCTTCTGGTCCGCCGGCAGAGTCGCGTTGGCGGCGATCATTTCGTCATAGGAACCGTAGCCGCGGATGGGGTAGGGCCAGTTGGCGGCCTCCTCGAGGGCGATCTTGGGATCGGGGAAAAGGGCGCCGGCGACGACGCGGCGGGTGCCGTCGAAGTGGATCGCTTTTTGGTGCGGATGGACGATGAAGGCGCCCTTGCCTCCGCCCACCAGACCGACATTGAGAGGTCGTTTTGACATAGATTCGTGTGCTCCGATTTGTTCCGATGTTCGCTGGTCCCGGCCGAACCAGCCTTGTGACGGGTTGCGCTCCGGGCTTACGGCCGGACAGCGTACGACATCGCCCAAACCGTTCAAGCGTTTTGTCAACCGTTGCAACCCTCCCGCGGCCTCCGTGAAAACACGCTTGCTGCGCGGGGCCGGCCAAGTACTTTCTCCCCCGTGAATTCGATTCCAGAATCCGCGCCCGACATGTCCCCCGCTGCCGCCGCGCCGACGCTTTCGCCCGCCGGGCCGCTTGACGGTTTTGTCCGCCGTCACATCGGCCCCCGCCCCGCCGACATTCAGGCCATGCTGGCCACGCTGGGGTTGGACAGCCTGGAGGCGTTGGCGGACCGCGCGGTGCCGGCGAACATCCGGCTGCGCCGGCCGCTGAACCTGCCCGCCGCGGTCAGCGAGTTCGAGGCGCTACAGCGGTTGCGCGGCCTGGCGGAACAAAACCAGGTCTTTCGCTCCTTCATCGGCCAGGGTTTCTACGACTGCATCACGCCGCCGGTGATCCAGCGCAACATCCTGGAAAACCCGGGTTGGTACACGCAATACACGCCCTATCAGGCCGAGATTTCCCAGGGCCGGCTCGAGATGCTCCTGAACTTCCAGACGATGGTGAGCGACCTCACCGCCCTGCCGGTCGCCAACGCGTCGTTGCTGGATGAGGCTACCGCTTGCGCCGAGGCGATGATGATGGCCCATCGGTTGAAGGCCACGGAGGGGCGCGACACGTTTCTGGTGAGCAGGACCTGTCATCCACAAAACATCGCCGTCGTCCGCACGCGCGCCGCGGCGCTGGGCATCAAGGTGGCCGCCACCGACCCGGCCGCCTTGAAGTTCAGCCGCCAGGTCTTCGGCGTGTTGGTGCAGTATCCGAACACATTCGGCGCGATCCAGGACTTCGCGCCGCTGGTTGAAAAAGCCCATGCCGCCGGCGCGCTGGTGGTGGTCGCGGCGGACTTGCTGGCGCTCACGTTGCTCCGGCCGCCGGGCGAATTCGGCGCCGACATCGCGGTGGGCAGCGCGCAACGGTTTGGCGTGCCGCTGGGCTACGGCGGGCCGCACGCGGCGTTTTTTGCGACGCGCGACGAGTTCAAGCGCCAGATGCCCGGCCGGTTGGTCGGGGTTTCGAAGGATGCGCGGGGCCAGCCGGCGTTGCGGCTGGCGTTGGGCACGCGCGAGCAGCACATCCGGCGCGAGAAGGCGACCAGCAACATCTGCACGGCGCAGGCCCTGCTGGCGAACATGGCCGCGGCTTATGCCGTCTATCATGGGCCGGAGGGGCTGACAGCGATCGCCCGGCGCGTGCATCTGCTGACTCGTTGCCTCGCGAGCGGCCTGGAGAAGCTCGGCTTCCCGCCCGCGACCGCGCCGTTCTTCGACACGTTGCTCGTCGCAACAGGCGCGCAAACGGAGGAAATGCGCCAGCAAGCCGCTGCCCGTGCGATCAACCTCCGGCCGGTTGGCACGGACGCCATGGGGGTCAGCCTCGACGAAACCACGTCGCTGAACGACGTCGCCGATTTGCTCCAGGCCTTTGGCGGCCCGGCGCCCGTGGTCAGCCAATACCTTGGTGAAACCGAAAAGAACCTCGATCAACTTTTGGCCCGGGCCGAGATCGGTGACGCAATTCTGTTCTTCGACGAAGCCGATGCCTTGTTCGGTCAGCGGGCCAGCGTGAAGTCATTCGCCCGCAAAACACCTTTTCTTACGCATCCGGTCTTCCACCGTTACCGCTCGGAGACCGAGATGCTGCGCTATCTGCGGCGGCTGGAGGCGCGCGATCTCTCGCTTTGCCAGGCGATGATCCCGCTCGGCTCGTGCACGATGAAACTCAACGCCGCCAGCGAAATGCTGCCGGTGAGCTGGCCCGAGTTCGCCCGGCTGCATCCGTTTGTGCCGGCGGAGCAGGCCGCCGGTTACCGGCAGTTATTCCACGACCTCGAGACCTGGCTGGCGGAGGTGACGGGATTTGCGGGGATCAGTCTCCAGCCCAACGCCGGATCGCAGGGCGAATACACCGGCCTGCTCGTCATTGGGCGGTATCACGAATCGCGCGGCGAATCCCACCGCCGGGTGTGCCTGATTCCCACCTCGGCGCATGGCACCAATCCGGCCAGCGCGGTGATGGCGGGCATGAGAGTGGTGCCGGTTGCCTGCGACCAGGACGGCAACATTGATGTGGCGGACTTGCGCGCCAAGGCGGCGACGCACCGGTCGGACCTGGCCGCGCTGATGGTGACGTATCCGTCCACGCACGGGGTTTTCGAGGCGGCCATCCGGGAGATTTGCGAGATTGTGCATGCCCACGGCGGGCAGGTGTACCTGGACGGGGCGAACATGAACGCGCAGGTGGGGTTGACGCGGCCGGCCGACATCGGCGCAGACGTGTGCCATTTAAATCTGCACAAAACCTTCTGCATCCCGCACGGTGGTGGCGGGCCGGGCGTCGGTCCCATTGGCGTGACGGCACATCTGGTCGCGTTTCTGCCGGGCCAGGATCAGGCGGCGACGCCACCGGGCGGTTGCATCGGACCGGTGAGCGCCGCGCCGTGGGGCAGCGCGAGCATCCTGCCGATCTCCTGGGTTTACCTGGCCTGCATGGGGCCGGAGGGACTTACCGAGGCCACCGCGGTGGCCATTCTTAATGCGAACTACATCGCCCGGCGTCTGGACGAATACTTTCCGGTGTTGTATCGCGGGCCGGGCGGGTTCGTCGCCCACGAGTGCATCCTGGACGTGCGGCAGTTTTCCAGCGTCACGGTCGAGGACATTGCGAAGCGGCTCATGGATTACGGCTTTCACGCGCCGACGATGTCGTTTCCCGTGCCGGGCACGCTGATGGTCGAACCGACGGAAAGCGAGTCCCGGGAGGAACTGGATCGTTTCTGTGACGCCATGATCGCGATTCATGGCGAGATTCAGGCCGTGGAATCCGGTCGCTGGGACAAGCTCAACAACCCGCTCAAACATGCCCCGCACACGGCGGATGTGGTCACGGCCGAGGATTGGGACCGGCCCTATCCGCGGGCGTTGGGCGCGTTTCCGAGCCGTCACCAGCACGCGTTCAAATTCTGGCCGGCGGTCGGCCGCGTGGACAACGTGTACGGCGACCGGAACCCGGTGTGCACCTGTGTCGGCATGGAGGAAGTCATCTCATGTGCTTCACAAAAGCAGGTCGTCAATCTCAGGCACATCGGCACAACGCTGAAAGGCTGACAGCCGTGAGAAACAGGATTTCTTTGCGCCTTTGAGGCGGCAGGAACCGGGCCCAGATTGACCGACCGGGAGTCCGAAAGGCCCATTGACCAGCCCCGCCGATCGCTTCGGCCCCGACCCCCCTTCCATCTTTTTCTTCGCATCGTGCCTTGGCGTCCGCGTGGCCAGGATGTTGTGGCCAGGATGTTGTTGCGCCGGACAGCCCCGCCAGTTAACACTCCGCCACGCCGCCGGGGCCGGCTTGTCCCTGGCGATGCTTGATCATGGACGCAGCCAGCATGGATTCCCCGGTTTCCTCCTCCCCGCCCGACTCTTGGTTTGCGCTGCAAGAGCATGGGACCAACGTGAGGCGCGAAGTGGTCGCCGGCCTGGCGACCTTCATGACGATGGCGTACATCATTTTCGTCAACCCCATGATTCTGGCCGGCGCAGGCATGCCTGCCGGAGCGGTGGTGGCCGCCACCTGCCTCGGCGCCGCACTGCCGACGCTGGCGATGGGCCTGTGGGCCAATTATCCCTTCGTCCTGGCCAGCGGCATGGGTCTCAACGCTGCGGTCGTCATCGCGGCCACCCACCCCGGCGTCACCTGGCAAACGATGATGGGCGTGATTGTGGTGGAAGGCGCATTGGTGACGCTGTTCGTGCTGGCTGGCGTGCGCGAGCAGGTGATGGCGGCCATTCCGATGAACTTGAAGCGAGCGATTGGCGCTGGCATTGGCCTGTTCATCGCCTTTCTGGGGCTCCAGCAAATGGGCTGGGTGGCGAAGGGCGCCGGCGGCGCGCTGCTGGCGCCGGGCGATTTCACGGTCAAATCCACACTGGTGGCCACCGCCGGGGTCGCCCTGCTCATGGGCCTGCTCGCGTTTCGCGTCCGCGGCGCGATCCTGCTGGGCATTCTCGGCACGGCGGCATTCGCCGGTTTCGGCGATCTGCTGGCACCCGGGTCGGGTCGTCTCGTGCATCTGCCGAACCGCGTGATTGCGATGCCGGATTTCTCGACGCTGGGGCACGCCGATGTGTTGGGGGCGCTGCGGCCGGCCCTGCTGGGCACCATCTTCGCCTTCATGCTCACCGATTTCTTCGACACGATGGGCACGGTGATCGGCATCGGCGGGCAGGCGGGATTCCTCGATGCCGCCGGCCGCCTGCCGCGGCTGAAACACGTGCTGCTGGTGGACTCGGTCGCCGCGATCTGGGGTGGCTTCTGCGGCGCCAGTTCCGTCACCACCTACATCGAAAGCGCCGCCGGTGTCAGCGAAGGCGGCCGGACTGGACTGGTTGCGGTGGTCGTGGCGGGGCTGTTCCTGCTGGCGATGTTTTTCTCCCCGATCATCGGCGCCGTGCCGGCGGTGGCCACCGCCCCCGCCCTGCTCGTCGTCGGGTTCCTGATGATGGGCGTCGTGCGCGAAATGGATCTGAGCACGGCCGAGGACGGATTGCCGGCATTTCTGACGTTGCTGGTGATCCCGCTGACACAAAGCATTTCCTGCGGCATCGGCGTGGGATTCATCGCGCAGGTGGTGGTCAAAGTCCTCCGCGGCCGGGGACGCGAGGTTTCGCCCTGGCTCTACGGAATCGCCGCGCTGTTCGCCCTGAGCTTCGCGCTCGGGAAAGGCTGACCATGCGGGCGGTGCTCCAACGGGTGACGCAGGCCTCGGTCACGATCGCTGGTCGCGTCACGGGCGTGATCGGTCGCGGCCTGCTAGTGCTGGTTGCGGTCGAGGATGCCGATACGACGGAAGACGCAGTCTGGCTCAGCGGCAAAATCGTCCGCCTGCGGATTTTCAACGACGAACAAGGCGTGATGAACCTTTCGGTGCAGGACATCGGCGGTGAGATTCTGGTCGTGAGCCAGTTCACCCTGTTTGCCAGCACGCGGAAAGGCAATCGTCCGTCCTACAGCCGCGCCGCGGGCCCCGAAAGCGCGGTGCCGCGCTACGAGGCGTTCCTGCGACAGTTGGCAGCCGATCTCGGGCGGGCTCTCGCGACCGGGGAATTCGGCGCCGACATGCAGGTGGCACTCGTTAACGACGGACCCGTGACCATCCTGATTGATTCCAAGGCCCGTGAATGATCCCGCTCCCATCCCGCCCGACATTGAGGCCAAGGCAGCCAAGGTCCGCCTCCAGCTCTACTTGATGGTGTTAGCGGTCGTGATCCTCAACGTCTTCTTGTTCCTGTTCTCGCTCCGCGAAAAACCGGGAAAATCGCCGTCGGCCACAAACGCGCCGGCCATCACCAACGCGGCACCGCGCTGAAAACGGCCCCGACTGTCTAACGGGCCGTCAGCCGGCGAACGGAATGGTCAGCGGTCCCTGCGGCAGCACGGCCACCCGCGCCTCGGGTCCCAGCGCAGCCAGCTTCCGCCGCACGGTTTCGCCAATGTCGCGACACGGCGACAGGTGCGCCGCGCGCACGGTTTCGTCCGGCAGGGCGCTGTGGAGTTGTGCCTCCGCCCGGCGCTGGATCAGCGCCTGGATCTGCACCTGCCACTGCTCGGGGCGCTCGGTCGTGGCCGCCGCCAGACGCGCCAGCAGGTCCTCCGGTCCCCTGCCTTCGCGCAGCATCAAGTCAAACGGGCTGCCGGCCGGCGTGCCTTCGCGGCATTCGCAGGCGAGAATCAGGAGACCGCCGGGCTTCACGATCCGGGCGCCGGCACTCAGGCCCTTGACGCCCTGATACAGGTTCAAATCGAGGGGATAACCGCTGTTCGTCGTCACCACGAGGTCGAACAACCCGGCGACCCGTTGCATGGCCGACCGGCGGACGAATTCCGCGCCGGCCTGATGGGCGGCGATCAGGTCGCCGGCGAACACGCCCGTGATCTGCCGCTCTGCATTCAGCGTCACGTTGAGCAGAAAGCTGGGGCCGACCCGCAGGGCCAGCTCGCGCAATTCCTCCCACAGCGGATTGCCGTCCGTCACGCCGAACGTGGCGTTGGGATCGCCGACGTTCCGGGCGCCGTGGTTGCTCATCACCGTCGGCAGGCCGGCGCAGCCAGGCACGATTCCCTTGGGCCCGCCGCTGAACCCGGCGAAGAAATGCGGCTCGATGAACCCGGTCACAATTCGCACATCCGCCTCGGCCACGTGGCGGTTGAACAGCGCCGGCGCGCCGGCGCGCGTCGTCCCGAGCGCGACCAGCGACGGGTCCCGGCAGTCGTGATTGAGCACGCGATACCGCGCCACCACCTCCGGCGTCAGCATCCGCGCCAACTCGGCGGGTGTGTTGGGCCGGTGCGTGCCGGTGGCGTTGAGCAGCGTGATGTGCTCCGCCGGCACGGCGGCCAGTTCGGCCAGCAGCCAGGGGATGATCCGCTCGTTCGGGGTCGCCCGCGTGCTGTCGGTAAAAATGATGCAGATGCGGTCCGAGGGTTTGACCGTCTCCCGCAACGGCGGCGCGCCAATCGGCGAGCGCAACGCCGCCAGCACGGCGGCCGGCTCATCCGGCAAGCCCGGCTCGGGCGTTGGCTCAATGACCGTGGTGCGGCCGTCGGGGAATTCGACCGGCAGCCAGCCCTGGCCATAAGCGAGACGGACATTCATGCGGCAAGCAACAGTAAACCGCCCCGCGCCGCCCCCGCCAAGCGCAATCCCCCGCCAGCAACGTGGCTGGCGGCCGCTTCCGCCAACGAGCCTACACCGCCTTGTACGTGGAAATGACCCGCATGTATTGGGCGCGTTCGAAGGCGCTTGGATCGGGACAGTTTTTCTGGCTCAGGCTGCCCTTGAGCTGGGTGACCGACTCGTATTCATGGACGGTCATCCACTGCTGGATTTCCTGTTCGATGGCGGCGATGTGCGGCATGCCTTTGCGGAAGAGCACCGAACAAAGCATGGTGACGTCGGCGCCGGCCATGAGGATTTTCAGGACATCCTGGGCGGTGTGGATGCCGCTGGTGGCGGCGAGGCTGGCCTGGATGTGACCATGCAGGATGGCCACCCACCGCAGCGGGAGCCGGCGGGCCTGCGGGGTGCTGAGCAACAGGCTGCTTTCCACCTCCAGCGTCTCCAGGTCAATGTCCGGCTGGTAAAACCGGTTGAACAGCACCAGGCCGTTGGCACCGGCCCGGTCCAGTTGGCGGGCCATGTTGGCCATGTTGCTGAAGAACGGGCTCAACTTGACCGCCACCGGGATGGTGATCGCGGCTTTCACCGCCTTGAGGATGTCGAGGTAGGTGTTCTCCACTTCGAGCGCGCTAAGCTGCGGGTCGGTGGGGATGTAATAGATGTTCAGCTCCAGCGCGTCAGCACCCGCCTGTTGAATTTTGCGGGCATAATCGGTCCAGCCGCCGACGGAGGTGCCGTTGAGGCTGGCAATGACGGGAATCTTCAGGGCGGCCTTGGCCTTGGCAATGTATTCGAGGTAATCCTCGGGCCCGAGACGGAACTCACCGAGTTGCGGGAAATAGCTCAGGGCTTCGGCGAAGCTTTCCGTGCCTTGCGTCAGGGCCAGGTCCAGTTCGGCGCTCTCGCGGCGAAGCTGCTCCTCGAAGACCGAGGGCAGGACGACGGCGCCCGCGCCGGCATCCTCGGCCTGCTTGAGGTCGGCCAGTTCGCGCGTCATGGGTGAGGCGGAGGGCACCAGCGGACTGCGCAACTTCATTCCCATGTAAGTGGTGGAAAGATCCATAAGATTTCCTTTCAGATGTGAGAATGGGGCGGTTCAGTTCACCGGCATGACGATGGCAGCCTCGGGTTTGCGGGCGGCCAGGTAGGAGTACAACTGCCACCGGGCGTTGACATCGAGTTGGGCCTGCTCGAACAGGCGTTTGGCGGTGTCCGGCTTGCTCTTGGTCAGCATCTTGAAGCGGTTTTCCGAGAGCAGGAAATCCTGCACCTTGGTTCTGGCCGCCGGAGAATCCAGTTGCAGCGGGTTCTCGCCGCGCGCCGCCCGCTCGGGGTCGTAGCGGTAAAGCAGCCATTGCCCGCAATCCACCAACGTTTTCTGTTCACGCATGCCGGTGGTCATGTTGATGCCGTGCGCGATGCAATGGCTGTAGGCGATGATGAGGGAGGGACCGGGGTAGGCCTCGGCCTCGACGAAGGCCTTGAGCGTATGCTCGTCCTTGGCGCCCATCGCCACGCTGGCCACATAGACGTTGCCGTAACTCATGGCGATCAGGCCGAGGTCCTTCTTTGCCAGCGGCTTGCCGCTGGCGGCGAACTTGGCCACGGCGCCCCGCGGCGTGGCTTTCGACATCTGGCCGCCCGTGTTGGAGTACACCTCGGTGTCCAGCACCAGGACGTTCACGTCGCGACCGCTGGCCAGCACGTGGTCCAGGCCGCCGTAGCCGATGTCATAGGCCCAGCCGTCGCCGCCGATGAGCCAGACGCTGCGCTTGACGAAGTGGTCCGCGAGCGCGAGCAACATGCGGGCCTCGCCGGAATCCACGCCCGCCAGCTTTTGTTTCAGGGCGGCGACGCGTTCGCGCTGTTCGTAGATGTCCGCCTCGTTGCGTTGCCTGGCGGTGAGGATGGCGGTGACGAGATCGTCGCCGATCGTGGCGGCGAGCTTTTGCAGGAGTTCGCCGGCGAACTCCTGTTGCTTGTCAATGGAAACCCGGAAGCCCATGCCGAACTCCGCGCAATCCTCAAAGAGCGAGTTGTTCCACGTCGGGCCACGGCCATGGGCATCCATGGCGTAGGGCGTGGTGGGCAGGTTGCCACCGTAAATCGAGCTGCAGCCGGTGGCATTGGCCATCACGGCGCGGTCGCCGAACAACTGGGTGAGCAGTTTGAGGTACGGCGTCTCGCCGCAACCGGCGCAGGCGCCCGAGAACTCGAAGAGCGGGCGCATCGCCTGCTGCTGACGGAGCTGCGTGACCTTGATCTTGCGACGGTCCAGTTCGGGCAGCGCCAGGAAGAAGTCCCAGTTCGTGCGCTCCTGTTCGCGGAGCGGCGGTTGGGGCCGCATGTTGAGCGCCTTGAGCCGGGCCTCGGTCTTGTTGCGGGCGGGGCAGACATCCACGCAGACACCGCAGCCGGTACAATCCTCGGCCGCGACTTGCAGGGTGAATTTGAGCCCCTTCCACTCGGGCAGCCGCGCATCGCAGCTCTTGAACGCGGCTGGCGCGCCCGCCAGCGCGGGCAGTTCGACGACCTTGAGGCGGATGGTGGCGTGCGGACAGACGGCCACGCATTTGGCGCACTGGATGCACGTCTTCTCGTCCCAGACCGGAATTTCCAGGGCCAGATTGCGCTTCTCGTATTGGGCCGTCGCGGTCGGGAAGCTGCCGTCCGGCGCAAACGCGCTGACGGGCAGGCTGTCGCCGTCGCCGCCACAAATGCGGCCGAGGACGTCGCGGACGTAAGCCGGGGCGTTGGAACTGACCGACGGCAACAGCTCGACGGTGGTGGTAACTCGGGCGGGCACCGACACCTCGTGGAGATTGGCAAGCGTCTGGTCCACTGCGGCGATGTTTTTCTGGACCACGTCCTCGCCTTTACGCCCGTAGGTCTTTTTGATCGAGTACTTGATAGCTTTGATGGCCTCCTCGCGCGGCAACACGCCGGCCAGGGCGAAGAAGCAGACCTGCATGATCGTGTTGATGCGGCCGCCCATGCCGGTTTCCTGCGCGACCTTTGTGGCGTCAATGACGAAGAATTTGGCCTTCTTCTTGATGATCGCCTCCTGTGTCGGCCGCGGCAGCGAATCCCAGACCTGGTCCGGCCCGAACGGGCTGTTCAGCAAAAACGTGCCGCCGGAAATCAGGTCCTTGAGAATGTCGTAACGCTCCAGGAACACCGGCAGGTGGCAGGCGATGAAGTTCGCCCGGCTGACGAGGTAGCATGAGCGGATCGGCATCGGTCCGAAACGCAGGTGCGATACGGTCATCGAACCCGACTTCTTCGAGTCGTAAACAAAGTAACCCTGGGCGTAATTGTCCGTGCCTTCGCCGATGATCTTGATCGAGTTCTTGTTCGCCCCGACGGTGCCGTCCGAGCCAAGACCGTAGAACAGGGAGCGGATGACCTTGTCCGATTCCGTCGAAAACTCGGGGTCGTAGGGAAGACTGAGGTGAGTAACATCGTCGGCGATGCCGACGGTGAAATGGTTTCTCGGCCGGGCGGCGGCGAGGTTGTCGAACACCGCCTTGACCATCGCCGGCGTGAAATCCTTCGAGGACAGCCCGTAGCGCCCGCCGAACACCCGCGGCATCGTATTCAGCGCGCCTGCCCCCGCCGCGAGTCCCTCGGTCAAGGCCGTGATGACATCCTGGTAAAGCGGGTCGCCCAACGCGCCCGGCTCCTTGGTGCGGTCGAGGACAGCGATGACCTTGACCGTGGCGGGCAGCGCTTCGACGAACCGCGCCGCGTCAAACGGCCGGTAAAGCCGGACTTGCAAGACGCCGATCCGGGCGCCTCGCTCATTGAGATAATCCACCGTCTCCAGCGCGGTTTCGCCGCCGGACCCCATGATGACCAGCACGCGTTCCGCTTCCGGGGCGCCGCTGTATTGGAAGAGCTGGTAACGCCGCCCCGTCAACACGGCGAACTTGTCCATCACCTTCTGCGTGATGCCCGCGCAGGCGGCGTGGAAGGAATTGCCCGCCTCCCGCGCCTGGAAAAACACATCGGGATTCTGCGCCGTGCCCCGCAGCACCGGCTGGTCCGGCGACATCGCGCGCGCCCGGTGCGCCAGGACGAGCTGCTCGTCAATCATCGCCCGCATTTGCTCCTCGGACAGCAGTTCGATCTTGGCCACCTCATGGGACGTGCGGAAACCGTCGAAGAAGTGCAGGAACGGCACGCGCGTCTCCAGCGTCGCCGCCTGGGCGATCAGCGCGAAATCCTGCGCCTCCTGCACCGAGGCCGAACTCAGCAGCGCGAACCCGGTCGTCCGCGCCGCCATCACGTCGCTGTGGTCGCCGAAGATGGACAGGGCGTGGGTGGCCAGCGTGCGGGCGCTGATGTGAAACACCGTCGGCGTCAGTTCCCCGGCGATCTTGAACATGTTGGGAATCTTCAGCAGCAGCCCCTGGGAGGCGGTGAAGGTGCAGGTGAGCGCGCCGGTCTGCAGCGCCCCGTGGACCACTCCGGCCGCGCCGGCCTCGCTTTGCATCTCGACCACGCTCGGCACCGTGCCCCAGAGGTTCTTCACCCCCTCCGAGGCCCACTGGTCGCACCACTCCCCCATGTTCGACGAGGGCGTGATCGGGTAGATGCCCATCACTTCGTTGCACCGGTAGGCGACGTAGGCGACCGCCTCGTTGCCGTCAATCGTTGTGAACTCCTTCATGATCAATCCTTGTCTCGTTTACAGAACGACCGGGCGGCGGAACGCAGCCCGCGGACGGGATGGCCGCGGACCGCCCGCCGGCCGGTCGCCGCGCCGGGCGGCTCCGCGCGGGCCGCGCGTGGACCATCACCTGCGCTACTTGCACCGGCATCCCCAAGCATTTCGTCTAACGGCCATCCGCGCTCCACGTAATTTGGTCACTCCTTGCCATTTCTTGTCATGACCGCCCCGCGACTTCCAGACTCGACACTCCGATCGTTCCGCCACCAAACTCCCCGCCGATGGCCCAACTCGTGCTCGATGCCGTCACGAAGACCTACCGCACCGCGGAGGGCGTCGAAGTGGATGCGGTCCGCGGACTCTCCCTGGCGGTGGCGGAGGGCGAGTTCCTGGTCGTGGTGGGGCCCTCCGGTTCCGGCAAGACCACGACCCTCCGCCTGATCGCCGGCCTGGAGGTCCCCTCCGCCGGCCGGATTCTGATCGGCGGCCACGACGTCACCGGCCGGCCGCCCCGCTTCCGCGACCTGGCCATGATCTTCCAGCATGGCGCCCTTTATCCTCATCTGACCGTGCGCGAGAATCTTGCCCTGGGTCTCCGCCTGCGCGGCACGACCGCCGCCGAGACCGCCCAGCGGGTGGCCGGCGTCGCCGAACTGCTCGGGCTCTCCGCGTTGATCGAGCGCCTCCCGCGCGCCCTGTCCGGCGGCGAACGCCAGCGCGTTGCCTTGGGCCGTGCCCTGGTGCGGCCGCCACAGGGATTTCTTTTCGACGAGCCGTTTGCCCATCTCGACACCCTGCTGCGGGCACAATTGCGGCAGGAGCTCCAACGCCTGCGGCCCCGCCTGCCCGCCACCATCCTCGTGACCCATGACCAGGCGGAGGCGATGGCTCTCGGCGATCGGATCGCCGTGCTGCACGCGGGGGTACTGCAACAGGTGGGCGAACCGCTGCAAGTTTACCACGAGCCGGCGAACCTGTTCGTCGCCGGATTCATCGGCTCACCCCCGATGAACCTTCTGCCCGGCCGCCTCACCGCCGCCGCTTCCGGGCTGCAGTTCACTTCCGATCAAGGCTGGCAACTGCCATTGCCGGCGGTGGCCGCGCCGCAGGCCGCCAGGGACGAAACTCCCGTCATTTTCGGTCTGCGTGCCGAGGCGGTCCACCTCGCCGGAGACAAAGCCGCCGATGGGCGGGACGGGCGCGTCGTGGCCATGGTGGAATTGGTGGAGCCGCTGGGCGCCGAAACCCTCGTCCACCTCGACGCGGCGGGGGTTCGGTTGGTTGCCCGCGTCCCGGGGGCTTTTTGCGGTGTCCGCGGTGACCGACTGGCAGTGGAATTCGATCTCGCCCGGGCGCGGTTGTTTGATCCCAAGACGGGGCGGTCGCTGGATTAAGCTGGAGGGCGGCGGTGCCGGGTGCCGGTTTCCGCTTTGAAACGGGTTGTTCCTTCATTAGGCTCGCGACCGTGTCAGTTCCGCAACACACCATGAGCAACCAGTCTGAAACTGCCGCGGCTCCGGGTCCGACCCCCGCGGCGGCGCCCAGCGATTTCATCCGCGACCTGGTGGCCGCCGACCTCGCCGGCGGCAAATACCAGCAGATCGTCACCCGCTTCCCGCCCGAGCCCAATGGCTACCTTCACATCGGCCACGCCAAGAGCATCTGCCTGAATTTCGGCATCGCCCGCGAGTTCGGCGGCATCTGCAACCTCCGCATGGATGACACCAATCCCACCAAGGAGGACGTCGAATATGTGGACTCCATCATCGCGGACGTGCGCTGGCTGATCGGCGGCTGGGCTGACGACCGCCTCGGCCTCAAGGCAGCCGGAGCAACGCCCGCCGCCCAGACGATCCGTGGCCGGCCGGACTTTTACCTTGGCCCGGTTTCCGCGGCGGCCTCGACCACCACCGGGGTTGAACCGTTCTACGCCTCGGATTATTTCGCGCAGCTCTACGAATTTGCCTGCCAGCTCATCCGCCGGAGCAAGGCCTACGTGTGCGATCTGACGCCGGACGACACGGACGAATACCGTCGTCATGCCAAGGAAAGTCCCTTCCGCAGCCGCAGCGTCGAGGAGAATCTCGACCTCTTCGGCCGGATGAAGAACGGCGAGTTCCCCGACGGCACGCGCACGCTCCGGGCGCGGATTAATGTCGCCGCGCCGAACGTCTGGATGCGCGATCCGCTGCTCTACCGCATCCGCCACACCGAGCATCACCACACCGGCGCGCAATGGTGCATCTACCCGATGTACGATTTCGCGCATTGCCTGAGCGATTACCTCGAGGGCATCACCCACTCGATCTGCACGCTCGAGTTCGAGGTGCACCGCCCGCTTTACGACTGGGTGCTCGAAAACCTCGACCTGCCGCGGCCGCTGCCCCACCAGTACGAATTCGCCCGGCTCAGCCTCAGCTACACCATCATGAGCAAGCGGAAACTGCTGCAGCTCGTGAACGAAGGCCTCGTCACCGGCTGGGACGATCCCCGGATGCCCACGATCTCCGGCCTGCGCCGCCGCGGTGTCCCCGCCGGCGCGTTGCGCCGCTTCGCCTACCATATTGGCGTGACCAAGTACAATGGGATCACCGACGTCGCCGTCCTGGAGCATGCCATCCGCGAGGAACTCAACCGGATCGCCTTGCGCCGGCTGGCGGTGCTGCGACCGTTAAAGGTCGTCATCACGAACCTCCCGGAGAACCACGCGGAGAATATCACCGCGGTGAACAACCCGGAGGATCCTGCGGCGGGAATCCGGCCGGTGCCGTTCGGCCGCGAGGTGTTCATCGAACGCGACGACTTCATGGAGACTCCGCCGCCCAAGTATTTCCGGCTGCGCCCCGGCGGCGAGGTGCGGCTGAAATACGCCTACATCATCAAGTGCGACGAGGTGGTGAAGGACGCGGCCGGCCAGGTGATCGAACTCCGCTGCACCGCCGATCTCGGCAGCAAGATCGGCGGCCCGACGGCGAACCGCAAGGTCAAGGGCACGATCCACTGGGTCAGCGCGGGGCACGCGGTGGACGCCGAGGTGCAGTTGTACGACCGCCTGTTCACCGTGCCGGAGCCGGACGCCGAGGGCGATTTCAAGGCGCACCTCAACCCGCATTCGCTGGAAACCGTCACGGCCAAATGCGAGCCCAGCGTGCGCGACGCCCGGCCGGAACTGCGCTACCAGTTCGAGCGGTTGGGCTATTTCGCCCTCGACAAGGACTCACCGCCCGCGCCGGCCCCGGGCCGGTTGCAGGTGTTCAACCGCACGATCACACTGCGGGACACCTGGGCGAAGGAGGCACAGAAGGGTTGACCGATGCCCCACACTTGTTTTCTGCAGGCGAGAACCCAGTTCAGCACACCATCGACACCGGGGGTTACTGGCGGTGACACCCCCGAGGCCAAGGCAATCACTTGATTCAACGCGCTCCTCGATGAAACACCCCAATTCTCGACATGGTGACGGCGCGTTGCTGAGCTTGCGCGAGGGTTACACGCAGTCCGTGCTCGACTTTTTTGAGGCCGCGCCGGAGGTTAAAGACGTTCTTCCCGCACTGGATGTCGTCGGTCACACGTCCAACTTTCTCAACAACATGCGACTGCCGGTTCACCGGTGGTTTCGTTACAGCGCGGGCTTTTCGGCGGAGTGGGTGAAGTGGGTTCTGACCGAACGAACGGGCAGCGAAATCCGGGTGCTTGACCCGTTCGTTGGCTCAGGCACCACCTGCTTGGCGTGTGACGAAATGGGCGTGGAGTCCTACGGTTTGGAGGCTCATCCGTTCGTATATCGGGTGGCGCAGGCCAAATTGAGCTACGCTACGGACCCAGAGCGGTTCATCCACAAGGCGCAGAGGGCATTCGAGTTTGCCAGGAAGGCAGCGGCGCAGACGGAGCATTACCCGGAAATCATCGGGAAGTGTTACGGGCAGGAGACGTTGAATTATTTGGACCGTTTCCGTCAAGCTGTCGAGACTGAGCAGGATGGCTCGCCCGAAGCCGGGTTGCTCTGGATGGCGCTCGTCTCATCGTTACGTGTTGTTTCCGAAGCGGGCACGGCTCCTTGGCAATATGTTCTGCCGGGTCGCCGAAAGACTGTGCCACCGTCGCCCGAAGCCACCCTGCATAGGGCGGTGCAGATGATCGCCGCCGACATTCGGTTCATGGCGCGCCGAGCCAAACCGCTGGCGAAACTGCGACTGGATGACGCGCGCACCTGCGCAACGGTGCCTGACGGTTGGGCCACGTTCGTCATCACGTCGCCGCCTTACGCGAACAACTACGATTACGCAGACGCAACGCGGTTGGAAATGGCATTCATGGGTGAGATTCGCGGCTGGGGCGATCTTCAGGAAAGGGTGAGGCGACACTTGGTGCGGGCTTGTTCCCAGCACGTCCCGCCGAACTCCGTAAATCTCGACGAGGTCCTGGCGGCACCGGAACTTGCGCCCATCCGTGATGAGATTGTGCCCGTCTGCCGCGAGCTTTCGTCGGTGCGATTGAAACGTGGCGGCAAGAAGACCTACAACAACATGGTGGCTTGCTACTTCCTCGACATGGCGCAGACATGGCAGGCCCTCCGTCGCGTCAGCGGGTCGTCCTCAGAGGTCTGCTTCGTCATCGGCGATTCCGCGCCGTATGGCGTTTATGTGCCCGTGATTGAATGGTTCGGGAAGCTTGCTCTGGCCGCTGGCTTCGTTTCGTGGTCGTTCGAGAAACTCCGCGACCGGAACATCAAATGGAAGAACCGTAAACATCGTGTGCCGCTCTGCGAGGGGCATCTGTGGGTGCAAGGATAGCAAGGAATCGTCATGGCCCAATCACTCGCTCACAAGTGGGGACAAATCATCGGGGAGTGTTTCGAGGAGTTCGTCCAAAACATCCTCAGCGAAGTCGCGACAACCCATAACCTCTACCTCGATTTCAAACGACCGCGGAACGTCAGGCACAGCCAGGGGAAAGTGACCTGGCAGGACGGCTACGGCAACAAGCACGACCTCGACTACGTTCTGGAGCGGGGCGGAACTGAGGACAGGCTGGGCGTTCCGATCGCTTTTATCGAGTCAGCGTGGCGGCGATACACCAAACACTCGAAGAACAAAGTTCAAGAAATTGAGGCCGCCGTGATGCCGATTGCTTTGACGTTCTCGCGTCATCAGCCATTCTGCGGTGCTGTACTTGCGGGTGAGTTTACACGTAACGCACTGCACCAATTAGAATCGAAAGGCTTTGGCGTTCTGCACGTTCCCTACGATTCCATTTTGTCTGCGTTCAAGCAACTGGGCATAGATGCTTCGTCGGAAGATGGCGTTGGCGGCACAACCGAAGAGCAGTTTCGTCAGAAGATCGCGACATGGGAATCGTTACCACAGCCACAAGCGACCAACCGCCTCCTGGCAAAACTTCACGCACTGCACGAACGCGAGATCGCCGAGTTCAAACAGCGGCTGGAAGCCGCGCTCGACCGTCAGGTGGTTTCAATCCGGCTAACCGTGCTGCGCGGGCAGTCTGTCGAATGCGCTGACGTTCAAAGCGCGATCGCCTATTTGGTTGAGGAGGAGAAATCGTATCGGTTGCGCGACAGCGGCGAGCAACGGGAAGCGTTTGAAGTCCAGGTGCGATTCAACAATGGTGCGAAAATCGAAGCGACTTTCCCCAAGCGTGCCGAGGCGATCGTGTTCTTACGTGGTTTCGCATAGCGGATTTCTCTGCGTGCCCGAGGCCAAGCCCGCCAGCGAAGCGCTTTGCACGGCCGTGTTGGGTCCAGATTTCATCCGTGAGCCGGACCCGGCGTTGAGGCTGCGCAGATTCAAGGCGTGAAGTGCTCCCAGCCCGGTTCATTCTCCCGCCAATGGGTGGCAAAACGCCGGGAGGAATCGAACGTCACCTGCCCGCAGCGAGACGGCGCAGGAAATCCGCCGGCTTGACAATCGAAATGCCGCGAAACGCTTTCAACGGCAGAAGATGCCGCTTGTCGCCACTCACAATGCAATCGGCCCCCGCCGCGAGCGCGCATTCCAACACCATGGCGTCATCAGGATCGGGTGTGGCGACGCGGGCACTCTCCGTCGGGAAGACCAACGCCGCGGATTCGGCGAGCGCCTTGGCCCACGGCACAAACGGTCGCTCGGGATACGCGGCGCGCAGTTCCTCGGTGGTTTCGTGGTACTCCGTCAGCAGGGCCGGGCTGACGGCGGCTTCGCAGCGACCTTGCGCCCAAGCGGCCAGGCACGCGAAGGGTGCGCCCCGCCAGAAGCTGGCGCTGGCCACCACGTTGGTATCGAACACGGCTTTCACACCGCGACCCGACGGCGCACGCGTTGTAGGGCGCCGGCCACCACGGCTTCGTCGGCTTCGGTCAGAGCGGGCAGCTTGTTCCCGGCGCGCAAGAGGGCACGGACGCGGGCCGGCGTCATCGGTCGGCGCTTCCGCAGCACCACCAGGCCGTCGGCAAAACCCACTTCCAACTCGTCCCCGGCCCGAATCCGGGCTTGTTCGCGGACGGATTCGGGAATGACCATCTGGCCTTTGACGGAAACTTTCGCAATCACGCGGTAAGCCTAGCCTTACCGCGGAGGAATGCAAGCCGTAAAGGACAGCCGGCCTTGGTTGGGGCGGTAGTCCGTGCCGCGGACGGGTCGGAAAACAAACGGTTCCCCACGGATCTCCTGCAGTTGTGACCCACGGCCCGGGGCCTCACCAAATCTTCGCGCGCTGCTCCGGCGCGCGCCACATCGGGTCGGCCGCCGTGATGTTGAAGGCACCAAAGAACTCCGCGAGGTTTACGAGCGGCCCAATGGCCCGGAATTGCCCCGGCGAATGCGGGTCCACACTCAAACGCCGTTTCAGCTCGGCCTCGCGCCAGTTGGTCCGCCAGAGCTGCGCGTGCGACAGGAAGAACCGCTGCTCCGGCGCAAACCCGTCCACCGCCTTGTGCTTCGCCGGGTCCTTCGCCAGCGCGCGCTGGAGGGCCTCGTAGGCCATGCTGTCGCCGCCGAGGTCGGCGATGTTTTCGCCCAGCGTCAGTTCGCCGTTCACGTGCTGGCCCGCCAGGCCCTCATAGGCGCCGTATTGCTCAACCAGTTTGCGGGCGCGCGCCGAAAACTCCTTGGCGTCGGCCTCCGTCCACCAGTCGTTCAGGTTGCCGTCGGCGTCGAATTTCCGGCCCTGATCGTCGTAGCCGTGGGTCATCTCGTGGCCGATGACCACGCCGATGGCGCCGTAGTTGATGGCGTCGTCCATCGCGAGATCGAAGAAGGGCGGTTGCAGGATGCCGGCGGGAAACACAATTTCGTTCTGGGTCGGGTTGAAATAGGCGTTCACGGTCTGCGGGGTCATGCCCCACTCGCTGCGATCCACCGGCTGGCCTAGGCGGGCCAAGCGGCGTTGGGCGTCGAAGGCGGCGGCCCGGCGGACATTGCCCACGTAATCGTCCGGCCGCACCACCACCGCCGAGTAGTCGCGGAACTGGTCCGGGTGACCGATTTTCTGGGTGAACCGGTCGAACTTGGCGAGCGCCCGCTGCCGGGTGGGCTCGGTCATCCATTCGAGCTTGGCGAGGCGGTCGCGAAAGACGGCCTTGAGGTTCCCGACCAGCTCGTTCATCCGCGCCCGCGCCGCCGGCGGAAAATGTTTTTCCACGAACAACTGCCCCAAGGCCTCACCAATGCCGCCGTCAATGACGTGCGCCGCGCGCTGCCAGCGGGGTTCGGGTTCGGGGGTGCCACGCAATGTCGTTTCGTAAAAGGCGAACCACTCCTGCTCGACGGCCGCGTTGAGGAACGGCGCCGCGCCCCGCAACGCGTTCCAGCGAAGATAAACCTTCCAGTCATCCAGCGGCCGTTCCCGGAGCAGGCCGCCCAGCGCGGAAAAAAACTCCGGCTGACGGACAATGAGTTGCTCCGCATTCGTCAGGCCGCAGCCATCGAGGTAGCGCGCCCACGGAACGGCGGGGGCGAGTTCAGCGGCCTGGGCCAGCGTGAGCTTGTGGTAGTTGGCCAGCGCGTCACGCAACTCGGCCGGTTTTTTCGATGTCTTGGCCAGCGCAGTTTCCAGATCGAGAATGGTGTCCGCGTGCTTCGCGGCCTCGGTGTCGCTCTCGCCCAGAAACCGCAGCATCCGCGCGATGTGAGCGCGGTACTGATCGCGGACCTTGGCGAAGGACGCCTCGAAATAATAGTCGCGGCTCGGCAACCCCAGGCCGCCCTGGCTGAAATAGAGGCCGTAGAAGCCGCTGTTCTTCGCGTCGGGGCTCACCCCCATGCCGAAGAGTCCGCCCCGGCCCTGCCGGTGAAAATCGGCCAGCAGGCGGAAGAGGTCGTCGGTCGAGGCCAGCGCGGCAATGCGGGCGAGGTCCGCGTCGAGCGGGTGAACGCCCAGTTGCTCGAGCCGGTTGGTGTCGAGGGCGGAGGCGAAGAAATCGCCGACCTGCCGGACTTCGCGACGAGGGCTGGTGGCGCGTTCCGCGGCGCAGGTGTCCAGGATTTCGCGGATGAGGAACCAGTTGCGCTGCTGGAGTTCCTCGAACCCGGACCAGCGCGACTTGTCGGCCGGCACCGGGTTTTGCCGCACCCAGTCGCCGGCGGCGAAGCGATAGAAGTCCTGGCCGGGCGGCACCGCGCGGTCCATGTAGTTCGTCGAGAAACGTGGCACAGGGGGGATGGCCTCGGCAGCGGCGAGCGTCAGGGCGCACGCGAGCAGCGAGGCAACGGAGAGGGAACCCGCCGGGGGCTTGATTTTCATTGGTGGATGACTTTAGGAGCACGGCGGCGGCGAGCCAAGCCAAAGGTGCAACAAATCATCCCGGCCAGACAGGCTGGAGCGGGCCACGGTGGTGGGTCGCGGACCGCCGGGCCACGACAGCTTCGATGACAAGGCCAAATCCGGTTGACGAAAGCGGTTGACGCGGGTCCCGCCATTGCCTATGTTGCGACGCAATGAATCGGAACGTGAACCTGTATCTGCTGGGTCTGCTGCGGTGGCGCAGCGGGGCGGCCGGGTTCTAGTTTGATCCCAGGATTTCCGAAGCCCCACTGCCCGAACCGGCGGTGGGGCTTCTTCGTTTTGAGAACGTCCCGCGGCGGGCGGCAGTGTGCCGGCGGAACCAGGAAACCAGTGAACGAAACCAACAACACCATGGCAGCAAAGCTGCCCGCCAAACACAGCTCATCATGAAAACACAACGCATCGTCATCTTCGACACCACGCTCCGCGACGGCGAACAATGCCCCGGCGCCTCGATGAATCTCCGCGAGAAACTCGAGGTCGCCCGCCAGCTTGCCCGCTTGAATGTGGACATCATTGAAGCCGGGTTCCCCGTCATCAGCGACGGTGACTTCGCCTCCGTCCAGGCCATCGCCCGCGAGGTCAAGGGCCCGGTCATCTGCGGTCTCGCCCGGTGCGTTCCGCATGACATTGATGCCGCGGCCGAGGCGCTCAAACCGGCCGGCAAACGCGCGCGCATTCACGTCTTCCTCGCCACCTCGAAGATCCATCGTGAATTCAAACTCGGCAAGGCCCAGGGCGAAATCATCCGCCTCGCTGTCGAGGGCGTGAAACAGGCGAAGGGTTACGTGGACAACGTCGAGTTTTCGCCCGAGGACGGTTCGCGCACCGAACCGGACTTCCTCATCAAAGTCTGTCAGGCCGTGGTCGCCGCCGGCGCCACCACGGTGAACATCCCCGACACGGTGGGCTGGGCGGTGCCGGAGCAGTTTGGCGCGCTCATCCGGCAGCTCCACGAGTCCGTGCCCGCCTTTCAGTCGGGCAAGGCGGTGATCAGCGTGCACTGTCACAACGACCTTGGCCTTGCGGTGGCGAACTCGGTCGCCGCGGTTCACGCCGGCGCGCGCCAGATCGAGTGCACCGTCAACGGCATTGGCGAGCGCGCCGGGAACGCCTCGCTCGAGGAGGTCGTCATGGCGCTCAAGACCCGCGCCGATTTTTTCAACGGTTTCTCCCTCGGGATCCAAACGCGCGAAATCGTGCGGTCCTCCCGCCTCGTGGCCCGGATGTCCGGCCTGGCCGTGCAGCGCAACAAGGCCATTGTCGGAGAAAACGCCTTCGCCCACAGCGCGGGCATTCACCAGGATGGCATCCTCAAGAAGCGCGAAACCTACGAGATCATGGATCCGCAGGAGGTCGGCTGGGGGGTGACCGAGTTGCCGCTCACCAAGCACAGCGGCCGGGCCGCCGTGACCCTCCGCCTCAAGACGCTTGGGTTCAAAATGTCGGATGCCGACGTGAACGCGATCTTTGCGCGCTTCAAGGAAATCGGCGACAAGAAGAAGTTTGTTTATGACGACGACCTCGCGGCGCTGGTTGAGGGCCACATCACGGAGGTGTCGGAAACGTGGTTGCTCGACTATTTCAGCGTCACCAGCGGCAGCGGCAGCGTGCCAACCGCCACCGTCCGCCTCCAAAAGGCGAAGATTCAAGACGGCGTCGCCGAAACCGTCCAGGATGCCAGCATCGGCGACGGCCCGGTGGAAGCGGCGCTCCGCGCCATTGACCGGCTCACGGGCACGAGCGGCAAGCTCATGGAATTCAACCTTCGTTCGGTTTCGCCGGGCAAGGACGCGTTGGGCGAAGTGTCAGTGAAGGTGGATTTCGGCGACCGGCAGGTTGTCAACGGCAAGGGCGCGAGCACGGACATCATCGAGGCTGGCGCACGCGCCTATCTTAACGCCGTCAACCGGCATCTTTCGCGACGCCAAACCGCGGTGAAGGCCACCGATCAGCCTTGAACGCGGGGCGGCAACCCACTTCCCAAATCCAGCAAGCCAGGTTCGCGCCGAGGCGCCTCGGGTCAGCCAGGTCGCGCCGCCGATGCCGCAAGACAGCGGTTTCGATGCGGTTCGGCATCGTCATGATGCTTCCCGCCCAACTTCGGCACGGGACGTGCTAGGAAAGGGGGTGTGGTTATGAACAAGTTTCTGACAAAGATCGAGATGCTGGAGGCCATGGCCCGCCGAAATCTGCGCCGCCTCGACCCGGTCCCCAAACCGGTCCGGGTCCAGACCGCAACCGCGCCACCGACGAACGGCAAGGTCGCCACGGTGAGCCGCCCACAAGAGTGGAGTGTGTCGCGCTAAGGACCGCCAGTCTGTGAAACCGGAATCGGCGCCAGCCAAAGCCTCCGCCCGTCAGGGCTGATACCAGTCCCGCAGGCGAACTTCAATGCCCGCATCGCTGCCGACGAGATCCTTGAACTTGTTCAGATCGCTGCCCCGGTAATGATAGGGGTAAACCACCTTCGGCCGGAATTGCCTGACCGCACTCGCCGCCTGTTCCACCGCCATCGTGTAAGGCAGGTTCATGCAGACGAACGCCACGTCAATGTCCTTCAACGCGCGCATCTCGGGAATGTCCTCGGTGTCGCCGCTCAGATAAACCCGGCGGTCCCCAAACACGATCACGTAACCGTTGCCCCGCCCTTTCGTGTGGAACTGGAGCCGTTCCTTGGTCAGGTTGTACATCGGCACCGCGGTGATCGCCAGACCCGCCACAGACTTGTTTGCGCCATTGGTCAGCACCGTCGTGCGTGACCGCAATGCAGGCGGCAACTGGTCGGCCACCGCCGGCGGGGCGACCAATTCCGCACGTTCACCTGCCACCGCCGCGAGCGTTTCCAGGTTGAGATGATCGCCGTGAATGTCGGTGATCAGGATCAAATCCGGCCGCGGCAGGCCGTCGAACCGCTTCGCGCCGCCCACCGGGTCTACATAGACCGTGTGTCCCTTCCAGCCCAACGCGAGCGTGGCGTGGTTGATCGGATGAATGACGAGGTCGCCCGCTTTGGTGGCCAGACGATCGCCGTTCAAGGCCGGCTCCGCCGCGTGGACGCCCGCCGCGAACCCGCCCAGCCAAATCGCCACCGCCACCCCGATAATGCCGCAACCGGCAAGGGTCCGTTGTACCCGCAGAGAGATGTTGTTCATGCGGCAATATTGGCAGCACCCGGCGCGATTTCAAATCTTGTTCCAACTCCGTTCGCCCAGGCACACGACCAGGTGGCGGCGCGGGCGCGGCGAAAAAGGAATCGCCGGCCGATCACTTGGTGGTGAGGACGGGCCAGCCGTCGGCACTCCACGTCGCCCTAATTGGGGCTGAAGCCGCGATAGAACCGCCGGTTGAGACTGGTCGCGCCCTGATCAAGGAATTGCATGGGCACATTGGTAATCGTCACGTTCGTCAATGGCAGCCAATCCACCAGGTTGGTCGAAGCTTGGATCTCCCAAGTGTCGCCCAGCACGCCGTTGACCGTCACGGCCATCGCCCCGCTGGGCAGCGGCGTGACCGGTCCAAGCCTGAGCAGCGTGCCGGCGAGTTGGGCGGACTGGAGGATGGTTCCAGAATACCCGACCACGACAAAGGTCCCGTTGCCGTAGGCGGCCCCCAACAGACCATTGTCCGTTCCTGAACTGCGCGCTATCCAATCCACCCCGTTGGTAGACGTCAGGATCGCTCCGTTGCCTCCGTTGCCTCCGATGGCAACAAACGTGCCTTGCGCGTAACAGACATTGCCAAGCCAGATAGACTGGGAGAACACATTAGCCTGGGCCCAATGCAGGCCGTTCGTCGAATACAGCAGTGCCCCCGTCCCGACAGCCACGAACGTACCGTTCCCATAAGCGAGGCCACCGATGCCGAACGCAGCACTTGCATCCCCACTTTGCCAACTAATGGTATTGGTCGATACGAGAACACCACCGTCGTCAGTCCCAACTATGTACGTGCCCTTTCCATAACAAACACATGCCAATCCATTCCTATACCCAGAGGTGCGAGCAACCCAGTTGAGACCATCAGTCGAACTGAGGATCGTCCCGGCCTCCCCTACCGCGAGAAAGGAATCGCTCCCATGTGTGATGCTACGAAGCGACTTGGTCGTGCCGGAGTTGCAACGAACCCAATCGCTGTTGTTCGTCGATCTGAGGATGACGCCCTGAACGCCAACAGCGACAAAGGCGCCGTCGCCGTAAGCGAGATTCCTGAGAGAGGCGTTCGTGCCTAAGTCCTCTACCGTCCAGCGGATGCCGTCCGGCGAGGTCAATGCCGTCGTGCCATCCTGGCTCAGTGCCACAAATACGCCTTGCCCGTAAGCGATGGCTTGGAGACCTGTAGTTACTCCCGAGCCCGAATTCGTCCAAGTCACGCCATCGGCCGAAACCAACCTCGCGCCGACGCCGGATGCGACAAACCTACCGGCGCCGTACCCCACAGACGAAAGGTCATTCGAGGTCCCGGAGCTGATTGCGGACCAGTTCACGGTGTTGGTGGACCTGAACATCGTCCCCTTACTACCGACTGCCAGATATACGCCATTCCCCCACGCTACACTCTGGAGGTAACCATCGCCACCCGAAAGCCGCTGGGTCCAGTTTGTGCCGTCGGTCGAGGTTACAACTGTTTGCCGGTCTCCCACGGCCACGAATGTTCCGCCGGAGTAAGTGATGGCATCCAAGGATGGTACGCGGGTGCCGGAATCCACCTCCGCCCAAGTGATTCCGTCACGTGAGACGAGCATAAGTGCCTTCGCGCCCGACCAGTCAATGCCCGTGGCGACGAACTGTCCGTTGCCATACGTGACATCCATCAGCTCCCAGTTGTTGGTGCCCAGGTTCTGTCTGGTCCAATCATAGCCATCCGCTGATGTCAAAACTGCGGCAGGGCCCTCGCCTGCCCCAACAACCACGAACGTGCCATTTCCATAAGCCACACCAAAAAGCAGTGAAATGTCGGGCGAAGGGTCTTCTGTCACCCAGGCCATCCCATCCGATGACGCCATGATGGTGCCGAACGATCCGTCGCCCACCAAGACTGGCTGTCCGCCGCCCACCCCCACGAATGTACCGTTGCCATAGACTACTCTGCTGAGGCCAAAAATGCTGCTGGAGTATTGGGTGGTCCAGTCAAAGCCGTCGGGTGATGTTAGCGCCAAATCGCCATAGCCGACGGCAACGAACTGGTTGTTGACGTAGAGGATATCATTAATTGTGTTACCGGACGGCAGCGGATTGCGCCACTGCCATTGATCCAGGGGATCATCTGCCCGGCATAGGGCACAGCACAACGCCACGACCAGCCAGAGCAGCCTTGTGTGATTTGCGCTATTTTCCAGGATGTTTCGCTGACCTAAGGTTCCAAACCGTCCATGTTGAGCATTCATTGTGGTTAGAGCTGCAAGCGCTCTGTGCATTGTGTCTGTGCTGTCTACGGCATGTGCGCCTCTGCGGTTTCCCATCAGAGGGGGACTTCCACGTGAGGTTGATGGTCGTTGTTCCAGCATGGACGGGCCTCTTGCGCCGTCCAGCGATTCGTCTTCGCACATTCGACGTGGGCGTCACAAAACACGGCGTTCGCACACTTGTTGTGCCGGCCGGTCAACCCATAAGAGAATAGCAACTCGGGATGTAGATCACCGTCGCCGTCATCATCGGTGAGGAAGGGGTCATAATCCGTCACGGCGATCATATCGCTGGGGGCAATCACAGCGCTTTCGGGCAGGCATTTCCGGATCATCCCTTCAACGAAGGACAGCGACCAACCGCCGTCCAGGCCAAGCGTCAGGCGTTGCGGTCCATCCGTGTAGTACTCCACTCCCGAGGCATTGTAGCCGTAACTCCGGTTCGGACAGGCATAGAGCACGGGATCTGGGAAGGTCCAATTGTTGTTGGGACTATTGTTCGCCACATTCGCAGGACAACGAAACAGCTCCAAGCTCCCACCTGTGTACTTCAGCAATTTGGCATCCCAGACGTCGGACCGGGCACCCTGCAAAGCGCAAAAGGAGGGAAACCGCTGGGAATCATCCAGATAACAACGCAACGCCAGCCCGATCTGATGCAGGTTGCTCATGCACTTCACCCGGAGGGCAGTGACCTTGCCCCGGCTCAACGCCGGCAGCAGCAGCGCCGCCAGGATGGCAATGATGGCAATCACGACCAGAAGTTCAATGAGCGTGAAGGCCGCGCGGTGAATTCCCCCGCCCGCAGCCTGACTTCCGGCAGGCAGATGCCGGTCAACCGAACGGTCCAGATGCGAAGGGAACTTGGGCGAACCTCGTGCCTTGCGCGGGACTTCTGCCCGAATCGGCCAAGCTGTGAAGTTCATGATGACCTGGCCGATAATCTAGCATTTCTCGGGCCATCTGACCACCGAATCTAACGCGCCCTCCTCAACGCTGGATGCGGGCGGAACCGCCTTCGGCCAAGGCGCGCACCTGTTCGAGCGTGGCCATCGTCGTGTCGCCGGGGAACGTCGTCACCAGTGCGCCATGCGCCCAGCCAAGCCGGACGCAAGTTTCGGGCGATTCGCCCGCCAGGAGCCCGTGGAACAAGCCGGCGGCAAAGCCGTCGCCGCCGCCCACGCGATCCAACACGTCCAGTTCGCAGGTCGGCGCCTGGTACGTTTCGCCATCAATCCAGGCCACCGCGCTCCAGAGATGCCGGTTGGTCGAATGCACTTCCCGCAGGGTGGTCGCGACCACCTTGATGTGCGGGTATTTCCGGACCACCGCATCCATCATCCCGAGGAACGCGGCCGGATCGAGCTTGGACTGGGACTTGATCTCGGGACCGTGCAGGCCGAGGCCGAGTTGCAGGTCCTCCTCGTTGCCGACGAGCACATCCACATGCTGCACGATGCGGTCAAGCACTTCCACCGCGCGATCGTTCCCGCCGGACACCTTCCAAAGCTTGGCACGAAAGTTCAGGTCGAACGAAGTGACAGCGCCCGCCGCCTTCGCCGCCTGCATGGCTTCGAGGATGAGATCGGCCGTGCCCGCGGAAAGCGCGGCGAAGATCCCGCCGCTGTGGAACCACCGCACCCCGCCGGCAAAAATCGCTGGCCAGTCAAAGTCGCCGGGTTTGAGCCGGGCAGCGGCCTCGTTGCAGCGGTTGTAGAAAACGACCGGCGCGCGGACGCCCTGTCCGCGGTCGCTGTAAACCGTGGCCATGTTCGGACCGTGGACGCCGTCGTGCTCGAACCGCTGGTAGAATGCCTGCACGCCCATGGCCCGCACCCGCTCCGCGATCAAGTCACCAATGGGATAATCAACCATGGCGCTGACGATGGCCGTGCGCCGGCGGAAACAGTCGGCCAGGTTGGCCGCGACGTTGAACTCGCCGCCGCTGACGTGGATCTGGCAGGAGTTCGCCTTGCGGAAGGGAATGATGCCGGGGTCCAGACGGTGCACCAGCGCGCCGAGGGACACCAGGTCGAGCGTGCCTTGAGGAAGAATGTTAAATCCGAGTTTCATGGTGCTGGGATTCTGAGGTAATTGGCGGTGCCTGGCTAGAATTCGTTCGGCGTCAACTTGATCGTCACGTCGCGGTGCGCGGGTGGCGAGAGGCGGCGGCGGCCCTCCGGTGTCACCGGACCCAACACGCTGACGCCGCCGGGCGCGCGCCCGCAACGCGCGCCCGCCCGGCGGCCTCTTCCCGCCTTCGCTGTTCCGCTCCGGCAGTGCCGTTGAATTCAGGCGCGGGACCGCTGACGGCCCCACAGCTGCCGCGCAATAAACCCAGCCAGCGCCACGCCCCCCAAGGCCAGCGTGCCAGGCTCGGGCACCTGGGTCGGCACGTTGATTTCCAGCCCCCAACTCGTGAGCTGGCTTTGGCCGCCCCCGGCCGAGACATCCGCGATGAACAGCGTCCAACC
>Ga0187861_10000763_pt1 | contig 36217 bp, 31 predicted proteins | sample June2016WEW_10_1_3_FD_132986 | JGI IMG/M metagenome (GOLD analysis project Ga0187861, IMG submission 132986) | Peatland microbial communities from SPRUCE experiment site at the Marcell Experimental Forest, Minnesota, USA - June2016WEW_10_100 | ecosystem: Environmental > Terrestrial > Soil >...
CGAGTCCGTGGATCGGCGCACCTATTTTGACCGGCACACCGGCCGGATCGTCGGCGTGGCGGACGGTATCCTGAGCGCCGTGGAAGAGGGCGAGGACGAAGCGTTGAGGAGCCTGACTGACTGGCAGAAGGAAGAAGTTGAAACGGCGCGGGCGATTGTGAACCACAGCGGCGACCGCTTCATTGATCCGCCGCGCAAGTTTGAGTTCAACGAATACCGTCACATGGAGCGATTCATCGGGGCATTGCCCGACGTGAAAGCCGCTGAACAGCTTTGGCGTGCGATCAAGGGCCACGGCGCTTTCCACCATTTCAAGGACACGCTTTACCGGCTGGGTATTCAGGACCAATGGTTCGGATACCGTGACGAGGCCATGAAGGCGTTCGTGATCGGTTGGGCCGAGGCGAACAACGTGCCCTACGAAGATGACATCAAAGACCGAAAACGGTGACGGTGTCTTGTTTGCGCTGGCCGACCCGATTGAAGCGCGGTTGAAGACTGCGGCGTCCCGCGTCTGCGGGATCACGCCCTCGCCTTGTACCATGTAAATACTCGTATGCCCTTCAAGTGTTCGGGTTTCGGCGTTTCTCCTCCGGTGCTGTCGGCCAGCCTTCGCTTCCAAGGCAGGGGATGCTCCTCGCCGCGAGGCGACGCAGGGAAATTCAGCAGGGACGAGTTGTTTGATCAGGCGGGATTGATCACGATCCGCCGGCTGGTCTCTATTTGTGAAAGTACTCGCGGACTTTCGCCGCGATCTGGCGGTCGGTCATCTTGTCTACTGTTTCAACAGCGATGATGTGTACCCCGAGCTTGTCTCGCTCCAAACGCTTCTTCAGCTCGCCCTTGGCCTCGCCGGGACCAAACAGCAAAATTGATTCGGCATCACGAATCGCCTCAATCACCTCATCGTAGTACCGGTTCAGATGGCCCGTAAACTCCCTCTCGTGGCTGTCATCGGCTTGTACCTTTTGTGATTCGTAGGAAGTCGTCGAACGCACGCCAGCAAGACGTCCCGGCTGTTTTTCAACGTTCGATCTGATCTCCATGGTCTCTTCCCCTTCGGCCGAGACGATCGCGATCACAGCCTTTCGATGATCAATCCACAAACCTACAGTCGTTTTCATACCATCTCCTTTCGACCATCCTCGAGATCATCTCCCGAAAGATCCTGCGCCTCATCGTTTTCTTACGGTGACGGCAATGAGGCCGAGATCAGGGTCGGTCAGTGTCGCGAAGGCGGCGCGACTCAGGTCGATCTTGCGGCCCTCGTTGACCAAACGGTTCGCGGGGCCACGATCGGTGATTTCCACCACCACGCTGCGGTTTGCATGCGTGACGACCACCTTGGTGCCAAAATCGAAAAACCACGATGCAGCCGTGAGCTTGTCGGGATTGAATTGTTGGCCATTGGCCATCGGCAGGCCGCGATGCTTCTCCCCATACCACGACGCCTGGTCAGCACCCTGACAAGTCAGGCACGAGAGGATGAGGAGCGCCGCGAGTGTCACCGTTGTCGGCCTGAATGAGCTTCCGCTATTCACCGTAATCTCCGATTCCAATGTCAGAGCGGCGGCAGGCAATCATTTGGGCTTCGGCCTCCAACCAATGCCGTACGTCGTGTCCTTGGGGACAGCTTTGATTCATATAAACAAGGCATGCCTTCATGGCGACCCGTCTCGCGACGGCCTGACATCAATCCCAGTTTGGTTCGCGTCCGGTGTCGGTCAATGGCGTTGACCCCGAACGCATTCGGGGCTGACTGACTCTCCATTTCGGAAGAGTCTCTTGACGACATGAAAATAAGCCGGGAAACCGCGCGGGCGCTATGGGGTATTGACCCCATAGAAAGCGGGCCAGCTCTTGGCGTAACCTTCCTCAACGATAAAGAAAGGAGCAACAGTATGGGATTAGTCCTATTGATATTGGTGATTCTCTTCCTCGTCGGCGCACTGCCCACTTGGCGCCACAGCAAAAACTGGGGTTACTTTCCGAGCGGCGGGCTTGGACTGGTAGTCGTGATTCTGCTCGTATTGATTCTTGTGGGTCGGATTTGAACGACAAACACAGCGAAGAAAGTCAGCGTGCACAAGACCCAGGCCAGACTGAGGCATTCATGAAACGACGGGCTTGGGTCCCTATTATGCTGCTGCCGACGGCAAAGGGAACTTGGCCGTAACGCTCGGGAACAGTATTATGGGAATCTCACTCAAGCCGCAGCATCTGAAACGCTACAAGGACATCGCCTTTTTGCTGATAAAGCACGGGCGCTCGGACTTGCTGGCCAACAGCGGCTTACACGAAGCTCTCGGACCCGAGCCGTTTGACAAGACATTGCCACCAGAGCCTCGCGCCGATGAATTGGCGCGGGATTTGGAAAAGATGGGGCCGACCTTCATCAAGCTCGGCCAACTCCTGTCCACGCGGGCGGATTTTCTTCCCCCCGTTTACATTCATGCGTTGACCCGCCTGCAAGACAACATCGACCCCTTCTCTTACGGGGAAATAGACGCCATTGTCTCCCATGAGTTGGGCGTGCGAATCTCGAAGGCCTTCTCCAACTTTGAAACCAAACCTCTCGCGGCGGCGTCGTTGGGACAGGTCCACCGCGCGTGGTTACGGGATGGCCGGGCCGTGGTGGTAAAGGTGCAGCGACCCGGCATTCGCGAGATAATCGCCGAGGATTTGGACGCCTTGGAAGACATCGCAGAGTTTCTCGACAAGCATACTGAGTGGGGAAAACGTTACCGGTTCGTTGAAATGCTGGAAGAGCTTCGCCGGAGTTTATGGCGGGAATTGGACTATCGTCAGGAAGCCCGCAACCTCCTCACGCTGAATGTCAATCTCAGGAGTTTCCACCGGATCGTCGTGCCCACACCCATCGAGGACTTCACCACCTCGCGTGTGTTGACCATGGAGTATATCTCCGGCAAAAAAATCACGGCACTGAGCCCCTTGGCACGTATGGAATTGATGGGCGCTGAACTGGCCGAGGAGCTGTTTCGGGCCTATCTGCAACAAATCCTTGTCGACGGTTTCTTTCACGCCGATCCTCATCCCGGCAACGTCTTCATAACCGACGATCACCGAGTGGCCCTGCTGGACCTGGGAATGATCGGGCAGATCGCCCCGCGCTTGCAGGAGAATCTATTACAATTGCTTCTCTCCGTGAGTGAAGGCCGCAGTGATGATGCCGCCACCATCGCCATAAAGATTGGCGAGGTCACTGAGCAGTTTCAGGAGATCTCCTTCCGCCACCGAATTGCCGCTGTGGTGGACGCACAGCAGGCCGCGACCCTGGAGCAGATGCAAGTGGGCCGCGTCGTCTTGGAAATTACCCAGGCATCGGGGGAGAGTGGCTTGCGAGTGCCGGCCGAATTGACCATGTTGGGCAAGACGTTGCTGAATCTCGATCTGGTCGGTCGGACACTGGATCCACAGTTTGATCCCAACGCTTCTATTCGACGCAACGGCGCAAAAATGCTCCAGGAGCGCTTATGGAAGGCTCTGTCACCGGGCAACCTGTTCGGCGGCATACTCGAACTAAAAGACCTGCTCATGCGTTTGCCCGGCCGCGTGAATCAAATCCTCGATGTCGTGGCGCGTAATGACCTGAAGGTCAAAGTGGATGCTATTGACGAACTGGTCCTGATCGAGGGAATGCAAAAGGTCGCCAACCGAATCACCGTCGGGCTGATCCTGGCGGCCTTGATTGTCGGCGCAGCCCTGTTGATGCGGATAGATTCTACGTTCCGTTTGTTTGGATATCCCGGCCTTGCTATACTCTGTTTTATGGGCGCGGGCGGCGGTGGTTTAATCCTCGTCATTAACATTCTGCTGCACGATCGACCTTCGAAGAAGTAAGCGCACGAATACGACCGAAGGTGGTGTCGACGTGAATCGCAAATTGAGCGCTTGGTAGTCTTCTCACCTGGCTGGGCTACGACCCGTCCACCGGCACAACCTCATCGACCTGGTGCGCGTAGATTTCGCCCTACGGCACCAGCCGCACGCGGTAGTAGCGGGCGGAGGCGTTGGTGGCGGAACCAATGTCAGTGAAGCCAGGCCCTGTACCATGTAAATACTCGTATGCCCTGTATGTGTTCGGGTTTCGGCGTTTCTCCTGCCGGTGATGTAGGCCAGCATTCGCTTCCAAGGCAGGGGAGATCCCTCGCCGCGAGGCTACCCGGAGAAATCCAGCAGGGGAGGAGTTTTTTGATCACACGGGGTGGAGCCGGCGCGGGCCATACGGCGCAAGAGATTGACCGCAAAAATGCTTGCAATTCCGGAGGCGAAATTTGATTATTTGCTCACGTTAGTGAGTTCGATGAGGCTAGGTTGCCATTTTCGGACAAATGCCAGAGAAATGGCCAAGCGCTTTCTCTCTCACCCGTAGGAGTGCATCTGAAATGCTGAACGCTCGACCGCAGGCTTGTCGCGGGGAGCCAGCGGCAGCGGTGCATGAGATTTTTTGTCCTTGGGTGTTGGCGAAATCGCGGTTATCGAAAATGCTCGTTTGCGTCACTTTGGGATTTGATGCAAATTCTGATGGGTCGCTGTCACCGACCGGTATAACCAAACAGGATGTTGAAGAAGTGATGAAATCGCAAGAACCCGCTCAAATTGCCCAATGTTCTCGGAGGCCACTTTTCGCTTGCAGGCGTTTTTCAACAGCGCGCTAACAGGGAACCGAACAGGGGTTCGGAAAGACTGCAGAGCGTCAGCATGAGTGCCGCTGTCAGGGTGACCGATGGGTCGTCTTCCGAACTCGACGAGTTCAGCGACGATCTGGCGCGGTTCTGTCTGGAGCCTGACCGTGCGGAATCGAACCATCGACTGGCGTGGATCAACTCCATCTGCCTGGCGTATTTGGTGATTGGCATCCTCGGCCTCCACACTCCTCCGCCCGAGATCAACAAGAAGTTGACGGCGGAAGAGGCTGTTCCGACGGTCATCGAGCCCGCAGTCAACGCCGTGCCGCAAGTCGCGCCAAACTCCGGCCCCGAAGAAACGGCGCCCGATTCCAGCGCAAGTGATGTTGTGGCCGTGACCATCGATTCGCCAGCGGTGGCATTTTCGGTGCCGACGGTCGGAAACTTATTGGTGCCTCAAAGCATGGCGCAAGCGCCGCCCGCTCATCCGATGCAGGGCGCGGTGCCGCTGAGTTCGGCCAAGATCGAACTCATCGGCGCCACGGGAGCCGGCGGCCGGCGACCCCGGCCCGTGTACCCCTATGAGTCGTTGAGGGACAGGGAACAGGGCACGGTGGTATTGCTAATCGAGGTGGATGAATCCGGGAAACCCTCCTCCGTAACGGTGAAGGAGTCGTCTGGCTATTGGCGGTTGGATCGGGTCGCTACGGATTGGGTGAAGCGCTATTGGTTCTTTGGCCCGGCCACGGGAAAGCGGATGTTCGAATCGCCTATTATCTTTCAACTGCAGTGAACTGGAGCTAAAGGGGTAAAACTATGATGGCGAATATTGTCGTAGCATTCTTTTTGAAGGGCGGCCCGATTATGTGGCCGATTTTGGTCTGCGCCGTCGTGGCGATTGCCGTCGTCGGTGAACGCACGTATTGGTGGTGGTGCGAGACGCGGCTGCGCGACCCGGAGGCGTTGATGAAAGTGATGGACACACTCCAGCGGGGTGATCTCGGCGCCGCAGGTCGTCTGTCCAAAGGCTCGCGTGACCCCGTCATTCAAATGGTGGATCACGGTCTCAACGACCATGAGACGTCTTTGCAGGTGGCCATGCAGGCGGCCGCTGGCGCGGCGTTGCGACGGGCGGGGCGGTTCCTGCCTGTGATGGATACGCTGGTGACACTGGCGCCGTTGCTGGGGTTGCTGGGAACGGTGACGGGGATCATGCGGTCGTTCACATCGCTGGGTGGCGCCGAGTTGGCGGTGAGCAAGGTGACCGGCGGTATCGGTGAGGCGCTCATCGCGACCGCCTGCGGCTTGGGCATCGCCATCCTGTCGTTGATCCCGTTGAATTATTTCGGCGGGAAAGTGGCGGCGTTGCAGTACGAATTGGAGACGGTCGCTTCGAGTGTGGAAGTGCTGCTCAATCGGCTAAAAGGACGGTCGCGCCAGGAGAATAACGGGACGCCAGGCTGAGAAATCGCCGCGCGCAGGCAAGAACCGTGCGTATCACATCTCCCTTTCATCGCAAGCACGTGCGGATCGAGATCATTCCGCTGATCGACATCATGTTTTTCCTGTTGGCGTCATTCATCATGGTCAGCCTGAACATGACGAAGATCGAAAATATCCAGGTGGACGTTCCGTCCGCCATGGAAGCGCAGAGGGAATTCCCTCCCGACCTCGTGCACATCGCGGTGGACAAGTCGGGCGACGCGTGGATCGGGAAGCAGCCGATCAGCCGACCGGACTTGTACACGGTATTGACCAATCGCTTCCATCAAGACCCGCTCGTGACGGTTTACATCGCAGGCGCGGCGGACGCACACCACGGCGACATGGTGGCGATACTCAACTTCGTACGCATGGCGGGCATTCAAAAGATCTCGTTCATCGCGACGCTCGCGCAAACGCCTGGATCTGCGTCCGGGAAATAGGTTCACGATCAGAGCCCATGAAAATCTACTCCCCACTTCCCCGTAAGAGAGGGCGCATCGAGATCATCCCGCTGATTGACATCATGTTTTTTCTGCTGGCGTCATTTATGATGGTCAGCCTGACGATGCAGCACCTGATGAGCCTGCGGGTCAGCCTGCCGACGGCCACGCAAGCCAAGTCTCTCGCCAAACCTGACATGATCACGTTGACTGTTGACCGGTTCGGCCAGACGTGGGTCGACGGGAAGCAGATTGCATTTCCCGATTTGTTCAAACTGTTGAAACGGCGCGCCGAAGCCAATCCCCATTTCCCCGTTTATATCCAAGGGCAGAAAGAAGCAACTCACGCGTCTATGATCTACGTGCTCGACCTCGTCCGCCGAGCCGGCATCCAAAAGGTTGCGTTCTCCGTCAAACTCGCAGAAACCACGCGCTAGGACCAAGATGAAAAATCCTCTCCAGACGTTGTTAATGTCCCTCGCACTGTGCCTGTGCGCTCTGTGCACGTGGCAATGGTACGGCCAGGTGCTCCAACGCAAGGCGATGACCGCGTTGGCGCAAGTCAATTACGACGAATCCACTGCGATTCAGGGCTACACCAACACCATCAACAACATGGATCATCAGATCGCGCAGATGGACGCGCGCCTCAGTGATTTGAGAGACACGATCAACAGCAACACCGTCACCATTGTTGGCCTGCAACAGGACAACAGCCGTCTCAACATCGTTGTCGACCAGTATTCGAACGCAGTCGTTGTGCTCCAAGGCCAGATGAAACAGGCCAATGAGAGTATCCGCCGCCAAAACGACACCATGAAAGATCTCGTCTCACAACGCGATGACTTCGTAGCCCGGCTCAACGAGAGCATCAAGGAGCGCAACGACATCGTGACCAAATACAACGAATTGACCAAACAACTCGAACAGATTCAGTCCAAGAAACAGAAGTAGGCAGCACGCCCAGCCGCTTGACATCCGTCCAGAAATGCTTGACACGCAAACCTGATTTTCGCTAAGAAGCACCGTCACCGCGTACAATCATTGACGTCTTCATCAGGAGGCTAGGAGCTATGAACGAACGGGTGCTTAGTCGACGGTTTGTCGTCCGACGTTCTCTATTACAGGTGTGTGTCTTATCTGTTACCATTTACCTCGGCGCGTATGTCATTGCTGTCGCCGACGAGGGCCCGCCAGCCGTAACACCAACGAATCAGCCCGCGTCGAATCCGGAGCAGCCAGCGGTGACGACACCCCCCGTCAGCGTTGCGCCACCAGCGACCGAGCAGCCAAGAATCGAACAACGCCCAACCCCGCTCGTCGAGCCGACTCCTGTGGCCCAACCGGAAGAGAAGAAAGTGGCGGCCTTGAGCCCTCGTGTTGAGAAACTGACGCCGGTCGTGGTGACCGGCTCGTTGTTACCGACGGCAGAAACGGTGGGTCCGACACCGGTGAGCACCATCTCGGCTGACGAAATCAAAGAGTCCGGGGCGCAGGACGTCCTGGCGTTGGTCAAAAAGCTGGATCCGACATTCTCTGGCAGCGTCAACGTCGGCCAGACCCTCGACAACGGCGGTTTCGGTGAGGCAAACGTGGCGATTCACAATCTGCCCACGCTCGTTCTGCTCAATGGACACCGACTCGGAAACAGCTCGTTTAGCAACGGAGCGCTCGTGGATCTGAATACGATTCCGCTCGCAGCCATTGAAAGGATCGAGGTGCTCAAGGACGGATCATCCGCCCTCTATGGCAGCGACGCCATCGGTGGTGTCGTGAATATCATCACCAAGAAGGACTTCACGGATGTGGAACTCGATGGCTACTACGGGGCCGCCACCGGCAAGGGCAATTACACCGAGGAGCGGGCATCCGTCGTGTCCGGTTTTGTCACCGACCGCAGTGAATTCATGGTTGCCGCTCAGTGGTTCCATTCGAACCCGCTGTACGTCCAGGATCGCCGCATTGCGACTCTCGGCATCGCCGCCCTCGATAAACGTGGGGTCGACGGCACAGCCCCCTTCTACGAGAGCCCCTCGTTCCCGGGTAAGGTCGAGGATGCGGATGGGAAGTGGTACTTGACCGGCTACACCACGCCGCCGGTGGTCCCCGGCGGACAGAGCTTCACTTCTGTGGCGGTCTACAACACAGCCGCTGTGTCGGCTTTCGGCGGAACCGCGCCCTACTCGCAGACTCCGCCCGCCGGGACGCCTGAGGGCCTGCTTAACACGACGCAGTTTAACCCGATCTCGATCCAGGAACAGAACCGCCGCAATTTCTTTGGCAGCGGCACGTACGACCTTATCGGCAAACAGGCGCAAGTGTTTGGCGAATTCTTGTACGCGAACCAGGACAGCCTGGGGTCTTTGGCGCCCTCTCCCGTCTACGGACTGGGACTCAAGGAGACGAATATCAACATCCCTGCCGACAACCCGTACAACCCGTTTGGCATAGCCCTTGGCCCGGATGCCGGCACCAATGGAGTGCCTCCCCTCGCGCCGAAAATCCGGTCCCGGTTCGAGGACTCGGGAGACCGGTTGTTCGACTCGCAAACCGATTACTATCACTTCGTCGGCGGCCTGAAAGGTGAGTTCGAGCAGGGGTATACGTATAACGCCTCCTACACGTACAACCAATACGACCAAATCCAGTTCACGAGAAACGCCATCAACGGCGCGGCGCTCGATCTCGCGCTTAGGCCGAATTCCGACCCGACGCTGGCCGCGCAGGGATTGAGCCAATTGGTGGGTGCCAGCGGCACGTACGTGCCCGTGTACGATATCTTCTCCTACGCCGGGCATAATGACCCCGCGACGTTGGACGCGATTCGGACGACGCTGTTCCAGAGCGGCCAGTCGATCGACTGGGATGCTGGTGGCGTAATCACGGGCAAGCCGCTGGAACTTCCGGCCGGGAAGATCGGGATCGCGGTCGGCGGCGACGTGCGATCCGCCTCGCTATCGATCGACTATGATGGTCTGACCAGGCTTGGCAAAGTGCCCGGACTCAACGCCAGCGAGCCAACGAGCGGCGTCCGTGACTCGTATGATTTCTTCGCGGAAATCGACGTGCCGTTGGTGTCGCCCGATAACGACATTCCGGGCTTCCATAGCCTCGAGGTGATCGGGGCGGGGCGCTTCGAATCATTCAGCCCGGGCGGTGACGACGCGGTTCCGAAAGTTGCCATCCGCTGGCAGCCGATCGACGAGCAAGTTACGATCCGCGCCAGCTACTCTCAGAGCTTTGTGGCACCGACCACCTGGGAATTGTTCGGCGGGTCGCTCCAGAGCGAGCCGGGTATTTCCCTCCCGGACGCTCCACAGGGTGTGCAAGAGACGACCGAATGGTTATCGAACAACGGTCTCAAGGCCGTGAAGGGTGAGAACTATGGCGCGGGAATCGTGGTCTCGCCCAAAGCCATCAAAGGGTTGACTGTCAGCGTCGACTACTACCATGTTCAGACACGGAACGACATCTTCCGTGTCGACCAGCAGCAAATCGTGGATGACCTGAACGCCAATGGTTCGGCCTCCAAGTACGCGCATCTGTATACGTTTGCCGACGGCAGCAAGTTGACGTCGACCGCCCCCAATCAGGTGCTCGACGCGACGTGGGGTTCCCTGGCCCTTCCGTTGGAGAACGGCGCCAAAACGGAGACGGACGGCCTCGATATGTCGGCAACGTATGAACTGCCCACCGCCACGGCCGGCAGGTTCACCTTCTTCGCCAGCGGGGACGTCGTCTTCAAGTTCCTGTATTCCGACCCGATCATCGGCGGCCCGTTCCACTATGAAGGCGAGTACACCGACACCCAGGTCGCTCGGGGTCCGCAGGGACTGATTCCCGATTACAGCATTAGTGCGGGGATGACATGGGACATTCAGAACTTCACCTACACGATCAACTCCCGGTATATTCCGGAAGTGAAGGATAAGGGGTATGGTTTCCCAGCCAACAACGAGACCTTTACCACGCTTCCCACCACCAAGGCCCCTGACGGCCCGACCTGGACCGTTGCCAGTTGGTTCGATATCGATATGCAGTTATCGTACGAGTTCGGCCGGGGCAAACCCATGAGGGAGTGGTACGAAGGCACCAAGCTGACGGTGGGCGTCAATAACATCACCGGTGAGGCGCCCCCCCTGATCTCGTCGTCCTCGGAGGACAACACCGACAAATCGAGCTATGACATCATTGGTCGATTTGTTTACTTCGAAGTAAGCAAGAAGTTCTAAATTCAAGCAACGCGTTCTTCGAGGCTCGAAAACAGTGGTCCGGTCACGCAGGACCTGAGCGTTCTGACCGTGACCGGCCTCACACCGATTGTGGTTTCGATCGTGGGGATGATATTGGGTGATTGACCTGCTGTTGTCGCAGACGGCGTGGCACCCTGTACTATGTAAAAACCGATCCCGTACGGTCAAACAACTCGTCTCCCGATCCAAAACAATATTCCAAACGCGCTCACGCCCACACGCCGGCAATCCTGGTCTGGCAGAACTTGCACTTCCCGTCGGCGATGTTCAGTCGCGTGATGGCGAAGATGTCACGCTCGACAATGGCCCGATGGCAATTCGGGCAGAAAGTCGTCTCGGCATCCGGCAAGCCGCGGACATTGCCCACATAGGTATACCGCAGGCCCGCCCTGCGCGCGATGTCACGGGCTTCCACCAGCGTGTCCACCGGCGTCGGCGGTAAGTGCTCGAGTTTATGCGCCGGGTGAAAACGCGAGAAATGCAGCGGGTGATCCGGCCCGATGTTACTGACAAGCCAATCGCACATGCGTTTGATCGTATCCAGGTTGTCCGTGTACGTCGGCACCACAAGGTTGATGACCTCGAACCACACATCCATTTCCTGTAACGTGACCAGCGTGTCGAGAATCGGCTGAAGGTGGCCGGAGTTGAGCCGCTTGTAGACTTCGTCATCGAAACCCTTCAGGTCGACATGCGCGGCGTCGAGGTGCACGGCAAGGTCGCGGAGCGGAGCCTCGTTGATGAAGCCGCAGGTGACGAAGATGTTCTTGAGGCTGTGTGCGTGAGCGACGTGAGCTGTATCGGACACGTACTCGTAGTAGTCGGTCGGCTCGGAATAGGTGTAGGCAATCGATGGGCACTGCAATGCTTCCGCCACGGCCACGACGTCTTCCGGCAACAGGGTCAGCCGCCGCAGGTCATCGAGGGTGAGTGATGGTGGCAACGGCGGGCGTAGTCGCAACGAAGGACCGGTCGGGTCCTTGGTCTCTTCCGGTTGTTTCTGTGAGATCTCCCAGTTCTGACAATTCAGGCAGCGGAAACCGCAGCCGGATGTGGCTAGCGAGAACGTCGTCGTGCCAGGATGAAAATGGAACAGCGGCTTCTTCTCGACGGGATCGACGTGAAAGGTGCACGGGTTGGCGTAGGCCATCGTGTAGAGCATCCCGCCCCGATTGACTTTGTTACGGCAATGGCTACGGTCGCCGGGCGCGAGGAGGCAGCTGTTGGGGCACAACTTGCACTGCACATTGTTGCCGAGCTTGAGATAGTGCGCGGCTTCCTTCACCCACCCACGCTGCTGCCAGAGCGTCCAAACCTCGTCACTCGGTCCACCGCCCCTAAACACGCCGGTGAGCGCGATCTCCTCGCGAGCCTGCCTGAACAGATACCACGCCAGCCCGCTGACACCGGCGGCACACGCCAGCCCGGTTACACCGTAACGGATCGCTTCCCGCCGCGTCATGGGTCGCTGCGGCGCGCTCAACAGTACACCGTCGAGTTCGTCCTCTCTCTCCGATGCCGTCGGTTTCACCACCGGATCCATCGCTTCCTTCGCATCGCGAGGTAAACACCGCCCAGCGCGTGCAGCCCAAACATCACCAGCAGCGGCACATGCAGCAGGCGGTGAATCGTGAGCGCCGTCTTCGGGTCGGCCCAACCGCCGAGCGTGAGCTGGCCGCTCATCACATACCCCGTCGTCACATAAGTTAGTACGAATGCCAGCAAAAACCAACTCGTAAAGCGCAGCGTCTTGATGACAATGTAGCCCACCCGAATTCGCCTGCGGCGCTTGTTCATCGAAAATCCCCCGCCAACAGCCACACCGCGCTCACGGCATTCAAGCCGGCCGCCAACAGACACGTCGCCGTCACCCCCAGAAGCGGGATCAACAGTGTACTGGCCAGCAGTGCGCCGAGGCACGCGCCAATGAAGTCCGCGGTGTACAACTGTGAGGCTGTTCCTGCCACATCGCGGAAGCTCGTCCGCGTCGCCAAGGGGAACTCCATGCCGACCATGGACGCCAATACCAGCGTGAGCAGGGCGATCACCGCTTGGACCATCGGCAAGGGGGCGTGCCCGAGCGATTTCAATCCGGCCGGGAGTATCGCCGCGAGAAACGCGATCCCCAAGGCCAGTCCCGCCAACGGAATACGGTTGCCGATGGGTCGATACCGCGTTGCCGCGGACGCCCCCACCGCCAGGCCGGCCATGAACATCGTGATGATAACACCAACTTGACGATACACAGAGCCGCACAGGATTTGGAAGCCCAGGAGCAGCACAACCTCCAACGCCGAAGCAGCAAAGCCGGAAGCGAAAATCGCAAACGGTACGGCTCGTGTCCGCATGAGGTACGCCGCGAAGCCGGAGACCAGCACGATCGCCCACAGGCCGTAGCGCACACGGAACTGGCTCATCCAACGCATGAGGTAATAGTAGTATAACACCGGGTTGAAATCGGTGTTCACCGTCGCCCGCACCGCAGTGGCTCGTTGCATGTCCGCCAGCCGGTCGGGCGTCAACACCGCGCTGAGATAATGCCGGGTCACCAGTTGAGTTGACACGCCAGACTGCTCGATGCGCGCGGAGATGTCTGCGTATAGTTCGCCGTCCGAGGCTAGGAAGAATACCCGCCCACCGGGAATCACGAGTTGGTTGCGAAACGTCCGCTGCAAGGTCGTGGAGGCCGAGGCCAATACGCGAGCCAGTTCGGGACTGACGAAGTTTTCATAGTGGCCCAGCGAGAAGGCGAGCACACCCTCCGGCGCGAGCACCCGCTTGACCTCGTCAAAGAACTCGGAAGTGAAGAACCGGTTGATCTGCGACGTGGATGGCGGCGGCACATCCACAATCACCACGTCAAATGTCTCCCTCGTGCGTTTCACGAACAACCGGCCGTCGGTATTCAACACCCTGATCCGCGGGTCGGCGAAGCTTCCCGGAAGAAAGCGACGGCCTACCGTGATGATTAGCGGGTCGAGTTCCACGTAAGTCACCTCCGCGACGCCGTATTTGAGAATCTCACGCGCCGTTCCGGACACGCCGCCAGCAATCAGCAAGACACGCTGGGCGCGGAGTCGTTGGCACATCGCGTAATGCACGGTTTCCTCGACCTCCTCGATGTTGTGCGTCGCAATCACCGGTACGCCGTTCTCGATGAAGTTTAACTGGCCGGCGGATTCGGTCACGACCAGTTTGCCGTAGGGCGAGTTGCCGCGAAACACCACGCGCTGGCCGGAAAACAGTCGCGCGGTGGAGACACCGTCCACGTCCATCGCGACCAACGCCACCACCAATCCCGCAGCCATGATACCGGCCGCTCCCACCACCCAGTGCTGCTGTTCATGCCAGGCGAGCCATCCGGCAACCAGCAGACAGACAAGTGCCGGTATGCTCAGGAGCGCGCAGTGGTCGAGCCGCGGCACCAAGACATAGGTAAACAACGCTCCGCCGAGAACGCTGCCCAAGCTGTCGGCAACGTACACGTTGCCGATGGCGCCCCCGCCTTGGGGCGTCGCGAGCGCGCCGCAGGCCAGCGTCAGCATATAGCCGGACACAATACAGAACGGTGCCAGCCACAGAAAGCTCGCAATCACGGTTTCGGAGAGTCCAACGGTTGCGCCTCGAACAAAGACCACGGTGCGCAGTTCGCGCAGCGTGAACACTTGTGCCAACGGCAGGAGAGCGACGAACAGGAGCAGGAGCGCAAGTGTGCGCTGCGGGTGGCGCACGCGACTGGCCGTCCGTCCGAGCCAGGAGCCAAGCCCCATCAACAACAACCAGTTGCCGAGGATTACGCCAAGAGCCAGTTCATTGCCGCTGAACACGCACAACATCTCGCGCATGAGCGCCAATTGCGTCATCGCCGCCATGACGCCCAGCGCGCAGACTGCGAGCCCCACGCGGCGGTTCACTTCTCCGATTCCTTGAAGGATTCCACGCGGTAGATGAACACCTGCGTGCCCGGCGTGCGCCAGTCGCCCGCGGCCACGCCCGCCTTTTGCGCGAGCGTGTTTAGAAACCGTGTCTTGTCTGGTATCTCCTCCCAAACCTGCGGCAGGTACGTCGCGCTTCGGCCGTCCATCTGCAGGACGACACCGTCACGATGCGGCTGCAATTTGGCGAGCAAGTCTTCGGGCGAGCTGAACGCGAGTGGCTCCGGCACCGTGAGCACGCTGATTTCGATTTCCACCTGGTCGAGTTCATCCGGCCGGACGGGTTTGAATCGGGGGTCGCGGTTTGCGGCGTTCAGAGTGTTGTCCATCACCGCCTTGTAAAGCGGCTCTTGGGGCTGGATGTGGCCGATGCACCCGCGCAGGCGACCCTGTTCGGTGAGAGTGACGAAGCACCCTTTCACTTCCGCGAACTTCTGCGGAAAAGCGTTTGTCTTCACTTCCGGCAGTTTATCGTTGGTGACGACGTCCGTGAGGCTCCGTCGGGCCAGTCGCAGCAGTTGTTCCCGCTCTTCGCGGCTGAATGCCTGCAACGATGGGGAGTAAAAGGCGATGGCGGCGTAACCGACAACGCTCTCCTTCCGTCCGGCTGTGTCCCCGCTGTTGCGACAATCGAGCAATGTGGCTTTCCAGCCTTTTGACCGCGCCAGTGAAAGCAAGGTCAGCACGCCGGTCTTACCGCAGGCCTCCTGATCCTTCATCCGGTCAACATCAAGGTCACAGATGGCGGACACGCAACGCGCATCCTTCTCGCGCGCGATGTCATACGGGTAGTAGTGACTCAGGTCCGTGCTGGCGATCAGCAGCGTCTTGTTGTCGAGACGGTCCGCCAACGCTTGCGCAAGTTTCGCGGGGTCAACCTCGCCGGTAATGATCGAGACGAGTGAGAAATTCGCCAGCGTCTTCTGCAGGAATGGCACCTCCACTTCCGCCGAATGCTCCCACGTCTCAGGAGTATCCTCACCGAACCCCGGCTCCGGATGCGAGGTTTGCTTCGACCACTGAGGACGTTGCACCAGACACTTTGGTTCGAGCACGAACGGCCCGGCTTCTGCCCATTGCCTGGCCTTTGGCGATACGGGCACAAGCCCAAGCGGTGTGCGATACGCGTCCGCTGCAATCACTGACGCGCCCCGAAACAACGCATAGTGACTCGGCGCCAGAATGACGACGGTTTCGTAGGTGCGCCCCACCAGCAGCCGGTAGGCTTCGGCCGCGACCGGGCCGGAAAACTCGTAACCGGCGTGCGGACACAAGATGGCGCGCAACTCGCCGTCAATCACCCGCGGTCTCGCGCCAGCCAGAAGCGCGTCGAGCGTCTGCGAGAGTTGTGCGGCATCCCGCGGGTAGAACAACCCGGCGACGGCCGGTTCTCTCACGACCGGCGCTGGCTTGAGACTCTCAGACGATCCAGTCGTGCTGCTACTGGATTGCGCGGAACGTTGAATGTTGGTAGCGACCGGGCTGGTGCTAAAACCGACCGCTTCCACCGGGGACGCGACCGCGATGATCGTCAGGATCGAGGCCACAAAGCGGACGGTACGGCAGAAAGACCCAAGCAAAGTGTACTGCTCACGACCGCGCGGTATTTTCATTTCCGATCAACTCCCACGCGACCCGAAGGCGTTTGCGCCGAACGCACACGCCCGCCGACTTCCAGAGTTTTCGCCCCGTGCCCGACCCCGGTCAAGTCGGAAATCCGCCCCCTCAGGGCGGCAGAGGTTTGCCCTTAGTCTCTGGAGCGAACGGCAAGATCAGAAGCCCAAAGAGATAGACCACCGCCACCGCGCTTGCGGCGCGGCCAAAGCTACCCAGCGCTGTGACGAGACAGCCGGTCAAAAAGGGGCCGGTCGACGCCAGCACCCGACCGACGTTGAAACAAAAGCCCGCGCCGGTCGCGCGAATCCGCGTCGGATACAATTCCGGCAGGTAAATCGGAAAACCGCTGAAGATGCCGTTGTTGAAAAAACCCAGCAACGGCAACAACAGCAGCACGTGGACGTAGGATCGCGGCGTCAGAAACGTGACGGGCAGCATCACCAGACTACCCACGCACATCAACGCGAATACCGGGCGTCTACCCAGGCGGTCGGCCAACGGACCGAAGCTCAGATAACCGAATACCGCTCCAACGTTGAGCACCATCGTCGCGTAGCTGACCCGGCCCGTGAGTTCCGAGGGACTCAAATTTCGGAGATCGGGCAACGCGCGGATGAGCGTCGGTGTCCAATTCGTCGCACCCCACAGGCCAAACACGGCAACAAACGCCAATCCGGAACCGACCACGGTGGAGCGCACCAGCCCCGGCGCGAACAATTCCGCCAGTTTTTGTCGGCCCCGAGTGCGAGACTGTCGTTCCTCGGCGCGGGCGTTGATCCATCGCTCCGGCTCCTTGACCCACAGGCGCACGAGAAGCGCAACGACAGCCGGCGCAATGCCGACCACAAAAACCGGCCGCCACCCTTGGTTGCGCAGGAGCAGAGTGATAATTGCCGCCACCAGGAATCCCGCGGCCCAGGCCGACTGCAGAAGACCCGCGGCTTGGGCCCGCCTTTCTTCCGGCCACACTTCCGCCACGAGTGACGCGCCGGCTGCCCACTCGCCACCGATGCCCAGCGCCGTCAGGAACCGAAACAGCGCCAGTTGCCACCATGTCCTCGACAGAGCCGCCATGCCCGTGAACACCGCATAAATCAGGATCGTAAGAACCAACACCTTGGTCCGCCCGAAACTGTCCGCAGCGACGCCGAAGAAGACGCCCCCGATGGCCCAACCGATCAAGAAAACCGAAAAGATGATCCCGCCGTACCAGCCGATGACGTCGGCATTGACGGGCCCGGCTCCAGGCGTGCGCAATAGGTCGTGAAGTGCCGGATGCATGATCAGCGCGTAGATCGTCGCGTCCATCGAGTCGAACACCCAGCCGAGCCACGCCACGAAGAGCACCAGCCATTGATAGCGAGTGACGCTGTCACGCCTCGAAGTGAGTCTCACGAGGTTGGACTGTAACTTCCGCGAACAGAAGCTTCAACATCGATTCCTTCTGTTGGCCATCACCAGACCCGGCAGGCATCATCCCGTGCGGAGTCAGCGTCTATTGTTTCGCGGTCTCGACGCCGGCCTTCCGGAGGAACGGCGTGAACAAATCGATGGGCAAGGGAATAAACGTCGTCGTGTTTTGCTCGCTGGTGATCTCCGACATGGTCTGCAGGAAACGCAACTGCAAAACGATGGGTTGCACGGCGATCATGCCCGCGGACGCCGCATCGCCCGTCGAGAATCAAATCTCCTCGCCGTCCTTTCTTGCTGTAATCGACAATCTCAACAGAGGTGCGGCACTGTACGCAGAATACATTCTTCGCTTTCGAGGCAGGGGATGTTCCTCGCCGCGATGCTCCCCGAGGAAACTCGGCAAGGACGGGTTCTTTTGATCACACGGAGTATCGTTCGACTGGCACCGAATATTCTCAGTCACCTGACCGGCTTGATCCCATCAAGTACTTCACAACAAGCGCACGACCACGCGAGACGAGGTCGGAACTTGGATCCCCCCGGCGGGCAAGCTGTCAGGCGATGTCCAGCGACTACGAACGCGTTGCCTTGTTTCTTCTACTTAAAAAGTTGAATCGAGACCTTGTCGGCGGTCATATCCGTGCCCTTGAACGTCATCGAAAGCTTCGTCGCATTGAACTTGCCGGACATGGTGATGTTCGTGCCGCCGGTCGTGATATACCCATACACCACGTTGCGCGAGGTCGCGATCAATTGCCCCACCACCGTGTTGGTATTGAGCGTCGTCGTCACGTCGAAGACTGCCGAGTCATTTGCGTTCGTGCGGATCGCATAACTCACGCTCGTCGGCGCCTTGATGATCGTTACCACACCGGTCCATGTCCCGCTCAAGTCGGGGAAGGTCGTCGCCGGCGCGCCCTTCCAGCGGAAGGCGGCCAAATTCGTCGTCGTGACCGATCCGCCCAGACTCTTGAGACTCTTCACCTTCGCCGTCAGCGTTCCGTTCCAGTTCGTCGTACTGCCGAGCTGTTCGACAAACGATCCCGTCACTTGACCTTTCGCGCAAAATCCCCAAGTGCCCGACACGTCGTCCTCTCCAAATGTCTTGAGCCGGATCCCGTAGCCGCTCGCGCTGAAGTCATCCTCGAAGGTCAGGAACTGGGCCCCCTTGTCGGCTCCGCTGATCGTGATTTCCCAATCGCCCAACGGCGAGTTCTTGGCGCCGACGGTAATCATGACGCCCGCGGAGATGTTCGTCACACCCAATGTGTCACTCGCGCGCGCGCCGATGACATGACTGCCCAGTGTGGGATTGTGCAAGAAGTTTGTCCCCGGGTTCGACGCCGTCTCCCCGAGCTTCGTGCTGTCCGCAAAGAATTCAATCTTGCTGATGGCGCCGCCGTCGTTGGCGGTGGCGCTGGCGACAATGGTGATCGTCAGGTTCGTGACCGGCGGATACAACATCCCATTCGCGGGACGTACGATGGTCACGGTCGGCGGAGCGTTCACCGTATTCGTTACGGTGATCAGGTCAGGGCGGTTGGTCACGCTCGACCCGTCCGGGCCCGAGACCGTTAGTGCGACAGAATAGACGCCGGCATTGGAGTAGGTGTGGCTCGGGCTGACGGCGACGCTCGTATTGCCATCGCCGAACGTCCAAGAGTGGTTCGTGATCGTGCCCGTCGAGCTGTCGGTGAAGTTCACCAGCAGCGGCGCGGCGCCGGCTGCCGGATTGGCAATGAACGATGCCACGGGCACCACATTCGTGATGGTAATATAGTTCGCCTGCGGCAGCGTGTTCGACCCAAGTGGGCCCAGCACCGTCAAGCTGACCGAGAACGTTCCCGCGTTGGTGTAGGAGTGGCTCGGACTCGCCAGGGTGCTCGTGCCACCGTCACCAAAAGCCCACACCCGACTGGTCACCGTGCCGCTGGAGGCATCCGTGAAGTTCACTAGCAATGGTGCCGCACCCTTGGTCGGGCTGGCGGTGAAGCCGGCGGTCGGCGCAACATCGGCGGAACCGGTCACGGCATTGGTCGAGACACCACCGTTGCTGGCGAACACAACCGAGTCGGTAAACGCCCCGACAGCCAGGGGGCTGAAACTTACACTCACCAACCCGGTCTGACCGCCAGCAATGTTGAATGAGCTGCCGCTGGTGACGGCAAACGGACTGCCCACGTTATTGGCCTGCGCGGCACCAGTCAACATCTCGTCGCCCGTATTGATCACAAGGAATTGTTGGTTGCTGGATTGGCCAACCGCAACCAGGCCGCAGGCGATACTGGTCGGTTGGACTGACAGCTGTGGCGGATTGACCACAACGACCAAGTTGGTTTGCGCATTCGTACTGACGCCGACCGGCCCGCCGACGATCAGGGTCACGGTGTTAGTGCCCCGCGCGGCATACGTGTGCGTCAGAATGTTGGCCAACGTATTGGTGATTGCGCCGTCACCGAAACTCCAGAATCGATTCGTGACCGTGCCCGTCGAGGTATCCGTGAACGTCACGGTCAACGGCCACGCCCCGAAGGTCGGCGTCGCGCCGAAAGTGGCCACTGGGGCAACATCGCTGTCGCTGATGACGCTGTTGATCCAGTCGATGTGTGAGGAGATGCGCGTGCTGAAAAACCCACTCGGATTGTCCTGCGCCGTATTGGGGATAAACGTCCAGACACCGCCGTCAGACTCGTACAATCCGCCACGGTCCAGCAACGCCGCTTCAAACACCGTCCCGTCCACCGCGTTGCTGAACGGACCGGCCACAGCGTAATGGATGCCCGCGAGCTGCCACACGCCGCCGTTTTGAATGAACATGCCGCCACTCGAATCCCCGACGGAAAGATGGCATTCGTTCGAGCCAGCGTCGCGGTCGAATGTCGCATAGAGAAAATCCCCAAGCCCCGCACCGCCGTCGACGTTCGTTGCCACGTCGTTCTCGCCCCAGCGCTCGACGCCATCGCTGGCGCCCCACTGCCAGCCGTTGATGACGCCGCTGACGATGACCGCCGGGCCGCGTTGCGTGCCGCGACCGAATATGATGCAGTGTTTGCCCACCTCATCGGTATTCGTGTAGAACAACGCGTAGCTCGGAAATGTCTCCGCCACCTGCCACATACGCAAATCGCTGTTCGGATTGTCGAAGAACGCCGTTGTGTGATAGGTGAATCCATTCAGCACGAATACTTCCCCCGTCGTCCCTCCGACATGCTTGGCAGCGAGGAAAAACATCGGAGCGACAGGCGTACCGAGAAAACTGCCCCAAGCACCTTCGTACTGCCAGCCGCTATTGGTGAGAGTGCCGCTCGGCGAGTTAGTGTTGTATGTGGGGTCAGCGGTTGATTTGAATAATACGGCGTGCGTCGACTGCAACGACACGAGAACGCTCGCCACCAGCACAGATCCCCACACATGACCCGAGACTCGCACGAGACCTTTATTGTAGTCAGGAACTCCAGCCACGGCAACCCTGCAATGGCCCGTGGCGAGCCCCCACTACAGCATCGGACGCAACGGGTCAGCCCGAAAGGCAAACAAATCCTTCTCCGCAACCAGTGCACGCTGAATGACCACATGCAGGAATAGTGGTCAGCGGGATTGCTGTAGCTCTTCGTTGACGCTCCCCGTGATGTGACCAGCATTCGCTTCCAAAGCATGGGATGTTCCTCGCCGCGATGCTACCGGAAGAAATTCAGCAAGGAGGAGTTGTTTGATTGCACGGGCGTTGGGGGGACTGCTCAATCACTATTATGCAGAGAGGGTGGCGGCCCAATGGGGATCAGTTTTACATAGTACAGGGCGTTGGTCGTGGCGGCGAACCAAACCATTTTCGGATGAAACCATGCCGCCATTCTTTCATAACTCAGCGCCTAAAACCAGACGGGCCCCTCAGCCGCAGACGAACCGATAACCACCTTCATAGAGCCTATTGGATCTGCGGCTTGATAACCCGGGAACCGATTGCGGCCAGCGTGGCGCACAACTCCTGGTACATTGCCTCATCGTCATACGTGCCGATGACGGCGCCGCCTGAGCCGGCAAACTTGGCGCTGGCACCACACTGCCTGGCGACCTCAACCATTTGAATCTGCCAGGGAGCCAGATTGTAAATACTTCGTCGGGTGTTGAAGTTCTCGTCAATGAGTCGCGCCAACTGCTTCGTATCACGCTGGAGCAGCGCCTCGCGTCCCCGCGCGGCAAGCTCGGCAAAGTGCTTCATGGCATCGACGACTTTCACCTCCCCCCGGTCGAACCGTCCTCGGATGTCGTTGTGGAACACTTCGGTCGGCTCACTGAGGCTGTTGTGGTAGGCAATGTACAGAGGCGGCAACAGACTGGGGGACATCGGCTCGTATTGATAGCATTTCAAACCTCCGACGAGGTGTTCGTGAGCCTTGTCGAAATCCATGTAGACCAGCCCTTCATAAACCTGTATCACACGATCTTGGAGCCCGGCCCCGATGCCCAGTTCATCTTTTTCCACCGACAACACCAGTATGGGCTGGGCTTCGTGCGGGATGTCGACACCGTAGAACTCCATGAGGCAGCGCAAGGTCGCAACAATCAGGGCACTGGAACCAGCCAGCCCCACCTGTCGCGGTATATTGGTTTGGTAGCGCACGGAAAAGTTGCGGTTCGGAAACGTCAACTGATGCGCCCGGCAGTAGTCAACAAACCGTTTGATGGTGGCTTTGATCAACCGGATGCCACCGTAGTAGCCGTGTAGTTTTACGTCCTTTACCAGGTCGTCTATGGAACTAAAGCGGGCGCGGTCGTCTTCCGTGAGCATAATGTCCACGGAGTCCCACTCATACAGCACGACCTCCGCCCAAAAGTTGCGCACGATAATGGAGATGGTCTTGCCGTGGTAGCCGTCCGACGGATTTCCCAGAAGCCCGGCTCGGGCGTAGGCCCGTTTACGAATGATGATCATTCAGCAATGTCTCCAGGTGCTTGCGCAGGGCCGGCCCTTGTTTCTTATCGGCCAGGGCAAACTCCACGAAGGCCCGGAAATAAGACTGGAAGTTTCCAATATCATACCGCCGTTCGTCCCGGCTCAAGCGGATGCCATAGGCTTTGCCTCCGTCTCGAATCATGAGGCGTATGGCATCTGTGATCTGAATTTCACCGCCTTTGCCGGGATGGATGCGCCGAATGGCTTCAAAAACGCTCGGTGCCAGGACGTAGCGGGCCGCGATGGCCAGATTGCTGGGAGCCTCTGACTGGGATGGTTTCTCGATGAGGTCTTCGATCTCGAACAGTTCCCCGTCACTCTTGGGCTTGGCAATCCCGTATTGATGCACTTCGTTGGCCGCAACTTCCTCGAAGGCGATCACGGCGACGGCACACTTGTCCACGAAACAACGTTTCATCCGTTGGACGATGTCACTCTGGGCCTGCAGACCGATGATGGAATCGCCCAAGGCCACGACAAAGGGCTGGTTGGCGACGAACGCTTCCGCGCACAGGATCGCATGCCCCAATCCCAGCAGTTGGCGCTGCCGCGTGTAGAAATACTGGATGGCCGCACGCTCAAATTCCAACTCCGCCAACGACTCTTCCCTGCCGGTCTCTCGTAATACGCGAACCAACTCGTCATTCAGGTCAAAATGGTTTTCCAGGGAGGTCTTGCCGGGACCGGTGATGAACAACACCCGCTTCATCCCGACCCGGGCCAGTTCGTCCACCACGTACTGGACGACTGGCTTGCGCCCGACCGGCAACATTTCTTTTGGCTGTGACTTGGTCGCGGGCAAGAGCCGCGTACCCAGCCCGGCCACGGGAACGACTGCAATACTGATGTCCATGGTTCCTTTCTTGCGCTGTAGAAATCGGTAGGTGGCATTATGCTCGTCCCCGCAGCCATTTTCGAGATTATTTCAATGCGCCAATTCTGGTTGACGCACTCCTGTAAAGGGAGGTCGAAAAGTGCGACGGGGGATCGTGGCGGCGCAAGGTAAAAATACTTATCCGCAACCCGTGTCTGCTGAATGACCAGATGCCGGAACAGTGGTCAGTGGGATTGACGCAACTCTTCATCGACGCTGCCCGTGATGTGGCCAGCATTCGCTTCCAAGGCATGGGCCCCGAAGGGATTAAGCAAGGACAAGCTTTTGGTTCACACAAGATCACGCCATTTCGTCAACTGTCGCGCTGCACCACCGACTCAAGACTTTCACTCTTGCGATAGACCAACCCCTGAAACACGGCAATGAGCGCGCTCGTCTCATCTCGGATGTCAACCGTGTAACTTCCGAGCTTGGGATTCAGTCCCACCTCCCGCGCTTCAGCCGTCAATACCCCCGACTGCACTCCTTTGAGATAGGTGATGCTGACATTGATCCCCACCGCCGCGGTCCCATGCGCATTGGACGCGGCCGCAAACGCAAAGTCGGCCAGAGTGAAGATGGCTCCGCCTTGGGCGCTGCCCATCGCGTTCAAATGCCATGGTCGAAGTCGCATCTTCGCCACGGCGTGTCCCGGGGAAGCGGATACCAACTCAATGCCGCAATGTTTCGCGTACTGGTCCCGTTGAAGGAATTGTTTGATCGAGTCCATGCAGGCCTCACCGTAACCGCGCGGCGCCGAACTTATGGGCCAATGTGCGCTTGACCCCGCGGGGAACAAAACCGCTCACGTCCCCGCCCAATTGGCTGATTTCCTTCACCAGCCGCGAACTGATGAACGTATACTCGTCCTTCGTCATGAGGAAGATTGTCTCGATTCGCGAATCCAACTTGCGGTTCATGAGGGCCAACTGGAATTCAAATTCGAAGTCCGACACCGCACGTAATCCACGGACAATCACGGCGGCCCGCTTGCGCCGCACGTAGTTGACCAGCAACCCGTCAATCCGGTCCACTTGGACATTGCGCAGTCCCGCGACGGCCTTCTGCACCATGTCGATGCGCTCATCGATATCGAACAACGGGTGCTTGTCGACACTGGAGGCGACCGCGACCACCACCCGGTCAAACATCTGCGACGCCCGACGGACGATGTCAAGGTGACCGTTGGTGATCGGATCAAAGCCGCCGGGATAAACCGCTATCTTGGACATAAGCCTCCTCGCCATTTGGAAGGACGATAAATCTCCGCCCAGCGATCTGCAATCTTTTCTCGCAAGCCTAGCGGTCAGCGGCGGCGTTCATCATTTACCCCGTTGGCGAATAACTCTGCCAGCCAGGGCGGAGGTCGGATCGGTTTGCCAGTGGGGTCGGTCACCGCATGAATCGTATAGCCGCGGGCAACAGGGGCGCCGCCGTTGCCCTGCACAATATCCACATCCACGCGAAGGCGCGCCTTGCCGACGAGTGAACCGCGGCTTGTCATCTGCAAGAGATCATCGTAGCGGGCGCGACCGCGATACTCCACGTGCGCCTCGACGACGGGCAGAAAGGCGCCACGCTTCTCCATCTCGGCATACGGCAGGCCGAGAGATCGGAGAAGCTCAGTGCGTCCGCATTCGAACCATTCCAACGCGCGCGAGTTGTAGAACGTACCCATCTGGTCGGTCTCGCTGTAGCGCACGCGGAATTGAACGACGCACTCCTTCGAGGACATGACTCCCTTCTGGATTAACCGAATAGGGTGAGAACAAGGCTCATGATGCCAAAACACCCGGCAAAGGCAAGCAGTGTTCGCTTACCTGCTGCTCAAGGGACGATCCAGGGGATGACGTAGGCATAGATTGTCGTCACCGCGCCGATCATGCTGACGAGCAGGACGCTGTGCCAAAATGTAAATCGGAAGAGTTGAGACTCTTCCGTCGGTTTCATGCCGGTGGCGGCTGCGGCGACGGCGATGCTTTGGACGCTGATCATCTTGCCCATCACGCCACCGGTGGAATTGGCCGCGGCGGTAAGGACCGGATTCAGACCGATCTGTCTGGCAGCCGTCGTTTGCAGGTTGCCGAAGAGAGCGTTGCTGGAGGCATCCGAGCCGGTCAGGAACACGCCCATCCACCCCAGCAGAGGGCTGAAGAACGAAAAGAGAATGCCGGTTGCCGCAAACGCAAGTCCGAGCGTGGCGGTCGCGCCGGAGTAATTCATCAGAAATGCCAGCCCCAACACCGAAGCGATGGTCACCAACGGCAGAAACATCTGTTTGAGCGTGCTGAGGAATACCCGAACGAATCGGGCTGGCGACAGACCGGCAAACAGCGCGGCCAACACGCTGGCGATCAGGCAGGCCGTGCCCGGACTGGCGAGCCAATCGAGACTGTACCTGGCTTCGTAAGGCGATGCCGTCGCAACGACCGGCGGCATCCGCCTCACGAGTTGATGCAGAGCCGGCCATTCGATGGAGATGCTGGTCTTGACGAGCACCGCCTTGAAAGCCGGCATGCCCCAACACAAGACACAGCCAGCCAACAGCGCATAAGGCAACCAGGCCCGAAAGATTTCCGAGACGCTGTAGCGAGTGGACGGCACCGCGGTAGTGGTCGTCGCGTCGGCCGGAATGCATTCTCTCGGCTGCCATATTCTGAACAACAGGACCAAACTCGTGATGGCCGTGAGGGCGGCTAAGATGTCGGTCAACTCCGGTCCGATCAGGTTGGAAACGGTCACCTGCACGACAGCGAAAGAGACGCCGCAGGTCAGGGCGGCGGGCAGCACGCCGCGCAGCCCTTTCCGGCCCGCAACGAGCACAACCATGTAGGCCGGCACGCAGAGAGAGAGCGGTGCACTGATTCGGCCGGCGGTTGCGCTGAGGCTGGCGAGTGGCAGATCCGTGGCTTTGGCGAGGGTCAGAATGGGCAGGCCGATCGCCCCGAATGCAACGGGAGCCGTGTTCGCCAGCAGACAGATTCCCGCGGCCTTAAGCCGGTTGAAACCCATGCCGGTGAGCATGGCGGCCCCGACGGCAACGGGCACGCCGGAACCGGCGGCTCCTTCGATGAAGGCGCCGAACGCGAACGCAATCAGCAACGCCTGCAACCGGCAGTCGCTCGTCAACATCGTCAGGGAACTCTTGATCACCTCAAACTGTCCGGTCTCCAGCGTGACCCGGTAGAGGAGAATCGCATTGAACGTGATCCAACCGATCGGGAGCAAACCGAACGCCATCCCAAACAGCGTAGCGGAGAAGATTCTGACCGGCGGCATCCGATACACCAGCCAGACCATCAGGATCGCCGTGATTAAGCTGGCGATGGCCGATATCCACGCCGGCTTTCGCCGGATCGCCAGCAGAAACAACAGCACGAGCATCGGCAGCGAGGCGAAAAGAGCGGACCAGCCAACGCTGTGCGCCACCGGAGTGTAATCCTGTTGCCACATGGGGCCTTCTCACTCCGGGTTCAACAACCGCAGCGCTTCGGATTCAATGCGATCGACTGAGATTCCATACTTGTGCAAGAGGGCATCGTAGGCGCCCGATTCCGTAAACCGGTCCTCAATCCCAATCATGCTCATCCTCGTTGGAGCACGCTGCGACAAGACTTCGGCGACAGCGCTTCCCAAACCGCCGTGGATGGTGTGTTCTTCGACGGTCAGTACTTTACCGGTCTTGCGGGCCGAGATGACCAGAGTTTCGGCGTCGATCGGCTTGATCGTCGCCACTTCCAGCAGGTCCGCCGAGACGCCGCGTTGCACGAGACGGTCTGCGGCTTCGATGGCCATGCTCGTCGGGACGCCGCAGACGGCAATGGTAAGATCGCTGCCGCTTTTGAGCTTGCGGACTTTTCCGATTTCGAGCGGAGGCGCGTCGGCAAAAAGCACCGGCGTCGGATTCCGACAGATGCGGATGTAGGTGGGGCCATCCCGACGCAAGGCGGCCTCGAGCGCCTGACGCAACTCGACCCCATCGGCCGGAACGACGACGGTCAGATTTGGCATCGCCCGCATGATCGCAATGTCGAGAATCGATTGATGGCTGGCTCCGTCGTAAGAATCCGAAAGCCCCCCGTAGTTGCCCGCCAGGATGACCGGCAGTTTGTTGTAGCAAATGATGTTGCGCACCTGATCAGCGCCTTTCAACGACAGGAACACGGCAAAGGTGCTGACGATCGGCCGCAACCCGCAGGTCGCCATCCCGGCAGCGATATCCAGCATGTTCGCTTCCGCCACTCCGACGTTGAAAAACCGGCTCACGTGGCGTTGTCCAAACGCCGCCGTGCGCGCGCTCGTGGACACGTCGGCATCGAGGACAACCATCTCGGGGACATCCGGTGCCAGTGCGAGTAGCGCCTCGCCGAATGCGTCGCGCATCGCAACGTTCACTGCCGTCACACCAGTTCCTCCAGTTTTTGAAGCGTTTGGAGCAGTTCCTGGCGCGCTTTGGTATAAGTCGCGTCGTCGATGACCGCGCCATGCCATTGGGCGTTGTCCTCCATGAACGACACACCCTGTCCTTTGTGCGTCTTGTAGATCACGGCCGCCGGCCATTGACGCTGACCCTTGACCCAGTCGAAAGATTTCAGCACTTCGACGATGCTGTGACCATCGTAAACGGCGGGCGCGACGTTCCAATTGAAGGCACGGAGTTTCTCCGGCAGGGGATCCATGGGCATGATCTGCTCGCTGGGACCGTCGAGTTGAACCTTGTTATAGTCAATGAGCGCCACCAATCGTTCCGGTTTGAATTTTGCCGCGGCCATGATGGCTTCCCATGTCTGGCCTTCGTTCAGGTCGCCGTCGCCCAAGAGCACGTAAGTCCAGTAGCTCTTTTCGAGCAGCCGTGCTGCGAGCGCCATGCCCAGAGCCACGGATGTGCCGTGTCCCAGCGGACCAGTGGACATATCGACTCCCGGAGTCTTCAGCATGCAGGGATGTCCTTGCAGCCGGCTGTCAATCTGTCGGAAGGTTTTCAGCTCGGCCGGCGCGAAATAGCCCCGGTGGGCGAGCACGGTGTAGAGCATACAGGAGGCGTGGCCTTTGCTGACCACAAGCCGGTCGCGCAATGGCCAGCCAGGCTCTTCCGGGCGGACGTTCATCGCGTGAAAATAGAGCGCCACCAGCAGTTCGGCTGCCGACGCAGCCCCGCCCCAGTGACCGGTGCCATTTTCGTGCAGAATATCCAGCACCGTGAGGCGAAACTCCTGTGCCAGAACCTGAAGCATCGCGGCTTTCTTTTTCCGGTCCTTCTCCTGGAGAACCGCCCGGGGCTCGCGATGTGTGTTGGCCTGCATTCCGCACCGGCCTCAATTGACGACGTTGATCGGTTTGCCCGCCCAAAAGGCAGCCACATTTTCGGCCGTGATCTTGGTGAGACGGCGGCGCGCGGCGAGCGCAGCCCAGGCGATGTGCGGCGTGATGGTGATGTTCGGCGCTTTCAACAGCGGGTTATCCGGGCGGATGGGCTCGGTCGTAATGACGTCCAACGCCGCGCCCGCGAGTTTGCCCTGCCGCAACGCTTCGGCGAGGTCGGCGTCTTTCACGAGCGGGCCACGCGAAGTATTGATGAGGTAGGCCGTGGGCTTCATACGTCCCAGCAAGGCCTTGTTCACCATGCCGGTGTTCTCCGGAGTAAGATTGCAGTGCAACGTCACCACATCGGATTCGGCAAACAACTCCGGCACCTCGCGCCATGCGAAGGGATACGACGGCGGGTTGCCGCGGAAGACATCGTTGACCAACACCTTCATTTTGAAACCCGCCGCGATCTCGCCGACGCGTCGGCCAATGCGTCCGAATCCGACAATGCCGAGGGTTTGGCCGGCCACCTCGGTCAACGGCGTCCGCCAGAAAGACCATTCAGCCTTCGACCACTCCCCTTGCTTGATCAAGCCACTGTGCAACTGCGGTTGGCGATAGAAATTCAGCAGCAGGGCGAACACGTACTCGGCCACGGCATCGGTGGCGTAGGTCGGCACGTTGGACACGGCGATACCGCGCGTTCTAGCAGCTTTCACGTCCACGATGTTGTAGCCGGTGGCCAGCACGCTGATGAATTTCAATTGGGGCAGCCTGGCGAGCGTGTCGGCGGAGAGCGGCGTCTTGTTGGTGAGGATGATGTCGGCGTCTTTCGCGCGTTCGACGATGAGTTCGCTCGGCGTGCGATCGTGGCAGACGAACGTGCCAAGCTTCGAGACTTCATCCCAAGGATTATCGCCGGGATTGAGAGTATAACCGTCCAGTACGATGATTTTCATGGTGATGGGTGCGGTAGCAGCATTCATTCAATCAGACAATGAGGTTCGTTCGCATTTGGCCTTTGAGCGACCATCCAATACCAATATCGTCAGACCACGAGCTTTGCCCAGGCCTCGAGCAGTTTGCGTTTGGCGGCGGCGATCATGACGGTGGAATCCTCGTCGCCGACGGGCTTGATTTCGAAGGAGACGGCGCCGCGCCGGGTGCCGTCAGCCCGCAGGTAACCGATTGTAAAGAGTTCGCGCAGGAAGGCGACGATCTCGGGCACGTCGTTGGCGCTGCCCGGGTAACCGAAACGAGGATGTTGATCGCCCCAAGCAGGATCCTGCCGATCCTTGAAGTAGGCGTTGCCGATGTGGATATGGGCGATATGTTCGCGCACGGGTTGCAGGGCCTGCGCTGGCGTTTCTCTCAGAAGCGGGATGTGGCTTAGATCGACCATGAGCCCGAAATTCGGGCACGAGCATTTGACGCGCTCCGAAATCTCGCGGGCGGTGCTGGCCGGGCCGATCAGGCATTTCTTGTCAATGTCGCGGTCGAAGACTTCCAGCACGATGTTGCAGCCGAATTCCGCAGCGTGGCGGCAGAGTTGCACCAGGGAATTCTCCAGCCGATCCATCGCCGCCGGACGTTCGGCGGGTGCGACATCGGAGCCGCTCAGGAGGCCGACATCGCGGAGGCCGAGTTCGGCGGCTTCCTCCACGGCGTGTTTGATCTCGTCGATCGCGCGCTGTCGCGCCGCTTCGTCAGCGCTGTTCAGATCGAGCTTCTGCGAGAGCAACCGGGGTTGGCCGCCGTGCTTGGCTTCGATGCCGGCACTTGCCAGTAGCCCCTTCAGCTTTGCGCGCACCGCCGGATCTTTCACCCAGGATATCTCAATCACTTCGAAGAAGTCGTCCGCCAAAATCTGGCGGCAAGTCTCGAGAATCGGACCTTCGCCCTTCATCGTGGCTGGAAAGGCCATGAAATGAACTATGCCCGGGCGGATGACATGGTGGAGTGGAGTATTCATAAGATGTCCTTTGCGTCGCGAAGTGTAGCGACAGGGAGACCCTTCGACAAGCTTTGGAGTTCGCTCTACTTCGGCTCGATGGCGATCACCCACAGGTCCGTCTTGCCCAGGTTATTGCCGACGTGGGTGGTAGCGCGACGCCAGGCGATTTCGCCGGTCTTCAACGTGGAGGTTTCTCTCCGCCCATCGGGCATCTCGTGCTCCAGTTCGGCTCCCGAGAGGCAGACCACAACCCGGTCATGATGGCTGTGGAGCGGTTCGCTCTTTCCCGCTGCCATCCGTATGTCGTACACCCGCCCGTACTGGTTCTCGAATAGCAGCCTGTAATTCGGAGCAAGCCCAATACTGCTCCAGGTTTCCGAACCGCCCTTCCCGAGGTATTCAATCCGTACAATCCGCAGGGCCGAAGCCCCGGCGTTTTTCACGCTTCCAGCTTGTGCCGGCCGAAACACGGCCTTGCCGCGTTGGACGCTCTCCGTCCAAGGCGCTCCTTCCGCCGGCGTCACTTCAATCGATCCGTCGTCAAGGTAAACCGCCACGCTGGCCCGGTCGCCCGGCAACGACACGGTCTCGCCCGGCACCAGGGTCTGCTCCACGACCAGCACCTTCTCGTTCCGGACTTTCTCTGTCTGGGTGACTGCCCACACACCGGCGACGGGTAGCAGAATCAAGGCAAGTCCGCAAAACCAATTTCGTATATTCATGTGAACTCCTCCTGATGACTTCAGTTGTTGCCAGAATCGCCGCGGCTACTCGGGCAATGTGTAGTTTTTCAGATATTCCGGTGTCGCCTGACGCTCCCAATTCGGCCAGTCCCTGCCGTAGAAGAACAACATGCGTTCCCGCATGGTGGAATCAGTGACGCGGACCTTTGCGGGGATGCCATACGTGATCGAGCGCGCCGGCAATTGCTGCTCCGCGTAGGTCACGGCCCCGTTCAGCAGCAGCGCTTCACGGCTGATCCGCGTTCCAAACGTGGCGCCGCTTCCGATATTGGAAAGCGAGAAGTCTTCCATCGTGGCCCCTTGGAGCGAGATCATGTGATTGATCCACGAGAAGGCGCCGATGCGCGGCGCGTCTGCGGCGCGGCCGTCCGCGATCATCGCCTGATCGTAGATGTGCGTGTGGTCGCCGATGTTGAGGTTCGTCGAAACGATCATCACGCCTATATACGCTTTCACCTGTTTGCCGAGGCGGACGTTGCCTTCCACGTAGCATCCCGCATAAACCCGCGCGCCTTCATCCAGGCTGACGTTGCCAACGAGAATCGCGCCGGGGTCGACCTGCGCTTTCGCGTTGATGATTCCCTTGTTGGCGTGTTCCCAATCCGCCAGCGGCGCGTCGTAGGTTTCAGGTTTCTCCAGGGCCGGTCCATTCACTTCGGTGAGCCAGCGTTTCGGCTCAAAACCGAGAAGCTGCAGGCGTAGTTGGTCGGACACGCCGGGATCCTTGTCCACCATTCCGGGACTGCCGCGAAACACGGTCTCGGCGCGCACATTGGTGTCGTGCAGCGCCGACGCGCCGCTCACGAGCACGACGTTGCTGTGCACGCAACAACCGTAGTCGGTCAGGGCGTGCGCGCCGTAATAGACGCCTTCGTCGATCTTGGTGGCGTGCACGACCGATCCCGGGCTGATGTAGCTGTAGTCCTTGATCCAGAGCGGATTGTCGAAACCGCCGTCGCGGGCGGATCCCACGTGGACTCGTTCGCCGATCAGGCAGTAGTTCCCAATGACGGTATCCGCGCGGATGTTCGTATTGGCGCGAATGTCGCAGTGATGGCCGATGACGGCGCGCATAATGACGACATTCGGGCCGACCCGGGTATGCGCGCCGATGGTCGTGTTGACGAGGATTGCTGTGGGATGAACCTGCGCCGTGGGATCAACCTTCGCTCCCTTCCAGTAGGGCCGGCCATCAACGCCGGCATAACTGGTTCTGGCTTTCGGCGGATTGCGGTCGATCTCCCGTGCGATCTGGTCGTTCTCGGTGTGAATCCACGTGGACGAGATGACGCCAAAGATCATCTGGCGATCTTTGTCGGTGATTGCTTTCCGCGTGACCTTGGCCGGTAAACCTTCCGCCAAGCTGTCGGCCGGAATCACCACGTCGTAGGTGGTCACGGCTCCGGGCGCCAACGCCGCGCCACGTTCTAGGTGAGTGCTAAAGTCGGCAACGGCCCGCATGCCCACGACCGAACCTTCTTCCATCCGGGCACCGCGCACCGTGGCGTTCATGCCCACCCAGCAATTGTCCTTGATGTAAGTTTGGTCCGGCTCGGTGTTGGCCGTGATCTCGGGAACGGCTGGGCGGCCGGCGACGACGCGCGAGCCATAATCAATCCTCACGTAGTTGCCAATGGTCAGCTTGTCGGCGTTGATGGTCGTTTCCCCGAGGATGTTCACGTGGTGGCCGATCGTGACGTCGCCTTGGATGACCACCTTGGGACCGATCTTGGTATAAGGCCCGACCGTGACGTTTCCCATCAACACCGCCGTCGGATGAATGTCCGCTTTGGGATCGATGCTGAGTGCAAAGGCTGCGTGCCCTGCGAGCAAAGCGACTACAGACCAACACAACATGATTCGATGTTTGAGTGACATGCTGGGTTCTTGTCCGATGGGTTGACTGGATCTAGCTTGTTTCCTCTCAGCGTCTCAACGGCGCGCTTTAATCCAAGCTGAGCCGCGTCTTGTTCTTCGTACTCAATCCTCCGTGGGTGGTTCGTGTGTCGGTTCAGGGCCTACCGCCTCTTCCGTCGCTTTCCGTGCGCTGTCGAGCACGTTGCCTTCGAGCACGACGTTCTTCAGTTCGCCCGGAGCGACGGAGAGAAACGTGTCGGTACCTGCAAACGCCCGGCTGTCCCGCACGATGGCACCGGGGCAGCGATCCAGCCGGATCACGGGAGTTCCCGCCAACGGCTTGCGCGTAGAGATGCCGTTCAGTTCCAGTTCCTTCGAATCCTGCACCAGGAAGGTCGGCCCGCCGTCGGCGTTCACCTGCACGTGATACAGTTCCAGCGCCTGTGTGTTGGAGGCTTTCATTCCCGTCTTCGCCGACGCGATCACGTCGCTGATCCGCAGACCCTGAATCAGCATCTCCGGCAGTCCTTCGACGTTGATCGCCACCCGTGCGTGGTTGATGGTCATGTGGCTGACGGCGATGTTGCGGAACACTGGCGTCTTCTCCGAAACAGGCTGGACGGAAGTTCTCAATTCGCCTTCCATGAGATAGTAACTGGTCACATTGATGGCCTGACCGACGTTCTCCATCGTCCAGTTGTCGAACCGGACGTCTTCGACCACGCCACCCCGTCCGCGCCGGCTCTTGATGCGCACGCCCATCTGAGTGCCATCACAGGTGATATTATTGGCCACCAGGTTGCGGATGCCGCCAGCAATCTCGCTGCCCAGCGTGACCGCGCCATGCGCGTGGTGCACGGTGCAATTGGCGATGGACACGTTTTCGGTCGGCTTGTTGACCCGCCGCCCATCGGCGTCCTTGCCTGATTTAATCACGATGCCGTCGTCGCCGGTGTCGATATAGCAGTCGGAAATCCGCACGTTGCGGCTGGAATCAACGGCGATGCCGTCCGTATGCACTCCCGGATACGTTTCGATGATGACATTGCGAACCACCGCGTTGTCCGTGTACAGGAGGTGGATCGTCCACATCGACGAACCCACAAAATGAACCCCCTCGATCAGAACATTCGTGCTGTCCATGGTGCGGACAAACGCGGGCCGGAGTTCTGGAGCCACCTTTTCGTATTCCGCATCCGGCACGGGTGTCTTCACCTCGAGGTCTTGCAGTAGGCGCTCCCAGTTGGGGCCGAACGCAGATCCCGGGTCGGACCCGGAGCGCTTCGTTCGGGGCATGATCTTGAGCCACTCGGCGTTGTCGGTGGTGAGCACACCCCGGCCCGTGATGGTGACGTTCTGCAGGTTTCGTCCACCGATCAGGGGAACAGGCGTGAGGCATTCGATTCCCTGCTCCCTACCTTTCGTGAACGGAAGCTTGGCAGCCGGGAACCGTAGCGTGGCACCCGCGTCGATATCGAGCACGAGGTTGTTCACCAGTTCGATCGGCCCGGTGACATAGTTGCCCGGCGGAAAGTACACCGTTCCCCCGCCCGCAGCCTTCGCCGCTTGGATGGCGGAACGGATCGCCCCCGCCGAACTTGCCGAACCATCCTTGTAGGCGCCGTAATCCAGAACATTGAAGAACGGAGCGGCGCCCCACGTGTTCGCGCCGACAAAGAGTAACAGCGCCGGCAGAAGCCGGCTTCGGGAAGTTCGAGAAACCAATGCTCTCATGCAACTCATGCTAGCAACGATGGCGTCCTTCGTCGAGAAGGACTTCCGAGTTGGGAATGTTGTCACGACTGGCGGGGTGGGCGATCCGGCAAATACAAAAAGGGTGCACATCGCCGAGCCGGATCGACTTCTGACTGTGGATCCATGGGGTTAAAAACTCATGCGAATCCGAACGACGCCAAATCAGAGTGCGTGAGATACGGTCGGCGCGAGCGGTTCGAAAAAGCAAACTCAGGTCACTTCTTTACTTTGGTTTTCTCCGCCGTTACTCTACGGTTCAATCATTCCACCGTATTTGTATGAAGTTGGGACGCGCAAGTGTTTTGTTTATCGCGGTCACCGCCGCCGCTGTTGGACTTTGGCTTGACGCAGCAAAAGCCCAGTCTTCCAACTCCGTTGCCGGGCCAGACCCACGAGAAACTGCTTTACCCCCGATAAAGACTACGATAGGAGCGTTGCCAGGCGTCAACGATTTGCCTGTTCGCACCGAGATGCCCGATGTGATGACGATGAACAACGGGCAGAAGGTCACGACGGTGAAGCAATGGAAAACGCGCCGCGAGGAGATCAAGCGCACCCTCGAGTATTACGCCATCGGCCAGATGCCACCGCCGCCGGGAAACGTGAAGGGGCGCGAGATCAAATCGCAATTGGTGCTTGATGGGAAAGTGAAGTATCGGCTGATGCATCTGACCTTCGGGCCAAATGGGAAACTGGGATTGGACATTGGCATCTTCACACCTGCCGACAGCCAAGGGCGGTTCCCGACGGTGATCATGCCGGGGGGACGCCTCCCGGTGCCACGCCGCTGCCGACCCTGGCGCGCCCGCCAGGGCAAGGCCGCGGTGTTGACGCCTTGCTGCCGGTCGTTCCCGCGACTGAATCCACCAACGATTCGGGGCGCGCGGGAGCCATGGCCGATGCCAATTCTACGAACGCGCCGATGGGACGCAGGGGTGGTGGCTTGCGTGGCCCCGCGGATGCCGAAGCGGTGGCCGGGCG
>Ga0187861_10000773_pt1 | contig 36027 bp, 25 predicted proteins | sample June2016WEW_10_1_3_FD_132986 | JGI IMG/M metagenome (GOLD analysis project Ga0187861, IMG submission 132986) | Peatland microbial communities from SPRUCE experiment site at the Marcell Experimental Forest, Minnesota, USA - June2016WEW_10_100 | ecosystem: Environmental > Terrestrial > Soil >...
ACCACGAATTGTTTCGTCGCGGTTATGCCTACGTGACGTTCAACAACAATGATTGCGCCGAAGACACCACGTTGCGCACCGACGACGGTAGTTGGGCTTTCCGCACAACGCGGTTCTTTCCCGCGTATCCAGGTTACGACTGGGGAGTGCTGGCGGGATGGGCGTGGGGCGTGTCACGCATTGTGGATTACCTGGAAACAGACCCATCCGTGGATAAGACCAAGCTCATTGTCTCGGGCGTTTCACGAACCGGGAAATCGGCGATGATCGCCGCTGCATTTGATGACCGGCTGGCCATGGCGGCGCCATGCGTGACCGGCGGCGGCGGCATTGGCGCCTACCGTTTCAACGGGGCCGGGCGCGGCGGCAAAGAGGGTTTGGCCGACATGATGAAAAGATACCCGAATTGGTTTTCGCCGCACCTTCACGAGTTCTGGGGCCACGTGGACCAGCTGCCGTTTGATGAGCATTGGTTTCTCGCGCTCGTTGCCCCGCGGCCATTCATTGCCTTGGAAGGCTTGTCCCTTGAGAACGCGGTTAAGCAGTCGTGGCTGGGCGCACAACCCGCTTACGCGCTGCTTGGTGCCAAGGATCGTCTCGGCGTGAACTACGCGAATCACGGCCATGCGTTCACTCCGGAAGATTGGAATGCGATGCTGGACTTTGCCGACAAACACCTCCGTGCCATGAAGGTCGAACGGCGGTTCGACCAATTCCCGTCGGATACAGCTCCCAAGACACCGGAACAACCCTAGACAATACTGACCGTGAAGAATCGAATGCCTCGCCAATCGTTCTATCTGGCTCCGCTTCTCTCGTTTGTCCTGCTGTCCGGCTGCGCGGGCTCACGCAGCGTGTCGGAATCCAGCGCGCCAAAAGCTCTGTTCAATGTCCGCGAGTCGGGAGCCGTGGGCGACGGAAAGACCAAAGACACCGCCGCGATTCAGGCTGCGCTCGATCGCTGCGCCGCTGTGGGCGGCGGCACCGTTATCGTGCCCGCCGGCGACTACCTCACCGGCAGCCTCGATCTGAAATCCAACACGACACTGCGCGTCGAAAAAGACGCGACCCTCCTCGGCAGCCCCGATCTCGCCGATTATCCCATCGTCAAAGCCCGGTGGGAAGGCCGATGGGTTGATGCGCATCGTGCGCTCATTTCGGCCACCAAGGCCAGCCACATCGCCGTCGTCGGTCCGGGCAAGATCGCCGGTAACCCCGCGCTCGGCGGCCGTCAAATGCCGCGCCGTCCATGCGTCATCGAGCCAATCAACTGCACGGATGTCCGCCTCGAAGGCTTTACCGCGACGCAGCGACGAATGTGGACGACTCATCCGACCTACTGCGAAAATGTCGTGGTGAGACACGTCAGCATTCGCAGCATCGGCGGCAACAGCGACGGCGTGGACATTGACTCCTGCAAACATGTCCTCATCGAAAGTTGCGACATCGAGTCCGGTGACGACTGCATCGCAATCAAATCCGGTCGCGGCGTGGAAGGTGTCCGCGAAGCACATCCGACTGAGGATGTTCTCATCCGCGACTGCACGCTCTCCGACAACATCTTTGCCTGCATCGGCATCGGCAGCGAAACCTCCGGTGGCATTCGCGGCGTGCGCATCGAGCGCTGCACCTTCAAGCAGGCAAAGACCTACGCGATCTACATCAAGAGCCGCCCCGGACGCGGCGCATTCATCGAGAATATCTCTGCGCGCGATCTTGACGTCACCACTGCGCCGGGCGGATTTCTCCGCGTCAATCTCCTCAACAGCGGTATCCAGGACCCGGACCCGGTCCCCGGCGACGAAGGAATTCCCACCGCAAAAAACTTCAGTTTCACGAACGTCAAGGTGAACTGCGGCACTCTCGTCAATGCCACTTCGATTTCTCCAGTGAAACCTCTTGACGGGCTTTCCATCGTGAACGTCACGGGCACATGCACAAACGGCGTGTCGCTGGCCAACATCATCCACGCCGAGCTTCGTGACATTCACGTCATCGGCTTCAACGGTCCGCTGCTCGGAATGAACGATGTCAGCGGCAAGGGATTGGAGGGCGCCGTTACCATCCCCCCCACCACGGCACCTCCACCGGTCTTGCCAGCGGCGGCAGTTGCGCCGACTGCTGCGGGTACTCCTTTCGCGTTAGCCCCACTCACACTCGACCAAATAAACAGTGCGTCCCCCTTCTTTACGGTGGATGGAAACGATCCGGTAATACTGACGACGCCCCCGGCCAAGCTGGAAGATTTGCAAATCCTCCGCCTTTGGCCAGCCCAGGCGCCCCTCCAGCAAGGCGATGATCCGGCCATCGATATTCCCACTCTGACCGTTTTTCTTCCCCCAACGGGCAAAGCCAGCGGCGCCGCGATGATTGTCATGCCCGGCGGTGCTTACTCGCACCTTTCCCCGCGCGAAGGCCTCCCGGCGGCCCGATGGCTCGCCTCCAATGGCATCACCGCCTTCATTCTTAAATCCCGCCTGGGGACGAAATACCAGCACCCGGCCGAAATGAACGATGCCCAGCGCGGCATTCGTTACGTCCGTGCGAATGCCCCCGCTTGGGGCCTCGATCCCCAGCGCGTTGGCATCATCGGCTTCTCGGCCGGCGGGCACCTTGCCAGCACTGCCGCCACTCACTTTGACGCCGGCGATCCCACATCCAGCGACTTCATCGAGCGGGTGAGTTCTCGTCCCGACCTCCACATCCTCCTCTATCCCGTGGTGACACTTACCGATGAACCCAACGTTCATAAGGGCTCTCGCACATGGCTCCTCGGCAACAATCCCACTCCGGAAATCATGGAGCTCCTCAGCAACGAAAAGCAGGTCACCAAGGACACTCCGCCGGCTTTTATCGTTCACTCGACCGGAGACACCACGGTCCCAATTGCCAATTCTGATCAATACGTTGCCGCTCTCACGAAAAACAACATCCCTTTCGTTTATCTCCGGGGACCCATCGGCAAGCACGGCTTCGGCATCACCGACGACTGGTCCGGCCAGGCCATGACCTGGCTCCACACCCGGAAATTCTGAACAACCCTTGCGCCTTCTTGCCCCGCCCTCCCCATCCTGTATGGTAAGAAGACTGGTCCGAGTCTAAAGCATGCCAAAGCTTGGGAAGACGGAACGACAAGCATATATTGACGTTCCCCGAAAGATCTGGACCGAGTGTATGCGGCTGCAAGCCGGCCATGGTCGTCACCGACGAGGCTGCGCCGTCAAACCCGCCGCACGAGAATCTCTCGGGCAATCTCCGTTTCGAGCGCAAGCTCTGTCTCGCCTACGCGCACAACGAATGTCGGCCGCTTCTGCTGCAGGATGAGTCGACTGCCGGGCGTGAGTCCGTAAATCGCCAATGCGTTGCGACGTGAAGTTTGCGAACAGTTGAGGCAGACCAATTCGCCATGGGCGCCTTCCTCCAATTCATACAGACCGAGCAGTTCACGGTTGGGCGCGACCTTGCGACCGCGATGGAACAACCGCTGCAGCATATTCAACCCCGGCGACGCCTCGGGGAACTCGTAGCGACAATTCGGGCAGGACACGAGCCTGCAAAATTTGCCGAGCGGGCAACCGTGCAGGCACGGCGTGTCTTGTTTCTCGAACTCAAACCCGCACAGCGGGCAGTGCAGAAATTGTGGCGAGGAAGTTTTCATCTCAGAACCCGAGCAGCCCTCCCAGATGGTTCACCAGTCCGCCGACGAAAAAGGCGAACGGGAAAATAAACACCGTGATCCAGAATGCCGTCTTCTTGCCGAGTTCGCGTGAGATCATGAACAACGTGGCGATGCAGGGCATGAACAGTGTGATCGTCACCATGGCGACGAGCACCTGGTGCGGCGTGAGCAAGTGCTTCGGTCCCGTCGCCGCGTCGAGCAGGAAAACGGCGCCGTAGTCGCGCCGCAGAAAGCCGATGAGGAACGCGCTCGCCGTTTCGCGCGGCAGACCAAGCCACCCAGTCACAAGCGGCTCGGCGAACCGCGCGATCTTGTCGAGCACACGCAGTTTGTCGAGGACGAACAGAACCATCGTGCCGAGGACAAACAGCGGGATGACCTCTTTCAGGTACCACTCGAGTCGGGCAAATGTCTTCGCGACAACATTGCCGAGTTGCGGCCGGCGCATCGGCGGCAACTCCAGAATGAAGTCGCTTGTCCCGCCACCGTACAGCTTCGCCGCGAGCCAGCCGATAATGCAGGAGATGAAAATCATCAAAATCACCCAGAACACCGCCGCGCGGCAGGAAATGCTGGCCATCATGGCCATCAGCACACCGAGTTGCGCCGAGCACGGCACGGCCAGCGCCAGGAGCAGTGTGGTGATCACACGTTCCTTGCGCGTCTCCAGGATGCGCGTGGTCATGGTCGCCATCGTGTCGCACCCGAGCCCGAGCACCATCGGCAACACGGCCTTGCCGTTGAGGCCCATGCTGCGAAACAATCGGTTCAGCATCACGGCGAGGCGGGAGAGATACCCCGAATCCTCGAGCAGGCTGAAGATGAGGAAGAACGTGGTAACGATCGGCAACACGATGGCCAGCGCATAGCTTAGCGCCATGGTGATCACACCGTATTCGCCGACGAGGAAATCGTGCGCCAACCGCCTCACTTGGGTCCACCACCCGAGCGTTGCACTCGGGGCAAGCGAGTAGGTTGGCGCCCTGACAATCTGGGTATTTTCCCAGATAGAAACCCCGTGGGCTGGTGAGAGCGGGATTTCCAAGCTGTAATGAGACTCTTGCATGTCGTGCGTGTGCGGGAATGGCAACACCGCGTCCACCGCCCGGATGGCCCACGGGTTGATGTAGCGCCCGAACACGACCTTCTCGAGAAAGCTGACCGCCGTGCCCGCGCCGACCAGGCCGACGAACCAAAATGTGAAAGCGAGCACCAGGGTCGCGATCGCGAGGCCCTTGACGGGATGTGTCGCCCACCAGCCGAGCTTCTGCGCGAAGGTCGCATGGCGCGGACGCGTGATTGTGTACACCTGAGCGAGGATCGCATTGGCGCGGGCGAGTTGCGCCCCGATCGGGGTGGGGTAAAGACGGCCCTCCGAGCCATCCGACGGCAGGCTTGGAATGCGGGCCCTGCCGACTGATTGCTGCAACAAGTGAACTCCTGTTCCGGCGATGGCGATGGTTGGGACGACAGGAACGCCGAGGATCTCGCTGAGCTTGTGGACATCGATGTGCCCGCCGCACTTGTCGAGTTCATCCATCAAATTCAACACCAGCACCATCGGGCGGCGAAGCTCGGCGAGCTGCAACGTGAGCAGCAAAGCACGCCGGAGATTTTTCGCATCGGCCACTTGTACAACCGTGGCCTCGGGATAATCGCGCAGCACGTCGCACGTCACCCGAGCGTCCTCCGTGCGTGGTGCAAACTCGTTCACCCCCGGCGTGTCAAGCACGGTGAACTCCCTGTCGTTGAGGAACGCCCCCCCGCGCGTGATCTCGACGGTGGTGCCGGGATAATTGGCAATGACGACAAACTTGCCCGTGAGCTTGTTGAACAGAACGCTCTTACCGACATTGGGGTTGCCGACAAGCACCAGCATGGGTTGGGTTGCAGCTGTTTTGCGGTCAACGGTCGTTAGGACGTTGTCTTCGTGGCAATGCATGGGCTTTAGTAAACGAACGATTCCAGTTCATAGCGACCGAGGTGCGGTCGACCGCGTTGTTCATCGAAGTGGAGCGCATTACGAATCGCTTGTTCTTGATCGCGCATTTCGGTGGCGGACAACGGCGCGACCTTCAATGCCTTCGTCTGTTCCGCGTACCGGCTGTGCGAATAAATCACCAGTGGCGAGAAATAGATAAAATCGTTGCGGCCCAGCGGCAGATCGTTGATGAGGCGATCCGTTTCTCTCACGTGCGCCCCGGCAAACTCATGACCGCCCGCTCCCAGCAATACGATCACGCCAACAGCAAGTCCCGCCGCTTTCACCGTCGTCACGCATTCCGCGATCCGCGCGCTTGTCGCCGGCTTGCAGAGCCATTGCAGCAGCTGGTCGTCACCCGTTTCCAAGCCGATGTATACGCGACGCAGGCCGAGGTCGCGCAATTTCTCGAACTCCCGGGTCGTGCGATGCGGTCCCGTGAACACATCGAGAAACGTGCTCACTCCGTCGAAGCGGGTCTTGTGACCGAGCCACCAACTGGCGGGCACGTGCTCTTGTTCGCGCGGCGGGAACTCAAAGTGATGGTGAAGCGCCTCGAGAATCTCCACCAAATCGTCTTGAGGCAGCGTAAGAGCATTGGCTTCACCGAGAAAGACGGAACGGCGCGCGCGCAGGGCCTCGCCATGATACGCAATCGCGTCCTGCAGATGCTGAATGAATTGAGCGGACGTCTTGCGACCGTAGAACACGCCGCGATACAGTTCGCAGAAGAGGCAGCACGAATAAGCGCAGCCCTCTGTCGCCTGCAACACGAGCGCGTTGTACTGGTCCGGTGGCAGCACGGCGACGCGACCATAAATCGAATGAAACCGTTCCGCATCGCGGCGGGCCTCTTCCAAGTCGAACTTCGCGGCACGCCCCAGCATCGGCGCGATCTCCGTAAGAGCCTGTCCAAGGTCGGGTTTGGCATATTCCAACGCAATGGCCTTGGCGTCCAATTCCTCGAAAATGCGGACGGACTTCTCGTGCGCTTCCTTGACCAAGGCATCGGCATCTTCGGCGGAAAGCATGGTGCGCTCGATGCCGCCGCCTTCTTCCGCCGCACGTTTGCGAGTCAACAGCACCCGATGTGACGAACCGCGGCGACGGTACTGGTTGGGTCGGGCAACTTTCGTCAGGCGCCCTTCGAGGTCATAGTGCAGCGCCAAATCCCGGTCGAAGTAGAGTGCCAACTCCAGCGCTGAGAGAGCGAGGTAGACACGCTCGCCGCTCTTCAGCCGCACCTGCAACCCCGACTTATAGCGCGGCACTTCGCCGAGAGTCCGGGCGCGCTGATACCGCAAAACATTCGCATCCGTTGTTGCTGCGACCGTCATAAACCGTAAAATTGATTTGACGCGGACCCTTGCCCGCGCACCCGTTACATGGTCAATGGGTTTGTTTCCACGAGCCCGACTTCGCAGTCCGTCAAATAACAGGCGGGATCCGAAGCCCAGGGGTTGCCATGGACCTGCGCCGCGCGCACGCGGAAACTGCCGCCGCAAATCTCTTTGAACCGACACTCCGCGCAGCGACCCTGGAGCAACGGCAGACGATTACGCAAGCCCGCGAGTAGCGGGATCGAATTGTCGGACCAGATTTCGCTGAACGGGCGCTGCTTCACGTTGCCGAGTGTGGCCGATTGCCAGAACTGGTCGGGATGCACGTTGCCTTGTGTGTCGATGTTGGCAATGCCAACACCCGACGAGTTCGCGCCGCCGCCATTCCATTTCATCAACTGGTAGACTTCCTCGGCGCGCTCCGGCTCGCGCTCGCGCAACCTCAGGTACAGGTAAGCGTTGTCCACGTGGTTATCGACCGTCAGGATCTCCTTCTTCAGCCCGCGCTCGTGAAACACCCGGGTACGTTCCAAAATGATGTCCATCGCCCGGCGAATCTCCCCGGTCGTCAATTCATCCGCCGTATTACCACGGCCTGAGTAGACGAGATGGTAAAAGCAAGCGCGCTGAATGTCCTCGGCTTCGATGAAATTGAAGATATCGTGCAAGTCCATGCAGTTGCGGCGCGTGAGCGTGAGGCGCAGGCCGACCTTCTGGCCGACCGCACGGCAGTTGCGCATACCGCGCACAGCGGTATCGTACGCACCCTTCTTGCCGCGGAACAAGTCATTCGTCTCGCCGATGCCATCGAGCGAGATGCCGACGTAAGTGAGCCCGATTTCGCGCAGTTGCTGGGCCGTCGGCTTGTCGATGAGCGTGCCGTTGGTGGACAGCGTGACGCGCAGGCCGCTCACGGTGGCATACTTCATCAGCTCCAGTAGATCGGGCCGCGTCAGTGGTTCGCCGCCCGAGAACAACACGGCAGGCACCCTGTACGCCGCCAGATTGTCAATCACAACCAACGCCTGCTCGTGGGTGAGTTCGCCCGGGTATTTCTGTGCGAAGCTGTCGCTGTAACAGTGGACGCAGCGGAGGTTGCACGTACGCGTGACATTCCAGACAACGATGGGCTTGCGTTCGGCGGCCAACTTCGGCGCACCGTGGCCAAGGCCGTAGCGCAGGTTGTCGGCGGGCTGCGCTTCGCCACAGTAGAGTTTGGTGATGTTGACCATGACGCGACCTTCTGACTTCACCAGTTGCTACAGTGCTTCCTCCAACGTTTGTTGCTTCCGTATGCGTCGCGGCTGGTAGACACAGTGCGGTTCTTCAGCCATGTAATTGCCGCGCGTCGCGGAGAACGCGCGGGCGCGGCAACCGAGACAGATCTTCTTGAATTCACACAGGCCGCATTTGCCTTCGAGTTGCTCGACATCCCGCAGGTGGCCGAAGACCGTTGAGTGTTCCCAAATGTTGCGCATGGGCTGGCGCTTCACGTTGCCGGCGCTGACGGGCAAATAACCGCACGGGAAAACCTCGCCCGTGTGCGACACGAAACAAATCGCGCTACCGGCGAGGCACCCTTTGGTCATCGCCGCCATGTTGGGACCGCCGGAGTGACCGCCCGGATCGCCATGACGATTGCCACGGGCCTGAACGTGCTCGGGCTTGCCGTGGCTGTGAGTGGCTTCGATGCGGACGTGCTCGATGGCTGCGCGCTGGCGCATGACGCGGAAGTAGTGCGGCGCGCAAGTCGCCTTCAGATGAAGGGCCCCCTCCTTGCTCTTGTCATACATCCAGTTAAGCACGCGCTCGTATTCATCGGCGGGCAGCATGTTCGACTCGGCGATCTGCACACCGCAGCCGACAGGAACCAGCATGAACAGATGCAGCGCGTCGGCGCCAAGTTCCTTGGCCATCGCGTAGAGCGCCTCGACTTGGTAGACGTTGTGTTTGGTGACGGTGCAATTGATCTGCATGCTCATGCCGAGGCGGCGGAGGTTGCGAAAACCGTTCAGCGCGGCGGCAAGCGAGCCCTGTTGTCGACGGAAGCGATCGTGCGTCGTTTCGTCCGCGCCGTCGATGCTGATGGCGACGCGCCGGATGCCACTGTCGACGATGGTGTGGGCAACGCGCTCGTCGATCAGTGTGCCATTGGTCGCCAGCGCGACGGGCAGGCCACGCTCCGTGGCGTGCATCGCGATCTGAAAAATGTCAGGACGAAAGAGTGGTTCGCCACCGGAAAGGACGAGAATCGGCTTGGCGAACTCGGCGAGGTTGCGGACAAACACCAACGCCTCTTGGGTGGAAAGATCGTTTTTCATGAGCTGCTTGCTCACGTCGAGGCGGCGGCAATGAATGCACTCGAGATTGCAGCCCGCAGTGGTCTCCCAAAAGAGGAGCCTGAGTTCGTCGTGGTTTTTGGTTTCTGCGACCATAGCCACCAATATGGTTTAGCAACGGCGGTGCCAGTGTGCCGAGCGTTTCGCAACCATCTGAAAGCCAGCAGATTGCAAACATACGCCGGATGGACGTGCACTGCAAAAGCCTGACAAGTTGACGCCTCGCACAACCGTTACGGACAAGTTGTCAGACACAGCCTGTGTCAGAAGCGGACCGTGCAACTGGCACTGGCGAGGTGTGCAATGTAATTGTTGATGCCACCGCTGCTCGGTTCGTCATACTCGTAAAAGCCGTAGCGCAGGCGGGCGATCACATTCTTACTGATCTTGCGGCTGATGCCCGCGAGCAGCGCGTGGCGTTGGAAATCCAGGCCGAGCGGCAAGCCGGCCGAGGAATTGTTGACGGAGTTATCCGCGCGCGAATAGCTGTATTCAACAGTGAGATCAGTCTTGCTGTCGAGCGCATAGCCGGTTGCGCCCATGATCGTGTAGACATTGCCTCGGTACATCAGTATGGATGGATCATAGTTGGCGAACGCCACGGTGCGGGTGTCCTGCAATGAGAAGTAGCCGGTCACATACCAGCGGGACATCGGCGTGACCGTGGCGCTGACGCTGTAGATGTTCGCGTTGTACTTGCCCGAATCCAACGAACCCCCCGGCGCAAGCAGAGGAACAGCTTCGGAGGTGGTCCGGGTGTCGGTCGAAACGAGTTGGTAGGTGAACGCGACGCTGAAGCGCGAGCAGGGGCGCAACGTCAGTTTGCCCATCGCTTCGTCAGTCGTGAAGTCCTGCGCGGTGATGAACCCGGGATAGCCCGGCACCGTGTCTGTTTCGTGGTCGTAGTCATTTTCAGCGATGTAATGCCGATAGTGGCCAGCCAGCGTCACGCGAGGAAGAGGCGCCGTATTGAAGCCAACACGGTAATCTTGGCGAAAGACCGTCGAGTCGGTGTCGAGGGCGAGGCTGGACGCACCGTCCTCCGTCTCCTGTTCATCCAGATCAATCTGCTCCTCCGTCCACTTACCCTCGGCATACAGGGTCGTGTAGGGAATCTTGGTGTAGCGCGCGCCGAAGGTTTCCATAAGGCTCTTAGTGTCATTGGCCGAATGAATCAGGTTGGTCGTGCTGGGAGAGGTGCCTTGCGTCAGTAGCGCGTCGGTAAAGCCATGGGTATCGGTCTTCTCAGCCTGCAAGCCCGTATAGAAGCTGAGGCCCTTGAAGGGTCCGAACATGGCATTCAGATTTACCACGTGGGAGTCCAGATCAACATCGATGTTGCGGGCCAGCCAGTTGTTGTCGAACGGGCCCAAGGGCACGGGGGTGATGACTTGCATGTCCCCGTTGCCGGAAAGCGTGCTGAAGAGGTAGCCGAGCGACCAGTACACCTTGTCATTCACATGGCTGTCCATGTGGAACGTATTGTAGAACGCGTCGTGGTGATAATCCTCGTGGATCGTCACCGTTTGGCTGGAGCTGCTGTTCAAATTGACCGAGGTATCATTGCGGGTGGTATCGTCGCTGAAATGCTCGCAACGGAAATCATCGAGCAGATGCACGATGCTGATATCGTACTCGGCGCTCAGTTTCACGATGTCCGTGTACTCGTGGATCTCCTTGGCGGACGGGTAAATCTTGCGGGTGTCGGCGCCTTGCGCGACGCTGCCCCATTCCAGCAGGGACGTGTCGCGGTCGCGGAATTGGTGCTCGTACCCGACGGCCACTTTCGGAAGGTTGGGCAATGTCAGCCCGGCTTCGAAGAAGATATCCCCAACATCAAGTCCCAAATCCTGGTTCAGCTTGAACGACGACGGTGTGAACGGACGGAAGAGCCCGCCTTCATTGTCGCTATAATCGCGATACTCGGTAAACCCGGCGCGAACAAAACCAAAATCTTTCTTCGTTACCTGCAACTGAAGCTTGTAGTCGTGCTCATCGAAGATGAATCGGCCTTCGCCATCAACGGTCGTGTCCTTGTTGATGTCGTAGTGCAGTGTTGCGTCCTCGATGCCGCCCGACCAGCCTTCCTTCATGCCCACGTCTTCGCGGAATTTCTGGGTGTTGCCGGAGACCTTGGCATAGGTCACCTCGGGGGTGGCCGAGACCTGGAGTGCGGAATTCGTCGCCGGGTCGTCCGCGCGGACGGTGACGGCTGTCAGAAATCCAATCGAGAACGAGGCCAGAAGCATTCTCAGGAAGATGGGTTTTATCGACATGGCTTCGTCAATACCGCAAGTGTGAGTTGACGTCCGAACCGTGTACGGCGGTGTGACACCCCGCACTGAAGCAAGTGCCCTGCTGCAGGAAAGGCGTGTGATCGAAGTTGCCGATGAATACCTGCCCCGACGTGTGGGGCAAGGCGACCTGCGCGTGGCACTTCAGGCACAGATTGTTGTCGCGCTCGGTCAGCATCTTCGAGTTGATCGAGCCATGCACGTTGTGGCAGGAGGTACAGCCTTCGCGCATGGCTTCATGCTCGAACACGTGCGGCCGCGCCTGCTCCCGGTGGCACTGCGCGCAGTCCTGGTTCACGCGACCGACCTGCATCTCCTTCGGCTTGAGAATGTCTTCGCCGTGCGGATCGTGGCAGGACGTGCAGCTCATCCGCCCTTCCTTGACAGGATGATGGAATTGGAGGCTGAACTCGGCGTTCTTGTCGAGGTGACATTGGAAACAGGCCTCGGGACTCTTGCCGGGATTGACGATCAGTTTGCGGTCGCCGCCGGAATCCACGTGCAAACTGCCGGGTCCGTGGCAACTCTCGCAACCTTCGCCCTCAACCCGCGGGCCTTCGCCCGGAATCTGGATGCGTGCGTGTTGCGTGAGCTTGAAGTTCTTCACTTCCTTCTCGTGGCACGCGCCGCACGTGTCCATCCCCACGTACTTGGCACCCGGGATCATCGGCGGCGCCAGGACCACCCGATCCACGGTCGCGCACGAGATGGCGATGATCGCCGCGCCGATCGCGCCGATGGCACCGGCGACGACTCGTCGTGGGATCGTCCTCTTCTGCGCTGCGCCGTTAGGGACGGTCTTGTTCACAGGCGGTCTCTCTCTTTCCTAGTGATAGAGCAGCGTGGCCGAGGGGAATTGACCAAGGTACGTGCTTCCACCTGTGTTGGTGCTCAACACCGTGTAGCTCCACTGGAGCAGGCCGACAGTGTAGGCCGTGTTATGAACGCCTGTGCTTAGTTCACGCGCGATCATTTGGTAGTTCCACACAGCCGCGCGTTGCGCGGCGTAGATTACCGGATAGGTGACATTGTTGGTGTACCCGCTCCAATACGGATAACCGGGCGTGTGAACGAGTCCTGTCGAAACCATCTTGCTCTCCAGATTCGTCATCACTCCCGAAACTTCAGTCTGCACGCCGTTGATGGTGCCATCACCGTCATAATCACCGGCACCAATCGCAATGAAGTCGAAATCGTCCACGGGCTTCGACCCTTGGTGGCACTGGTTGCAGGCAACGAGATCGTCCGCTCCGCTGACGCGGTCGGTCATGCTGAATGTGTGATCGCCGACAGTATTGCTGCCCGTGAACATGTGACAGTTGACGCACTTAGCCACGCTTTGGTGCGCCGAATTGTGCAATGTCGCCATGGCGATGGTATTCGTCACGCCCGGCGCCACGATCGCTTGCACATTGGTGACACCATTCATGCCGAGCAGGATGTCGGTGGCGGTACTCTCGTGTGGCAAGCTCGTGCTCTTTACATACGTGGCTGGCGCGGCGCTTCGCCCGTTGTGGCAGAACATGCACGTTGCCGACGTCCCCTCGCCGTTGAGGGTGACGCCGCTATCCAAGGTCACCGTGTCATAGTAGCGCACTTGGTGCGCACCGGTCGGTCCACCGGGGAACATTTGCGTGTTGTGCGGATCGTGGCAGACAGCGCACGTCTCCTTTCCGATAGCCGGAGTCGTGGGCAGCGGGGCGCCCTTGGCGTTGGCGACAAAGCCCTCCGGGTTGTGGCACTTGGTCGCACATGAACTCACGGCATGGGAGAACACGCTTAAGTTGTCCGTATTGAAATGCGGCGAGCTTTCCCATTGGCCGACACGGAAATTGTCGGTCGTATTTTCCTGATGACACGGCGCGCAAGTGGCGGCGTCAAGGCTCGGTTGGCCCGGATGCTGACTACCCGGCCCGTGGCAGCTTTCACACTGGATGTTGGCCTTGTTTTGCAGGGAGGCCGGGATCGTCGAGTAAGTGCCCGGCTGCGGCGGCATCGGCTGGGTCCAGCCGAGACTGGCCTGCACGTCGCCGAAACAACCATTCGTGGGGACGGCTTGCTTGTTGTAGCCCACGGTGTGGCAGAAGAAGCAGCTCTCGTTGTACGACGGGTCGAGGAAACCATCTACCCCACGCTGGAACATCGTCGCGTGACCGGTCTGGCTCCACGGCGTGACCAAGTCGGTCAAGCCGACGTTTTGCCCTGCCGAGTTCGGCCCGTGACAACTGGTGCAAGCGGATACGCCGATAAAGCTGGCGGCGGTCACCGTAACGTTGGTGCCCGAGACCACGTCTTGAATGACGTAATCGCCTTCCAGATCTGGCTGGAACCACGGTGTCCGAGTGGTCGTGCCGTGCAGAACCGCCGCCGAGCCAGTCGGCACCTCCAGCAATGTCCATGAGCTATTTGTTTCCGATGAGGGTGCGTGCAAATAGGTCTTTACGCCGACAGGAACCTGGGTCAGGCCGGGCGTGAGACTGGCGACGCGCACGAGCGCGTTGTTCGTCGCGGAATTGACACCGTCGCTGACGACGATTTGGAAGCCGTAAGAGTCCAGGTCGCCATTGTTATCTTCGCCGATTTCCAAGGTGTTAAACGGGACGACGCCAAGTTCGTCGGTCAGCGCCACGAAATCAGTTACCGAACCGGTGGTAAAGGTGGGCATGGCCACGTTGGTTGCGCTCAGTACAACGGAAGGGCCTTGGAACTGCGTCCAAGAGTAGGTCAATGGGTGGCCAAGACCATTGGTGGATACGATATTGGCGTTCAATGTCACGAGCGTGTTGAAACCCACATCGTAGAGGATCGGTTGCGCCGCGCCCGTTGTCGTAGGGGGGACATTGATCGTGATCTGAATCGCCCTGTGGCCGATGCTTCGCTTGTTGAATTTCGCAGTCACTCGCAGCACCGCTGTGCCGTGAAAACTGGCCGGGATGGAGATTGCCGCGCTGCTGGGGGTGTCGAGACCGACCGGGAGTGAATTGCTCAGGATGGGAAAGGTCGCCTTCCAGCCTTTCGCTTTGACGGTCGCCTTGGCGACCACCGCACCGGGACTCGTCACAGTAAGATTGAGTTGGTACGAAAGCGTTCCGCCAGAGGTGAGATTGCCTCCGGCCTGCACGATCCCAAGCTGCGCGCCCGCAGGTGCTGCGTAGGTTGGCAAAGCGATCAAGGCAGCCAATGCGACGACCAGCGCACCGGCTCGTTTCAGAAAATAAATTCCAGACATTTCGTTGTCCTCCATCTCTCTACGAAGGCAGTGGACGTGCCAACCACGCTGGGGAGTTCTGCAACCATCAGAACAGCAGCATGTTGCATGGCCACGGATGAAACCAAATGACAGCTTGCTGCCGGAACTTGCGCGGATTCACTCAGAGACCTGCGCGTTTCCACGCAGCGGACCAGACATGCGCCAGTCCGAGATGACTGTTTCAAATGAGTTCGTGCGGGGAACGGGCCTACCGGCACAGACAGTGCTGGACGCGATGAGCGCATGCTTTCAAGCAGACTTCTGGGACTACTGCTCGCGATGATTGGCGTGATCGTCATCGCGCTCACAGCAGTTGTGATCTACCTCAGCACAACATCGCACTAGAGCTGGACTCGCTTGCCTGTTCGAGAAGTCCATACTTGCTCAATCGTCGGCGCAGGGCGTCCCGCTCAATGCCGAGCAATTCGGCAGCGTGCGTTTGATTGCCGCCAGCACGCTCCATCGCCTGCAGTACCAACTCCCGCTCCACGTCCACCAATGCGACGCCGGCGGCGGGTAGCTCGATGATCCACTTGCCGCCGCGCTTTGCGCCCGTCCGAATCTCGGGAGGGAGATGTTTCACCAGAATCATCTGGTCGGCTTCGAGAATCACGAGCCGCTCGATGACGTTGCGCAGTTCGCGCACGTTACCCGGCCATGGATAATTTCGCAGCGATTCGAGAGCTGGCGGGGACACCTGCTTGAGTGGCTTCTTGAATTCCTGCGCGAAGCTTTTCAGAAAATGCTCGGCGAGAAGCGCGATGTCCCTGGGCCGATCTGCCAGCGTCGGCATCTTCACGGAGATGACTTTCAGGCGGTAATAAAGATCCTGACGGAACTCCCCGCGCGCGACCGCCTCTTCGAGGTTTTTATTGGTCAGCGTGATGACGCGCACGTCCACGCTGATGTCCTGCGAACCGCCGACACGACGGAACTGCCGCGTCTCCAGCACGCGCAACAGTTTCGCCTGCAACGCAAGCTTCATGTCGCCGATTTCGTCCAACAGAATCGTGCCGCCATCGGCGAGTTCAAACAGGCCCTTCTTGGTGCTCTTCGCGTCGGTGAACGCGCCGCGCTCATGACCAAACAACTCGCTCTCGATGAGGTTTTCGGGCAATGCCGAGCAGTTGATGTCCATGAACGGCTGATTCGCGCGCGCGCCGCCGAAGTGGATGGCCCGCGCGGCAAGTTCCTTACCTGTGCCGTTTGCGCCTTCGACCAGCACCGTCGTCGCGTCGCTCGGGGCGATCTTGGCGATCAATTCGCGCACCGCTTTCATCGGTGCGCTGTTGCCGACGAGATTATCGATGCCGAACTTGCGTCGCTGCTGGCAGCGCAACCGCGACATCTCACGCCGCAGCTTCAGCTCTTCGCGCGCCTTCTCAATCGCGACGCGCACTTCGTCAAACTCGAACGGTTTGCACAGATAATTGTACGCGCCGAGCCGCACGCATTCGACGGCGCGGGCGATCGACGTTTCCGCCGTCAACATGATGACCGCGATGTCGCGTTCCAGATTCTTGATCTCCTGCAGGACCTGCACGCCATCGATTCCCGGCAATCGCAAATCCAGCAGCACCAGGTCGAAGCCGTCTTCGCGGATGAGATTGAGTCCCTCCTCGCCGGTCGGTGCGGATTCAACCTCGTAGCCTTCACGACCAAGCTTATGTTGCAGTGACCAACGCACGAGTTTCTCGTCGTCGATGATGAGTATCTTAGTTCTCGGCATGGGCGAACTCCTTCAGTGTTTCCGCTGTTGCTTGCGGCGCGAACGTCTCGGGTTTGCAGGCGGCCAACTCCAGTGTGAACGCCGTTCCTTTTTCCGGCTCACTGTCCACGGCAATTGTGCCGTGGTGTTTCTCAATGATCGTGCGCGTGATCGAGAGGCCGAGGCCTGTGCCGCGGTGCTTGGTGGTGAAGAACGGAGAGAAGATTTTTGCGAGATGCTGTCGCGCAATCCCAACGCCTGTGTCCCGAATCTTGATGCGGACAATATCGCTCCCATTAAATTGGGTCGATTCTGTGGATACGGTGAGCGTCCCGCCGTTGGGCATGGCCTGAACGCCGTTGAGCAGGATATTGAGGAGCGCCTGCTGCATTTGTCCCGCGTCGGCGCAGACGTTGGGCAGGTCGGCGGCAAAGCGTTCCTCGATGTTGACATGAAACTTCTGTGCGTCTGGCCGCACCAGCGCGAGCATTGGACGGATGAGTCCGTGCACGTCGCAGGGGGCGATCTCTGGATCGCGGAGCCGCGCAAATTCGAGAAGATCGTGCAGCGTGCGGTTGAGCCGCGTGATCTGCCGGCGAATCTCGGCGACGATCTCCGTGCGCTGGCCGTTAAGGTTGTTCTCTTCCGCCAACACTTCCACTGCGGCCCCGATGCCGGCCAGTGGATTACGAATCTCATGCGCAATGCCCGAGGCGAGCTCGCCAATCGACGCGAGCTTGCCCGCTTGTTGGATTTGTTTCTCGTGTGATTCCTCGAGTTCGCGCGTGGCATTGTCGAGGCTTTGCACCATCGCATTAAAACCGACGGCGAGTTCACCGACTTCATCCCTGGTCTCAGCAGTGGCGCGGGCGCCGAGGTCACCCGTTTGCACTTTACGCATCTGTTCGAGCACGTTGCCGACGGGTTGCGTGACGAGCCGCACGATCAGCAGCCACAGCACGATGCCAACCAGCACGAAGATTACGACCCCATAGACGATCAGCAGGTTGCGGTTGCTGGCGACGCTGGCCTCGGCCGGCGCGAGCGATTTCTCAACGATGATGGCGCCGATGGCCACAGTGTTTGCCTCGTGACAGCGCTGGCAACTCGGGCTGTTAAGCACAGGTCGCATCACCACGGAGAGTCGTTGGCCGTTCTCGACGCGGGTGCCTTCCTGGACGCGGTTTTCGGCAAACAACTCCGGCGGCACGGTCATCGTGGCGCGCTGGACTTCCTGTGTGTCGGTCGAGAACACTACGGTGCCGTCGGGCTTGATAAGGCGGGCGCGCCAGATTTCGTCGGAGTTTTTCATCTTCAGCAGAAACCCCTGCACCTCCTCATGGCGGTCGCTAAGCATGACGCCGTTCAGGTACTCGTGGATGAACGAGGCAGCGATGACGTTTTGCGCCTGCGTACGCTCGTGCCACCACGCACTCTGCACGCGAATGACGAAATAGGTGTAGATGGAAATCACGACCGCGACCGTCACGCCGACAGCGATCAAAATTTTCGCGGTGAGGTTGCGCCTAAACATGCCCGCTCGCCTTCCTGGGGACGATGGCCCTCACGTCGACTGTTGCGCCCGACGCATGATGTCCGCCGATGTCCGGATGCTCGAACAGCGGCAAGTAACGCGCCGCCAACCCAAAGATCACGACACCGAACGAAACGAGATTCAGCACGACGGCGGTCTCAATCCATGACGGGAAGTAATGGGAGCCGGTCGCGGGAAGCAGACCGATCCATGCCACGTTGAGCCGATTCAGAATTACGCCCGTGATAACAGGAATCGCCGCCGCAAACGCCCAGCGCCGGCGACCCGACCAGCGGGTCTTCAAGACGACGAACAGCGGCAGCGTCAGCAGCAACATCTCCCACGCGAACGTGAAGCCCTGAAGCGGGCAGCGGAACACATAGACCCACGCGTTGCGGGCCGTGATGTCCGCCACCCGCAGGAAAAGATAGAGGAGTAACAACGGCGTCATCCCCTTGGCCAGCGAGGTGAGCACGCGGGGCTCCAGCGGCCGGCGGAACGTCCAGAATGACAGGGCGGACACGAAGATCGCCATGGCGAAACCCGAGATGAGCGCGCTGAGGAAGAAAAGTATGGGCAACAGTGGCGTGTACCACAGCGGCAGCAGCTTGGTGGGCACGATCAGAAACAGCGAGCCGAGCGAGGATTGGTGCAGCGTCGAGAGAATCACCCCGCAAATCACGAACGGCACCGTGATCACATGCACGAAGTGCGAGATCCGGGTCCAACCGAACCGGTCAAGTACGATCGGCGCAAACTCGACCGACAGCACACCCGTGTACAACATCACGCACCACGCCACCTCGAACAGCACCGAGTGATGTTGCCAGTAAAAAATCGGTCGCCAGATTTGGTGGTACCGCCCCAGGTCCACGAGCAGCGCCCCGGATGCCGACAATATGTAGCTGAGATAGGCCGCCAACACCACGGGCCGCTGAATCGGGTAAAACGTGCGGAGGCGGAAGATGTACACCATGCAGGCGGTGAGGAACCCGCCCGCGGCAAACGCAATGCCGCACAGCACAAGCGCCTTCCAGATGCCCCACGGAAACTGGTCGGAGAGATTCGTCACGGCGCCGAGTCCCAACGCATACCGTGACGTCAAGGCGTACCCTCCCAATCCCCACAACACGATCAGCAGCAGCCAGCCGAACGCGGCCGAAACCCGCTTCGGAAACTCTCGGCCCGACAGGAGCCAACACGCAAACGCCGCGGCGCTCATCATGACGAGCACGCCGACGGTGCGGAACAATGCGAGAATCCAGTTGAACTCGTTCATGGTTGCTCCACGCCGGTGCGCGTCCTCCAGCGGACGACCGCGCTCAAAATCAGGCCGACCCCGATGATCACAAACGGCAGTTTCGAAATCGCCTTCCACGTGAGTGATGGCAACGGTTCCTTCGGCAAACCGCGCGGGAATCCGACTTCTTCGGGCGCGGTGTCCGATAAATAGATCCACGATGTGCCGCCCACGACGTCCTCGCCGTAAATCGAGGTGTAGCGGTTCGGCTGCGAATCCACTCGGGCCTTCGCTTCCTGCAATACACCGCGGCGCGTCCCGAACTTCAACGCGCCCGTCGGACAGGTTGCGACGCACGCGGGCGATTGTCCCTTCGCCTGTCGGTCGGCGCAGAAGTCGCACTTGCCGACGCGCGGCATCAACGCGTTGTCCCACTCGTACTTCGGCACGCTGAACGGGCACGCGAGGATGCAGTAGCGGCAGCCGATGCAGACGTTCTCGTGATAAACGACCGGGCCGGCCGCCGTCTTCTCCAGCGCGGCCACGGGGCATACCGACACGCAGGCCGGGTCGAGACAATGCATACACTGACGCTTCACGGGCTGCTTCGGTTTCAGGTTGCCATCCCGGAAATCGATGAAGGTCCGCGTGCGAAAACTCAGCCGGCCTTCGCCCGCGCCGTAACCAATCGCCGCGGTGGGAAGCGGCCCGAAGCCCGCGCGCACGCGGCACGCGTTCTCGCACGCCCGGCATCCGATGCAGCGCGTCAGGTCCACCAGCACCCCGGCACACTCGTTCGGGTCGGCGGGCGATTCAGCGAAGAGGCGGCGCGCCCCCAGCGCGGCCAACGCGCCGGTCACCGTCGTTTGCAGGAATTGCCGTCGGGAAATCATTGCGGCTTCTCCCCGTGTTTCTTGCGGCGGAAATGCGGCAGGGCGACACCCAGGAAAATGCCCAACACGAACGACAGGGCCACGACCGGCGGGAATACGCGCCGGTTGGCCGCGAGCATCTCGCGCATCTTGCCGGCTTCCGTCTCCGATTGATCAAGGCGCGCGGCTAGCTTCTCGGGCGCGGCCGCTTTCAGCTTTTCGACTTCCTCGGTCAGCGTCGCGCGCTCGTGGCTCGCGTGCACCATGTCGCGGTGGCAGTTGGCGCACGTCTCCGCGCCGACGCTAAAGGTGTGTCCGCGCACGCCCAGCCCGCGGACCTTCATCACGGACCCCTTCACTTCCGGCATATGGCAACTCAGGCAATGCAGGCCCTCCAGCGAATGCGTGGCGTGAGAGAAGCTTTTGAGCCGTTCCGTGTGGCACGTGCCACACATCTGGTCGGGTTGGTCTTTGCGCAATTGCATCTGGTGCATCTTGTGGCAGTCGAAGCAGCGGACGTTTTTCTGTCCGTGCGCGCTGACACGCCATTCGCCGTACGTGATCGCGTGACAACTCTGGCAGACTTCGGAAGTGACCGGCAGCGCCATCTTCGACTTGTCGGGATGGTCATCCTTCGCTGCGCCGTGGCACGATTCACAACTGACGCCTTCGTGGGAGAACTGGCCGGTCTTGCGGTCGAACTGGCTGGCGTGACAGACGAGGCATTCCCACTTCTTGCCCTCATTCGTCCACTCATTCAGAAAAAAGTCGTTCATCGTCTGAGCGTGGAGCGAGGCCCGCCATTCTTTCGTTTCCGCCTCGTGGCAGAGCGCGCAACGATCCGATGCCTTCGCCTCGTCTTCCGCAAAGGCCATGCGCGCATTGGCGCAAGCGGTGGCAAACAGGAGGCACATGATGATTCTACGTCGCGGCATTGGGTGGAGCCTCCTTCTGGTCTGTGATCGCGGGCTTGGATTCGGGCGTGTTGTGCGACGGATGTGACGCTTTCTTACCGATGAGCCATGCGGGATTCATCGGGTATTCCTTCGGGTCGAAAATGACCCAGTAGAAGTGCCAGACCACGATCGCCAGCGTCGCCAGCAACGCTTCGTAGTAATGGATCACCTGCGCCACGTCGTGCCAGACCTTCGGCCACCAGCGCAGCACGGTTTCGGTGAACACCAACATCGCGCCCGTCACGATCATCACCACCGAACCCCAGACCAACGCCCAGTATTCGGCCTTCTCCGCGTAGTTCCAGCGGCGATGAGGCGGCAGCGTTTGGCGCAGTCCGAGATTGAAAGCCAAGTGGCCAATCGCGTCCTTGAAGTCAGCCCAGACGAACCATAGCGCCTGCAGATTGGTGCGTCCGCGGCGGGTGCCCACCAGCAGGACCAGATGGGTCGCGAAGAACACGGCGAACGTCCAACCGCAGACCCGATGAATCATTCCGCGTACGGAACTGCCGTTGGGTAACGCGCGGAATGGCCAACTCCAGGCCGCGTCGGGAAACTTGTGCGCGAAGCCCGTGTATGCCAGCGCGATAAACAGCCCCATGAGCACGAAATGCTGCACGCAGGCGGGCCGCGTCAGCCGCAGTTCTGCGTGGTCGTCGGCCTTCACAGTGCGGATGTGCGCGCGGGCCTGGCGCAGGTAATCCAGGAGGTTGAAGGTCGCCATGCCGCCGATGGTCACCGCGATCAGCACCACATAGAGACGCGAAATGAAGTTTACGATCCATGGTTTGCCTTCGGCCGCGCCCGGCGGAGCATGGATGCGGAAGAACTCGGCGCTCAGGCGCGTGCCAATACCGGGATGGCACTTACCACAAGTCTGCGGCAGGTTGTTGGTGTTGATCGTGGAGCGCGCATCGCGGGCGGGCAGGATGTCATGCACACCGTGGCAAGACGCGCAATTGGCGGCGGTGAGGTTGCCACCCTGCAAGGCCAACCCGTGGAAGCTTTGGATGTACGTCGTGAACACATTCGGCGGCAGCCGGTATTGTGTGACGATGCGCTGCGCGGCATGACACTGGCCACACGTTTCCGGGATGTTGGCCGGAGAAACTCGGGACGTGGCCAGCTTGACCGCCTGGATTGTGTGCTCGCCGTGGCAATCGGTGCAGACGGGCGCGTCGCGCAGACCTTGGGCCACCGCTGTGCCGTGGATGCTGCGTGAATAGGTTTGGCGCACGTTGTCATGGCACTTGCCACAGGTCGCGGGGATCGTCTGCCAGTACAATTTCGACTCCGGGTTGGTGGAGCGATGCAAGTCGTGCGTTCCGTGACAGTCGGAGCAGACCGCCGCGTTGGCGACGCCGTTGGAGTGGGCCAGACCGTGGACGCTCTTGTCGTACGTGACGACGACGGCCCGCTGGCGGAGATTGAATTTTTCCATTTCCGCAACATTCGCGTGGCAACGACCGCAGGTCTCGGGAATGTGCGCGCGGTTCACCGGCGAGGCGGGGTTGCGGTAATTGAGCAACTCGTGCGCGCTGCCGTGGCAGTCCTGGCACGACGCGGCTTCCGCAACGCCCTTATGGATCGCCTGACCATGGTCGCTCTTGAGGTAAATATCCGTCTCGATGCGGTGACATTGGCTGCAACTGACGGGCTTGTGCGTCTCGGCGTGCGGCAGGTCCGTGATATCCGTGTGACAACTCGTGCAGAGGTTCTTGGCGTGGATCGAGGCGTTGAACTTTTCTTCGTCAACGAACAACGAGGTGGCTTTGCCGTCAACATTGGTTTTGACGAGCGATTTGTCTGAGTGGCACGCGAAACAATCAGCGTTGTCGATGGCCCGTGCGTGTGTCGCGGGCCACAAACAGAGGGTCAGCAGGCAAACGCAGGCTGCCCACCAGTTGTCAGGACCTCGCATAACTGTGCAACCCCGTCAGCAGGAAGTTCACGCCGTAGTAGGTGAAAATGACGGATGCAAAACCGATCACCGAAATCCAAGCGGCGCGTTTGCCTTTCCAGCCGCGCATAAAACGGCAGTGCAGAAATACGGCGTAGATGAACCACGTGATCAGCGACCAGGTTTCCTTCGGGTCCCAACTCCAATACGTCCCCCAGGCGGAATTCGCCCACACTGCGCCGGTCATGATGCCGGCCGTCAGGAACAGGAATCCGAATGAAATCGTCTTGGCCGTGGCGGTGTCGAAGGCCAGGGCGGTCTCGGGCTTCACGGTACTGCCGGTGCGCGCGGCGATGAGGTAGCCGACACTTGACAACGCCGCGACCGCAAATCCGCCGTAACCGAGAAAACACGTGAACACGTGCACGGTCAGCCAGTTGCTGCGCAGCGCGGGCATGAGCGGCTGGATTTTCGTCTCGAAGGTGCTGGCGTATGCCAGCGTCAACACGGCCAGCAATGCCGTGGCCGCGCCGAGCACGGGAATCTGCCTGCGAACCCGCAGCGCCAGGTACACCACCACGAGCGCCCACACGAAGAGCACCATCGACTCGAACATGTTGCTGAATGGCGCGCGGCCCGCGATGAACCACCGCTCCGCCATGTAGATGGTTTGCGCCGCTACCCCCGCCGACAGGAGGAGGGTCGTAGTCGAGGCGAGCCATCCCTTTTTCGAGAACAGGTTAGCCGCCGAGAATAGCAGCGCCGTGAGATACCCAGCCAGGCTGAGATTGAAGACCCACGTCATAGAGCCGCTCCTTTTCGAGGTTGAGTTTTTCCATCAACGCCGCCGCCCGCGTGTCGATGATCTGCCGGCATACCGCCAATTCCTGCTCCCGTGACCGCTCGTTTTCGCGCACGATCGTTTCGAGATCGTCGATGTTGTAGAGGTACACGTTGTCGAGGCGCTGTACGTCGGCTTTGATGTTGCGGGGAACGGAGATATCAATGAGGAACAGGGGACGATTGCGCCGGGTCCGCATCAAGTTCTCCACGTCGGCGCGATGCAGCAGCGTCTTCGGGCAGCCGGTCGAGGCGACGACGATGTCCGCGTCGGCCATCGCCGTCAGGCATTCTTCAAATCGGACCGCCTGGCCGCCAAATTCATTGGCCAACTCCGCGGCGTGGTCAAAGGAACGATTGGAAACGAGAATCGACTGCGCCCCTTTCTTGGCCAGGTGCCGCACGCACGCTTCGCCCATCTGACCCGCGCCGATGATAATCACCGTCTGCTTCGAGAGGTCGTGCCGAAAAATCTTCTCGGCCAGTTCGACGGCCACGCTGCCGACGGAGGTCGCGCCGCGACCGATATTCGTCCGCGTGCGAATCTCCTTCACCGCCTGGAATGCCTTCTGGAAGACGCGGTTCAACACCCTGCCCGTCAACCGAGCGGCATGCGCGGTGGAGTACGCCTTCTTCACCTGGCCCGTGATCTCGGTCTCGCCCAGTACCATCGACTCGAGTCCACCCGCGACGCGGAAGAGATGCCGCACCGCTTCGGCATTTTCGTGAACGTAGACGTGCGAACGAAAGTCCCGCGCGTCGGCGTTGAGGAGGCGGAACAGCGAATCGATGCGGCCCGTCACGTGAGGCGTGGTGCCGTAGATTTCCACGCGGTTGCAGGTCGAGAGCAGTACGATTTCATCGAGGTCGCCGCACAACTTCAAACGGCAGGCGTGGCAGATGAGTTTCGACGGTTTCACAGCGAGTTGCTCGCGCACCTCGACGGGCGCCGTCTTGTAGCTGAGTCCGGCCGCAAACAGCGTCATGCGGCCTTCCTCCGAGCATCGAACCAGGGGTTGAGGTAGAACACGATGAACAGTCCGACGATCATCAGCGAGAAACCGCTGTAGACGATCGGCACCCCCGGATCTTTCACGACCTGAAACGTGGTGTATGACAAGTCGTTTGGGTTGTAGCCCGATTGGTAAAACGTGTAGCCCTTGTACTGGAACGGGTGGTTGACTTCGACAGTGCGCTCGCCGACAACCAATTCGCCTTCGACCAGCTTGATTGTGCTCTTGAACGATTTGATCGGGCCGGTCGGCATCCGTTTGTGCTCCGTCGCGCCGTGGTTCTGGTACACCATCTCCAACGGGCTTGGTCCGGTCGCGTCGCCGTCCTTCGTGTGCATCGTGAAGTCGGGGAACTTGGCGAACAGCCAGCGGTGATTGTGGTAGGTCGGGCTGTTGACCGCCACGAGGACCGCGGGGTTGCGCGGTTCATTGGAACGGCTGGTGACCTCATGCGTTTGCGTGTCCACAATGAAGTCGGGGATGTACTTCAAGACCGTGATTTTGAAATCGCCGAATGCCTGTTCGATGCCGACCTTGATCGGCAGCGTGGTTTTCAGGTTCTTCTCGGGCCAGACGACCAGCAAACCGTTGTCGCAGTCGCCCGGCTTCGCCCGCGCCTCGCCGGCGCCATCCGTCTTCGCCTGGTCATAGGTCTCGATTTCAAACTTGTCGAGATGGATGGCGAACGGCAGCGGTTTGGCGCTCTTCTCCGTCACGAAGTTCGCGTTCGTTTCGCCCTCGCGAAGTTCGAGATAGCCTTTCTCGCCCCACCCGCCGCGAATCACGCCGCCCGTCAGAATCAGGAGGATGCTGATATGCGTGAGCATGGAGCCGAACGCCCGATACCGCGCATAACCGGTGGTGCGCAGTACGGTGACAAAGCGCCGCGTGCTGCAGACGGCCACGGTTGACGCCAGCGTGCCGAGCAGCCCGATAAACCACACCGAGTAGAAGACATGCGTGAGACCGAGTTTACTCAACAGCTCCATACGATCGGTCGCAGCGGGATACAGGCGGGTGTACTTAGCCACATCCGTCCCCTGTGGAATCAGCGTTCCCGCAATGCAGGCGATGGCGATGATCACGACTACCGTAACGGCGAATTTCACGGAGGCAAGTTGGTCGACGACCCGCGCGATGAAGGGGTTCTTCGGTGCATTCAACTTGTCTTTGGGTCTGCCCATGGCAATCTGCTGATGTTGACCGTGACTTAGCAGTGGCCTTGCCAGCGATTTCAGACAACTGAACCGATATTTGGCAACTTGTTGTCTGCCAAATTGTTGCAATGCGCGAAATCGCGCAGACAACCAAGTAGGGAGAATTGGTTTCGTCCGACAGATTGGCGAGAAGCGACCTTTTCCTGACAGCTTGTCACCTGGTTAAGAAGCGAAAACGCCGGGCGAAGCTGTTGGCTTCGCCCGGAGATGTCGACTCAACTTGTGGGTGACCTAGTGTTTTACTTTGGGGTCCGGATGGGCGATTTTCTCGACCATCGCCTTCTCATCAAATCCCTTGAAGTTCGGGCTTTCTGGATTGTGACAGAGCTTGCAGCTTTCGGTTGCCGGATAGATCAAGCCCGCGGTGATTGATTTGGCGTGGTCTTCCATCGTGCTCTTGGCCATGAACTTCTTGCCGGGGCCGTGACACGACTCACAGGTTACGCTATCCTCGGGTTTGATTTTCTCGGTCGCGATGGTCTCCGTGAAATTGTATGCGGTCGAGTGACACTTGAGACACTTGCCACTCTTCTGCGGATCGTCAACGCCGGCCTTCTTGGCGATTTCCTTGGCGGCAGGCGTGCCAAGAGTCTCGAACGCTTTGGCGTGCGGACTGGCCTGCCATTTAGCGAGGGCGTTGCCGCTGTCCTCCGATTTGTGACAGATGCCACACATCTTTGGGCCAACGTAGTTGGCTGGATCGCGCGATTCAGCAAAACCACTGGTGGCGATGAATGCCGATGTAGCCGTCGCGATACAGAGCAAGGAAATTGATCTTCGCTTCGTGCGCATGGGTTCTCCTGTTTGTTTATTTCGTGCCGCCGCTTCCCCCAGCAGTATGTTTGCCAGCTGATGATATCGCCTACAGGCTCCTTTCACAAGTCCATATTGTTCCGTAGCCTGCGTCCCGCAAAATTGTGTAACGGACCGGGTGCGATTGGTCTCGAAGGCTGACAGAGTGGCGGCAGCGAAGCTTTGGACGACAGGATGTCATTTTCAGAACCAAATCCCGTGCGTCGCCCAGTTCGCCGCAGTCTGAACGCGCCCGCTCGTAACTACGGCGGCGATTTTGCCGGTAGTGCGTGTGGGACGCCGTAAATGTCGACGTGGTACGGCTGACCGCGAAACGTGATGTTGCGCTCTGAGAAATGGCCGAGCAGTCCAAACGTGATCGCCAAGAGCAATGCGGCGATGCCAACCCCCACGGCGATGGGGCGCTTCTTGGGATGGCGTTCGGGACTGCGATCCAAGAATGCCCACAGCAAGAGCAGCAGTTGCGGGATCAGAGACACGAACAAACCCAGCGTCTTCGGAAAATACTTCAAGAGTTGATAAGTCGGCAGGAAGTACCACTCGGGTTTGATGCCTTCCGGCGTGACGAACGGATCGGCTTTCTCGCCCAACTCGACCGGCCACAGAATAATCAGCGTGATGAGCACGCCGATGAGCGCGCAGAACACGACGCCTTCCTTGAGCACATGGTGCGGAAAAAACGGGATTCCACGGCTTTTGTCGATCGGCTTTTCCTCGCCGACGCGCTCGAACGTGGCGAGGCCCTGTACGCGCATCAGAAACAGGTGGGCGGCAATCAGCATCGTCAACACCCATGGCAATACGACCACATGGAGCACGTAAAACCGCGCCAGCGTCTCTCCCGTCACGCCTTCGCCGCCGCGCAACAACACCTTGAGATATTGACCCGCCAGTGGGATCGCGCCCGTAATCTCCGTTCCAACGGTCGTGGCCCAGTATGAGAGTTGATTCCACGGCAACAGGTAGCCGGTAAACCCGAACGTTACGGTGCAGCCGAAAATGAACACACCGAGAACCCATGTCAGCTCGCGCGGTTTCTTGTAGGCGCCCATGAAAAACGTGCGGATCATATGGATCAGCACGCACAAAATCATGAGCGTCGCGCCCCACGCATGCAGGCCGCGGATCAGCCAGCCGAAGTGCGCCTTGGTCATGATGAAGCGGACGCTCTCGAACGCGGTATTGGTCGTGGGCCGGTAATAGATCATCAGCAGGATGCCGGTGACGACCTGATTCAGAAACAGAAAGAGCGACAGGCTGCCGAACGTGTGCCAAAAACCGGTCTCGGCCGGTAGCGGCTTGTGCAGTTGCCCATCAGCGAACTTCTCCGCGACGTCGATGTCAAGACGTTGGGCCAGCCAGCCATGGATTTTCGGAGGCAATTTCATGCGGATTTCACCAGCACTTCGCCGTTCACCACCGCCACCCCGTGCTCGGCCAGTGGTTGCGGCGGCGGCCCGGCCACGGGCCGACCGTTGATGTCGAAGAATCCAGCGTGGCACGGGCAGGCAATCTGGTGGCGCGCCGTGTCCCAGCCGACGATGCAGCCGAGATGCGTGCAGATTGCCGAAAACGCACGGAATCCCTGCGGCGTGCGGATGACGATCACAGGATGGCCGGCAATGGCAACCATTTTCGTTTGCCACTCGGCAAACTCGTCAGCCTTACCGGCGGAAACGGTTTGCACGCTTGGTCCACGTCTCTGCGCCGGCCATACGTAGCTGATCACGGGTGCGACGAAAGCCACCGCCCACGTCAAGAGGCCGCCAGCCAGCAGCCAGTCCAGAAACGTACGCCGGGAAATTCGCTGTTCCTCGTTCATGATTTGCGTCCCTGTTCCAGTTGTCGCCGCTTCGCCCAGAACATGATCGCCATGAGGGTCAGGAACACCCAGATCGGCGTCAGCGCGTGTCGTTTCCAGCGTTCGAATTGCTCCAACTGCCCCACGTTGGCCAAGGTTTGATGGACGGCCTCATCCGCGCGGGCGGCAACGGGCTGCAACTGGTCCACCGCGAGCGTGTGCTGCAATGCTTCCAGTTGCGTTACTTGCGTTTTGGCCTCCTGCAGTAACAATTGCTCGTCGTCGGTCGCCAGCCCCCGCACCGTGGCGTCGTGCACGACCGTGACGGCGTTAGTGTAATCGTTTTGCGTGCGGTGAATCAGACCCGCGATATCGTCACGCAATTGGAGTTGCTTCGGATCCTTGGCGTGACACTGAACGCACGTCTTGGCGAATAATTTCACTGACGTCTTCTGGATGCCGTGGTTGCCGTGGCAACTGACGCACTCGTTGAACAAACCGGCCGCCGCGGCTTCGGCATGTGGACTTTTCAGGAACAACTCGCGCTGGCGGCCATGGCACTTGCCGCAAACTTCGCCAACTTCCTTCGTCCCCGGTGGCGTCGCGCCGTGACTGCCATGGCAGGTGACGCAGGTGGGCGCGCTCAGGTCGCCCTTCTCGAACACCATGTACGCGTGGTAGCTGGATTTGTATTGGGTGACGATATCGGTCGGCAGCTTGTACTCTTGCATCAACTTAGCGTCCCCATGGCAGCGGCCACAGGTTTGCGGGATGTTCGTCGGATACACGTGGGCTTGGGGCGATTTGACTTTGAGAATGTCATGGACGCCATGGCAATCGATGCAGACAGCCACCTTCTGGTCGTTATGCTCGAATAGTTGCTCGCCGTGTTTGCTGGTCTTGTAGCGGTCGAGTTGGTCGGTCGGCAGGCCGTAGGGATTCATCCGCCGTACATCGCCGTGGCAACTGGCGCATAGTTCGGCGATCGCTTTCTTGTTGTCGGGCCGCTTGAAGTTGTCGGTGGCGTGCGCGGTTACGTCGGTCGCCTTCGGATCGCCGCCATGACAATCCACGCACGTCAGACCGGCTTGGGCGTGGGCGCTTGGAGTATAAAGTGCCCTTTCCTTCTCGTGGCACGTGAGGCACGAGATATCAGCGGCTGGTGCCGCCGTGACGGCTGTCGCCAGCAGCGCAAACGTCAGGCTGATCACATGGAAGCGCCGTTGTGGCACTCGCTGCATTTTTGACCTTTCCAGGCGTCGCCCAAGTCTTCGGATGGATGTTGGAATTCGAAGCCTTGGGCGCTAAGCGTTTTCATATCCGTCCCCGGTCCCTGCGCGATGATCGTGTGGCAACTGGTGCAGTCGGCCGAAATGGTCCTGCCGTCGGCGCTGGTGTGCTCGCCATCGTGGCAGCGGAAGCAACCGGCCCACTGGAAGTGGCCGATGTTGTTGGGATACACCTTCCAGCGGGATTTCATCTCGGGGAAAAAATTCTCGCGGTAAATCCGTTGCGCTTCCGCGATGGTGCGTTGGACCGCTTGGTGATCGGATGATGTGTACTTCCGGGAAAGTGTGTCGGCAATCTTCTCAAGGGCTTCGTCCGTCGTCTGGTAGTCCGCCGCCAGCGCGTCGACCGCGTTCTTCTTGATCGAAGGCAACGACGGATCGATGCGCCCCAGGGCCAGCGACGTATCCACGGACTCGTCCGGTGAGCGAAAGATATGGGTGGGGCGGTTGTGGCAATCGACGCAGTCCATGCGCCGCATCGCTTCGGGGGTGACCTGCGACGGTTTCAGCTTGCCTTCCTTTGCTTCGTACACGGTGGCATGGCCCTGATGATCAGTGATGCGCACCCAGGGAATCATTTGGCGCGCTTCATCCGTCGCGATGTACTCCACTTTGTTGGCGACATTCATATGCCAGTGGATCCCGCCCACCGGGCCGTGGGTCGGGTCCCCGCCGCCGACTTTCAGCAATAGCTCCACTGTCCACGGGCTGTTCTTCTCATCGTACTTGAAGTGGGTGCGGATCTTCTCGACTGCGCCGTAAAACTTCTGCGGCCAATGGCACTGCTCGCAGGTCTCCTGCGCGGGACGCAGGTTCCGGACGGGCGTCGGGATCGGGCGGGGGTACTTGTCGAACATCGCCGCGTACACCTGATAGCTGCCCGAGAGCTTCGACTTCACAAACCATGTTGCTCCCGGGCCGATGTGGCATTGCACGCAGGCGACGCGGGCGTGTGATGAATTCTGGTAAGCCGTGTACTCCGGCTTCATTACCGCGTGGCAGGTCTGGCCGCAGAATGGCACGGATTCGGTGAACTCATACGTGCGATAGCTGCCCAACGCCGTGAACATCAGAAACACGAACGTAATGGCGACCACCACGACAAACGCGTTGCGCTGGCGCGGCACGTTGAAGTCGATCCGCGGATGGCGCGGCACCTCGCCCGGCGCCAACATCCGTCGGCGACGGCGCTCGCGCAGCACCCCGAACAGGACCAGCAACAGGCCCGCCGACAAGAACGACGGCGCAACCAGATACGTGAGGATACCCATATACGGGTTGCTGAAGCCGGCATAGAAATCGATGGCGATCAGACAGGTGACGGCGAAGAAACTGCACGCCGCGAGAATAACACCGAACAGGCTGATCCAGTTCTGAATCAGCGGCGGCGCTTTTTGCGGCACGTCAGGTTGTTGCCAGGATTCGTCCATCGTGCGGTCCACTTCCCCCGCGCCCCACCGTCAGCAGTGTTGGTGCCATCGAATTCCCGCGTTCCGTAACAAGTTGGCTACGCGAGTCTTGGAAAAGAGATTGCGGGTAACGCGCCACATCTTCCATCGACAAACTGGCGCCACGCGCGTCTCCTAGATGACAACTCGTCATTCGCCCATTACCGAGCGTCGGCATCGGCAGGGGCTGGACAATACTCGGTCGCCCGCATTACAGTCCGCGACGTGGCTACGGACCTTACGTATCTTCTCCGTACGTGTAAACTATTTTCCGATCTGGACGAGCGCGAACTCGAGGCGGTTCAACGGATCGCACTCCGCAAGGAGTATCGCAAGGGCCAGGTGGTTTTCAGGGAGGGTGACCCGGCGCGCGGGCTGTTCCTTGTCGCCGGCGGTGCGGTGAGGATCTTCCGTGTTGGGCCCGACGGGCGGGAACGCATCCTGCACGTTGTCGAAGGCGGCGATTCATTTGCTGAAGCCGCGATGTTCATGGAGACCTACCCCGCCACGGCGGAGGCGCTGGGACTGAGCACGATTGTCTGCGTCGAGAAGAACGGCTTCAAGCAACTGCTGCTGCACGACCCGCACCTCAGCTTCAGAATCATGGGCGCGCTGGTCAAATGGCTCAGCCACATGCGCAACGCGCTGACCGATTTCACGTTGAAGGAGGTTCCCGCTCGCTTCGCCAGCTACGTTCTCAGCCTGCCAGCCACGCCCGGCGCGCCGATCAAAGTGACCATCCGCAAGACCACCGTGGCGCAGATGATCGGCACCACGAAGGAAACGTTTTCGCGCCTGTTGGGCCGCCTCGCGGAACATCGCATCCTCACGTACCGCGGCGACCAGATTCGCGTCCTCAATCGCAAGCGCCTCGAGCGGATCGCCTGCGGCGACGAAAGGATCTGAGACCGCTTCTCCGCATTGTCGGACTCGCCCGGTCGCCGCCGTCGCCGAAATAGATGGGAGATCGCTCCTACGGAACCAAACGCACGCGGTAATAGCGCGACGGAACGTTGGTCGCGCCACCCACATCGACGTAGTTGGCCGTCGCGTCCCCGCTGACGGGGAGAATGATCTGCGCGCTGATGTCGGTAAAGTTCATGCTATAGCTGCCACTGCCGACGCCGATGGTTGCCTGCACGGCGTTGGTTCTAACGCCAGCGGTCGTCCAGGTGATTGCGATGTCGTTACCTTCGGGCATCACTGAGATAATCCGCAACGCCGAGTGGCTGTCGGTCGGGTTGAGCCCCGCCAAGAACTGGTTGGTGTTACTCATGCCTTTGCCCAGCGGATCCGCATCGGGCGCCGCCTGCGGACAGGCGGTGCACCCGAAATACTGCAACTGCCACGCTGTGAACGGATCCAGCACTGTGATCAGGTTGACTTGCGTATTCGTGCTGACATTCCCCGAACCACTGGCGATCAGGGTGACGCTATAGACACCGACCACGCTGTACGTGTGCGCGACGTTGGTCGGGACAGTGAAATTGGTTGTGCTGCCGTCCCCAAAGTCCCAGAAGTTGCTGGTGATCGAGCCGGTCGAATTGTCGGTGAAGGTCACCGACAACGGCGCCGTGCCATTGGTCGGACTGCCGCTGAAGCTGGCCACGAGCGATGCCGTGCTATTCGACACGATCAAGTTCACCTGACCCACCGTGCTGGTGGAGACCGTGTAGATGAAATTCGTGTTGGGTTTCGTGCCGACCGTCAGCCCGCTGTACGTCAGTGTGCCGCCGTAATTGAACAATCGGTACGTGGTGGTGGTGAAGCCGCCGGCATTCGTGATGTTGAGGGTGCCGCCCAAAGTCAGATTGCTGCTTACCACGGTCAGATCACTGCTGGTGCCCAAGGCGTATTGCAGCACCGCTCCGCTATTGACCACCAGAGTGTTGCTGATCGTCAGGGTGCCGACTCCGTTGCCAGGTGTCAATGTTCCGTTCACCGTCACCGGCCCGCCGATTGTGCCGCTGCCACCAAGCGTTGCGCCGCTGACCACTGTGACCGCGCCCGTGCCCGTCCCGCTGCCGGCTGTGTTGTTGACCAGCAGCGTCCCATTGCTGACCGTCGTGCCCCCGCCGAAGGTGTTGCTGGTCGTCACGGTCAGTTGCCCCGTACCGGCTTTGACCAAGCTCATCATAAACCCGTCCAGCGAGCCAGTGCCACCAAACGTGTAATTCTGGGTGTTGCTGACTGTCACGAGAGAGGGAGACAGCGTTCCCACAAGGTTGATGGCCGGACTGTTCGAGCCGCTGTTGTCGAACGTGACAAAGGCACCATTGGCGAACGCTACTCGGTTGGTGCCGTCGAACCAATTGGTACTGACTCCAGAATCCCACACGTTGGACACGCCATCTCCGCCCCAGGTCAAAACGGCTGACTCGTACGCGCCAAGATCAGGGGCAGACCCGTAGTAGGGGTCGCCAATATTGGCGCCCTTGTCCACCAATCTGCCATTCGGCACCGGGCGAACCAACGGCGTTATCGGCAAACTGCCGTCGGCCTGCCGAGGAGCGGTCAAGAATGAAGCATCCAAGCTCAAAACATCGTTCGTGCCGGCGGCGGGAGACGAGATCACCTGCCAGCTATTGCTGATTTGGATCGCCGAGCTTTGTATGTTGGTGGTGCCGCTGATCAGGAGGTTGTTGCGCACAGTGATGACACCTGACGTCGTGGGCGTCGTATTCATGTTGATGTCCTCAGCGCGGTTTCCCCAAGACGTGTTATTATCAATGGTCAGACTGCCCGTGTTGTTGTTCTGGTCGATACCCTTCCCACCGTTTCCCGGCTTTCCCCAGTTCTGGTAGGCCACGCTACGCACGAGGCGATTAGCGGCCGCAACATAGTTGCCACCCATCTTGAATCCGTTGCCGTTACCGTTGAAGGTGCTGTTGTAGGCGGCCCCCCAGACATTGCTGCCGTTGCGCCAAGTCCAGCAGGTGTCAATCAGTACCGGTGCAATTGCCCCAAACAAATCCCAGCCATCGTCAGAGTTCTCCCACGAGCGGCAGCCGCGGAAGGTGTTGTCCGGACCGACGTAGTACTTCACCGCAAATCCGTCTGCGTTCCCGCCGGCGGGGGGGTCAAAGTTCCTGTAGGAATCGCAGTTCAGAACGAGGTTGCTGCTGGCTTTGTAGGTCGTGTTGGACGTTGTTGAACCACCAATGTTGAAACCCGTGTTGCCACAATCGTGAAAGGAGCAGAATTCAATCGTATTGTGGCTGCCGGCTTCGGCGGTGCTGCCCCCTTGGACCCTGATGGCATTGTGCGGGGCGTTGGTGACGTCCAAACCGTAGAGTTGCCAATAGCTGCCGGTAAGTCCGATGCCATCGGTGCCGGACCCAACCCCCCCGCAATTTAGGATCGGATGTTCGCCGGAGTATGCCCGGATTCGGTAGGGACTGGCAGCGGTCCCGATTTTGGAAAGAGAGATTTTCGCCGTGGGATTGTACGTGCCGCCGCGCATATAAATGGTGTCGCCCGCACTGACAACGCTCACAGCTTGGGCGAGCGTGGCGAAGGGACTGCCGATGCTCCCATTACCGGTCGTATCATTGCCGTTGGTGGCGACGTAGTAGTCGGCGGCAAAGGCCGACGACACCCCGATAACGGCAAACATGGCTGCAGCGCAAATAATGCTTTTCATGACCATTCCCATTCTCCTAGCAAGGCCCATTCCCACTATCTTGATCTTCGCGAATTGTTCCCGGACAATGTGAACTCCGCGTCCTCTATGGCAGCAAGCGGATGCGGTAGTACCGCGACGGAACGTTGGTCGCACCACCCACATCGACGTAGTTGGTCACCGCGTCGCCGCTGACGGGGAGGATGATCTGGGCGCTGATGTCGGTAAAGTTCATGCTGTAGCCGCCGCTGCCGTCGCCGATGGTTGCCTGCACGGCGTTGGTTCTCACGCCGGCCGTCGTCCAGGTGATTGCGATGTCGTTACCTTCGGGCATCACTGAGATAATCCGCAACGCCGACAGGCTGTTGGTCGGGTTGAGGCCCGCCAGGAACTGGTTTGTGTTACTCATCCCCTTGCCCAAGGGGTCCGCATCGGGCGCCGCCTGCGGACAGGCTGTGCACCCGAAATACTGCATCTGCCAGCACTGGAACGGATCGGTCAACGAAACAACGGTCGCGCTGCCGCTCATGGTCGCGGTGCATCCGGTGGTCGCGCCGACTGCCACCACCGTGTAGTTGCCCGTCGCGGTCTGGTTGCCAAACGAGATCGCACTGCCTGTGCCCGCCACCGGCAAGCCGGTCGGAGTGTTGTTCAACAGCAGTTGGTAATTCACACCGGACTGCGAACCGCTCAAGCCGACGGCCACACCGCTGCCGCCAGCGCAGTATGCTCCACCGCCGGTGACATTGAACGCCGTCGGCAATGGATTGACCGTCACCGCCTGACTGCTGAGTGTGCCGGTGCACCCGTTGGCATTGGCCGGCGTGACCGTCACGTTGCCGCTGGAGGCACCCCAGTTCACCGTAATCGAAGTGCTGCCCTGACCACCAG
>Ga0187861_10000791_pt1 | contig 35661 bp, 35 predicted proteins | sample June2016WEW_10_1_3_FD_132986 | JGI IMG/M metagenome (GOLD analysis project Ga0187861, IMG submission 132986) | Peatland microbial communities from SPRUCE experiment site at the Marcell Experimental Forest, Minnesota, USA - June2016WEW_10_100 | ecosystem: Environmental > Terrestrial > Soil >...
CATTCCTATAGCATTCATGTTTCACGTTCTTTTCAATCTGCTCATTTTCAACCTTCGTAATATCAAATACTGCTCGGAGTTCATTCAATTGTCGTTTCTCATTTTCTGTCAATGCACCGTCGCACCAGGCATGGGCTAGAGCTTGCCGATAGGATTCTAAATCGGCGGATCGATCAATAAGGCGATCTTCCTGTTTTTCTTGTGGATTTGCTGCAGAAGCAGTAGGAAGTGGTGAAGGCGTAATAGGAGGAGTCGTTAAATTGGGAGCCGGTAAAGAAATCGTAATGGTTGGTCCTGGCTCTGGTGAAGTCGGTATCTGCGGAACCTCAGTTTCTGTTTTGGAAATATGTCCGATCACGGACAAGGAGATTTGTTCGTTGTTATGATGGGTTTCTTCCAATCGTGCAAATTCAGCTTTGAGAATAGAAATACGTTCTTCCAAGGCAAGTGCATAAACATTGCGTGGATCTACCGCTTTTGCTTTTGTAACCTCTAATTGTGCATGATCGAGATTACCAGTACGAATAAGTTGATCTACCCTTTTTAACACTTCGCTAACCACCTTCTTAGCGTCATCGCGCGGTGTTGGTTCATGCGAAACGGGGATCTTTTGCTGGGGTATTGTTTGTCCACTCATTTTCTCAATCCTTCAGATTGCTAATTTGTAAGCGACTGTAATTATAAACTTGATACTTCTATTAACACGATCACACTATCTATTTCGTGTCTCTGTATCTAATACTGCAATAACTGTTCCTACTTATAGCATCTTCATGCCAGAATAGAGTTGCGTTTAAAGTGGCATATTCCAGCAAAAAACGAGGATAATTTGCCATTAATCTTCAAAACTGAAATTGTTAAGTTGGTAATTGTAGAAAAGTAATTTTTTTGAATAGGAAAAGGACGATAGAAGATATAAAATGAATGCGGTTATTTGGCAAGTGCTGCTGATGCGGCTATGATTTTTGCGGCGCCCGCTGATAGGATTACCTGTGCACATGAATTCGTTGTTGCACCGGTGGTGATGACGTCGTCCACCAAAAGACATTTTTTCCCTGATAGGATGTTAGATGAATGTGGAACCAATTCGAATGCATGTTCCATATTCTTGCGCCGTTCTTCGATGGTGAGTTTCGTCTGCGTCTGTGTGTGACGTGTCCGGCGCACGGCATTTGGAACAACCGGCTTGCCAATAATGGAACTAACACCGCGCGCAATGAATTCGGACTGGTTATAACCACGCTCACGATGCTTTATGCGGTGAAGAGGTATTGGAATAAGAATATCAATATTGAGATTCCATTCTTTCAACGTTTCCCCAAGGCGTTTCCCCAAATTTACACCTATAGACTTATGCTCCTTGTATTTCAATGCATGCGCAATATGCTGGAAAGGTCCTTTCTCCTCGAAAACAAAACACGAAACAAGATCGCTGATATCGCCTTCGGCGATAAGTTTTGCGCGTGTTTCTTGGTATAGAGGGAGATTCTTTGTCACCAGCGGAATTGCATTCCAGCATTCAGTACAGACTTTCTGGTTTCCATCCGACAGAGGTCTATTACAAGCGATGCACACCGGCGGGTAGAGGAAGTCGAGGAAAGGAGAAATAAGACGATTTGTTAAATAGCGAATTTTCAAAGTTCAATTTATTAATGTGTGATATTTAAGTATTAGTTAGTAAAACTAATTTTCATATTCTTAACATTATCACTCTGAACATTAAAACATTGTACATTTCATTTGCCTTCAAGTTTTTCAATCTCGTTCCGCAGTTCCGCTGCACGCTCAAACTCTAAATCTTTCGCCGCTCGCTTCATCTCTGCTTTTAATTCTTCCAGCATGTCTTTCTTCTGGCCGCTGGTCAAATATTTTGCAACTGTCTCGGCAATAGTCATTGGTTTTGATTTTTGATAGCGCTCGTCATGCTTCATCTTCACATCTGCAATAGATGTAGCAGCGAGAATTTCGTCTGTCGTTTTGTAGATGGTCGTCGGCGTGATGCCATGCTTCGTATTGTAAGCGATCTGTTTTTTGCGGCGTCGATTTGTCTCATCGATCATTCGTTCCATCGAGCCAGTCATTTTGTCGGCATAAAGAATGACTTTGCCATTCGAATTGCGCGCGGTACGGCCTGCTGTTTGGATGAGCGAGCGTTCGGAGCGGAGAAAACCTTCTTTGTCTGCATCGATGATGGCAACGAGTGAGACTTCCGGTAAATCAAGGCCTTCGCGAAGCAAATTAACGCCAACGAGGACATCGAATTCGCCTAATCGCAAATCGCGCAATGTTTCCACACGTTCAAGCGCATCCACTTCGGAATGAATGTACCTCACTTTGATATTAATATTCGATAGATACTCAGTCAAGTCTTCAGCCATACGTTTCGTCAACGTTGTGACGAGTGTGCGTTCTTTCTTTGAGGCGCGAGTACGAATCTCCCCAATCAAATCGTCAATCTGATGCTTGCTCACACGTACTTCCACTTCCGGATCAATTAGTCCGGTGGGGCGAATAACTTGCTCCACAACGACACCTTGGCATTTCTGCAATTCGTACGGTCCTGGTGTTGCGCTGACGTAAATAATTTGTTTCTCCATCGCTTCCCATTCATCAAACATTAATGGACGATTATCGAGTGCTGATGGAAGGCGGAATCCATATTCCACGAGTGTGGTTTTGCGCGAACGGTCGCCGGCATACATGGCGCCGATTTGCGGTACGGTAACATGCGATTCGTCGATAATAGTAAGGAAATCCTTTGGGAAGTAATCTAATAGGCACGAGGGGCGAGAACCCGGCGGTCTGCCTGCGAAATGACGTGAGTAATTTTCGATACCGGAGCAATATCCAACTTCACGTAGCATTTCCATATCGAACCGCGTCCGCTGTTCAATTCTTTGCGCCTCAACAAGTTTGCCAAGCGAACGGAGTTCGATAGTTCGCTCACGCAATTCATCATAGATGCCGCTCATTGCACGTTCTATCGTCTCGCGCGAGGTGATAAATTGTTTTGCAGGATAAATCATCTCGTCGTCTGCTTCGCCAAGTACCTGTCCATCAACTTTGTTTATATAAGAAATACGTTCTATTTCATCGCCAAAGAATTCTATGCGAATAGCTTCTTCGTTCTCATAACTTGGGATCACCTCCACAACATCGCCGCGCACGCGGAATGTGCCGCGGGCAAATTCATAATCATTTCGCGTATACAACAAATCGATAAGCCGCTTAAGCAATCCTTGACGACCGAGGCGATCGCCTTTTTTTATCATTAATGTCTGGCTGATCCATTCATCCGGTGCGCCGATTCCGTATATGCAACTGACAGATGCGACGACGATAACATTTGGATCGCCGCTCAACAATGCGCTTGTCGCCCGCAATCGCAAGCGGTCAATTTCATCGTTCACTGATGAATCTTTTGCAATATAGGTGTCGGTTGTAGGAACGTACGCCTCCGGTTGATAATAATCGTAGTAACTAATAAAGAACTCAACGCGGTTTTTGGGAAAGTACGTCTTGAATTCTGCATACAATTGTGCCGCTAGCGTCTTATTATGGGACATGACCAACACAGGCTTGTTGATGTGCGTGATAACGTTGGAGATGGTGAATGTTTTACCGCTGCCGGTGACACCAAGAAGTGTTTGGTGCCGGTCGCCGCGCTGCATTCCTTCTACAAGCTGTTTGATTGCTTCCGGTTGGTCGCCGGAAGGAATTAAATCAGAGATGAGTTGAAATGGCATAAATAGAATTTCGATTTACCAATTATCAATTGAAGATTACTTTTTGTGGTACTGTATCAACTAAAATACATATTTTATTCACTTGTGCAAAGCACTTATTAAAAGAACATTATACTCCACATCAATTGTGGATTTGTTAAAACTCAAGAACTCAGCGCTTTTAATCTTGCCCTCCCAACAGGAAAGATGTATATTTGATGCGAGAAAAACACCGAGCCACCGTAATTGCCAATGGGGATCGCGGATATAATATTAAACACAAAATCTATATATCATCTGATTACGAAAAAAATACAGACCAAGTCTCCTGAAGGTAGCGAAGCCATGCCTTTGGCATATCTAATTACATGTTAGGCACAACATATGAAGAAAAAGAATATTTGGATAATCATTGGCGTTGCATTGTTGATTATTTTGAGAATTATTTACGGGTTTTCTCCGATTTTCAAACACCGTTAATGTTCTTGTTGAGCATTGAAATATAAAACATAAACTATTGACTAACGGAGTAGCAATGAAAACAATAAAATGGCGATCGGTTTGCCGGATCGTCAATATTTTCGTTGCACTATTTCTAATTACCCAGATCGTTTTGAGCAATTTAGCATTTACCAAGATAGATTATGCTTTGACATTCTATCTCTGTGCTATGGCTGCAATTGAAAATATGTATAAGCATGGTATGCTTGCCGGTGTTCTATATTTATTTAAAAGAAAGAAGGTTGTGCCCTAACCAGACGCTTCCCGAAGGGATACCCTTGGGATTAGCTGACGGTTGCCAGCTTGGGTACATTAAACATGGCGAGCATAGATCTGGTGCAAAATTGATAATTATTAGCGTGAACCCTTTTCGCTGGTTGCATTTTGAAAGTTATCAGCGCCGCAGTCACGCCGTACGGAATCCTCGATTTGATCGAAGAACAAATCGGGACCTAGCCGCTATCCGTTAGGTTGCCATAAAGAGAGAAACTATATGCATAAACTAATTTCCTTAACAATTATCACAAGAAAAGACAAGTAGTCTTATTAATACGTAATATGGATATTATGTCAGGAAAAAAGTGTGCTTCTCCTTACCGATGGGTTATCCTGACTGTATATATGTTAATAACCATTGCCATAGAAATACAATGGTTAACACATGCTGCTGTTGTCAGACCGGCAGAAGTGTTTTATCGTGGGCAGTTTAATCCTGCTTCTTTTTTTAATATTGATTTCCTGGCAATGTCATATATGCTGCTTTTTCTGGTTATGAGTTTTCCAGCTTCATATATTATTGACACTTTTGGTATCAAAAAAGCATTAACGCTGGGTGCAATAATTGCAGGAGTTTTTAGTATTTCTAAAGCTATTTTTGCTGCCAGTTTTTTAGGAGTAGTTATTTCACAAATAGGATTGGCTATCGCTCAACCTCTTATTTTGAATGCTGTCACCGCTATTACGGTTCGTTGGTTTTCTTTATCTGAAAGGGGACTAGCGGCAGGATTTGGTACATTAGCGCAATTCGTCGGGATTTTGATAGCTATGCTGGTAACCCCTGTTTTAGTAGGCTCTGATCCTGATCTGCCAACGTACGGTACTGGATTCGAAAAAATGTTGTGGATATATGGAATTATTAGTTTGATTGCCTCTATCGGGATAATCACCGTAATGAAAGAACATCCGATAAACTCGGATTTTGAGAGTCAAAATGAAAGGACAAGTTTTGGTAAAGGTATTTTTAATATTTTGCAAAACCGTGATATGAGAATTATGATGCTGGTGTTCTTTATTGGACTGGGAATGTTCAATGCCATAAGTTCTATGACAGATAGTATTTCTGCACATAATGGAGTAAAAGATTCTAACGGTTTGATTGGCGGTTTGATGCTGATCGGTGGAATTATCGGGGCAATAATATTACCAATACTTTCTGATAAGTTCAGAAAAAGGAAATTGTTTCTAGTTATTTGCATAGCCGGAGTTATTCCGGGAATTTTTGGATTAACTTTTTTAGGCAATTTAGGATTAGATACTGTAAATACATATTCGCTGTTGCTGGTTTCTTCATTTGTTCTTGGCTTTTTTATAATGAGTGCAGGTCCTATTGGATTTCAATATGCTGCAGAAGTGAGCTATCCTGCACCTGAGTCTGCCTCGCAAGGGATGCTATTATGGGTTGGGCAATTATCAGGGATGATTTTCGTGGCTGGTATGAGTATAAATAATAATCAACACTTGGAAACTTTTATGACAGTATTTGCTCTACTTACAGTGGTGATATTTGCCTGTGTACTCTTCATACGTGAAAGCCCTATGATAAGAAATCAATCTTAATTGAACCCACAATGACCAAGGGGCTTATAGTGGACCCTTGTGGATTTGGTGAATTGATTTATGACAACCTAACCAGGTGTGCTCCCTGCAAAAAGTGCGAGATTTCGTAAACAGCGCTCACTGACAGAATGAGTCCGCCAACCAGCCCGCTGCGCGTTCCCGCCCGAACGACCGGTCAGTCGTGTGGGCTAGCGGGAAAGACGGCACGCAGGCGGGGCGAGCATTTTAATTTGAAAGTAAGTACAATTAACTAGGTTCATTAGGTGCATGTTGCAAATTTGCAGTGCCGTAGTCCCGCTGTACAGGATCCTCGATTCGATCGAAGATCGAATCGGGACTTAGCGCCGATCCGTTGGACTGTTTCAAGGAGATCAGCAATGGAAGACAAAAAAGAATATCAACTTGTGACATCTGTGAATGAAGGAATCCTTGAAATCATTATCACAGGCGAAGTACCAATGAGCGCAGTTGATAAACTATTGAATGAAGTAAATGCTGTCGGAAAAGCAATGAACGTTGGTGCTGAACTAGTGGATGTCCGTTACGCAAAGGGACGTTTTGGATTTGCAGAATCATATTTTCATGTCAGAGATTATCCTGCAGACAGCCCGATAATGAAGATAGCTGTTGTAGATCTCGCGGAGAATTCAGACCTTCAATCGTTTCAGGAAACTACGGCCAAGAATGCCGGTCTGTCATTGAAATGGTTTACAGATATCGATGCCGCGAGAACTTGGCTTAAGAGCAAGTAAAAATAAGAGATTGGTCTAACCCGTAACAATGGATAAAATGAAAAGTCCACTTTCACCGCAAATAAAGCTTCCATATTAGGCAGCCTAACCAGACGCTCTCCGAAGGGATTCCCTTGGGACAAGCTGACGGAATGAACGCTCGCCAAAAGAAAAAACATGGCGGGTAAATGGGTACGATAAGCAAGGCGTGCAATGGTTGAATATATTCTAAAAAAAATCTATTTGGAACTCGGTTCGTTTACAGCAATTTGGAAATTATCAACGCGGTCAACTTAGCCGCCATCCGTTAAGCAGGGATCGTTAATTACTAGTTATAATGATTTGCAAATACGAATATAAAAACGGTCTCCTATTCCAGATATTTCCCGAAGTCCTAACTGTTCGTGACATTCATCCACTTTCTAAGGAGATGAATATTATTGACAATGAATATTCCATTATGCCCAATCGTCTTGTCAATCTCCAAGCAACAAAATCTTTTGATGGAGACTTCAATGCAGTGCTTGATTTAGCTATGATGCGAATAGCAAAAAAATTCCCAAATCCATTTAAGACAGCATTATTAGTTGCAAATGATTTGCAGTTTGGATTTGCCCGGATGTTTCAGTCGCTCAGCAATAATCCGCAAATAACGATGAAAATATTTATGGATGAGCTAAAAGCTATTGAATGGTTAACAGCCGATGATACTCGCTTGACCAGCAATTCCCTCTAAAAAAAATAGCGGGTCAAGCGTGAGCATATTTTGCATCGCGTGCATAGGTTTAGTACAGATTTGAAAGTGAAGTGAATGAACTCGAGGCACTATCTACATTTTGAACGTTCGCAGCGCCGTAGCTTTTTATATGTGTGGATTGCTGCGGTTATAAGTATTTTATTTTATGTGCCCGCTGCATTACCAAAACTTGTTCCAGCACACGCCCATTTACCATTTTCGATGAATACACTTATCATAATTCAGACTGTAGAATTTATTGTTTTCGCCGCTATCTTTGCGGCTGTAGGAGCATATCTTACACCACGAATCGGGTTTCGTGCCTACCTTGCTGACATTCCTATTAAAGAAAAAGCTTTCTGGATAGTACTTAAGCGACAATTTTTTTATGGTGCACCGATAGGTTTTGCAGGGGCCGTTATTGCCTACTTAATAGATCCTGATTTTATCGCTTATCTTACTAATATCCCGTTTATACCTCGCCTATTTGGTGGTGTTTTCGAGGAAGTAGCTATGCGCTGGGGTCTTATGACAATTATAGTATGGATTTTATTGCGCATTTCTCAACAACGTTCAGAAATTCATAAAAGAATATTGATTGGGTCTGGTATTTTCTTAAGTCAAATCCTATTTGCTTTCGGTCATATCCCTGTTTTAATAAATTATGGCATAACCAATCCATTATGGTCTGTATTTACGATTTTCATAGTTTCTCTCCCGTGGGGTTGGTTATTCTGGAAACAAGGATTAGAATCGGCATTTATAGCTCATGCAAGTTTTCACGCATTCGTAGCTCTTTTTGTTGCAGTCAGGCTTTAGGTAATTAATCGAGAATATTAATAAAAATGGTCTTATTCTGTCGATCCTTGTTTAAAAAACAGCAACACAGTTCATGGGAAATAACAAAACTTTTGAATAGAGAAGAAGAATGACGCAATCGATTTTCAGAAATAAAGTGGTTGTCATTACCGGAGCTTCAAGTGGAATCGGCCGGGAACTTGCTTATCAACTGGCAGCACAAGGTGCATGGCTATCGCTTGCTGCTCGTAATACAGAGCGCTTAGAATCCGTAAGAACTGAGTGTGAAGCTCGCGGGGGAAAGGCGATTGCTATTTCAACAGATGTGAGTGAACTGGTGCAATGTACAGCATTGATTCATCAGACCATGGAACACTATTCGCGTCTTGATATGCTGATCAATAATGCCGGAAAAACGATGTATGCGAATTTTGAAGACGTTCGTGATCCGAGTATATTTGAAAAACTCATGCGTGTAAATTATCTGGGAAGTGTTTATTGTACATATTATGCCTTGCCGTACTTGAAACAAACGCAAGGACGCATTCTCGGTGTGTCTAGTTTGACCGGCAAAACGGGTGTGCCGACGCGGAGCGGCTATGCAGCGAGCAAACATGCGATGGCAGGGTTTTTTGATTCACTGCGTATCGAAATAGCGCAGTATAATGTGAGCGTTACGATGATCTATCCAGGATTTGTAGCGACAGCTGTGCGCGAGCAAGCATTTGGTGAGGATGGGCAATCTGTAGGACGAAGTACAGTACAGGAGAGTGAAGTGATGCCGGTTGAAACATGTGCGAAAATAATTCTTCGAGCTGCCGCGCAGCGCAAACGAGAATTAGTGATGACGATGCGGGGCAAACTCGGGATGTGGTTAAAGCTGATTGCACCCGGACTGGTCGATCACATTGCTCGTAAAGCTATCCGCAAAGGGTATTAATGTAAATTGACATCAGAGTAATATCGATGAATTTTGCAAAGTTTATAGCAGCGCAACTCCGGCAGCCGTCAGGTTTTTTCGGGAGGTATGTAATGGTGCATCTCCTCAATATTGAGGAAGTGATGAATCATGCTCCTATTTATGAATTATATATATTTTGAGGAAACGTTTAGTTCGTTGCGAATGTTTATAATCTACAAGTCCACTATAAAATTTATCAAAGGAGATCTCCTATGATTACAAGAATTCTTTCCATTCTATTTGCCGCTGCTTTCATTTTTACAATGGTTGATGCGCAAGTACCATTGCGTATTCCACAGCTTAGTCAAGCGGCTAAAATTTCACAGACTGTCGGCTTGAGTGAAGTCTCGATTTCCTATCATCGTCCGGGTGTGAAAGGCCGAGAGATTTGGGGTAATGTGGTGAAATACGACGAGGTTTGGCGTGCAGGTGCCAACGAACCAACTCTTATAACTTTTAGTGACGACGTGACAATCGAAGGAAAGAAACTCAAAGCTGGAACATATCGGTTCGTAGTGATTCCTTCAAAGATGGGAGACTGGGCGCTGATCTTTAACACAGAGATAAAAAATTGGGGAACAGTGTATGAGGCAAAGTATGATTCACTGAGAATTATGGTAAAACCGGAAGCTGGATCACATGAAGAGTGGATGTCGTTTTGTTTTACAGATCTAACGCCAGCCTCTGCCCGTGTTGTGCTCGCGTGGGAAAAAATCCGGTTGAACTTCAAGATCGAGATCAACGTACTTGCAAAATTGCAGGCGTCAGTGGGAACGTGGCAAGTGCTCAACAGCGCGGCACGATTCACGCTCGATAATAAGATGTTCCTTGATGAAGGACTTGCGTGGGTGGAACGTTCTATCGCACTTGATAAAAATGCGCGAAACCTCCAGACAAAAGCGGAGCTCCTAGCACAAACCGGAAAGGTCGGCGATGCAATCGCGACGGCTGAAGAAGCTGTGAAGATAGCGAAGGAAAAAGACCCAAAAGCAAATACAAGCGGATTAGAAAAGATGATTGAAGATTGGAAAGCGAAGAAGTAAAAACGTTTGTTATGCGCAACGCCTTTCGGGAAATTGCTTTTTCGGAAGGCGTTTTTATTTTTGACTAAATTCCTTTTTCTGCGACAGTTATAATGATGCCAGACTGCCGGAAGTTTTACTTTTCTCGAAAGCGGAGAGAATAATTCCAACACCAACCACAACAAAACACCCGATTACGTTATACCACAACCAGGCAATAGATGTAAATCGAAAGCAATACAAGACCACAATCTCACCCGACAAGGCGCTAACGAATGCGGCAGTTCCTTTAGTCTGTTTGAAATAAAACGCAAGAAGAAAAATACCGAGCATCGTTCCATAAAAGAGTGAACCAAGAATATTCACTGCCTCAATCAGAGATCCCATCCTGCCTGCGTACTGCGCGAATGCAATTCCATACAAACCCCAGAATGCCATCATTATGCGCGAGACTATAAGATAATGCTTTTCACTTGCCTCACGCTTGATAAAGCGTTTATAGACATCAATGATAGAGGTTGTTGCCAGAGCGCTTAATTCACCGGAGGATGAAGACATCGAAGCAGTGAAAATACATGCAAAAATCAATCCCACTAACCCCACCGGCAAGTAGGTTAATACAAAGCTTAGAAAAATATAATTTGTATCACCCGCGTCGGATTTACGGTCGTTTTCTGCAATAAGATTGGATGCTTCTGTGCGGACGGCGTCGTACCGCTGCTGGAGCGATTGTAGTTCTTCTTTTTTCTCAGCGACTCGGACATCATCGTGTTCATGTCGGGCTTGTATGTATTTTCGGATCTCTTCTGATTTTCTCTTAAATATATTATTGTGCTTCTCTTCTAATTGCCTGAAATCTTGTGCTCGCATTCCCGATTTCACTTTTCCTGCTTGGACCGGATTGAAGATAAGTGGAGGTTGTACGAATTGAAAGAATACAAATACCATCACTCCAATGAATAAGATAAAGAACTGCATCGGTACTTTTGCCAAACCGTTGAACAAGAGCGCAAGACGACTTTGCGTGATCGATTCACCGGTCAAATACCGCTGAACCTGCGACTGATCCGTTCCGAAATAGGCAAGCGCAACGAACATACCACCAATAATGCCCGACCAAACATTATATCGGTTGCTGAAATCGAAAGAGAAATCGACAGTATTCAGCTTTCCCATTACAGCGGAGACAGAAAGGGCGTCGGTGAAAGAGATTTCATTGGGAAGCAAGTGAAGAGCAACTCCGAGAGCGATACACATTCCCGCCATAACTATGATGAGTTGAAAAAAATCTGTATAGTTAACAGCTTTGACGCCTCCGGAAGTTGTATAGATAATGACCAGACCACCGATGATAATAGAGGTAATCCTTATGTCCATACCAAGCATAACGGAAAGAACAAGTGATGGTGCATATATTGTTATTCCGGCAGCGATTCCTCGTGAGACGAGGAAGATCAGGGTTGTCAACACTCTGGTTTTTGCATCGAAACGTTTTTCAAGATATTCGTAAGCTGTATAAACTCCGAGTTTGTGGAAAATAGGAACGGCAGTGATGCAGAGAATTACCATCGCTATTGGCAAGCCAAAATAGAACTGCACAAATCGCATCCCGTCTGCATACGCCTGACCCGGAGTTGATGTGAAGGTAATAGCACTTGCCTGCGTTGCCATAATTGCGAGTGCAACTGTGTACCATTTCATCGACCTGTCTGCTAATAGGAAGCCCTTGATGTTTCGGCTTCCCCGTCCTTTCCATATCCCATAGAGGACGATGAATAGGAGGGTTGTTGCAAGCACAATCCAGTCGAGTCGTCTCATTTAAACGCTTCGGAAAAGGAATAGAAAAGAATTATCAATACTAATAAATTGAGAAGAACGACGAGATAGATTTTTTTCCATGAGCCTAAAATGGGTGGCTTCTCTTCGCTGACGACTTCATCAGAATTCAAGTGTTCCATCGTTCAGTTTCGTCCTGAGTTGTTGGCGTTTGTTTTTAACGATGTGCTGCCTTCGGTGTTCGCAGACGATCACCTTGCAGTGAGAGAATATTGGCAAATAAACGATACGCCCCTTCCACACCTGCAGGCAATTGACGGAAGAATGCGTAGGCACAAAACACATAATATCCTTTTCCATACTTTGTCGTCAATAAACCGCCTGCCCGATCCGGTTCGTTTGTATCGTGGCAACTAATAACTGAGTCATACTTTGTGTCCCAATGATCGGCAAAATACAGTCCTCGTTCCTGAATCCATCCCTTGAAATCTTCCTCAGTGATTTTGTTGGGCGTTGTCAACAAAGGATGATTCCGGTTCACGAAAGTGATTTTAGCATCTTCTTCGGCGACCCGATCTCGCGAGATATTCAATGGATACGGTCCAATATTCTCCGACTCAATTCTTTGCGCGGTGACATATTGAACTACATATGTTCCTCCGCGTTTAACATAATCCATAATGCGTTGCTGGTGGATTCGAAGTTTCAGCCGTGCATTGTATGCCCTTACTCCTGCGACGATAACATCGTACTGATCAAGATTTCCTTCGGCAAGTTCATCATCCGAAAGGAGTGTAACTGAATATCCTATCTGCCGGATTGCGAAAGGTATATCGTCCCCGGCGCCCATAATGTATCCTACAGTGCGGCCATTTTTTCTTAAATCGACTCTTAAAAGTTTTCCCTCGGCGAGTGGAAACATTATCTGCGGTGGAATATGCTTGTATTGTACGGTTTGTAAGCCGAGGTCAACTGTTGTTTTTCCAATCTCGACTTCTCCAGTGAACGTACCGCTCTTCGCACCTTTGAGCGGATGCACAGCAAAGGAGAATGTCTGCTCGTCACCCTTGTTTTGAAATTGAAACTCAGATTGCTCAGGCACAGCATTCCAAAATTTCGGCAATTTCAGCCTTACTATTCCTCGCGCATTCGATATAGAAGTTTTGAGAGAAAGATATATTCGTCGTTCAGACAGATTCGGGAATAAAATGACCGGCTCCTGAATATTGACGACAACCGGCGGAACAATTTCAAAAGGATGCAATAATTCTCCGTCTATTGGATCAACGACTCTTTGATAAAGCGGGATATCGACTTTCAATTTTCCATCATGCGAAGAGAGTGTAACTGTAACATTAATAGGCGGCTTGTTTTCCGGCTGACCAACCAATAATTGGTTCGAAATATTGTATGAGCCGACATTAGGTTTCTCTGTTAACCAGTACGGTTGAGTATAATTGATTTGTTCTGGCAGTCTCAACGTGAAGTTTGAACGGATAGGCTTGTTTGTTTCAAGTTTTGAGTGGAAAAGAGTATCAATTCCGCCAAATGGCAGGACGATGCTTTCAAGAATAAAGGGATATGCCGATCGGTTAACAATCGTCGTAGTAAGTTTCACTTCACCGCCTGGAATTGCGGAATTATCAGGAGTTGCTACATCAATCCATGCTCCAGCGCACGCGAGAATCAAACGGGTCAATTTCTCCTTTTTGAAAATAACCCATGGATCTTGTGTGAGAGTATTAAGTTGATTTAGTGCTTTGAACAGCAATGGAATTGATTGAGCCGGTGTTTCATCGTCATACTTCCGATATGCTTCATCAAGAATTTTCCCAACGCTATCTGCATCTTTTATTCTTGACCATCCAGTGTTGACTCCATCAAAAATATCCTTCTTTGCAGTATCGCCGGCAACGTGTTGGAAGTAGTTCAAAGACTCACCGCGGTTCTGTCCCGCACCCATGCCTTGACTTTTATGCATACTTCGTCCCTCGCCGGCAATTTCTGTGAACGATTTTCCGAGTAAAGGAGAATACGCTCCAATATCCATGCTTACGATAGGCAAAGATTTCTGAATTGTATCAGTTTGCAATTGACGGAATCCATTCCACACAATCCGTTTCGCTTGCCACGGTGATACATGCTGAAGCTGTTCGGGAAAACGAGATGGATCTGCCGCTGCACGAAATGCTTCCTCTGCAAGTATCGCAGATGCCGTGTGATTTCCGTGACCTCCAAGTGTCGGTGTGAAACGCGTCACGATAACATCGGGTCTGAATGTGCGAATAACCCAGACCACATCGGCAAGAGTTTTTTCTTTTCCCCAAAAGCGAAGAGTTTCTTCCGAGGTCTTGGAGAAGCCGAAATCAATTGCGCTCGTGAAGTATTGTTCTGCGCCATCAATTCTTCGTGCATCCAGAAGTTCCTGCGTTCGAATTAATCCCAGCATTTCTCCCTGCTCGTGACCAAGAAGATTCTGACCGCCTTCACCACGTGTAACCGATAGATATGCGGTTCGATAGCACCGATCCTCTGCAAGAGTAGCAAGCAATGCTGTGTTCTCATCATCAGGATGCGCGGCGATGTAAAGAACCGATCCCAGCACCGTGAGTTTCTTTAGTTCGAGTTTGATCTCGGCAGCATTGCGTGGACCTGATAATTGAGTATGTACTGATTGAGCAATTAAAAGAATGAGGAGGAGCAAAGAGGTTCGTCTAATCATGTATGATTATCCAGTGTTTGGTTTTTGTTCCTATTTGAAGCGATGCATTTGTTTCACTTACAATTTACGATTCACGCCCTCAACCTGCAAGGAAGTTCAAATATTGAGGATTTATTCCGATTGTATTTAATTCGTCAAAATCGACAGGGATACTATTGGTAAGCAATAGATAGAATTGAACAAATTATGGCTTTGAAGGAAAGAGATATGATTTTCATATTGAATACAGATAAACGAGTGGGATCGATGTTCTCAATGAAAAAAAGCAAAGAACAAGGGATATTATATCCTATAAGAAAATATTTATTTAATCAACTTCTATATTTTTTCCGCATGATGTTTAACCACGCGTGCTTGCGTATGGAAGATGACTTCTTCTGCAATGTTGGTTGTCAAATCTGCAACGCGCTCTAAGTTTCGGCTCACGCGGCTCAATTTCAATCCACATTCGATTGTCTGAGCGTTGTGCTCCTCACCAATTCAATAATCCTTCTGGCTACCAATCGATTCAAGTTATTGATCTGATCGTCAATCTCTAAGACGGGATGAGCTTTTGAAGTATCAAGAAGGATGAAGCTATCAAGAGCTTCTTTGAGCATCATCTTAGTGATGTCTACCATCTTTGGAATTTCTTCCAACATCTCTACACTGGGAAGTGAGCAGAGGGTTTGAGCGGCCTCGGCGATATTTACTGCATGGTCACCAATTCGCTCAAGATCGTTGTTGATTTTTTTTTGCTCCTGACAAGGTTCAAGAGTTAACCAGTCATTTCGACCTACGATTTCAAATTCTATTCCTTTTTTTATTCGTTTATATTAATCAACTATTATAAAAATTTATTAACTTTATTTAAAGTACATTAATCTTTGAAAATAATTATTATTGATTTATGTGCATGAGCATACATATAAATTTTAGATTAACCTTATGATTAGAAGTATTTATATAAGTCTCTTCTTGATTATTTATTGTCTTGCGGTCAGGTCGCAGGAGAAGGAAATGTATTTTAAGCAACTTTCCAAAGACGACGGCCTTCCGACAAATAACGTAGAGTGCGTTATCCAGGATTCAGATGGTTTTATATGGTTTGGCACTCATAACGGCTTATCGCGATATGATGGGCATTCATTTCTCAATTTTATGTATTCTCCTTCGGATACAAATGGCGTCAGTAATGACATCATTAGTTGTATAGAAAAAGATAACGAGGATCATTTATGGATTGGAACAAGTCAAGGGTTAAATTGTTTCGACCTTAAGACTTACAAATTTAAACATTATTTTCGTACGAATGATGCACTAGCCTCAATAAGAATTTCATCTCTTTATCTCGATCAAAGACATACCTTATGGATAGGAACTAACGGCGGCTTATATCGATACAACCTGGATAATCAAAAATTGATTGTTTATAAAAACAACCAACAAGACACTAGTTCATTGATTAATAATGAAGTCCGTTCAATCTGTGAAGATAAAAATCATCATTTCTGGTTTGGTACCGATATCGGTCTTGAACGGTTGGATACTTCCAAAGGGATATTTTCTCATTATTTAAAAGGCAATTTTATTAAAAGTATACTTAGCGATAGCAAAGGAAAATTATGGGTGGGAATCCAAACTAATGGGGTTTGGTATTCGCCAGGCACAGATAATCCAATATTTTCAAAATTAACCGGCATACCAGATATTTCTAAATATTTATTTTCGACTATGCTTGAAGATAAACGTGGTAACCTTTGGTTTGCAGTAAGGGATGCAGGTATCTTTTATTTAAAAGCGGGCCAGAACAAATGGATTGACCTGCTATCCGATAAATACAATTTAAATGCCATTAATAGTAATGTGCCACAGGCATTATATGAAGACTATAATGGGAATATATGGATCGGGACATTCGATAAAGGAGTAGATTTCTTAGACAAGAATAGGAAACCATTTTTACATATCAAAGATAATTTTTTGCCCAACGGCTTACAGAATAATAAAGTACGTTCAGCATACCAGGACAATGATGGCGATATCTGGATAGGTACAAGGGTTGGCGGTATGTTAAGCAAATTCGACCGTAATAGTTGTAGCTTCATACATTATAAACATGACCCGAAAAATCAGTTTTCCATCAGTGATGAGACTGTCCTTTGTATTCTTGAAGATCGTCCCGGGTATTTATGGCTAGGGACATATATTGGTGGTTTAAACCTTTTTAATAAAAAAACCGGGAAATGTACTATATTTAAAAATAACCCAAACAATATTAACTCCATTAGCCAAAATTCAATTTATTCACTTCTGAAAGCCAATGACGGAAAATTATGGATCGGAACAATGTTCGAAGGTCTGGACATTTATGACCCCGTAAAAAAAACATTCAAACATTACAAAAACACATCATCCCCCAAAAGTTTATCAGACAATCAGGTAAGAGGTTATTTATACCAGGACCAGGCAAAAAACATTTGGGTTGGTACCTTGAACGGATTGAATTTATATAACCCTTCGACAGATGATTTTACCCGCTTCCTGTCCAATCCACAGGACTCATTAAGCATTAGCGACAACAGGATCTATTGTATATATGAAGATAAAAAAGGAAATCTCTGGATATCCACAAACGGCGGATTAAACCTGATGGACCGTCGGAACAATACCTTTACTGCTTACAAGCAAAATGACGGTCTGCCTTCTAATGCTATTTATGGAATTTTAGAAGATGACCATGGAAATTTATGGTTAAGTAGTGTGAACGGATTATCGAAATTTAATCCCGAAAAGAAGACCTTCCAAAACTATACTGTGGAAGACGGCTTACAAGGAAATGAATTCAGCCAATACACGTTTTACAAGCTCAACAATAGTGAAATGATTTTTGGCGGCAACAATGGTTTTACGCTGTTTCATCCCGACAATATTGTTGTCAATTCTATTGTTCCCCCTGTAAGCCTTACCGATTTTAAAATTTTTAATAAATCAGTTCCTATTAGCGACGAAAAGTCAGTATTGAAAAACCATATCAGCCACACTAAAGAAATAACACTAAAATACTCACAATCAGTATTTACTTTTGAATTTGCCGCACTTAATTATACTTCGCCGGAAAAAAACCAGTATGCTTATATTATGGAAGGTTTTGAAAAAGAATGGAATTATGTAGGTAGACAACGCAATGCAACTTATACCAATCTCAATCCAGGTGAATATACATTCCGGGTAAAAGCATCAAATAACGATGGAATCTGGAACGAAAAAGGCACTTATATTAAAATCATTATTTTACCCCCCTGGTGGCAGACACTTTGGTTTAGATTCATACTGTTTGCTGTTCTAGCAGGCGTTATCTACTGGGTCTACAAGTGGCGAGTACAGGAAAGAGACCTTGCAGCCCAAAGACGGATGGAAGCAGCTGTTACAAAAGAACGCAACCTTCTCCGAACATTAATCAATAATATTCCGGATTCAATTTATGTAAAAGATACTGCCTGCCGTAAAACTATATCCAATTTGGCCGATGTGCGTAATGTAGGTTTCCATACGGAGGCAGAAGTTTTAGGTAAAGATGACTTCGAATTATTTCCGAAAGAATTAGCGGAAAGCTTTATCGCTGACGACCGAACAGTTATCCAGACCGGACAACCTGTTGTCAATAAAGAAGAATACGTCATTGATGAAAAGGGACAAAGGCGATGGCTGCTTACAACAAAACTTCCGTTGTATGATGAAAAAGATCAAACCATTGGTCTGGTTGGTATTGGCCGCGACATCACTGAACAAAAAAAGATAGAAGTTGAACGCGAACAGCTTATCAGCAAACTTCAAAACGCACTTGCCGACGTAAGGACACTGAGCGGACTCGTTCCAATCTGTTCAAGTTGTAAAAAGATACGCGACGATAAAGGATATTGGACGCAACTTGAAGGATATATTCAGGAACATTCTCTTGCTAAATTTAGTCACGGTATCTGCCCCGAATGTGCTGAAAAATTGTATGGTGATCTTTATGCAAAGATGAAAAAACAACAAGATGCAACTTCCGCAAAACCACCGCCATCAGAATCACCGAAGGAGTAAACTGTCAACACTGACTTTTACCACGGCATATATTTTCAGAAACAATAGTCTTCTATTCACATACTTCATATGTTTGCTGCTGGATGCTCTTTCTCATCAGCATGATGTTTCACAACGCGTGCTTGCGTATGGAAGATGACTTCTTCTGCAATGTTGGTCGTCAAATCTGCAACGCGCTCTAAATTTCGACTCACGCGGCTCAATTCCAATCCACATTCGATTGTCTGAGCGTTGCTCTTCACCAATTCAATAATTCTTCTGGCTACCAATCGATTTAGGTCATCGATCTGATCGTCAGTCTCTAAGACGAGACGTGCTTTTGCAGGATCAAGGAGGATGAAGCTATCGAGCGCTTCTTTTAGCATCATCTTTGTGATATTTGCCATCTTTGGAATTTCCTTCAATATCGCTACATTAGGAAACGAGCAGAGCGTTTCAGCGGCTTGTGCGATATTTACTGCATGGTCGCCAATACGTTCAAGATCATTATTGATTTTTTGCGCTGCGATGATAAATCGCAAATCGCTTGCTACCGGTTGCTGCAACGCGAGTAAATCGATAACCGCATTGTCGATTTCAATTTCAAGCGCATCAACGCGTTTGTCTGTTTCGATAACCTTGTGGGCAAGATCGTCGCTCTTCTCCAGAACCGCACGAATCGCGAATGCGATATCTTCTTCTACCACACTTCCCATTTTAATAAGTGAGGTTTTAAGACTTTCTAATTCCCTTTGAAAGTGGCGTTCCATTGCTTTTTTCTCCTATCGTTATTATCCAAATCTTCCTGTAAGGTAATCTTCTGTTCGTTTCTCTTTTGGCGAAGAATAAATATGTTTTGTTTCTCCATATTCAACAAGTTCGCCAAGATAGAGGAACGCTGTATTGTCACTGGCACGCGCAGCTTGTTGCATATTATGAGTAACGATAACAATCGTATAATTCTTTTTCAACTCCTGCATAAGTTCTTCAATTCTCAATGTTGCTATCGGATCGAGAGCTGAACAAGGCTCATCCATTAAAATGATCTGTGGTTTCATTGCCAGCACACGGGCGATACATAAGCGCTGCTGTTGCTCGAGCGAGAGTCTGAGAGCAGAATTATCAAGACGATCTTTTAGATCATCCCACAGCAGAACGTCTTTCAGAGACGCTTCGACGATAGAATCATATTGTTCCTTTTCGTGTTTGCTGTGAATCTCAAGGCCAAAAGTAATATTCTCGCGCACTGAAAGTGGAAATGGATTAGGTCTCTGAAATACCATGCCGACTCTTTGTCGGAGTGCAATAAGATCAGTCTCCGGTGTAAAAATATTATCGCCTAATACGTTAACATCGCCGGTTATCCGAACCCCATCTATCAAATCGTTCATTCGATTGAAGACCCGCACAAGAGTCGATTTTCCGCATCCGGATGGACCTATAAGTGCTGTGATTTTTTTTTCTTCGATGCTGAGATTAATATCGGTCAACGCCTGAAAGCTGCCATAAAACAAATCAAGATGTCTTGTTTCAATAATGAATTTATTCATGATTATCCGAATTTCCCAGTGATGTAATCGTCTGTACGCTTATCCGTTGCTGAAGTGAAGAGCCGCTTTGTTTCATCAAGTTCGACCAATTCACCCATCAGGAGAAATGCAGTTCTATCTCCTACACGCGCCGCCTGCGCAACGTTGTTGGTAACAAGGATAATCGTATATCGCTCCTTCAACATGCGCATGGTTTCTTCGACACGCGCAGTCGAAATCGGATCAAGTCCGGATGTCGGTTCGTCAAACATAATTACTTCCGGTTCTACTGCTAGAATGCGGGCGATGCAAAGACGCTGCTGCTGTCCGCCGGAGAGATTCATAGCTGGAGTATGAAGCCGATCTTTCACCTCATCCCATAAATACGCTTCACGCAAACCTTTCTCAACAATTTCTACGAGTTTCGTTTTATTTTTGATTCCGTGCATGCGCGGTCCATAAGCAATATTGTCATAAATCGACAACGGAAGCGGAAATGGCAAAGCGAAGACGATGCTTACTCGTGTGCGGAGTGATTCCACATCAAGGTCATCAATATCCTCGCCGTCCATTATGACTTTCCCGCTTTTTCTATATGCTGTATTAAGATCGTTGAGGCGATTCAACGATTGCAAAAGTGATGACTTGCCGGAATTAGCCGGGCCGATGATTGTAAAAATCTCGTTGCTGAAAATATCGAGATTCAAATTTTTAAGCGCAGGAACATCTCCGAAATAGATTGTTAAATCTTGAATGGATATTTTTATAATTTTTGTCTCTACCATTTTTTCCGTTTCCTGAATTGATATCGGAGGATAATGGCAGCAAGATTGAGAATCAATACGAGCATCAGTAGAACAAGGGCAGTTCCATAACGAATGTTTTCCGGAATGCCAGGCACTTGCGTGGAGATGACATATAAATGATACGGAAGCGCCATTGTTTGGTCGAACAAGGATTGCGGCAGCTTTGGAAGATAGAACGCCGCTACGGTGAAAAGAATAGGCGCTGTTTCGCCTGCAGCGCGGCCAAGACCAAGAATAGTGCCGGTGAGAATCCCAGGCAGCGCGTGCGGAAGTACCGAATGACGAATTGTTTGCCACTTGCTTGCGCCGAGCGACAAGCTCACAATGCGGAAAGATTGTGGAACACTTTCCAATGCTTCGCGTGATGAAGTGATAATCACCGGTAAAATCATGATTCCAATTGTCAGTGAACCAGAAAGGATAGAAGCGCCAAAACCTAAGAAAAGAACGAAGATACCTAATCCGAAAAGACCGTACACAACCGATGGCACACCGGCAAGATTCACAATTGCAAGCTTTACTATTCGGCTTAATGCATTATCGCGTGAATATTCAACAAGGTAAATTGCAGAAAGAACCCCTAACGGTACAGCAAAAATTATTGCTCCTAGAACGAGATACAATGTTCCTAAAATTGCCGGAAATATTCCACCAGCTGTCATTCCATTTGTTGGCATCTCAAACAGAAAACTTAAACTCAGCGCACTTGCTCCTTTGATGAAAATGATGACAAGAATGATCAGCACAGGCACTACGACTAACAGTGTGCAGAGGAAGAGAATACTAAATGCAATTTTTTGTTTAAGCTGAACGTTCATCTATTCCGGATTTCTTACTTTTTTACTTTGTGAAGATAGATATCAGCAACACCGTTAATGAGAAACGTAATAATAAACAATACAATACCGATAGCGAAGAGAGCTGCATAATGCTCTCCGCCTTGCACAGTCTCGCCCATTTCAGCGGCGACGGTTGCCGTCAAAGTGCGGACTGGTTGAAGAATACTGTGCGGAATTAGTGCAGCATTTCCGGTTACCATCATTACCGCCATCGTCTCGCCGATTACTCGGCCAATACCGAGCATAACTGCCGCGACCATACCGGGGCGTGCCGCGTATGCGACGATGCGCCATGTTGTTTGCCATTTTGTTGCACCCATTGCGATTGCAGCTTCGCGGTATTGGCGCGGAACAGCAGTGATTGCATCTTCGGCAATCGAAACAATTGTTGGCATAGCCATAAAAGCGAGCGTGATGGAACCGGAAAGAGCGGTGAGTCCGGTTGAAAGATTAAATAAGTCTTTAATGAACGGACCAAGTGTTACCATTCCGATGAAACCGATCACAACAGAAGGAATAGCGGCAAGGAGTTCTATGCCTGCTTTCAGTACTTCTTTCGTTTTGCGCGGTGCAATCTCTGCGATGAAGAGTGCGCTTGCAATTCCGATTGGGATAGAAATGATTCCAGCACCAGCTGTCACGAGAACTGAACCGATGATAAGCGGTAAGATTCCAAATTGCGGCGGGTCAGAGATCGGATACCAATTGCGTGCGAATAAAAAGTCCGATATCGGAACTCTCCAGAAAATGGAGAGTCCTTCCTTCAGCAAAAACGCAAAGATCAGCGCGACAATCACAATGGACATAATGCCGCTCAGGAAGATCATTCGTTCGATGAAGAACTCTTTTATTTTCCGCAACTGCATTTTGGTTTTACTTGCTCTGTTCCAAAGGTTTCACAGGGACAAAATCCAACTTCTTTACAACCTGTTGTCCTGCAGGCGAGAGCACATAATCGATAAACGTCTTTGCCAATCCCTTAGGTTCACCTTTCGTGTACATTAGGAGCGGGCGCGAGATAGGATATGCGCCACTTATCACATTCTCCATTGTCGGTGGAATTGCCGGGGAATTTTTATCTTTTGCTACCTTGAGCGCTTTTTCCCTTGGGGTGATATAACCCATGCCATAATAACCGATTGCATCCTGGTTCTGTGCCACTTCATCTGCAATTGCCTGTGAACTCGACAGGAGCAACGCTTCTGCGGCAAATTCTTCCTTGCCGTCTGCTTTTCCATGACGAAGGACGTGCTCTTTAAAGTAAACATGTGTTCCGGAATTCACTTCTCTTGATAGAAGAACAATCTTTGCGTCGCGTCCGCCAAGTTCTTTCCAATTCTTGATCTTTCCGGTGAACACATTAGCGAGTTGGTCAATGGTTAGTTCGGAGATTTTATTTGCAGGGCTTACCACCACAGCAAGGCCGTCGAGGGCAACAATGATTTTCTTGGGAGCTTCTCCTTTTGATGCGATTAGCTCGACTTCGCTTTCTTTCATCTCACGCGATACTTCTGCAATATCGCATGTATTGTTCACCATTGCGGAAATTCCCGTTCCTGATCCGCCGCCGGTTACGGCAATCGAAGTGCCGGGATTTTGTTTCATATAATCTTCTGCCCATGCCTGACCGAGGTTCACCATTGTATCCGAACCTTTAATCTGCAGGGAATTTGCTTGATTGTTCGCTTTCCTAGCGCAACCGCTAAGCAGCAGCAGCCCGATGACGGCTGGAACGATAAAGTTGGTCGATTTAATCATTTGATTGTTCCTTGTACAATGGTTGAATAATTCATTTTTTGTGATTCAAATATAGGTAAACATTCTGTAACAAGGTTGTTAAGAAATTGTTAACAAATAGATCGGGCAAAGATGGGATATTACTCTGACGAGTAACACTAAAAGATAGAAGGAAAGAATGGAGTTAGGAGATGAACGGTTCTACTTCTCTTCAGCGTGATGCTTCACAACACGTGCCTGTGTATGGAAGATAACCTCTTCGGCTATATTAGTCGTCATGTCGGCTACACGTTCAAGGTTCCGGCTTATGCGAATGAGTTCCAATCCGATTTCGACGGATCTCTTTTCGGATTTTAACAATTCAATTACTTCGTTGATCATCGTACGGTTAAGTTCATCGATCTGGTCATCGGTTTCGAGCACTGAACGTGCCATATTGGGGTCAAGAAGGATAAAACTATCGAGTGCATGCCGCAGCATCAATTTCGTAACTGTTGACATTTTCGGAATTTCCAACAAAGATTCAAGCTTTCCGTACTTGAGCAGAGTTAACGCGGATTCAGCTATGTTCACAGCGTGATCGCCAATGCGTTCGAGATCGTTGTTAATCTTTTGCGCTGCGATAATGAAGCGGAGGTCGCTCGCGACCGGTTGCTGCAGCGCAAGAAGATCGATAATGGAATTATCGATCTCAATTTCCAACGAGTTTACTCTACTATCCGTATCGATGACATGCTGTGCCAGGCTGTTGTTGTGTTCCAGCACTGATTGAATCGCAAAATCGAAGTTTTCTTCAACTACGCTTCCCATTTTGATAAGTGTAGTTTTAATACTTTCTAATTCATGCTGAAAATGACGTTCCATAAGGTCTGCTTCCTTCATAAAAAGAATGATTAACCAAATCTACCTGTAACATAATCTTCCGTTTGCTTGATCGATGGTGCGGTGAATATTTTCTTTGTATTGTCAAATTCAATAAGCTCGCCTATGTAAAAGAACGCTGTCTCATCGCTCACGCGGGCGGCTTGCTGCATATTGTGCGTTACGATGACTATCGTATAGTCTTTCTTCAATTCATAGATCAGTTCTTCAATTTTTGCCGTTGAAATCGGATCGAGTGCGCTGGCAGGTTCATCCATGAGAAGTACTTCCGGATTAACGGCAAGGGCGCGGGCAATACATAAGCGCTGCTGCTGCCCTCCTGAGATGCTCATGCCGCTCTTCGAAAGGGAATCTTTCACTTCATTCCAGAGTGCCGCCTGCTGAAGGCTTCGCTCAACTGTTTCTGCAAGGTGGCCGTTGTGTGCCATGCCGTTAAACCGAAGGCCTGCTGCAACATTATCAAAGATCGACATTGTCGGGAAGGGGTTGGCCTTTTGAAATACCATGCCGACTCGCCGCCTTAGATTCACAGGGTCGTTCTCGTGGATATCTTTACCGTCCAACAGAATAGTGCCGTTCATCGTGCCGCCCGCCACTTCGTGCATTCTATTCAGGCATCGAAGGAAGGTTGATTTACCACAACCAGACGGACCGATGATAGCTACGACATGATTCTTTTCAATTGAGAGTGATATATTCCGCAATGCTTGTGTTTTTCCGAAGAATGCATTCACATTTTTCGCTTCGAGTTTGATATTCATTTCATGAGATACAAATGCTGATGAAGGTTTTTGGAGTGTCTCTATCATTACAGTTTCCTTAATTCTGATGATCTCCATAACGCCCGCGCGTAACAAAACGGAACGTAATGTTTACGATAAAAATGAGTACGATAAGTACAAATGCCGCGCCCCATGCTTGTCTGTTCCAATCTTCAAATGGAGCTTTCGCATAATCGTAAATAAAAACGGTCAACGATGCCATCGGGTGACCAATATCGGTCGACCAAAATCTGTTTCCCAGAGCGGTAAATATCAACGGAGCGGTTTCGCCTGCCGCACGGGCTATGGCAAGAAGGACTCCGGTCATTATTCCTTTAAGCGCTGTCGGGAGAATAATTCTCAAAGTCGCTTTCCATTGCGGTATGCCAATTGCGAGCGCAGCTTCGCGGTACGATTGGGGGACAAGTTTGATCATTTCTTCAGTGGTGCGCGTTGCTGTCGGAATCATAAGTATCCCAAGTGCAACACCTCCTGCAAGCGCCGAGTATTGTTTCATCGGAACAACTACTAAAATATATGCAACGACGCCAATGACGATGGATGGTACACCGCTGAGAACGTCGGTGAAGAATCTGACTATTTGTCCAAACGGATTATTGCCATACTCCGCAAGGTAAATGCCGGCAAAAATACTGATGGGCAGTCCGAAGAGACATCCTAATCCGATGAGGATTGCAGTTCCCATGAGTGCGTTTGCCATACCGCCGCCTGTTTCGCCGACGGGTTTCGGCATATGAATAAAGAAATCAACATTAAGAGAACTGATTCCTTGTGCTAAAGTATAAAAGAAAATAAGAAACAACGGAATAACAGCAATAACCACACTCATAATGGAGAGCGTGGTCATAGTCGAACTTTTAATCTTCCGCCAATTATATTTTTTAAAATCTATATTCTTCATGTAGTTTTAAATTTCTTTGTGATACTCCAGACAATCAATCGTGCAATGACGTTCAGAATAATTGTAACCGCAAAGAGAATTAATGCAATTTCGATAAGAGAGCTTGAATAAAGCTCGGTTGTTGCTTCAGCAAATTCATTTGCAATGACGCTTGCCATGGAATGGCCTGGATCAAGAAGTGAAGCGGAAATTTCAGCCCGGTTCCCAATAACCATCGTGACTGCCATTGTTTCACCGACGGCACGGCCGAGGCCAAGTAATGCCGCGCCGAGAATACCGGATTTTCCATCAGCAAGGATGATCTTTGTCGCTTCCCATCTTGTTGCGCCGAGGGCAAGGGCGGCTTCTCGCAGCGAGTTTGGAATTGCCCGAAGCACATCTCGTGAAATAGAGGAGATGATAGGCAATATCATAATAGCCAATATAATTCCCGCTGCAAGCATCCCAAATCCATATGGCGCACCTTGGAAGAAAGGTAAATCGCCAAGATGGTTGATAAGAAATGGTTCGACAGACGTGCGTAGCCACGGTACAAGAACGAAGATTCCCCAAAGTCCATACACAATGCTTGGAATTGCGGCAAGCAGTTCGACCATAAATGAAACAGGGCGTTCGATCCATTGCGGTGCGAGTTCGGAGAGGAAAATTGCTATACCAATGCTTAATGGAAGGGCTAGTAACATTGCCAAAAAAGAGGAAGTTACCGTGCCGAAGATGTAGGGAAAAGCTCCATACACATCCGCGACCGGATCCCACACTGTGCCCGTAAGAAAATTCCATCCGAATTTTTGAAGTGACAATTCCGATCCACGGATCATCTCGTACGCCATAAGGAATACAAGTCCGAACACGATGATCCCAAAGAACATCGTTATGTTCTTAAAAATTTTGTCTCCGGTATTTATATTTGTTTGTCTCATAATCTACGATCAACATAACACCGGGTAGTAACAATCCACCGTTTGTCACCACCCGGCCATTACGCAGTAATAGTTGATGTTTCCAACCAAGGAGCTACATTGCGAAGTTATTTTGTTACGATAGAAGAAATTTTCTTTTCGCACATTTTAATTACGTCTTTTGGTAATGGTGCATAATAGAGGTCTTTTGCATAGGTTTGACCTTCATTCATCGCCCATTTTAAAAACTTGACAATCTCTTGAGCTTTTTCCTTGTCTTTCATGTTTTTATAGATTAACAACCATGTAAATCCGCAAATGGGATAAGAGTCTTTTCCCGGTGAATCAGTCAAATAGATACGGAAGTCTTCCGGCATAATCTTCGATGCAGCTGTAGCTGCAGCCGATACTGCATCAAAGTTTGGAACAATGAAGTTCCCTTCTTTATTTTGGATGGCAGCATAGGATAATCCATTTTGGACAGCATAGGCTAACTCGACATACCCGATTGCACCTTCCGATTGTTTCACTAAACCGGCAACGCCTTCGTTTCCTTTACCACCCAAGCCAATCGGCCAGTTGACCGCCGTGCCTTTGCCAATATTCACCGCCCACGTTTTGCTGACCTTATTCAAATAATCCGTGAAGATATTTGTCGTGCCGCTTCCGTCTGAACGATGAGCAACGATAATCGATACGTTAGGCAGCGTCTTTCCCGGGTTGATATCGGTAATCGATTTGTCATTCCATTTTCTTATCTGACCGAGGAAAATTTTTGCAAGAACATCTGGAGACAGACGAAGGTCTTTGCCTGCTGCCGGAAGGTTATAGGTCACCACAACAGCACCCATCACGGTCGGAATGTGTAATATATCTGATCCTTGCTTTTCTTTGATGGTATTCAATTGTCCATCAGTCAAAGCAGCATCTGTTGCACCAAAATCTACTGTTCCGTCGGTAACTGCTTTGATGCCGCCGCCGCTGCCAATAGATTGATAATTGAATTGCACGCCATTTTGTTTGCTGTACACATCGAACCACTTTGAATAAATGACGTACGGGAATGTAGCACCGGCGCCGTTGAGCTTCATCTGTGCAAGCGTGGTGCCGAAAAGAACCATAACCAGCGCCAGACTCATACATATCTTTGTAAACTTCATTTTTATCTCCTTATTATTAAAAAAGAATCCCAAAATCTTCAGATATCGGGATTCCTGTCAATTATCGATTAGAGAAAAATATAATACACTGTGAGGCGAGCAGTAATGGACGGATCTGGTGTAGTACCACCCTTTGGCGCTTCATACGTTTCGTAATAAACGTTCGGCATGATGGAGACATTCTTGTCAACTTTCCAAGAAAGGCCGGCAATGATTAAATTTCGGGAAAGGTAACCGGCAGTGCCGGTTCCATAATGTGCCGGATCCTTCGAGTTATCATCTGAACTCGGACTGTAATTATCATAGCGGGCTACAACAGCGAGTTCCGGAATGATGTAGTAAGAACCGAACACAGAAAATCCCATGCCGCTCAAATCACTATAGGATTTTGCTGATGTGTCTTTCAGTGCATTGGCGGTGGTCTGCAAGAAACCTTCGACGCCGATGTTATAGCTGAACGGCTCACTGTAACCGATAAACAACGCTGTTGTCATAGCGGCATTGTTCACAGTACTCTTCGTATAGCTGTTGACAATGTTCGCTGCATCTTTATAATCGACATACAATGTTGCTTGAAGATTTACAGTCGGTTTGAACTGAATATGTGCATAGTAGCGTTTGTATTTATCTGTTTCCACAACGTTGCCGCTGCCATCGGCAAACATTGCCCAGTAGTTGATCATTCCATCGTCCGTGATTTTTCCTTTTAATGAAACTCCGAGGTCACGTGAAGGAACGATACCGCGCAAATCCATAATTGTCTTTTCAAGTGAACGATATCCCCACGCTGTTTCAGAAACATCAAATGCGGGAGTCGGTTGAACACCAAATATCAAGTTGCTACCACTGAAAACATTTTTCCACATTAAATAAGCATCTTTGACAAACATGGAAACCTTTCCGGCAGAAGTCGTTGTACCTACAAGCATATCACCGGAAGCGGGAACTCCATTAGACGCTGTTTGATCAGCTTCCAAGCGTAATCGTGACGTGAATTGATCAGATATGTCGTTATCATAAGTAAAATAAATACGGCGAAATTGGAATGCTTGATATGCTGTTGTTCCGGCTGGGCTTGCCACATTCTTCAGATTTGTGATGTTTGCATCGCGCATGACATTATAATAGTAATCTCCGAACATGTAACCGCTGAATTTTCCCTGGCCAACGGCTGCAGATAATCCAAGAAGAATGAGAAGTGTAGAAATTGATAGCATCTTCTTCATAAGTATTTGTTCCTTTATATTAATGTGATTGATATGGATTGAGTTGTTTTTAAATCGAGAAAATAGATTTCATTCTCTAGGTTGTAAATACTTTGACTAGGTAGCTCAAGATGAACATTGCACTCGTTACATAGACTAAAAAGAAATAAAGTTCCATATTAGTCATCTGTGGAGCTTCAAACTTGTACGTTTCGTCTGCACTGAAGAGGTTGCAGATAAGTTGAAAGAGAAAGGGCTCGCGTTGGATTTTCTTTTTTGTTGTCATTTTCAGTGGTAAGGGTTATGCACCAAGCACTCGCACAATAATCGCAAAGAGTGCAAGAGCAGCGCAAACCATACTCAGTGATACAGTGAGCTCTTTATTACTGATGGGAATATTTTCTTCCATTCTAGAATCTTCAGCGCTAAGTATATGTCCTGCTATCCATTGTTTCATTTGATCCCCCTGAGTCTTAATTGTTTTCAACTGTGCGATATAAATATCGCATGCAGACATTGCCGGAAGTTAACCGAAAGGTTACCAAATTGTTAAATGTAAATAGAAGCTGGAATAAAGCAACCCTGTAAAGTCCGACTCGCAGTCGGACATATCATAGAGTCACCACCGTAGAGTTCGACTCAGCCGGAGGCCTAATAATGAGACACTCGCAGAGTGTTACCATTTCTCTTGTCGCCCAGCCAAGAGCTGGACTCTACGGTTTTACAGAATCAAAATCACGCGTTTGCGTGATTGACAAAGGCTCAATCAGATATTCAACGGAATGTGGACGGAAATCCAAGGGCTTTAACCATAATTATTAACTTGCTTTTTGTTGAGACAATAGATAGTTTGCGGACACCTCGATGGAATAATACAAGAAGATTTTTTTAAGAAAGGGATTTGGCTGCGGGAAGTACCAAAGAGGAATATAGGGATAACCACAAACAGCGCAAACTCCATGGACTGCAGGGGGTGCAGTCCATAATACATAAATGACGAATTAGGCTGAAATCGGCAGTCTAACACTCTTTAAAAGCGAGTTAGATTGCGGGACGCAGTCTAATCATAGTTAGGCGGCGGCGATCCGGGTTGTTAGTTTATCCAAATACATTACAACAATAATTACGATGAATGCAAAAGGGAAATCTATGAAGATCTCCTTTTTTCGATTTGCTGTAATTGCCTTACTAATGGCTGGTCCGTATTCAGGATTATCGCAGCGACAATCCACTATCTCCGGTCATCTTTTCGGAAATGATGGCAAGCCAATGCTGGCGGCACATGTTCTTCTAACGGGAGGACTCGGCCATGCCGCTATACCGGGGAGCGAAATTTTCGATGATAAGGATTATTTGCAAGTCCAGGTCGAACCTGATGGCTCGTTCAGTTTGTCGACCGATTCGACAGGGGCTCTTTATCTAATCTTCACCAGTGTGGGACACAAGACGATGCAAATTCCATTGATTATCGAACATCCAGTGAATCTTAGAATTGATGCACATCTGGAGGTTCTGCATCTCGTTGACAACTTTGAAGGTGTTGAAGTTCGCTACAATTTCGATGAAGAAAAAAACGGACAAATCGCTCCTATGAAACAAATCGCCCCGAGAATTTACAAGGTCGAAGTATCGACAAATAAATCAGAATTTAAATACCGGTTCTGTAATATTGGCGGTTCTCCATGGGGAGTGAGCATCCTTGGGACCGCTGCAGATTCCTTTGAATACACGCTTGGTGATACATACACGTCGATTATCCGTCCACGGGATGGAAAAGTCAGCATCATCCTGACTGATACTATGCCGCGTCCTATTCCGCGTCCCGAAGGGATAGTTTTCTCTGATTCACGGTGTGTTCAAGCGCGATTTTTTGGCATTCATCAGCAGTTCGAAAAATCGAAGATTGAATATGATAGCGCAATGCACAATCATCTGTTAGCCGGGAAGCCTTATCACACATTTATCTACGATTGGGCAAAGTTATTTCATTCCCTTAAATCACAATTTGCTCAAGAGAAAGAACCGATCATTCGTCAAGAAATCTTACTGCAGTGCATAGAAATGGCATCTCTAACACCCAAGAACATCGATTCATTATTCATAAGGCGAAATATATGCTCTGTCCCGCCCGGTTCGCTTGCCTGGGTTTACCATGGCAGCACTGCACTCAACGCGAAATCATTCCATTCCGAAGGTGATAAGTATGTCCAACAGATCCTCGAGAAGCATCCGTCACGATCCTTTCGAGCAATGTTGATCTCACTCCTTTGCACAAGCGCAATGATGGAGAAAAGACAAAGCGAATACGCTAGACTTTTTTACAAATTGACCACCGAATTTCTCAATACGCCAGCAGGCAGATTTGCCTCCTCTGGGCCGAAACCACATAGAAGTCTTAGCGTTGGTATGAAGATTCCAGCATTCGCGTTTACTTCCATTGATGACCCTAAGGTGAAATGTACGAACGCTGATATCAAGGGTAAGTATGTGTTGATTGATTTCTGGGCTACTTGGTGTGCCCCTTGTGTTGAAGAAATGAAGTTTCTTCAGAATGCATATGATAAGTTCCACGATAGTAATTTCGAAATTCTCAGCGTGACCTTACGTGATACACCGGAACGCATAAGATATTTTCGATCAAAACATTGGGTGATGCCTTGGTTGAACGGATACGTTAAAGAGGATGAAGATGCCGCTGTCTGCCTTGTATTCGATGCAGGAACTCCAAAGCCGATTCTTATAAATCCGAATGGGATAGTCATAGCAATTGATGGTTCTTTACGTGGCGAGAGGTTAGAATCGACTCTTCTGAATTACCTAGGAAAAAGGAAATGATGTTCGATTCGTATGTATCGCCGCCGCCTAACCAGGCGCTTCCCGAAGGGATCCCTTTGGGACAAGCTGACCGAATGAGCGCCCGCCAAAAGATAAAGCATGGCGGGTAAATGGGTACGTTAAGCATGGCGCGTAGAGGTTCAGATGTTTAATAATAAACTTTTCAGAATGAACTTGTTTCGTTTTGTATATATTGAAAGTTATCAGTGCGGCAGTCCCGATGTACGGGATCCTCGATTCGATCAAAGATCGAATCGGGTCTTACTTGTCCGCCGGTTGTTTGGCGGAGCGCCGATCCGTTAGGCGCATTAACTTAATTATACAAGAGATTGAATCAGGAGGTGCATTATGAAAAAACGATTTACAACGATTTCTATTGTTCTACTTTGCTTACTTAGTTTTGCCAACAGAGCGGCTTCTCAAGGAATTACATCGTCGGATTCTGTAGCAGTGAAAAAAACAATTGAGCAATCGATCGGCTGGGCCATCGAGAAAGACTTCAATGCCATGTTCCGCCTATGGGCCGATAATTTGTTTATTTCTTGGGTATTTTCAAACAACATAGTGGTCGGCCTAGATAATTTTAAGACTTTTGCCGAACAGTGGAAAGATCCTGATTTCCGTGGAACCCGCTTTGCATTTAAGAACTTACGCATCGTGTTTTCCCGCTCCGGAGATGTCGCGTGGTATTCAAGTTTTCTCGATGACTGCAGTTCCTATAAGGGCAAGGAGTCTTGTATGGAAAACGTATTTGTAACCGGTGTTCTGGAGAAAAGGGACGGCCGGTGGGTCCATGTGCTGATGCACGGATCATATCCGGTCGATAAGATACCCGAAAATTATGTAAAGGAATTTTATTCGAACCTGTTTGAAAAAAAGAAATAGTCATAATTGTTTATCCATAAATTAAATGTTGCGTCTAACCAGGCGCTTCCCTGCCGAAGGCATCACTTTGTGAGAAGGGATCCCTTTGGGACAAGCTGACCCGCCCAAAGATAAAGCATGGCGGGCAAGCGTGGCACGTTAAGCATGGCGAGCATAGGTCTAGTACAGAATTGAAAGTTATCATTGCGGGAGCATAGGTGCATCCGTTAAATAATAAATTATCTATTTTAGAGGAGAATCAAGATGGCTTATATACAATGGTCGGATAGTTTCAGTGTTAATGTAAAAGAAATTGACGATCAGCATAAGAAGTTGATCGGCATGATTAACACTCTTCATGATGCATTTATTTCAAAGAAAGGCCGAGAGGTACAGAATGAAATAATTAATGGAATGGTAGATTATACAAATACTCATTTTACGACAGAAGAAAAGTACATGCAGAAATTCAATTATTCTGATTATAAATCACATAAGATTGAACACGACCAATTCATAGTTAAAGCCCTTGAGTTAAAAGGGAGAATGAAAAAATCTGGTTTCATTTTCACTTTAGAAATATTGAATTTTCTCAAGGATTGGCTACAAAATCACATACTTGTAACTGATCAGAAGTATTCAAAGCATTTCAATGCAAACGGTCTGTATTAAATATAAAATTAGATTATCTCTAGAAATATTTTGCGCCCTATCCAGGCACTTCCCAAAGGGATCCCTTTGGGACAAGCTGATCCCGTTTAAAAGCATAACGGGACAGGCTCCATGAGCGTGGGAGCAATTTACATTGCGCATAAAGTTTTAGATGGTTAATAATTTATTTATCAGCGTGAACTCAGTTCCTTTAGTGCGTTACGAAAGTTATCAGCGCCGCAGTCCCGCTGTACGGGATCCTCGATTCGATCAAAGATCGAATCGGGACTTACTTGTCCGCCGGTTGTTTGGCGGAGCGCCAATCCGTTAGGCCGCTAGAATAGCAAAAGATAATGTGCGAAATCAACGCTCAAAAAACATAACAATTTGAAGGAGATTTTAATCATGGAAGTACATATAAACTTTTTAGCCGTATTTGTTGCTGCGCTTGCAAATTATATCATTGCCACTGTCTGGTATGCTGTTATTTTTGGCAACCTTTGGAAGAAACTTACCAGCATTTCAGATATGAAACCGTCTCCGATCAAGATGATAATAGTTTTCATCGGATCGTTATTGATGAGTTATGTTCTTGTTCATGCAATTGTTTTTGGAAATGCATATTTACATACAAGCGGAATTTGTGGTGGCTTAATGTGCGGATTCTTTAATTGGCTAGGATTTATTGCTCCTGTAACGTTGACCAATGTGATATATGAAAAGAGACCGTGGAAACTCTGGCTACTAGATAATGCATTCTGGCTTATATCATTACTTGTAATGGGTTCAATTTTATCAGTTTGGCAATAATGGTGTAGTTCTCAAGAGTTTTTCGTCGCGGCATATCCAGGCGCTCCCCGCCAAAACGCATGGCGGGCAAGCCTGCCAAAAGACAGCGGGGCATCCCGATTTATCAAGCGCTCATCTGTTAGGCGGCTTCGCGAAACCAGGGAGATCAAAGGAGAGTAATATGAGACAGATTATTGAAATTCTTATAAGAATTATTCTTTTTACGTTTATCTTATATCTCTTATGGTGGGCTTCATATGCACATCTTTCCAATGGCATGAATCTGTCCATTATTTGGGGAGGAGTATTGTTGACCTTCCCTGTTGTTTGGTTCGGAAGGAAAATATTAGACCGAGACAAAACAAAAAACCATGTCGTATGGATAACGACGTTTGTCCATTCTGCGCTGGTTTTTACATTTGGTATTCCTATCACTCGAGCATTGACCACGCATCAAGATTGGTCTGGCTGGTCACTCCCCATACCGGCAGAAATTGGCTTATTGTTGGTCATTATAACTGGTGGTGTCACATTGCTAACCGTAATTAACCTTGCCTTGAAAGGACTTGGTGCACCTTTTTTCATAGTACTCAGTAAAAAATTGGCGGTAGATTGGTTGTATGCTAGAACGCGTAATCCCATGGTGCTTTCTGTCCTGGTTTTGGGCCTCTCATTGGGGGTCTGGTTTCAATCAATATTGTTTGTGCTCTGGGTGCTCATCCTGTTTACACCAGCAATACTTTTCTTTGTGAAAGTATATGAAGAACGGGAATTAGAGTTTCGCTTTGGGTCATCTTATCTGGAGTACAAATCTAGAACTCCAATGTTGTTTCCAAGAAGGCCGAGAAAGTGAATGATGCGCCGCCTAACCATGCGCTCCCCGCCAGAACACTTGGCGGGCCAAGCCTGCTACAAAACAGCGGGCCA
>Ga0187861_10000799_pt1 | contig 35454 bp, 27 predicted proteins | sample June2016WEW_10_1_3_FD_132986 | JGI IMG/M metagenome (GOLD analysis project Ga0187861, IMG submission 132986) | Peatland microbial communities from SPRUCE experiment site at the Marcell Experimental Forest, Minnesota, USA - June2016WEW_10_100 | ecosystem: Environmental > Terrestrial > Soil >...
ACCGAGAGAGATGTGCGTGCTCTGGCCAGTTGGAGCGCCGTCGCCGAACGCACGCAGGAGATTCCCTTTGTAGTGGCGCGCATCCTGCTGCAGGATTTCACCGGCGTGCCCCTGCTGGTCGACCTCGCGGCAATGCGTTCGGCGGTCGCACGCATGGGACGCGAGGCCGGCATAATCGAGCCTCTGGTCCCCGTGGACTTGGTCATCGATCACTCGGTGCAGGTGGATTTCGCCGGAACCGATGACGCCTTGCAACGCAACATGGAAATGGAGTTTCGGCGCAACCGGGCGCGCTATCAATTCCTCAAATGGGGCATGAGTGCGTTCGATGGGTTCAAAGTGGTGCCTCCCGGCATCGGCATCTGCCATCAGGTGAACCTGGAGTATCTCGCCCAAGGAGTGCTGGAACGGAATGATGTCTGCTTTCCCGATTCGCTCGTGGGAACCGACTCGCACACCACCATGATCAACGGGCTCGGCATCGTTGCCTGGGGCGTGGGCGGGATTGAAGCGGAGGCCGGAATGCTCGGCCAGCCTGTCTGTTTCCTGACACCGGACGTTGTCGGAGTGCATATTACCGGTCGCTTGCAGGAGGGAGTTACAGCGACGGACTTGGTCTTGCAGGTGACCCAGATGCTGCGCAAAGCCAAGGTCGTGGGCAAATTCGTCGAATTCCACGGGGAGGGCGCCGCCACTCTGCCGGCGACAGATCGTGCGACGATTGCCAACATGGCGCCCGAGTACGGAGCGACGATGGGGTTTTTCCCCGTTGACGAGGAGACTTGTGCATATCTCACTGCCACGGGAAGGACCGAGGAGCAGGTGGAACTGGTGCGCCGCTACTATGCCGCTCAGGGGATGTTCGGAATTCCGCGGAGCGGTGAGTGCGATTACAGCACCGTTCTGACCCTCGATCTGGCGTCCGTGCAACCTGCCGTAGCGGGCCCCAAGCGACCGCAGGACCGGATCATCCTTGCCGACCTCAAGCGGAGTTTTCTTGAGTTGCTGCAAAAACCGGCCGCCGAAAGCGGCTATGGCAAAAGCGCCGCCGAGATAGGCAAGCGGTTTCCCTTGGCGGCTGGCGCTCAAAACGGCAAAGGCATCGGACATGGTGATGTGTTAATCGCATCGATCACTTCCTGCACCAACACTTCCAATCCCAGCGTCATGCTGGCAGCCGGCCTGCTGGCGAAAAAAGCGGTCGAACGCGGGCTTTCCACTCCGCCTGCGGTCAAGACATCCCTGGCGCCCGGATCCCGGGTCGTCAGCGAATACCTGCAGAAGACAGGACTTCAGCCCTACCTGAATCAGCTCGGTTTTAACCTGGTTGGCTATGGTTGTATGACTTGCATCGGCAATTCCGGGCCGTTGAATCCGGGGTTGGAAGATGCCGTGCGCGCCCATGATCTTATCGCCGCCAGCGTTTTGAGCGGCAACCGCAATTTCGAAGCTCGCGTGCACCAGTCGACCAAGGCCAACTTCCTCATGAGCCCGCCTCTCGTAGTCGCTTTTGCTCTTGCCGGGAGGGTGGACATCGATATGACCAAGGATCCCCTGGGGAAAGGAAGGGATGGCAAGCCGGTTTATCTGCGAGATATTTGGCCGAGGTTCGACGAAGTGCGTGACCTTATGCGAACGGCTTTCGACGCGGATACCTACCGCCGGCTCTATCGGGATTTTGCGACCCACAATCCCATGTGGAACGAGATCGCGGCACCCGTTGGACAAGTCTATCAGTGGGACGAGACATCCACTTACATCCAGGAGCCGCCGTTTTTCAAGGAATTCGGAATGCACCCGGGCCGCATCGAGGACATTCTCGGCGCCCTGCCTCTGGCGATTTTCGGAGATTCGGTGACCACCGATCACATCAGCCCCGCAGGCACGATCAAGGCCAGTTCTCCGGCCGGAACCTATCTGCAGGACCGAGGCGTGACCATAGAGGACTTCAACAGCTATGGGGCGCGGCGCGGCAATCACGAAGTGATGATGCGCGGAACCTTTGCCAATGTGCGCATCAAGAATCTCATGGTTCCCGGAGTCGAGGGTGGCGTCACCGTCCACCAGCCGGATGGCGCCAGAATGAATATCTACGATGCCGCGTTGCGATATCAGCGCGACGGGATTCCGCTCATCGTGCTGGCAGGGCAGGAATACGGGACCGGGAGTTCACGCGACTGGGCGGCCAAAGGGACGGCTCTACTGGGAGTGCGCGCGGTTCTGGCGCAAAGCTTTGAGCGCATCCATCGCAGCAATCTCATTGGGATGGGCGTGCTTCCCTGTCAGTTCAAGGATGGCGTGTCCGCACAGACGCTCGGGCTCCATGGCACCGAGTCGTTTGACATCCTCGGTTTGACTGGACGGCTCAAGCCGCGCCAGGACATCACCGTCGTGATTCGTCGCAGGGATGGGGCGACGGCGGAGGTCCCTGTAACTCTGCGCATCGATACGCCCGTCGAGGTCGACTACTACGAGCACGGAGGCATTCTGCCCTTCGTGTTGCGGCAGCTGCTGGCGCGCAAATAGTTCTGTCCACGGCCGATTTTCACATTCGTAGAGGGTGCCTTGCGAAGAGGTAGCCGGTTTGTCTCCGCAGGCAGATGGATCGCGTGTGGTTTGATGCTCTGTCTGCCTGCGACGTCGGTTGGAGCTCAGGGCCTGCGTGAACCTGAATTCATGGTTCAGGCCCGACGCGGCTTCGATGATATATACAACCTCGATTACGATCAGGCCGAACAGGTCTTTCGGTCCTTGAAAAAAGAAGTTCCCCGGCATCCCGCACCCCCGCTCTACCTGGGAGCCATCGTGTGGCTCCGCGAACTGTTCCATCGCCAGGATCTGGACCTTGACAGATTTCTCTCGCCGGCTTTCTTTATGCGGGAAAACCAACAGGCGCTGCCGCCGGCACGGCGCAAGGACTTCATGGACGACATTCAGGAATGCCAGATGCTGGCGCAGGAGAGGCTCGCCAGGAACCCACGGGATGCCGACGCGCTGTACTTCCTGGCTGCTTCCTATGGCATCCTGGCTTCTTTTTCGATTACTTTGGATCACAGCCTGAGCAAGGCGTTCAGCTACGGAAACAAAGGGTACGATTACGACCGGCAGGTCATAAGACTCGATGCGAACTATTACGATGCCTACATGACCGTCGGTCTTTATCAGTACGTTGTGGGCAGCATGCCCTGGTACTTCAGGCTGCTGGCGGCAGTGGTCGGATTTCACGGCAGCAAGGAGCAGGGCTTCCAAGACGTCGAAATCGCTGCGCGGGGTGAGTATGTAAAAACTGATGCCAGAGTCGTTCAGATGGTTTTGTTCATGCGGGAAGGGAAGCCGCAGGATGCGCTTCGCTTTGCGCAACAACTGCACCGGGACTTTCCACGCAACTACATTTTCCAAATCAACATCGCCCAGATCCTGGAGATCATGGGCCACACCGATCAGGCGGCTGCGGAGTACCTCGATGTCGTCCGCCGCGCAGCGGCCGGTGAAGCCAACTATCGCCTGCTGCCGCTTGCGGTATTTCACTACACGCTAGGCTACAAGTTCTTCCGGATGGGCCGTTTCGCCCTTGCACAAGCGCAACTCCAGGATTCCATCGAAAATCCGGCAACTCTTGGTACCGAGCGCGCTCTGTCGGAATTGCGCCTGGGGCAGATCATGGATCTGGCCGGGCGGCGCCAGGAAGCGCTCGAACATTATCGAAGAGTGCTGGGGCTGCAGGACGTCGACAACTCACATGAATTGGCACGCAGTTTCATCCAGAAGCCGTATCGGGGGTAGACGGCCGTCCCAGGGCCGTTTGCGGCTAAAGCCCGGCGCGCTCGCGCCGATACGTTAATCTTGATAGGAGAATTTCATTGTCCGCGACTGTAGTTGCCACGCATTCGATCGCTGACCGGCGCAGCGATCCCGACCGCAGAAGCCAGGGCAGCTTCCCTCCGCAATTCAGCAGTCAGCGCCGGCGCCGCAGCAGCGGTCGCCGCAAATCCGACCGTGGCGGATATGTGGACATTTACGATCGCCGCAGTTGGGGAGTCGCGATGGCGGTGATGGCCATGTCCTTTCTGGACGCGGTGCTCACCGTGCTGCAGATTGAAAAGGGCGCAGTCCGCGAGGCCAATCCTCTTATGAACGTGACCCTGGTATGGGGAGGCGTGTTTGCGTTTTTCAGCTTGAAGGCTAGCATGACCGCATTCGCACTGGCCATCATAATCCTGCACAAAGAATGGACGCTGGCTCGTTACATGGCAAGGCTGTGTCTCTGGTTCTACATTTTGATATTGGTTTATCACCTGTTTCTGGTCTGGGGCTATACGGGCGCAACCGCGCCTTTCCGCATGCCGTTCTGACAACAGCCAGACCTTGAAATCTCTGCAAGAAGAAGTTAGGCTCTCTGCGCTGGTTTCAGGGCCAGCGGCACCATCGGTTTCTTTTGCACATCGTGGAGTTCGAGCTTCGGAGACTATTTCACACCGGATCTGCCAGCATGAAAAAATACCTCGCCATTATTCTCGGGATTGGTTTCCTGCATCGCCTTCTGTTCCTCGGCGCGCGACAGCTCTGGACTGATGAGTTGATGCAGGCGCGCATCGTCAGATTCAGCTCGCTTTCAGGGATGCTGAGAGGGCTTCGGGACGGGATGGATCTTGCCGCGCCTCTCGACTTTTTGGTGCAGAAGGGAACAAGTTTCATTCTGGGCGAATCGGCCTGGGCGCTTCGCTTCCACGCCGTGATCTTCGGGACTCTGTCTATTTGGATCTTCTACCGCATTGCCTGCTTCCTGTTCGGCCGACGCGTGGCAATGTATTCCGCGACATTGTTCACCTTTTTCCCGCTTGCCTACCATTACAGCCAGGAAGCCCGCCCCTATGCTCTGCTTCTGTTTCTGACGTTGCTGTCCTACGACTTGCTGTTGCGCCAGGTATTTGGCGCAAATCGAAACTGGCGTGGCTGGCTGATCCTCGGAAGTGTGCTGACTCTGTTGCTCTACACCAGCAGTCTGGGCTTGCTGATTCTCGTGACCCAGGGCGCAAGCCTGGTGCTGGCCGCGGCCTGCAAAAAGGGAGCCGGAGAGCCTCCACAAGGCGGAGAGGACGAGACGCTGGTACCTGAGCACGCCGCCGTACGATGGTCCCAGGTGGCGGCTTATGGAGTGACAGCACTCGCTTCAGTGCTTCTTTTCTATCCCTGGATGCGATTCATGTGGGAACGGCCTCTGATGGCGCCCACTTCCGAGATTGTCGATCCGAAACTGATTCTCCGCCTTATCAAAGAGCTCGGCGACAACAGTTATCCTGTTGCGGGGCTTCTGCTGATCGGGATGGCTGCGGGAATCCGGGCGATGATTCGCCACGGCCGCAGCCGCATGCTGCAGTGGCTGCTGATCTGGTTTATCCTTCCGATTCCGGTTTTGCTCGTGGCGGAGATTTGGGCCGGATACTTCTTTGCAATCCGGCATATCCTGCATGCAACCCCGCCGATACTGCTGATCGCAGGCTATGGGCTCTCCTACGTCGGAGAAAGACTGACGATCCTTCCGCACCTGCCCTATCAGCTGAGTTCGCCCGCGCTCGGTTACGTGGGCCTTCTCCTGCTCGCATCTGTGTGGATCGGTCAGAGCCACGCGCGCAGTGAGCCCGCGGATTGGTACGGCACGGCAGCGTTTCTAACCAATACCCTTCGTCAGGGCGATGTCGTGACCATGCCGCAGGTGTACGCGCTGCTCGAGTATTACAATCCGGGATTGGAGTCTTTCCGCGTTGCGGATCTGGATCCGGGGCCCGGCTCCCTTGCATCAGGCGACGTTCGACGCCGCATCGTAGCTTGCTATAACAAGATGTGGCCGGATCCATGCAGCGGATTCCGAGCCGCGGCGCTCAAGGATCCGGCTTGGCGAGAACGTCAATTCGCGGGCTTCACCTTATTCCTTCGGGCCAAATAGACAGCGAACGTTCAACGCCTTCCGGAATCCGCGAGTGCCTGCTTCATCGCCGTGATACGTTCCTCGCTCCCCACGAAGACCCGATCGGGAAACTGGTAAAACCTCAGGATGTCGGTGAGAATCGCGGTGCCGATGTATGAATTCAGCCACATGCCGGCGAGGTACTGGAGACGCAAGTTACGATCGGTGTTGATCTGGGCGTCCTTCATCCATTCCTGCAAGTCTTGTGCCCGCCCGGCATAAGTGGCGAGCAAATCGATCACGACCCCTCTCTGGTTCGGCCAGGCTCCCGAGTCGCCGGCAGTGCTGCCGAATCCAACTTCCATCAACGAATCCTTCACCTGTCGATAATCGCCGCGGTCCAACAGGCGCTGTACCGCATCCACGTCGATTCGAGCCGGCTCAACAGTTCCCAGCAGCACGGCGTCATATCCCTCGCCGTTCATGTCATTGCTGAAGAGAATGCCGTTGGGGAAAACCTGGAAAAAGGTAGAGATCACGCTTTTGGCCGAGTCGATGTTGCTTTCGTACAGCGGGATCCACAGGCTCATCACGCCGCCCGGTTTCAGGTGCGCCCTGCACATCTGGTAATACTCGATCGTGTTGAGTGCGGCACAGCCCTTGACCCAGGGATCAATCGGGTCGCTGGTAATGACGTCGTACTTTGCATCCTTCGGCAGCGTGCGGATATAGTGACGGCCGTCGTCATAGATGACGCGGACCGATTTTCCGTTGACGACATGGGGATTCTCTTTATCGATGCCGTCAACGATATGATAGTTCTCCTTGCCGAACATCGGCGTCACAACCTTGGGAACCAGCGGTTCAATATCGCAAATTTCAATGCTTTTGATGTTCGGATATGGAATGAATGAGCCGGCGGTCACGCCGGCGCCGCAAGCTACTACCAGCACGTCCCGCACATCCTCAGGATTGCCGCGCGCCAGTGCCGATAAATGCCCAAGCATGCGCTGCAAGCGCATGTCCTGCTTCTCGCTCGACGCCTGCACCTTGCCGGCGCCATGGAAATAGCGCCAGCCTGAAGTCGTCTTGGTGACGGCGACGGACACGTTCATGCCCTCTCCGACGTACGTGCAATAGCGGAGCACAGAACCGCCATTGTTCACGGGCACGGAGCTTTCCGGGACAATACCGGGCACGCACTGCGACACCCAGGTCGCCGAAAACCGGCCCCATGCGACCAGGATCCAGGGCACTTGAACGACCGCTCTCGCGAGAAAACCGGCGAGTACCAGCGCAAGCATGGTGAGGGCGACAGCTGTGGGCGAAAAGAGGGGCGTGGGACTGGTTTTTTCCCCGGCTTCTTCCTCGGCTTTCGAAACAGAGAACAACGGTGCCAATGCAATGAGCGCGGATAATGCGGAAAAGACGATCATCAGACGCTGAGCCCACTGCGTGCCCATCGAGGGAATGACAATCATGCTGAAAACAAGCGATCCGACGATGGCGCCTACGGTGTTGGCTGCATAAACACCCCCGACCATGCGGCCCGGATCCTGTCCGCGCGATGCCACGGCCGCGAGAGCCAATGGGAAGCTGGCGCCCCACAGAATCGCCGCCGGAAGAACCGTCCATGCTGCGCGCAGCAGATCCAGCTGGAAGCTGTACCATGGCCCCCATTCGCCTGTCCAGATGCTCGGATTGATCGGCCAGTATGGTAGCGACTGGTAGATCATGAAGGCCGCCCAGGCTACGCCTCCGGCGAGCAACATCTGGCAGATTCCCAGTGCGATTCGCGGCCTCGGGACCGTGCGGGCCATGACCGCGCCCAGGCTGCTCCCGATTCCCAATCCGACCAGAAACACGGCGAGAATGATCGAGAAGGTGTAGACGGTGGCGCCCAGCAGCAACGAAAGCAGACGCGTCCATACGACTTCCGCTCCCAAGGCGCACATGCCGGAAATGGCAATCGTCAGGTAAACGGCGTTCGCGCGCGGAGCGTGTTCAAGGCTGTGTCGTGGCCGCTCCTCGGAGAGAACCTTGTGCGATGTTTTGGAGGCCAAAAAGATCGCAAATGCCGAAACCGCAAAGTTGATCGCGACTGCGGCAAAGGTCGCCGTGGGCATGTCATAAACTCTCAGCAGGAAGAACCCGGCCAGCAGGCATCCGAACACGGCGCCCGCAATGTTCCCGCCGTAGAAAAACCCCATCCAGGACACGCCTTCGGGAGTGGTTTCCACCCAGCGGGCGATTGCCGGCAGAGTCGCGCCCATCAGGAGTGTCGGCGGCAACAGGCAGACGGCGGCTATGATCGCCCGCGAGATCACCCCGTGCCAGAAATAGTTCGTGTAAACATCCGCCAGGAGCGGCATCCCGAACAACACGGCAACACCAATGATTCCGATTCCGAGCTCGAGGTACGCGTAGACCCGCAAGGGATGGATTCTCGCGGGAATTACCCGTGGCAGTACCAGGCTGCCCAGGCACATCCCGCCCATGAAAGTCCCCAGCAGCACGCCCAGCGAGATGCCGGATGAGCCGATTACAAGCTGCAGCAACTGCAGCCACACGATTTCGTAAATGAGTGCTGCGCATCCGCTGCCGACGAACAAAAGGAGCAACCAAGGAAGAAAACGCCGTGAAGCGAGAGGACTCGCCGCCTGGCTCGGATTCAATGTTGTCATGGGGTAATTGCAACTCCCGAAAGTGCAAACCTATTTTGTTTCCGACTCATCCAACCGACTAGGTACGAAATGACCCTGGCGGATATTTCGGGCCATGTGCCGGTCCCCACAGCAATTCCCGTCCTCTGCGGGGCTTAACTGGCTGTCGATGTGAAGCCGTAGCGCTACTTATATCAGGCGAGTACCTGCGCGGCAAGGTGAAATCGGGTAACTGTTTCGCCTTCCTTGGAGATTCTTCGAGCTCTTTGAGCCTTTGAGGTTTGCTTTTGTCACTATTTCGAAGACACCAAATCCTTGTTGCGCCAAACCCCATGCGCGCGACCCCCCCCTGATTCTCGGAAAGGGTCCTAAGCCTTGACTTCGGGACGTTCCAGAACTGATTGGTGCCTGGCATCATCGCGCTTAAGCAGAACTGCGAAAATCAGCCCCATCACACCCAGGGCGGCGAACATGATCTGAGATGCCGTGTAGGAGTTTGTCGCATGACGCAGACTGCCGTTGAGGTATGGAAAGAGAGCCAAGCCGACATTCTGGATCATCGTGGTCAGGCCGAAAGCCGTGCCGACTTTCTCCTTGGGAACCAGCAAAGGTATGGATGGCCACATGGCCGCGGGCACCAGCACGAAAGCCGTGCCCAATAGGATCATGGGGAGCCGCGGATCGAGGGCAGTCAGTCCAAGGGTGAGATGGCTGGCGATCAGCAACAACGACCCGAAGATCATGAGGGTGGCGCGCTTGCCTACCTTATCCACCAGCCGGCCGGCAAAAGGTGCAAAGATCATCGAAGCAAAGATTGGAATGCTGGTGATGCCGGGCGCCGTGGTAAACATGTGGAACAGATTGAAAAAGGCCTGGTAAAAGAACCCGCCTGCCCCAGATTCAATATCCGGGATGTGCCATTTCTCGGCGATGAAATTGGTAGACAGTGCCGTAAACGGGAAGATGGCGGAGTAGAAGGTGATACATAGAAATGTCACATGCCAATAGGAAAGCCGGAAGGTTTTGATATCGCCGAAGATGATCTTATCTCCTGCGCCTTCATTTTTCATGCCGAGCACTCTTTCGCCGCGCCGATCCATTTCGTTGGCTGCCAGATTGCAGAGGAGGGAAAGGCCGCAGAGGAGGAATGCTGCCCAGAGCGCCGTGCGAAAGTTGCCGAAATAGTTCGCTATCAGAGCTTCGGTGTTAAATGAAAAGAGAGTCCCCAGGCGGGATATTGTCAGGGATACACCGAATGACATCGCAAGTTCCTTGCCCTTGAACCACTTGGATAGGATCGCCAGTTGCGCCACCACCAGCGATTCAGATCCTGCTCCGAACACCAGGCGTCCAACAAAAATCATCCAAGAAGTGTGCGCGAGCGCGACGATCAGCGCTCCCAGTGTGACCAGAGTGGAAAAAAGAAAGCTTGCCCGGCGGGTTCCCAGCCGGTCGGTGATTACTCCGCCAAAAAAGACAATGGCGATTGCGGCGATCGAATACGCGGAGTAGAGCGAGCCGATGGTGCCCGGGGTGAGCCCCAACTTGGTGATGAGGATGTTCTCGATGGCCCCGATTGAATCATAGGCGAAATAGCTGCCGAACGTCAGCATGCTGACGAAAAGCAAAAGGGTAAATCGATACAGCCGGGTGGACGCGTGAAATGCCGGTACGGCGGCTTCGGACATGAGGAACTCCTCAAAGATCTTGGAATGGCTACGGTTCGGGCCGGAAGGGTCCGATGCGAGCCCACATCCTACTGAAAGCGGTGGGAATTATCAACAGGTTCAACCATGACGCCACGGCTCCGGCAAAGTCGCACTCTTATCGTTCCGCTGGCTGTTGCTGCGTGAGGCAGTGCAGCGTGCCGAATCCCAGAACCAGATCCACGGCATGGATGCCGATGATGATACGATCTTTGAAAAGTTCCCCGAGAATTCCCAGAGCCACGCGGTCCTTAGGGTCATTAAATGTGGGCACGATCACGGCTGAATTAGAAATATAGAAATTGGCATAGCTTGCCGGGAGACGATCCCCAGCGAAAAAAATTGGACGCGGTGTCGGCAGGGCCACGACTTCGGGCTTTGAACCGTCCTCCAGACGCAGATCCTGAATCCGATCCCAGTTTTCCGCGAGCGAACGGCGGTTAGTATCGTTGGGATCTTCATTTTTGATCAGGACAATGGTTCGGGGATCCACGAATCGACAGATGTCATCGACGTGGCCATGCGTATCGTCGCCCGCCACGCCGCCCGCGAGCCAGAATACGTTTGAAATTCCGAGGTACTCCCGGAGCGCCGTTTCGAATTCGTCCTGTCCAAGACCCGGATTGCGAACCTGAATCTCCCGATCGAGGTAGCACTCAGAGGTCGTCAGCAGCGTTCCGCGTCCGTTGATCTCTATGCCGCCTCCTTCAAGAACAAACTCGCGCGTTCCGGCGCGGGCATGAAAGAGCCGCTTGTGAAGAATCTTCGCCGCAGTCTCGGGCACCCTGCGATCCTTATCCCAGTCGGTATATTTTGCCCAGGCGTTGAAGTGAAAATGAACGATTGCGATCTCGGAATTCCTGTCAGATCGCCGCCGCACAAAGATGGGTCCGCTGTCGCGTGTCCACCCGCGATTCGTTGGATGAATGACGAATTCGACTTTCTGAACGTCCGCACCCGCGCGGGTGAGAAACCGCCGGGCAAGCTTCTCCTCGGTTCTGGAATCGGCCAGGATGCGGATGCATTCTCCCGGCGAAATCTTGCGCACGATCTCGCCGTAGACCCAACGAATGGTGTCGAGTTTGTCCGGCCAGTCCGTCGCGTTATGAGGCCATCCCATCCAGGTGGCTTCATGGGGTTCCCATTCCGCGGGCATCGAAAAGCCCAGCGCGGCCGGCGTGTTTTCCTCAATCGGTTTCTGTTTCTCCATAAGCATTTCGATTCGATGTGCGCTTTTCCCGCTTCGCACCCTGTGTTAGTCTAATTCGGCTCGGAGCCTTTTTACAATGAGAGCGTGATCATTCTGTGTCAGGGAGGAATCGAAATAGGCCATGGCTAAAGATACGAAGATGCACCGCCGTTATCGTGAAGACCTTTCGGAACTGCCCGAATGGCTGAAAAAGAAGAAGTGCCTGCAGCGCGACCAGTATCTGGCCGGGCAACGCATACTTCCCAAGAACCTGACAGGCAAGGAGAAGCTCGCGGACATCGTGGACGATGTCTTTCTTGCGTACAATGCGGCACGGCTCAAGGAGGGCTGCAAACTTTTTGTTGAGAAGATGCTGGCGCCGGACGTAACGGTCGGCATGAGCCTGTCGGGCGCGCTCACCCCCGCAGGTCTCGGCTGCTCCTCTATCGTGCCTCTTATCAAAGCCGGATTCGTGGACTGGATCGTCTCCACGGGAGCGAATCTCTACCACGATCTCCACTTTGCCCTGAATTACCCGGTGCGCGTAGGAAGTTTCAAAATGGACGATACGGAGCTGCGCGACAACGACATCGTCCGGGTCTACGATGTTTTGCTCGGTTACAGCGACTGTCTGATGGCGACGGACGAGATTCTGCGCAGCATTTTGGTCCGGCCTGAGTTTCAGAAGGAAATGGGATCGGCGGAATTGCATCATCTGCTTGGAAAATATGCGGCCGAATGGGAACGCAAATCCGGCCTGAAAGACGTGTCCGTTTTGGCCGCGGCCTATCGCGCCGGAGTGCCGTGCTACACGTCCTCGCCGGGTGACTCGACCATAGGCATGAACGTGGCGGGCGTCGAGCTGCGCGGCAACAAGCTGCGCGTAAATCCATCCATCGATGTCAACGAGACGACGGCATTCGTTCTTGCCGCGAAGCGCTCGGGCGGCAAGAGCGGCGTGGTCCTGTGGGGCGGTGGCAGTCCCAAGAATTTCATGCTTCAAACAGAACCACAGATCCAGGAAGTGCTGCGCATCAAAGAGTTCGGCCAGGATTATTTTCTTCAAGTGACGGACGCGCGGCCCGATACCGGCGGTTTGAGCGGGGCCACTCCGAGCGAGGCCGTGAGCTGGGGAAAGGTAGACCCGGATCGTCTGCCCGACGCTGTGGTCTGCTACACCGATACCACCATTGCCATGCCGATTCTCACGCACTATGCGCTCGCAAGGCATGGGCGGCGCAAGCTGCGCAGACTCTACGATCAGCGCGCCCCGATGATCAAGGCGCTGACACGAGAGTACTTTCTCCACAACAAGGTGAAGAGAATCGACGGCTCTGATCCGGTTATCGATTAATCGCCCGGAGAGCGGAGGGTGGCATGCCAACGACCAAACAGCTTCAAGCCATCGCCAGGAAACATGGGACACCCGTTGTGGTGATCGATCACGAGATCATTCGCCGCAACTACGCCAAGTACAGGAAGTATCTACCCAAGGTGCAGGCGTACTACGCGGTGAAGGCAAACCCCGCTCCGGAAATCGTGCGCACGCTGTTCGACGCGGGCGCGAGTTTTGACGTGGCCTCTCTGCCGGAATTCATGCTGGTGCACGAGAACATCAAGCATCTCCCTACGGCAGCGCAGCAGGATTTTATCTGGGACAAGATCATTTTTGCCAATCCGACCAAACCGAGGGAAACGCTCGAGGCGCTCGACCGCTACAAGCCGCTGGTCACCTACGATAACCGGAACGAGCTGCTGAAAATCAAGCAGTACGCCCCGCATGCCGGCGTGGTGCTGCGCCTGCGCGTGCCGAACACCGGGTCGATGGTGGAGTTATCGTCCAAGTTTGGCTGCGATCCGGGAGAGGCGGTGGACCTGATTCTTGCTGCCTTCGAGATCGGATTGGAAGTTGAAGGCCTGAGCTTTCACGTGGGCAGTCAGTGCACAAACTTCGAAAACTTCGTGCAGGCGCTGAACATGGCGGCCGCCGTGTTGAACGAAGCTAAAACGCGTGGCCACGAAATCAAAATCCTTGACATGGGTGGAGGATTTCCGGTCGCCTACGACAGGCACGTCAAGCCCTTCAGCCTTCTGGCCTCGAAGATCAACGCCGAGATTGAAAGACTGTTCGCGAATGACATTCAGATTCTTGCCGAGCCCGGAAGATTTTTTGTGGCCACGGCCGCGACGCTGGTTGCGCGTATCATTGGCAAAGCTGTGCGCGACGGCAAGACCTGCTATTTCATCGACGACAGCGTGTATCACACGTTCTCAGGCATCATCTTTGACCACTGCCAGTATCACCTGAAGTCTTTCAAGAAAGGCAAGACCGAGGTGTGCGCGGTTTATGGACAGACCTGCGATGGGTTGGACACAATCTCCCAATCCGAACAGCTGCCGGACCTGGCCATCGACGACCTCGTCTTTTCCGAGAACATCGGCGCCTACAGCAACGCTTCGTCGACGTGGTTCAACGGCTTTCCGCCAGCCAAGGTTGTTCACGTGAACCAATAGAAATCCCCACCGTAGTACCTTGGCATGGTCCAGCTACGGCTGCTTTTTGAATACCTGCGTGAAAGAAGCCAACGTCACCTAGAGCGATCCGTAGAAATACCCGTAGCGCAAATTCAGATCATCAGATCGCAATCCTCGTCCCGGGATTATCGGCGAACTTACTCGAATGGTTGACAAGATCAATGAGTGGTTGTATGCTTATGTGCATAAGCATGCTCATATTAAGGAGGAACGAAATGGCGGCAACACGCCGGACGCAACTGTTGATGGAGCCGGAAGAGTTTGGACGCCTTCAGGCAGAGGCGCGGCGAAGGCACACCTCCGTGGCCGAGCTGATTCGTTCGGCGGTTCGCGGTGCTTATCTGTCTCGCGAACCGGATCGCAAGCCAATTGTCGAGGCGATCTTGCACATGCGCCTGCCCTCCATGGAATGGAAACGCGTCAAAAAGGAAATCGAGGCTGCCCATGCGGACTTTCCTTGACACGAATGTCTTTTTCTACGCCGCCGGCGCTCAACATCCTATGCGGGACTCGTGTGCCGCAGTCCTCAGAAAAGTAGCCGAAGGCAAGCTCGAAGCAACGGTAAACAGTGAAGTCCTTCAAGAGATCCTCTACGTCATGTCGCGGCGAGGCAGGCGGGAAGATGGGATCAATCTTGCGGGCCATGTCGCGGCGTTATTCCCGGACCTGCTGTCGGTCACACGTGACGACATCCTCGAAGCGTGCATTCTGCTCAGTCGCTATCCAAAGCTGCCAGTGCGCGACGCCGTTCATGCAGCGACCATGACGAGAAATGATATCCGGCGAATTATCAGCGTGGACTCAGATTTCGACGCGATTGCCGGAATTCGACGCATCGACCCAGCATCTGCGTAAACGGATTTATCAAGGCCAATCGCTTGCTGCCATTTTTACGAAACCGCGGACGCTGCCCTGTATTTGACAGACAATTTGCCCCAACCCACGTAGCGTCCACGGTAGACTGGTTGATCGCCGCGCTGGCCGTTGCATCCAAATCGCAATTGTTCACCGGCGATGAAGACTTTCAGCGAATAGCGCAGCATTGCGGATTGCTGCTGTATCCATAGATTGTTCAAGTTAGCGCAGAGATTCGCACCCGCTGTTTGCTTCCTTCCGAATTACCGACAACTGTGAAGCCGGCCTTCTGAAAGAGGCTCTGCGTGCCGGTCCACGCAAAAGTATCGATATACCTGCCGGCATCATCGGGTTTCGACGGGTACGCTTCGGCGATCTTGCCACCACGACTATTGATGGCCCGCAAGGCGTGCTTGAGCAGGGCCGCCGCAACGCCCTGGCGGCGATATCCCCGCGCTACGAAGAAACATGGAATGGACCACACTTGCGCCGAGTCCTCGCACTTCAGTGTCCGCGCGCGATTGAGCCGCGGAAAAGAATCTCTCGGGCCGAAGGTGCACCAGCCGACAGGCCTCGTCTGAACGAAGGCAAGGATTCCGCAGATGAACCCGTTGCCTACGCCGGCGCGCAACCGCTCACGGGCAACGGGACCCTTGATTTCATTCCAGCGTTCCCCTTTCTCTATGCGCCAGGCTTGGCACCAGCAACCCCCACAGGCGCCGTTATCGCCGAAGAGGCTTTCGAGCTGAGGCAATAGTTCCGGTGTCAGTTCTTTCGTCGTAATGCGCATTCCTGTTTTCCTCCGCAATTCACTCGTAGCGCAATGCGATCAGGGGATCGACGCGAGCTGCGCGTCTTGCCGGAATGATCAAGGCGAGCAATGCCACTCCGGCCAGCATCAGGGACAGGGTCGCAAAAACCCATGGATCGGTCGCCGTGACCTCGAACAGCAAGGTCGACATCAGCCGTGTCAAGCCCCAGGCGGAACCAAGTCCGATCACGAGACCCGCAGCGGTCAGCGTCATTCCCTGGCGGACGATCATCACGAGGACATTACGCTGCTGCGCTCCCAGAGCCATCCGAACGCCGATCTCGTGCGAACGCTGGACAACGGCGTAGGTCATGATCCCATAAAGACCCACGACGGCAAGCACCAGGGCCAGTGCCGAGAACAAGACGATCAGCAACGTCGAGAACCGGCGTTGCGCCGAGGAATCGGCCACAAGCTGGTCCATGGTCGTGATACGGAATACCGGGAGGTCCGCATCCAGCTCACGCAGAGCCGTTTGCACCGGCGTGGCCAGGGATGCCGGGTCCAAAGCGCCGCGGACAACGAGCGCCATCGCGCCCAGCGGACGCTGCCGGTGAGGGAGATAATATTGAACGCGCGACTCGCCCTCGAGCCCCTTGTGCTTCACGTGGCCTACGATCCCGACAATTTCTCTCCAAAGCGGTTTGTCCGCGGTGCCTTCAAATGTGATGCGTTGACCGAGCGGATCCTCCTGCGGCCAGTACTTGCGGGCCATGGTTTCGTCGATGATCGCGACGCCCGGCGCCTCCGCAGTATCCTGCGCGGTAAAGTAACGGCCGCGCACCAACGGAATCTCCATGGCCTGGAAGTAGCCTTCCGTGACCGACCAGCGATCTCCGTGCGGAATCACTTCGCCGGTCTGGACCGCTCGCCCTTCGATCGTGAAACTGCCGCTCGAGTTCTGTCCGCTCATCGGGAGGATGGAAGTCGCCCCTGCAGCCTGTACGCCTGGCAGCCTGCGGATCGAATCGAGCGCCTGCCGGTAAAAAGTACTGATCTGGCCTGCGTCTTTATATTTGGATACCGGCAGCGATAGCTGCATCGCAAGAACATGATCCGGGCGAAACCCCGGACTTACCTGCTGCACTCTGAAAAAGCTCTTTATCAGCAAACCTGATCCGATCAGAAGCACCAATGCCAGCGCCGTCTCCGCAATCACGAGCAAGTCCCTCATGCGATGTCGGATTCCGCCCGTGCCGGTCCTTCCTCCCTCCTTCAGCGCCTCATGCAGGTCGCTGCGGGACGATTGCAGCGCTGGGGCGAGGCCGAAAAGAATCCCTGTAAACAGCGATACTCCGAGAGTAAATGCGAGCACTTTCCCGTCCAGCCGGATTTCGTAGGCTCGAGGGATGCCCAACTGCTCCAGGGACGACAACAGACGGACTCCCCAGAAGGCAATCGCCAATCCCACGCCACCGCCCAAGAGGGAGAGAAGCATGCTTTCAGTGAGAAGCTGGCGAACCACCCTTGCGCGGCTAGCTCCCAAGGCGGTTCGGGTTGCGACCTCCTTCTCTCGCACCGCGGCGCGCGCCAGGAAAAGATTGGCCACGTTGGCGCACGCGATCAGAAGAACGAAAGCCACCGCCGCTCCCAGAATCATCAAGGCCGGGCCGATATCCCCGACTACCAGCTCACGCAGCGGCTGCAGCGTAAGTCCCCAAGCGCTCCGATCCATCCCGGGCATGTACTGTCGCCTCAGGTCAGTGGCGATGGTGTCCATTTCCGCCCGGGCCTGTGAGAGCGACACTCCCGTCTTGAGGCGTGCGAGCACGACGAGATATTCATTGGTCAGGTTGCGCGGATCAAGTTGCGCCTGGGTGAAGGTGATCGGCGCCCACAGGTCGACTTGCCTTCCCAATTCGCGTCCGAATTCGAATCCAGGCGGCATGATGCCGAGAACTGTGTATGCTTCCCCATTGAGGGTGATCGTCTTGTTGAGAAGAGCCGGATCGCCGCCGAAGCGCCGGTGCCACAGCCCGTCGCTCAGCACAACCTCGTGGTTGCGGCCCGGCTGGTCCTCGTCCGCCTGGAAGAGGCGGCCACGTACTGGCTGCACTCCCAGCGTGGCGAAGAAATTCGCGGTCACGGTATTGGCTTGAATGCGCTCCGGCTCGCCGGCCCCGGTCAGATTAGCATTCCATCCCGTCAGGGCAGCCACGCTCGTGAACGAAGCCGTATGATCCCGATAATAGGCGTAACCGGGAGCCGACACCGAAGCCTTGAGGTTCAGCTTCGGATAATCGTGATTGATGAGAACCAGGCGGTCGGGGTCGTGATAGGCGAGCGGCCGGAGAAGAACCGCTTCGATGACGCTGAAGATCGCTGTGTTTGCGCCGATCCCGAGGGCAAGCGTAAGAGTGGCAACGGCGGCAAACCCGGGGCTGCGGAGCAGCATTCGCACGCCGAAGCGCACGTCCTGCATCCATGATTCCATGGTCTTTTCTCTTCGAAACGAACCGACTCCGCTCCGCATTGAATTCGACGTCTCAAGCTGAATGAAGTATATACAGCTCGGCGGGTGGTTCAATATCCAGGCTTATCCGCGTAAATCCGTTTTCAATAATCTTATAGTTTTGCTATTGCAATACTACGATTCATGAAGGCCAGCAGGTCAGGTGGTTCGTAGGCGCGCCTATTCATTGCCTGGCCTCTGAGCTCAAATAACAACAGAACCACTATGGATCACAGGAAAGATGCCGGGTCTGGAGAAGAGAAGATTCAATGAAATCCGTGGAATCTGTGGCAGGCTTTTTCTTTCAGAATGGAAAAGTAGGGAATGTACCCAAATGTCCAGGAGGCCCGACAGAGGTGCAGTTTCGGCATGGAGGTCGCCTTGGATATGTCGGACCGGTCATTAGAGCCCGAGACTAAAGCCTTCCTCCCGTTCGGTATCAATGCGGACCATGTGGGCGTACGGCAACGGTACCTGGCTCCGGCAGCGCCAGGTCGTTCAGCTCCAGCGGCACAATTAGATCCTTGGTCTCGACAGGGATCTCCCAGATAAGCTTTACGGGCGGCCCAACGTTCTGGCCGTCTCGATCCCGGTCGTTAAAGGTTATCGTGTGCTCGAGGGGGCCACCGCCTACGCCCCCTCCACCGCTGCTGCTTATCGTGTAAGCCCTCCCGCTGGCATCGACCAGCCTGATGCTTCGCCCAATATCCGAGAAGTTGGCGACAGGGCTCTCGTAGGAGGGGACCTTGATTTGTATCTTCAGCTGGTAGGCGGGCACATTGGCATCATGGCCGATCAGGCCCTTGATCGTATACGTCGCCAACGGTGTTTGCCGTACGACGTCCTTAGCGTTCTGGATGTCGGCAACCTCCCACGTCTCCCTTTTTGTGCACAGCACAAATCGGGCTGAGCCCTTGAGCCGGGCGATGCGCTTGCTGATGCCCGGCGTGTACTGGAGCGACTGCTGTACCTCCCAGCACCACGGGCTGCCGACGGAGTGGGCCATGCCCGAGCCTAAGGGCCGAGTGCCGAGAAACGAGTTGCCGTTCTGATCCAGCGCTTCATCCGGCCGTAGCATTTGCATCTGGAGCACGTCGACATTCGGGTCGGTGTATGCGCTCATTCTCAGGTACATGTTGCTCAGGCTCTGCTGCAGGCCGGTATAGTCGATGCTCTTGCTAACGTTGATTGAGTCGAGCACAAACAGCACGCAGCCGCCATAGTACGAAGGTGCCCTGGCCCATGCGGGGCTGATGCGCAGGAGGATCTCTCGCTCACGCGACGCGTTCCCGGGCGCCAGGCCAGTTTGCTCTGCCAGTTGCTGCATGACTCTCCAGAACGGCTGTCGGTCAACATCGATATTCACCTTGGGCACTTGGGTCCAGAGGTTGGCCGGCCACGGCTTGATTGGCACCTTTGCCTGCCGCGCGATCTCACCGTAAGCGTCCTGAGCCAGGGCATCCTTCAGATGCAGCGTGATCAGGCTGGGCGTCGAGCCGTCCACGGCCGCGATCTGATATCTCATGGTACCTGCGGGCGAGCGCTCATCCATCACCAGCACGAAAAGCAGCACACTCCACAGAGCAATCCGTTGAACCCCATCGGTCCACATCAGATGCCTCCTGTACAAGCGTCCATGCCTTTTGAATGTAACCAATCACATCATTATAGACGCCGCGCAGCTGGAATTCGATCCAGGGGTTTTCTGGATATGGCTTGATATAGGAACTTGCAGGACACGGGGTTTCAGAGAACTAAGACCCAAGAGGCAGCTTGTGCTTACTACCCCTGGACATCGCCGACTTGCCACCGATTTCTGAGACGATGCGGCTCATCGAGCTAACCCTGGCGGACTCGCCACACGCACACCTGCAATTATAGACCTTGCGGTCACACGATTATTGTGCATAATTATGATGTAGCATTATTACACATATTGGTGGCACATGGCTACATCTAAATACCATCGAACACAGCTTCTGCTCGATCCCGAGCAACATCAGGATTTAGAGGCGATTGCCCAAAAGGAGCATAGGAGTTTATCTGACGTCGTGCGCGAAATGCTCGATGCGCAACTGGTTGAGCGCAAACGCCGGGAAATGATATGTGCGGCTCAGGCTTTGCTCGCTGATTACACGAGTGACAAGGAACTGACTGCCTTCGCTTCCCTGGACGCGGAGGATGTGAGATGAAGCGTGGTGAGATCTGGCTCATCAATCTCGATCCCACCATTGGAGCCGAAATCAAGAAAACCCGCCCGGCCGTCATTGTCAGTAGTGATGCAGTAGGGGTTCTCCCATTGAAGGTAATTGTCCCGCTCACTGATTGGAAAGATCGTTATAGTGTCGCCCATTGGATGGTGCCGGTCGAGCCGTCCGCGCTAAACGGACTGGATAAGCCCACGGCGGCCGACACATTTCAGGTCCGTTCCCTGGCTCAGGAGCGGTTCGTGCGCCGGTTAGGCCAACTGGGGGACGAACAGATGAGCGAGATTGCACAGGCGCTGGCATTGGTCCTGGAAACCTGACACCGCCGCTCGGCGCCTGATCTATTTCCGTTTCTCCACCAGCAGGCTCACCGCTGACGTGTGGTAGACGCGCTCGGTTGCTTTCTGAAAATCCGAGGGTTTGGCTTTTGGAATCTCTACGAACTTCTGTGGATTACGGTCGATGAGAGGGAACCACGAGCTTTGCACTTGCACCATGATCCGATGGCCCTTCTTGAAGGTGTGGCAGACGTCGGGCATAACGTATTGAATCGTGGCGGTCTTGCCCGGCACAAACGGCTCGGGTTTCTCAAAGCTGTTGCGAAATTTGCCCCGGAACGGTTCGCCCCGCACCAGTTGCTGATAGCCACCCATGCGAACGGCGCTCTGCGCCGGACGTTGCGCCTGCGCACCACCTGCGCCACCGGCAGGCTGAGGAGGCGGCATCGGGTTCACGTAGTCGCCAGGATAAACATCGATCAGCTTGACCACAAAGTCTGAGTCGGTGCCCGTGGTGGAAACGTTCAGTCGCACGGATACCGGACCCGCAACCGTCATATCTTCCGTCAGGGCTTCGGATTGATATACGAGCACGTCGGGGCGTTCCGCGGCGAACCGCTGGTCTTCGGTCATGTAATCGCTGGTCATGCCCATAGCGATGGATCCGAGGTAAGGCACGGGCCTGTTCGGGTTGCTCAGATACTCGTCAAACGATTTCGCCGCGTTTGGTTCCGCTTCGGGAGATAGCTTGCCTTGCGTGGAAAGATAGAAGGAAACCGGTGTCGCGTCCTTTGGCGGCCAGACGTCTTCTTTCCGCCACCGATTGCTTCCCGTTTCAAAGACATAGGCCTTGGGAAGCGGCGCCACATCCCCTCCTTTCAGATGCGCCATGAAAAACGGAAACTCGATCGATTCCCGATAGAACGCGCCGGTCTTCTCGACGAAATAAAGGTTGCCGAGGCGGTCGCCGTCGCCACGCGAGTAACCGCCGTGGGACCATGGTCCCATCACGATGTGGTTGTCGGGCTGTGCAGCGTTCTTTTCAATGGTTCGGAAAACATTGAGCGGGCCAGCCAGGTCCTCGGCATCGAACCAGCCGCCCACCGCCAGCACCGCGGGTCCGACCTTTTTCAAAAACTGGGCGATAGAGCGTGCCTGCCAGAACGAATCGTACACCGTGTGCTGGAAGTTCATGTTCCAGTATGGATTTTCGTTGTGATAGTAGAGGGTATTTGAGTTTTCAAGCGATCCCATGCCCAGTAGCAAATCGTAGCCGTCGGGCGTGCCGAGATTGATGCGCGGCGAATTCGAGGAGGGCGCAGGCCCGCCCTTGCGCTCGGCGAAGCTCAGATAAAACGTGAAATTGGCGGCGAGCATAAAGGCGCCGTTGTGATAAGAGTCATCGCCCATGAAATAGTCGGTGACGGGTGACTGCGGCGAAGCCGCCTTCAACGCCGGATGCGCATCGATCATCCCTGCCGTTACGTAAAAGCCGGGATACGAGATTCCCCACATGCCGACTTTGCCGTTGTTGTTGGGCACGTTTTTTACCAACCAATCGATGGTATCCCACGTGTCGGTACTTTCATCCGCCTCATCCGGCCGATGCTTTGTCGCCTGATAAGGCCGAACTTCCTCCCACTCTCCCTCCGACATGTATCGGCCGCGCACGTCCTGGTAGGCAAAAATGAAGCCCTCGCGCGCGAACAACTCCGATGGTCCGAGCCGCGCGGGTAACCTGTCCGGTCCATAAGGAGGCACGCCATAAGGAGTGCGTTCCAGCATGATGGGATAGCTGCGCGAGGCATCCTTCGGTGCGTAAACAGCAGTGTGCAGTTTTTTCCCATCGCGCATCACAATCTGATACTCATGCTTCGTATAGTTTGTCTGGATATACTCGAGTCCCTGGGCAGCAAGGACTGTCGCCACCGCCACCATGAGAAGGGCGGAGAATAGAATCATGCGAACCGTGCGATGAATCATGATCACTCCTGAGTCGAATGTCGCATCAATGATAGATGTCTTTCTTCAGAATCCCGATATATGGGAGTGCCCGATAGCGCTGGTCGTAATCGAGACCGAAGCCGACCACGAAGCGGTCGGGAATCTCGAAGCAGCGATACTTGACGGGAATGTCGACCAGCCGGCGCGTCGCCTTGTCCAAGAGTGTGCAGACCGCCAGGCTGCTAGGCTGGCGGCCGGCAAGGATGTTGAGTAGATAACGCAAGGTCAAGCCCGTGTCGACGATGTCTTCGACCACCAGCACATCTCTTTCGTGAATGTCGAGATCAAGGTCTTTTGAAATGCGGACCACGCCGGGCAGCGCTTTCCCAGGCGAGAAACTCGCGATTCCGAGAAAATCAATCTGGACCGGCACCTCGAGCGCTTCGGCCAGATGCGTCAAAAAGAAGACTGCTCCTTTCAAAACCCCGACGAGCATGAGCTTGCGATCCCTGTAATCGCGCGAAATTTCGGCAGCGACTTCGAGGATGCGCTGTTGAATCTGCTCAGGGGTGAAAAGCACTTTCTCGATATCCTCGTGCATGAGTCCGCCCTACCCTCCGGTACTCTTGTTGCCAAACTTGAACAAGAGGTCCTCAAAGTCTTTCTGATAAAGCAGAGTGATCTTGATTTCGGGATAGAGTTCCCGGAGCCTGCGGACCTTCCTGTTTTTCTTGGTCACAAGCGACTGCTTCATGGTGGTCAGCTCGACGTATAAGTCGCTGTCGAGCAGGTAGAAGTCCGGCGAGAAGGCTTCGGTGATATTGCCTTTATCATCGAAGGCGAGAGGGAAGGTGCGAGGCTCGTAATCCCACCGAATTCCGTAAAAATCGAGCAGGCGCGCAAAAACCATTTCGCTCGGGTGCGCGAACTGCATGAGAGATTGGTTGCGTTCAATCGCCAGCTTTGTAAGGGAGCGCACCAGGCGGATCTGGTTGCGCATGCGCGCGCGCTCGGTAATCTCGTTGGAAACCATGCCGAAATCGGCCAGCCTCTTTTCCTGTGCCGCGAATACGATCAGCTTTACGGCCTGCTGGATCTCGAAGCCGCCCGCGTTGACGACGAGGTTGTAGCGTTCCGGCGTCTCGCTGGGCCGCCGGAATGTGGAGCGCAGAAAACGCACGGTGCGGCGATACTGGTCTTCCATGTCCTTCAGGGCTTGTTCGAAAGAAACGCACTGATCCTGCATGAGATTGTGCGCGCGAATGTCGCGCGCCGCCACCACGCGCACGTGCAGGGAATTCGGGAAGGCGCGGAAGATAAACTGGCCGCCGCACTCGAGCACGACCAAGTCTTCGATGACCGCCATATCGGTCAGGACTGCTGAAATCAGGTTGGCGAAAATCTTGCTCGTGGGCTGCTCGCGCGGGGTTTGTCCGATTTCACCCGACAACGAATAATCCAACTGATAGCGATCGCGGATGATCTGATCGACTTTCGCCGGTGTAACGAGACTGTAACCCAGCTGCCGGGCCAGTTCTGTGGCGATAGCCTCGCCGCGTGTGCCGTACTGGTGTGAGATCGTGATAATCGCCAATGGCTGTGCCGTCCGGATCGAGCGCGCTTGATAAAAAAATTATCATAGCATAGGAGGGCACCAAATTGCCCGGCGGGCGTAGCGCACGAATTCGAGCCCTTCATTAGAATGCGGCATCGCGAGCACTCATGGGTTCAGTCTCCAAATCGTGAAGTCGAGCGCGGTGGCGAAGCTCACCCACAACCCGTACGGCAGCAACAACAGGCCGGCTCCTGGTCATGGCCTGAACATCGGATTATTTCAACCGATCTCTGGGAGCACTTGCAGATCGGGTATAGAATTCGCTTGGCACGATCTGAAGTATATCGAGGTAGGATCGGGTAATGCCGAGATGCTTTTTCGCCACGGACCTGCACGGGCACGTGGACCGCTATGAGAAACTGTTTGCGTGCATCATTGAGGAACGGCCTGCCGCAGTGTTTCTGGGTGGAGACCTGCTGCCCGGATTGCCCAGCCGCTGGATCGCGTCGCCCTCGACGGGAAAATGTACCAGCATGTCCCGCTTGATGTGCACGTCGGCAGTGTCGCGGTGCGTCAATTCATCGAACAGCGCCAGCCGCTTATGACGCTGCACGGCCACGTACACGAATCCGCTCGATTGACAGGCCAATGGAAGATACAAATAGGACGCACGGTCTGCATCAATGCCGCCCACGACGGTCCGGAGCTGTCCCTCGTGCGCTTTGATCCCTCATGTCCGGTGCAAGCTTCGCGCGACCTACTTTAACCGTAGATTACTTTTTCAGCTGCAGCTTTCTTGCCGGGTCGGTAATCGCACCGATTTTTGCCGCGAAACTTGTACGCGCGGATATGTCTTCATCCGTAATCAGATGCACGTCCAGGAGGCCGTCGGTTCGATAACCGGTTCGGAAAAAGTTGATTTCACTCAGGCACCGGCTCCAGCCCTCGAGCCAAAACAGCAACTGTTGGCGTTGCTGGTCCGTGCCCTTGAAATGCAGCAGGATGTCGATGTCGCTCGCTGTCGAAAAGATGCGCCTGCGCGGGATCTCCGAAGAGCATGCTCGTGATACAGCAATGCCTATCTCTATGCAGACCCGCACGCTGTTCAATCCGGCATTTAATGCCAACTATGCCAATTTCCTGGTACTAGGATTCATCGCCATCGCAATCCAACTCTCCGCTCTGCTGGCCGTATCCCAGGCAGGCGCAGGCTCGGCTGCTTTGCAGGTCGACGCGCATGAGACGCGGCTGGCGGCCGCGGCACACGTGTCGGTCATTGGGGGAATGGTGTGGGGGGGCGCATGGGCAACGGTCCGGCTCAGCATCTCCTATTTCGGGTTGCCGATGAAGGGGAGCGAGGGGCTCCTTGCACTCGTGATTCTCTGGTTTGTGGCTAATCTGGCAGCGCTCGGTTTCGGCATAACGTGTCTGGCAAGAGATGCGGTGTTCGCCTCAGAGGTGTGCGCGATCATCACGATGCCCAATTTCCTGGTTTCCGGCTTTACCTGGCCGGTGTTCGCGATGCCGGGTGCAATTCAGATTCTGGCCTACGCCCTTCCGATGAACCCGTTCGTCTTCGCGTTGAGCAAGATTTCGGTGATGGGCGCCGGGTTTGCGGACCTCCGCTTCGAATTAGGCTTGCTGGCGGCCTGGAGCGTCGCGGCAGCAGCGGTCGCCGTGTTCGGCGCATCAAGGCTGACGGGAGGCATCTCGTCGGAGGCGGCGTCATGAATTGCTGGGGAAAGCACGTTGTACGCGAACTGCGGCGGATCTTCACGGACAAAAGAATTTTTGTAACCATGTTGGGCGGACCACTCTTGTATGGTTTCCTTTTCGGTGGAGTCTACTCTGCCGGACGCATCTGCCACGTCCCCATCGTGATCGTAGATCAAGATCATTCCGCGCTATCGCGCGATCTTACCGGCGCATTGCTGGCCTCCGAGAATCTCACGTTAGCATTTTATGCCGGATCTCCCGACGAGTTCTACCAGGCCGCGAAGCGCGGTCAGGCTTACGCATGCGTCGTTATCCCGGAGGGCTTTCAAAAGGACGTGGTGCGCGGCAGAAGGGGGCGTGTCAGCGTGATCATTGACGGTAGCAACATCCTGATTGGAAACGTGACTTCAAGGACGATCTCCGGAACCATTGCCGCATACCGGACGGGAGCGCGCAGCCGCAGCTTGATGGCCTTTGGTATGCCGTGCGCGGCCGCGGCTGCCGCATCCCTGCCGATTCAGCCCGTGATCCGGCCGCTGTACAACCCGACGAGCCACTATGGGTTCTTCATGCTGATAGGCCTCGTCGTGATCGCGATCCAGCAGGTAACGCGGATGGGAACCTCGATTGCGCTCAATCTTGAAGCCGAACCTCGGAATGCACAGACGGTATCGAATATTGGCGGAACCTCCTGGACGGTCCTGAGTGCAAAGGTCGTGGCGACCTCCATCGCCATCCTGCCGGTTTCGCTGGTTGCAGTTCGATTGCCGTTTGACGTGTTTGGCAGCCCGTTCCGCGGAAGCTGGTCGCTGGCAATCGCGCTGTTGGTGCCGTTTGTCGTGATGCAGGTCATGATCGGATACGGGATCGCGGGAATTTGCCGGTCGGCGCTGGTTTCGCTTCATTCAATCAAAAAGAGTAGGGGAATGCGGATTTGCCATTGATGCAAACGCGTCGGCAACGTGGCGGGGCAGGGTACGCTCGCCGGAAAGAACTGCAGGGATCTCCTCCCTTGCGAAGAAGTCCACTTCCGAAGTTTCATTGCTGGGACGTGCTTCGCCCTCGATCAGGTCGCACAGAAAAACGATCTTAAACGCATGGAAAACCTCGAGCGGACCTACGCGGTTGGCGTCGTAGACGCCGATGATTTTGCGCGCCTTGACGCGGAAGCCCGCCTCTTCCCAGGTTTCGCGCTCAGCTGCGTGCGAAGGCACGTCGCCCACATCCGCCCAGCCGCCAGGCATGGTCCACCCGCCATCGGCGCGCTCGCGCACCATCAGCAGTTTACCATCGCGGAACACCGCTGCGCGCACATCCACCTTGGGCGTGGCATAGCCTATTTGCGCTCTGAACGCCTGCGACAGAGGTGCGAACTGCGCATCGGAATTCAGCGAAATCATCTCGGCGGCGATGTCCATCAGCCGATGGCAACGCGCGCGCTGGAAATCGTCGTTCGCATAATGGAAGCCTGTCTGAGCCAGCGCCTGGATTTCGCGCGCCCACACTAGGAAGCGAGGTGTCACCGGGTTGCCCACATATCCTCCCTGGGAATGGTAATGTCGTTTTCGCGGCCGGTCAATCGGCGATGCAGGCACGGACATAAGATGCGTATCGAGTTATGCCGGTGATGATGATCTTGCCACCTGATTGCAGACCCTGGTGGCCAAGCTAACAACCGGCTCATGTTCCGACGCGGTTTGCGGCCCGCCTGCCATGGGCTCCGGCCTGCCGAAAACGACTGCCATTTGGTGCAGAATCAATGTTCCTTAATCAAACCAGATTCGAGGATCCAGACTCAGAAGGACAGGAGAAGGAATTCGGCATATCTTCATCCGCGATCCGTTGTATGATCTCCCCAAAAGAAAAAAGCATTTTCGGCTGCGCCATGTGTGTCGGCGGCGGCGGCGATCTGCCCGCCTCAGCCGTTGACTTTTGTCGGTTCACTTCCATGGAGCCAGATTATGAACGTTCACAACAGCGGGTCCTCTATTATCTGGTATGAGGGCATCGGCTTCACCTCCCTCATTGCCCTCTCCTGGCTCGACGAGTTTTACGGCTTGCAGCAACTCCTCCTGGGCGGCCCGCAACACCTGGCGGATTGGCGGGACTGCGTCATGGATAACCTATTGATCGTCCTAGTCTGGGCGGCGGTCTTTTTCTTCACCAAACGGTTGTTGAGCCACCTGCTGTACCTTGAGGGTTTTCTGCGCATATGCGCCTGGTGCCGCAGAATCAACTACCAGGGGAAATGGATCGGACTTGAGGAGTATTTTGCCCAGGGGTTCCGCGTGGAGACTACCCATGGAATGTGCTCGGATTGCTTCAAAAGAAGGGTGCCGAGAGACGACGACTATATAATTTAGGGAACGGGCGCAGAGGCGAAGGCTGCTGATGTGGTGCAGGGACCCCACACCGATCGCCCCGCCCGTCCCTGATTTCGGCTCCAGCTGAGATGATAAATGTTTGCACGGGCCTTTGCGGTACGATTGGGAAAGGGGGGATAGGCCACGCTTTCACCTATTGTTCCAAGAGAATCCGCCTCGTTTCGGACCAATGGGGAAGATGCTATAACCGCGACCTCGATGTCTGAGAATCTCTCGCCCTCCAGGACTGATGAAAGCGTAGCCCGTCTCCCCATTTTCCATGCCAAAGTGATCTGGCTGGCAGGACTGGTGAGCATGCTGCCGCTCTTCCTGTTCTGGAGATCATTCCACCAGCTTTACTTCTTCCACGACGATTGGGAATTGCTCAGCGAGGCTAGCAGAACGGACCTCTGGAAATGGCTATTCCAGCCATTTCTGGGTGAGAGCACCATTCCGGTATTCAAACTGCTCTGGCTCGGCGCGGTGCGGCTTTTCGGCGGCGGCTATTTTGCCATGATCTGCCTGCTCTGGGTGACGCACCTTGCCAACTGCCTGCTCTTCGGATGGCTGCTCGCACGCTTCCATGCGCGGGCGACAGTCATAGCGTTCGCGGTGCTGACATTCGGGTTGGCCTGGAGCAACATCGAAACCCTTGGCTGGTCGATGCAGTGGAGTTCACAGCTCGCACTGCTCTTTTTCCTGATCGCCTGGCACTTGCTGCTACGAATCCGGGAGGGCGCACGCGGAGTAGCTGGTTACACTCTCTGCTTGCTGGCGGGCGCCCTCTCCTCGACGCGCGGAATTGTCTGCGGCCTGGTGCTGGCGCTGTTTGTGCTGCTTATGGCCGCGGATTGGAAGCCGAAGATCCGTCTTGGCACTGCTTCGGTAATTCCCGCCGTCCTCGTGACCCTTGCCATGGTTCCGTTTCTGGTACGCCACGGCGGTGGATGGAGCCTCCAGGAGTCCTTGTCGTATAGCGTTTACTGTTTCCTATTGAATCCACTTTACCACCTGGTCTCAATCCACAAGGAAACCGTAGGCATCGAGACGTTTTTTTTCTACGGTGCCCTGAAGATTACCACCCTCGCCTTGGGGTGGCGGCAAGCAGAAAAATCATTGCGCCCACTGTTGTTGGTGCTGATAGCGTTCGACTTCGGCAATGCTATCGTACTCGGCTTCGGGCGCCATTATACGGGTCTGGATACCAGTGTCAGCTCGCGCTATCAGTACATCTCGCTTTTCTGTTTTGGCCCGTTTGCTGCACAACTGGTAGCTCGTCCGAGACGACTGGCACAGGCCGCGATCTTTCTGGTGTGGATTCCGCTTCTGGCATATCCGTGGCGGCGGCACGCTCCACGATGGGCCCAGTGGCGCGGCACGGAAATCCGCGACCGGCTTGCCCATGATCCCGATGGCGCCCACTTTGATCCCTCATCCATTACGGCCGGCCAGGCCCGCGAGCTTGAGAAGATCTACCATCTGCATTGACTGCCGGGTTCAGCGTCAAATGATGCTCCGCCGGTCCGGGCAGGAGCGGCGTGGGACGGCCGCGCACCCAATCGTCATGGCCGGCGCCATAATAGGAGGACAAAGGGTTGTCGCTCTGGCCACCCGGCATATGCAGATAACTGACTTCCTCGTGCCCAGGCATGATGGCGAATCGTTCGGAAGCGCCGAAAGCCGTACCCTGCGCGCGCGGCATGTGATTGTCGCCGGGGAGTGGAATTGCAGGCATGTCGAGGAAACGGGCGAGAATATGCGGTAACGACGAGGAGAGCGGATGCCGGATGGCCGCGGTGTTGCGTTCTCCCCAGGTTCTGGCCGCGAGCCCTCCCGGTTGCTTGCCGAGCGTGTCCACGACTCGCTGCGCCGCGGCGCGCAGGAGCGATTCCCAATCGGCATATTTCGGATCCAGGAGATGCTGCGGGCGGGACTGCAGCAGTGCCCAGACCGGAGCCTCACCGTCGAACATCGGCGGGAGGCTGAACTCAGCGAAGTGTACTCGTATCGCCGCGACGAATGGCGCCAGCACAGCCTGGTGCACATTAATCCGGAATGCTTGGACCATGCGATAATCCACGCTTTCCACCGCGGCGTGGCCGTTCCAGGATGAGGTCAGGCGCCGCAACTCGTCGAACTTGGGACTGCCGGCGCCGGCGAGCGTATTCTGGAGCAGCTGCTGCCACCGAGATAGAAACAGCGCACGGTTATCGAGCTGCACGGCGAGGAGATCCGCAGCTGCGAAGTGGGCGCGCGCAAGCAAATCGTCACGGATTTGCTGAGCGCGCGCGCCATTGTCATAGCCGCCATCGCCCAGGAGCGCCAGCCACGGGCCCGAGGTCGTCCGGTTATTGGCGGTCCAGAGACGTCCTGAAACGGGATCCTCGATGCGGGGGTACTGCGCCGGTTCCGCAAAGCCGATCCAACCTGCGCCGGGGCGTGACCAGTTCGCGGGCACGGAAGGATCAAACCCGGCGCGCAACGGCAAGGCGTTGCCGGTCAGGGTCCAGCCGATGTGACCCTGCTCGTCGCCGGCGACGAAGTTCTGCGGCGGCATCCACACGGTGGGCGCGATATCCAGCGCCTCATGAACCGTGCGCACGCGCTCAAGTTTGAGCAGGTTCAGGTTGCAGGTGCCGGGAAACTGGGCGATCCAGGCCAGCGCCAGAGGCGCGCCGTCTGTATCCCTGCCCATGATTGGTCCCCATCGGGTTTCCTCGACGGTAAGAGCCTGCGGAGAAGCGCCCTTCACGCGAATCGTTTCAGTGTTTGTCTCAATCGTGGCCCAGCCTTCGGGAACGCGATAGCGGGACGCATCGTGCGGGTCCCGTTCAATGCGCACCCAATCGAGCCAGTCGCCATAGCTGTTGGTGAAACCCCACGCGACATGCCCGTTCGATCCAGCGATCAGAGCCGGCATGCCAGGCAACGTGACGCCGTTGAGATCGATGAACTGCCCGGATGTATGCGGGTTCGGATACCGCAGTCGCGCGCGGAACCAGATGTTTGGCACCGTCAATCCTAGATGCATGTCGTTGGCGACCAGGGCGCCGCTACCGGTAAGCGCGCCCGAGGCCGCAAAGTTATTGCTGCCCGGAGAGAGTGCATCGGGAATCGTAATGGGTGCCGGCGCCGGAGCATGCGCGCGCAGGTCAAACGTGGCAGGGTCCGGAATCTCGGGCGGAGGCGCCGCTTCACCCTGGAGCGGCGCTTCCCAGGCGCCGTCGCGCGCCAGCAGGAAGTTGACCACCGCGGCCGGCAGCGCGGCGCGCATCTGTGCAAAGCGGAGTTCACGCAGATCCGTGCCATCTATATCGAGAGTCAGAAACATTGTGTCGACCGTCAACAGACTGTCCTCGTCCCGCCAGGGTGCTGGAGCCTTTCCCAGCAGCAAGTACTCCCAAGGGCGCACCTTCAGCGACGCCAGCCCATCATTGACCCCGTCTCGATACGCATCGAGCAACGCGCGATCATCGGCCGGGAGCGCGGCGACCTCCGCCTGAGCGCGCTTGCGGAAAAGATGCCTGCGGTGGTTCAGATCCAGATTCAACATGCTGGAACCGACGAGTTCCGCCAGTTCTCCCGCTGCGGCCCGGCGAACCAGATCCATCTGGAAGAATCGCTCCTGGGCGTGAATGAATCCCAGCGCATAGGCGAGGTCCCTGCGGTTAGCAGCGTCGATGGTGACTACTCCGAGATGGTCGCGCTGGATGATTGCCGCAGCCGAGATGCCTGGCCGGTTCAGGGTCCCATCAAGAAGAGGGCAGCTGCCGGCCAACAGCAGCCAGGTAAAGAAAAGAACCAACATAATGACCAACAGCAGCGTGAACAGGATGCGGCGCAACCAGCGCATGGGTGGGCTCCTTCCGTGGGTTTCTGCACGCCGGCATTATACAACTCTGGATGGATCGCGGGAGTGTTGCATGCGGCGGGCCTTGGTGTTATAACGTGCCGCGCGAACCGGAGGATCGAAATTTACATGATTACCGGACTACGGCGCAGTGTACTTTACGTTCCCTGCGACAGTGAAAAAATGCTGCTGAAGGCCGCTGGAACAGAGGCGGACTTGCTGCTGTTGAATCTGGAGGATGGAGTCGCCGCATCCAGAAAGGAAGCTGCGCGCGCCAATGCCGTCTGGGCGCTGAATTCGCTCAACTTCGGCGCCAGAGAAGTGGCCGTGCGCGTCAACAGCACGGCTACGGAGACGGGCATGCTGGATTTGGCTGCCGTCGTGCCCTGCCGGCCCGACGGCATCTGTCTTCCCAAGATCGAGGGTGCAGCGGCCCTTCAAGCGGCCGAGGCTGTCGTATCTTCTCTGGAGAACGTGCACGGCCTGCCCGAATGCGGCATTCTGCTTCACGCAATGATCGAATCCGCAGCCGGAGTGCTGAGCGCCCGCGAAATCGCGAACTCATCGAGCCGGATGACATCGCTCATTTTCGGATCCGCAGACTATGCCGAAGACATGAGGTGTACTCCAGGAGAAGAGCGCACGGAATTGCTTTTGGCGTTGCAGATGATCGTCGCAGGCGCGCATGCCGCGGGTATTGACGCGATCGATGCCCCCTGTTTTGATATTCGAAATACGGATTTGCTGAGGCGGGAGGCCGCTCAAGCTTGCCGTTTTGGATTTGACGGCAAGAGCGCATTGCACCCTGGACAGTTGGCGCCGATCCACGAGGCATTCGACGTGACATCCGAAGAGAGGATCTGGGCAGAAAAAGTGCTTGCCGAGTTGAAGTCCGCGGAGGAGAAAGGGCGCGCCCTGTCAACGCTCGACGGATTCCTCATTGACAACCCTCACGGCGCCGCGGCCGAGCGCATCCTCCGACGCGCGCACCTGTCAATGAAGAAAAATCAAGAGGCGCCGTAAGATCCGCACGCCTCTTTCTGTCCCCGTTCCGAAGAGCTACAATAAATTATGTTTTGCTTGGGGAGCGGCCTCCTTCCGCCTGCTTTTTTCATTTTGTTTTTCCTGGCCCAATCAGTTCCTACCCTTGCCCAGGAATTGACGGGAAGGGTGATCGATGAGAACGGCGGCGGGGTTGCCGGCGCAAGAGTCACTCTGACTCTCGGCCTTGTGCCTCCCGTCTCAGCGCTGAGCGATGATGCCGGCCGCTTTCAATTCGCCTCCATATCTCCCGGGATCTATGAGCTCCGTGTGGAAAAAGAGGGTTACTATGCCACGATATCCCATGCGTTGAAAATCGAGGAACATCCGGCGCCGCTCGAAGTGGTTTTGAATCACCAGCAGGAGTATGAGGAAAAGGTGAACGTAATATACTCGGCCCCTGTCATAGATCGCCAGCAGGCAGCGGCGACGAACGCACTGACGGCCCGGCAAATCGTGGATCTTCCTGTGGTCGCAACCCATGATTATCGCAATGCTCTGCCCCTGATGCCGGGCATCATCAAGGATAACAACGGCGACTTTCACCTGGATGGCGGCGGCGATCATCAGGTCTACTACAGCCTGGACGGTTTCAACATTACCGCCCCTGTCTCGGGCACTCTTGACGACCGCCTCTCCGTGGATGCAATCCGGGCTTTGCGTATCGAAACCAGCCGCTACTCCGCCGAATACGGAAAAGGTTCCGCGGGCGTAATGGCCCTGGAGTCGTCGCAGGGTGACGACCGCCTTCGCTTTTCTGCCACAAATGTTTTCCCCAGCCTGGGGACTGCCAATGGTCTGGAGATCAGCAACTGGACGCCGCGCGCTACGATTTCCGGCCCCGTTGTCAAAGGGCGGGCCTGGTTTTACAACGCGTCGGATTTGCAGTATAACCTCAACACGATCCCGCAGCTTCCACAGGGCGATAACAGCAGCACCGACTGGATCGGAAGCAACCTCACGCGTCTTCAGGTCAACCTCACAAACCGAAACATTCTTACCGGCGAGTTTCTTTTGAACTTTAGGAACTCCGGCAATCTCGGCATCAGCCCTCTTGATCCTGTCGAGACGACCCACAACCTGCACGATCGCACGTATTTCTACAACCTCAAGGATCAAGCCATCCTGGGCAATTGGGTGGTGGAGACCGGAGCAGGAAGGAATGAGATCGATTCTCTTGAGACTCCGCAAGGAAACCAAATCTACGTCATCAGCCCGCAAGGCCGGGCAGGAAACTACTACCTGCAGTCACAGAGCAAGGCAACAAGAACGCAAGTTTTCTCGACTGCATTGCCTCCGTTCATTAACTGGCACGGGAAACACAGCATGAAGTTCGGCCTGGAGGGGGATCGCATCACATACGAGCAGCTGTCGAACCGCGGACCTCTAGAAACCACCGACAGCACCGGAGCCATAACACGATTCATTAGCTTCCAGGGGAACCCTCGTTTCGGGCGCAATAATGCCGAATTCAGCGGTTATCTGCAAGACAGCTGGACCGTAAACGGCCGAGTCATGATCGACAGCGGGATACGCTTGGATTGGGATGAGGTGCTGCGCCAGCTGCTCTGGTCGCCGCGCTTCGCGTTCACTTGGGCGCCGTCGCGCCTGCCGAATTCGAAGTTTTCGGGCGGTGTCGGCGTTTTTTATGATGCAACCAACCTGGCATTGCTGACGCAGGCGCAGGACCAGGAACGCCTGGATGTGTTCTATGGCCCCGATGGCGTTCCCTTGCCTGGAGGTCCCGTCATCACCCGCTTTGCCGCTGACGAACGCGATTTAAAGGCGCCGCATTATTTGAACTGGAGTCTGGGCTGGCAACAGAAAGTCGGGCATGGCTTCTATGTGCAGAGCAATTTCATTCGAAAAAACGGACGGAGCGGCTGGGCATATGACCTGGAACCCTCCACCGCTTCGGTCCCCGGACAGTTTACCTATCGGCTCGTGAGTACGCGTACGGACAGCTATTCTTATGCCGAGGTTGAGCTGTCGCGCACTTTCGGTGGGAAATACCCATGGATGATCTCGTACGCGCGCTCGGATGCGCGCGCCTCAGAGGTAGTCAGTTTCTCCCTGGATAATCCGATTTTCGCGAGGCAGGCAGCGGGCCCACTGGATTGGGACTCTCCCAATCGGCTGATCTCGTGGTCTGTCATCCCCATCCCTCGTTTCCAGAAATATTCTTTGGCCTACTTTGCGGAATGGCACAGCGGGACACCATGGAGTCAGGTAAATCAGTTTCAGCAACTAATTGGACTCCCCAATGCGAGCCGTTTTCCCGATTATTTCAGCCTGAACCTGCATCTGGAACGGCGGTTTCATTTCATGCATTTCGAGTGGGCCCTGCGTGCGGGCTTCAACAATATCACCAGCCACGAGAACCC
>Ga0187861_10000800_pt1 | contig 35413 bp, 25 predicted proteins | sample June2016WEW_10_1_3_FD_132986 | JGI IMG/M metagenome (GOLD analysis project Ga0187861, IMG submission 132986) | Peatland microbial communities from SPRUCE experiment site at the Marcell Experimental Forest, Minnesota, USA - June2016WEW_10_100 | ecosystem: Environmental > Terrestrial > Soil >...
AAATGCAGACATAAACCAGGCAGACCAAAGATACCAAAAGAAGTCCGCAAGTTGATAAGGCAAATGTGTCTGGAAAACCCGCGTTGGGGAGCACCGAGAATCCATTCAGAATTACTCCTGCTCGGCTATGATATAGGCGAAACAACCGTGGCAAACTATATGGTCAAACAAAGAAACCCACCCTCTCAAAGTTGGAAATATTTTCTGAAAAATCATATCAAAGATATTGCAGCCGTCGATTTCTTTACTGTGCCAACGGTAAAATTCCGAATACTTTATTGCTTCATCGTTCTTTGCCACCACAGACGCAGGATAATTCATTTTAATGTCACTGCAAATCCCACCGCTCAATGGACAGCTCAGCAGATTACAGAGGCCTTTCCTTATGATTCTGCACCAAAATATTTGATCCGGGATAGAGATAAAATCTACGGCGACTTTTTTGTTCAACGAGCTAATAAAATGGGCATCAAGGAAGTAAAGATTGTCCCGAAATCACCCTGGCAGAATCCCTATGCTGAAAGAGTCATTGGCTCTATCCGAAGTGAATGCCTGGACCATTACATAATATTCAACGAAAAGCATCTGCGCAAAATACTTCATGAATATGCTGAATACTATAACAACTGCAGAACGCATCTATCGCTGGACAAGAATTCCCCGGAACCAAGAAGCGTTGAAAAACCCGAAAAAGGCAAGGTTGTCTCAATACCCAAAGTCGGTGGCCTGCATCATCTGTACAAACGAGTTGCCTAGCTGAAATATTTCGCCTGTGATTATTACAGTCAAACAGTCAAGTTCTGCCCTTGTTGTGAAAATCGGATATTTTCTTGCTGATAGCCCATCAGTTCGCTATGTTTTGCTTGCTTATTTTCTAAATCAATGCCAAATATCTGCACAAAATACGTGGTCTTGATCGGCTATCAGCCTCTGATGTAATTTTTGGTAGGGACACTCATTTCCAATAGAATATCAAAATATTCCTTAGTACCAATTACAAAACGGTTCTATGTCGGTTTTCTGATTGAGGCGCAGAACTGGCCCATAAGTATCATGGCCTCATTGAGTTTTTCCGGCGTTCCATCCATTGCCGCATAAGCATTGACCAGTTTTAGCAATTCCGGATCTGCATCCTTCAATCCGTACTGGTGAGATGTGTTGACGATTCCCGCATCAAGACCGTATTCCATTGCTTTGGCTGCGTACGCCCGACAAATGCCAATCTTCCGTGCCGGCAGGTCGCGGCAGCAGTTGCTGATTCCCAGCGAGCAGTGACATCTCCTGAGATATGAGTCGCTTTTGATTTTTTTGATTGTCTCAAAAGCCCGGTACGTATATCCCGGCACACCAGGCTCCATTGGCATATCAATCGCGATAGGAAAGACGGTAGAATCGAAAAAGATCTCCTCCGGCTTGAATCCTTGCTTTAAGCCTTTTGCGTAAAGCTCCTGCGCAAGTCCGAACAGTTCCTCCACCGAGTGCGAACCGCCCGGCCCTTTAGCTTTATCTTCAGTTACAAGCAGGCCGATGAAGCTGAAATCATACTTGCGCTTGAGCGGCATTATCCTGTCGGCCGTAAATATTTTGATCGAATTTAGCAGCGGCGGATTAATAACATCGTCTGTGTTGTACCACTCTTCGAGACCCGCGACCAGCACATCGTTATTACTGCTGTCAATGCAGACAGGCACACCTTTGCCTCGTTTACGAACGAGTTTGACGTACTCTTTTATCATCTCCACCGTTACTGAAGGATTATCTTCCCCAAAGCTATCCAGATTGACAGCGATATAATCCGCTCCTTCATCCGCTTGCGTCTCGATCAGCGCGCATACATAATCCAACGGGCCGCTGGGTTGCGTATAGGCGCCGAGCCCGAAGTCCCGAAGTTCTTTCATTATCTTGCCGGTCCTGGGGATCGAGGCGTGAACGGCTTCAGCAATCTGAATCAATGGAGAACGTATCGTATGGTCCTTGGCAAACAAATAATTGACAAGCGAACTGGTATGCTTCAACACTGCAATACGGGGCTTGTTGATTGTCCTTCGCAGCTTCTTTCGCCCACCTAATTTGGCCGATGCGGAAATGTAGATATTTTCTCCAATGCACAGTCGGTCCAGGTTGTTGCCGCAATGGCCATCCACTGTCGCATCTCCGCAAGGCGCGTTATCGAGACCCTTTTCGCATCCTCCAATCGTGCAATAACCAAAATTTTCAGGCAGGTAACAATCCCCGCACTCCTCGCATTCAAACATCATATACTTAAAACTTTTTTCGAATGCATTAAAAACCTTATAAGTAAAATTTTTCTCCTTGTGAGCGCCAAAAAATTTCACTGTTTTCTTAAACGCATGAAAGCCAAGATGGTCTGCATCCAGAATGGACCGGTGCATAAAATCGAAAAACCGTTCCCGGACCTTTTTCCTCGGAATAGATAGAGAAACCTGCCTGTTGCTGTCATCATACAGGTAAAAGGTCTTTTCCGCGGGCCAACAGAGATTATCCTTGTATTGCTCCCATTCGGTCCCGATTTCGGCCGCCTTTTCAAGGATTTTAATAAATGTCGAATAGTCATGGACGCCTCCCACGTCCACACCGGCGGCACCGATAGCCCTGTACATTGCTATTTGCTGGGCCGCCCGCTCGATATGTTCATTCAGAGATTCCAATTGCAGCTTAGCCAGCAGGGCGTCACTGACAAAACAGCCGGGAAGCTGAATATCATGCATCAGTCGCGGAGCCGGCGTTTGTGTTGTGAGCCAGTATACATTTCCTATCACAGGGGTTGTGATATTGTTTTCCTTCAAATACTGCATCAATTCCAGCGACTTCTTCCAGTCCCAGCCGACCTGCGTTACCAGGTATTCGGCTCCGGCCGATATCTTTTTCTCCACCTTGTAATACTGTTGCATCAGAGATGCCTCGGTGTACTTAAACGGAGAGACGGCCGCCCCGGCAAAGAACCTATGAACCTTATCCCACTGGCACGGTTTGGTTTCCAGAATAGAATTCTGATTCATCCGCTTTATCATCGACAACAGACCCAACGACTCGACCTCAAATACTCCCTGTGCTGTGAGGGGCTTATCCCCCGTCAGCGCGAGTACCGTTTCAATTCCGCGCTGACGATATCCAACCAAGGAACTCGTCAGGGAATCCGTATTGCAGTCCTTACAGCTTATATGAGGGATAATATCCAAGTCACCGGAAAGCTTACTTTTTTCAATCAAGGCAATCACATCCGAAGGGTCGATATTTGCTACACCGCCTGGATTCTGCGGAAGCATAATCCCCGTCAGGACAAAGGGTGCGGGGATATCCTGCCCATGATTCTCCTGATAGGTTTTCAGAAATTTCTCTATAGGGTCAAAATTATACCCTGGTCCGCCGGTTAGCTCGACAACTAATGCAAATCGAGAGCCTTCATTAAGTATCTTTTTGAGTCTTTTTGTGTTGCTCATAAAATTCTCTTTTCAAAAACAAATTCTCATCCAACAGATTATCTCAGAAAAGTCCCTGCACCTTGCCTGTTTTGATATCAACATCAATCCGGCGAAAAGCAGGATTTGAACCGGTCCCCGGCATAAGTTTAATGTCTCCGGCGATTGGGACGACATACCCGGCACCTTCATATATCAAGATATCCCTGATTGGTAATTGCCAGCCCTTCGGCCGGCCTTTTAGTTGCGGATCGTGAGACAAGCTAAGGTGCGTTTTGACCATACAGGTGCCGAGTCGACGCAGTTTCGGGTTATCATCGATCATTTTTATTTTTTTAAGGGCTTTTTCATCGTAAGAAACGCTTGTTGCTCCATAAATTTCTTTGGCAATGAGTTCAATCCGTTCTTTTAGAGGTGTTTCCAGGGAATACAGGTAATCAAAATCTCTTTCTTCCTGTGCTGCGGCCGCAACTTTCTCAGCCAGTTCAATGGCTCCATCGCCACCTTTTGCCCAATGGTCGGATACGGCCGCTTCCGCACCGTTTTCCTGAGCGATTTTGCGGACCAGAGCGAGTTCTGCGGGAGTGTCACTTTCGAATTTGTTGATACAGACAATGGGCCGTATTCCGGATTTGCGAACAATCTCGATATGGGCAACTAGGTTTTCGCAGCCTTTTTCCAACAAGTCCAAATGTTCCTTTGTGTATTCAACGCTCAAAGGTATTCCCGGTTTCACTGCCGGGCCGCCGCCGTGCATCTTCAGCGCCCGCACCGTAGCCACGATTACAACCGCATGGGGTTTGAGACCTGACATACGGCATTTCAGATTCCAGAATTTTTCATAACCGATATCTGCCCCAAAACCGCTTTCGGTTACGACGAAGTCAGCCAATTTCGTTGCCACCAGATCTGCTATGATACTGCTTTGCCCAATCGAAATATTCGCAAAAGGACCGGCATGTACAAAAATAGGCTGACCTTCTATGGTCTGTAAAAGATTCGGATTAAGGGCATCGATCATCCAAGCCGTCATAGCACCATCAACACCGAGATCAGATGTTGTAATTTCTTTTCCGTTTTTGTCATAAGCCAAAACAACTTTTTTTATACGCTGATGCATTTCTGCAAGGCTTTTCGATACAGCCAGGATTGCCATGATTTCGCTGGATACGGATATCTGTGCACCCGATTCCATTTCGAAACCATCCATTTTTCCACCCTTGCCGATGGTTATATTTCGAAGTGCCTGAGCGCAGAAGTCTATCGCCCATTTCCATTGCACGTTTTCGGGGTCGATGTTGAGCCGCTTTAAGCCGCTTTTTTTCAGTCCTTCATCGTCGTAATTTCGCTCATGCTGCATACGAGCAGTAAGGGCGACCATAGCAAGGTTATGGGCACTGGTGACACATTCTATATCTCCGGTCAGCCGGAAAGAAAAAGGAACCAGGGGGATGCATTGTGCCAAGCCACCGCCGGCTGCAGATCCTTTGATATTAAAGGTAGGACCGCCACTTGGTTGGCGAATCGTCCCGATTACGCGTTTACCAAGTTTCCCCAGCCCCTGCACAAGACCTATAGTAGTAGTAGTTTTACCCTCTCCAAGCGGAGTAGGAGTGATGGCGGTGATGTCGATATATCTGCCTGTCGGAGCAAAGCGGAGGCGCTCTAGTATCTTCTTGTAGTCCAATTTCGCCAACTTCTCTCCTATTGGAAGCATTTCCCCATAAGCCAGCCCCAAGTCACGTGCAAGCTGATACAATGGCTTCATATTTTCTTCGGCTGCTTCCGCAATTTGCCAATCGGCCATTTTTCTTGGATCGAGCATACTCATAATTTGTTTTTCCTTATTTTTATGCAGAAAACTGCATCACAAAAATATAAGACTGTTTTAATCTAATATTCTTCTAATTGCCGAAAATAAAAAATAATTAAGGTATACTTGCTGGCACGAAACTGGCATAGGCTGGGGACGAAACAAATTTCAACCTATTTGGGCCATACGTAATTCACTTTTACCTGAACATCAGGATGAATGGCTAAAAAGACCGGACATTTCTTGCTCGCCTCTTCTAATCTGTCTTGGTCTGCCTCACTCAATTTCTTGGGAAGACTGATAGTTACGTTGATTTCTGCGATACGATAATTAGCCAAGACATAATTCACGTCAGCCTTTGCTCCGACAATATCTAATTTTTCTGCCTCCGCCGTTTTCCCCATCACTATCATCAAACAGCTTGCCAAACCCATGGCCATCAGGTCAATGGGATTAAGGTCGATTCCTTTGCCTCCAAATGCACTGCATCCCTCCAGGGGAATGACCTGTTTAAGTGGAATATGCGATGCTATCGTATGCACATTTTTGTCATACAACACCGACATAACTGCTTGTCCCTGATTAGCCGTCGTACAACAAGTTGCTTTCTTGTCGTTGCTCATAAACTGCTCCTTATTTTCCAGTACTGTACTTTAGTCAATTAAGAAACGTGTCCCCATAGAACCTTACATATTTTTGCTCAGTTACGCTGCTGAGCTTCATTTTAGATAGAATCCCTGATTTCCGGGTTTAATTTAAAAATCTTTTTGCCACATCCACAGCCGAGGCTGCGTCCGGTGCATAACCATCCGCACCTATTTTATCAGCATAACTCTGGGTTACCGGCGCCCCACCAATCATGACCTTACAGTCCAAACCCGCTTCTCTAATCGCTTGAATTGTTTTATCCATAGCCGGCATGGTTGTCGTTAATAAAGAGCTCAGTCCGACAATGGTCGGTTTGCTTTTTTTTATTTTCTCTACAAAAACATCCGGTGCAACATCTACACCTATATCTTCTACCTCAAAACCGGCTCCTTTGAGCATCATTATAACAAGGTTCTTTCCTATATCATGCAGGTCTCCATGGACTGTCCCTATCAGCGCTTTTCCAAGAGGTTTTACTCCGGTTGCCACTAGTTGAGGCTCAAGAATCTCCATAGCCGATTTCATAGCACGCGCTGAAATCAATACTTCCGGAATGTAAACCTCGTTTGCTTTAAAACGAACGCCCATTATATGCATTCCGGCGATTAAACCTTCGTCCAGAACTTTTTTAGGAGCCATCCCCTCTTCCAGCGCCTCTTTCGTCAGTTTGACTGATTCGGCTTGTTTACCATTGATCACTGCTTCTGCTAATGCTTTTAAATCCGTCATTTTTCATCTCCTGAATTCATCTTATTGCTGATTCCCACCATTTCCTTGATTATACATTTCCCAAAAGCATCCTTAAGTGTCTGCTTTTCGATTTTCCAACCAATAACCGTAAATGCGGTCCGGGTTGTAAACTTTCCACAAGCGGGCTTTTCAATCACCTGTTCTCCCACAACTTCCATAAAACAAGAGCCGTTGTCAAATCCAACGTCTCCTTTTAATCTTAAAATGTGGTTTTTCAAGGAATCGACTGTTTTATAGAAAAATTCTTTATCCACTGGATTATTCGTCGCTATATAGACAGTCGGAATTTCTGCAGGCGGACAAGTTAATAACAATTGTTCATGTCTGCGATGACTCAAGCTTCTTATAAAATCCTTTTCTAATTTACCAAAATTAGTATGTAAGATTTTGGCGGATTGATTCAATTCTTTGATAACCTCGGTAACCTGCCTTATTTCTTTCTCAGACAATTGATCCGTTTTATTTATAACCAGCCCATCGGCCCATACAACCTGCGAAACTGCGGCTTTTAGAAATGCAGCGGTTTTTATAAAGTTTACACCATCCACAATACATATATTTGCCCGAATTTGAAAAGCGTCCCGCAAAAACGGTTCGCAAAGCAACTGTTCAATATCGCTTGTCTCAGAAACACCGGTTGCTTCAATCAAAACCGCATCCATTTTAAGATTGCGTATTTTCTGGAATGTGTGCAGTAAGTCTGTTTTTGTGCAAATACAAAATATGCTGCCTTTGTTGATCTCATATTTGATATATTCACCCGGTTTTATGAGCTGACCATCGATGCTGATGCTACCGAACTCGTTGATTATCAGTGCAATTTTCCTTCCGGAAAAAATATCAGAGCTCAGCAAATGATTCAGTACAGTCGTTTTACCTGCCCCCAGATAACCGGTCAGCAGCCATACCTCAATTGGTGTTTTTATATATTCTTGAGCCATTCCTTGATCACCGCCACTTCTGGAATTTGTTTTACTGATTTTAAACGGTATTGGGCCATAACAATCGCCGGAGTCTGAGTGCAGGAGATCCCATAAGAATGAATCGTATCCTTATCGTGAATTGTTTCGACTTGTATTTCGGCGCCTAACTCACGAACAGCCTGACCAATCCGTTCCTGTATTTCCGTACAGTCACTGCTGCCGCCATCCAGTATGTACAAAAATGCTTTTCGCTGATAAATCCGCATGCGGAATTTTTCATTGATGCGTTTCTGAATTGACGCTATTAATTCATCAAGAGGAGGGATCCGTGATACAAATGTAATCTGGCCATCAATACAAATTGTAGGTACATTGTGAACCATTAATGATGTCATAAAAACAATGGATTCCCTGTATTTAATTTTATGCTCCCGCCATTCTACGATTCCCTCAAATTCCTTAGCCACCTTCTTGACCGCATCGACCATGTATTGACAGGGAGCGCATGCTTCCGAGTCGAGAGTAATGATGTCTACTATTACTTTGTTTGCCTGGCCGTATTCCTGCATATCGAGCTGGTCTTTCTCAGCCGGTTCAGATGCCAGAGTTTTAACTACCTGACGTTTATAAGAATCTCGAACCACATGAGAAATTGCCTCCAGATTTTTAACCGGAGTGGCATAAGGTAGGTCACAGCCCGGGGCGAGGATAAATCCCTTTTCACCTGCTATTTCCATACAGGCAACCGCATTTTTCTGGGCATCAATTTCGTTGCCTAAAAGCAGAACACTGGTTAACTGGAGATTCCCGCCAAAACTGATATTTCTCTTTAGGCATTCGTCACGAACGTAATCCAGAGGTATATTCTCATCAATCGAGATATTGTCAGGCCCGCATTCACACATGACACGAATATTCTGTTGAGCATGACCGCATACAAAAAAGGAACTCAAAGCGCCTTGTTCACGAATCGATTCAAAAATTTGTTTAGCGGATGGGGTAACAAATTCTACAAACTGATCCGGTCCAATCTGGCTTGTCATTGGATCCACCAGCGCGATTACGTCACAGCCAGCTTCTATATAATACCTGCTCATTGCTTCACTGACCAGGCTGCAAAACTCCAGCACCTTTTTAACATAGGAAGCATCATCAAACATCTGCGTAAACAAATCTGTCCCGTACAGATGGAGTGCCAGAGTAAAAGGACCTGTCACCAAACCGTATAGAGCGATATCCGGGTACTCCTCCCGTAATTGAACGGCAGCATTGAGTGCAATTTGAATCCGTCCCTGATCCGGAGCAGGGATTTTAAGTTGTTCTAAGGTGGTACCATTGGAAAGCGGATGACTTACCACTGCCGGAGGATTCTCCTCGGCCCATTTCAAATCACAACCAAGTAATTCTGCTTCAACCTGCAAGTCAAACATTACCGGAATCCCATCCGGTTGATAACGTAGAATCGCTTCTCGGATTCCCTTCACAATGGCGTCGGAGGATTTGAGATATTCTTTTGCGCTTATTTTCAACAATGCTCCGCCATGGCTACCGACGAAGGGGACCCAGGGCACATGATCTGTGGATTCGCAACGGAACGCTTTTTGAATTCTTTCTTTACCCGTCACATCATATCTCCGGGAGACAGAGAACCTATCCTTAAGGCCGTCAAATTCGCTTTTAATGTACCGTTTGCCAGAATATTTTGCTTGCTTAATATTGCCTAAATATGGTACTATATTGCTAATAAATGACAAAATACGGGTATTCCTTATGTTTCATTTTAGATTGTATAGATAAGTTAAATGAGGCTATTTCGTCATTTTTACTTAATTTATTGAAAATCAATCGTGCGTCGCGATTAGATATTTATCGATTGAATATGATACTATATTGTCAATGAAATCTTAAAACCGAAATATTATGCCAAGTACCGATACATTTAGAAATCTGTTTAACACGGAACACTTCCTGAAGATAGAAAAGGCTTTTCGAAAACACTTTGATTTGGCTCTTGAAACGATTGACCTTGACGGAAAGCAAATTCCATCCCATTGTTCCAGCGATTGCCAAACTGCTTTTTGCACACTGCTTTGTAATACAAAAGCAGGACATAAACGCTGTATTCAGAACCGCATTCGAACAATGCATATGGCCATGGAAACCGGCCAACCTTACACTACGCTTTGCCATGCAGGAATTATTGTAAGCTGTGTACCTGTCATGAATAATGATATTCTTCTTGGGGGGATATTTCTTGGAAAATGTCTTTCTGAATCTTTCGGGCCTGTGATTGAGGCGGACTTAAACAAACGACTGCTCAAACTTCGCATCGATAAAACTGCCCTTTTTTCAGCTGCCCGGAAATTGCCTGTTCTCGGCGCACGATATATTCATGAGGCTGTTGAATTCTTATTTATTATGCTTTATGACACCACCGGATTAGATCCCCGCGTAATACAATGGAAACAGCAGAAAACACTCCAGCAGGCAAAAATAGGAGAAATCATCCAGCAACAGAAATTAACAGGTGCGCCTGAAAAATATCCATTTCAACGCGAACAGGAATTGATTGCCAAAGTCAAAATAGGAGATAAAACAGGGGCCAGGGAAATCCTTAATTCTATCTTGGGCAATATTTTGTTCCGTAATCCGGGAAAGTTGAATATCCTAAGAATCAGGCTCGTGGAATTATTAAGCATTTTAAGCCGTTCCGCCTCGGAGTCGGGAGTGGATCCTGATACCCTCTTGGAAAAGAATTTGAATTATATTAACAGAGTGATTACGCTAGAAACACAGGAAGATATTTGTGTCTGGATAAGCCAGGCCCTTAATGATTTTATTGACAGTGTTTATGAACTGCAAAAAGTTCAAAAATATACCAGATTAAAACCTGCCATAGAATATCTTCAAAAAAACTATAAAAACAAAATTCTCCTAAAAGATATCGCTAAAGCTACCCACATCAGCGTTTCACGGTTATGTCACCTGTTTAAAGAGCAACTTAACGCTACTGTATTCGATTATCTAATTAATCTTAGAATCAACCAGGTCAAATATCTCCTTTTATCAACAGATATGTCCTGCATTAAAATATGTTTCGATTCAGGATTTACCAACCTGAGCTATTTCAACAGAACCTTCAAGCAGCGAGCAGGAATGACTCCTATTCAGTTCCGAAACCAAAATAAGCGATAAGGATAATTTTCTGAATCTTATGCATTTCGGTCAGCATTGCTCGGTCTGTTTGCTACCAGGAAAAATGGCACAGGTTAAGTAGTGACTGCAGATAACGATAGCCTTTGGTAGTCGATAGTGTCAAGAATCTTTCGTACATTTTGTGATAAGTCCTTCATCAATTATGTGCGAAATATAGATTACGTTACCTAATAGCTTAGGGTTTCCTCGACACCTTCCCGCACAATCGCAGCGGGCTTTGGAGCCGTAATAAAACGGCATCATAAAAAATACCGATGAAAACCATAGCCGGAAGGGCCCCCCAATAAAAATGGCTTGTTATAATACCGTACTTGGCGCCGGATGCTCCCATACATGTAACTTCCTGGGCACCCAGAGTGGCCGACAGGAATGCGAGCCCTGTTATCCAATCGCTCCATTGCTGCAATATTGTCGGCGCCACGTCGCACTTTTACTCTGGCGTTTATATTATACCCATTACTTTCTGAAATCCGGCTGCGACTTAATAACCTCAATAAAAGCCAACATATTTTCGATCGGAACATCGCCTTCCACCGCATGCGCAGGTCGCATATCACTCTTATCGTGCCTGCACCTGTCAGTGCCAACCTTATTCCAATCTTCATGTATCAAAGAACAACTTCGGAGGAGGGGTGATAAAAGTTAATTCCTATCACGCCGCCTTCTTCTTTTTTCTTGCCTCATATTCTATTAACACTGACCATATAAATCCTGCCAACTCTCTGGCTATTGCCGCCACTGCCTTGCAAGGCAGTTTACCCCGGTTGACAAGTCTATGGTAACGCTTCCGCAACCGTACTCCTGCCCTGTCCGCCATATCAATAGCCCACTGAGGCTGGCCGTCTCTTCGTTTATTCAATGACTTGCTCACAGTATAAGCATGGCGATAATGCCAGGCTGCCTCGGTCAGCAACCGTCTGGCCCGCTTATTACCGGTTTTAGTTATCGCACCCTTATGCTGCTTTTCCCCACTGGAAGATTCTGAAGGCGTCAATCCAAGGTAACTCATAAAATCACGAGCCGATGCAAATCGACCAAAATCGAATACTTCTGTGATTATGCTAATCGCTGTGAGTGTATTTATACCGTAAAAACAACGCAAAGCGCCTGTCAGCTCTCTGTAAGGTTCACTTTGTGCCAGCTTTTCAAGCTCTCTGTCCAGCGTCTTGACTCGCTGCAGACAATGCCGCATCTCTGTAAAATAGCAGTCAAATACCTCCCGCAGCAAGGGCTGCTCAAAATCAACTGCGTCCAGCCATCGAAGGTGCTTCTGTGTCCAGTGTTCACCATCTGTGTAAACATATCCATGGCGGATAAGTAACTTCTGTAATTGATGGCGAATTCTTTTTAGGTTCTCCTGTGCCGCCTCTCTGCATCGGGTAAGTTCGCAAGCTGCCTCCTGCTGCTCATCCGGCGGGTAAATCTCCGTCAGCATATCTGCCATGAACATACCAAGTAATTTCTTTGCATCCCTGCGGTCGGTTTTGATTCTTTCACCCGGCTTGCGGGGAGTAAGTGATGGAGCAATGACGCTGCATTTGCATTCCAACGCCTCAATTCTTCGTTGCAGTGTGAACCCGCATACCCCGGCTTCATAACAGAACTTCACTTTGCCTGGAGCGTTTCCTTTAATATTCTTAACCATTTTTCTGATCTCTGCGGGCGCATTCTTTACTGAAAATTCGATGATCTTTTCATCATTCGGATAAACTAAAGCTACCCTATGCTCCTTTTTGTGTGTGTCCATGGCTACAAATGTTATGTTATAACTTGCTCTCTTTTACATGTCTGCTATAATTATGCAATCATGGTATTAGGTCGGAAGCCGGTTATAACTTGCTCTCTTTTACATGTCTGCTATAATTATGCAATCATGGTATTAGGTCGGAAGCCGGTTATAACTTGCTCTCTTTTACATGTCTGCTATAATCTGGACGCAAAATCAGTTAATCAGTGATGAGTTATAACTTGCTCTCTTTTACATGTCTGCTATAATTTGAATCGAGAACGCTGGACTTGCCCGCGGTTATAACTTGCTCTCTTTTACGATGCTTGCGGTCGGCGTATTCTTCTTCGTGGGCGTGGTGAATAAGTTGACATGCTTATTATGAGCTTCTTTTAATATTTTCTTCAGCAATTCAGATGCTTATTCACACGTGAATTTAATTCCGGAACCGATAACCATTCTCTTGCTCGGCGCGGGAGGTCTATTTTTAAGAAAAAGAATTAGTTAAGCTCAAAAACCATACTACACAACTAAAATACTTTTTCACAATATTCTCCTTCAGTGAAGTTTAACATCATTTACTCTCGGCTAGAGGTCAAGAGCCGTCAGTTAGAACTCTTAGTTTTTTATTGCACGTACTAATTCGATAACCACTCATTGGCTAAAATGGCGATGTCTAGCCAATCCACACTACAATCTTCATTTAGGTCGCCAAGAGGTCTAACTTTACAGTTTTGGTCTTCCCAAGTACTCGCAATCATTGCCAAATCACATAGATCTATGTGCTGATCTCCGTTAATATCTGCCGCAGATGATGTCCTTAATACATCAAAAAAATCAAATGTTGCGGTGACCCCTGTCCTACTACTGTAAACTAGCCATGCGCCCAGACCGACTTTGATTTCCTGTAAATCAATAGATATATCCGCACCGATCTTATTCCACGCGATGCCATCTACGCTGTAGTAGCACTGATATATATTCGCTCCTATTCTCCGAAGTTGCAGATACGTTGAGTTTCCGATGGGATTTGAAATGATCGTAGAGGTATAAGAAGCGTTCCTTTCGACTCCCGCCTCAAATGTCTTGCCATTTACATAATTGCTATTCAGTATTATGTAATTGTCGCTGTCCTGCCATACAGTAAGAAATGCCGCCTCGAAATTTTGAAGAGCATCCAAAGTAACTCTGGTTGTAATATTCCAGTTTCCAGGCGGAGCCAACTGCAGAAAAACATTCGATCCGTCATTATTTGTCTGCCACGCAGAGCCGGTTGCCAGAGTAAGAACCAAATGGCCCTGGTTAACATCGTATTGCGTCTGAGTTTGTCCCCATATGTTGGTCCAGATATCAAAATTGACGCCATCACCTGTAAATTCGTCGGAGACGGCACTCTTCGTAAAATGTGAGCCGGAAGGATATGGTTGCGGCGATTTGGATGCTCCATTGTCGACCACGAGCCTGTCTGGTTGTCCAGGAACCTCTTCAAAGTGAACCCGGCTTATGTTAAGCTGTCTAATATCAGGCGGCCCCAACATTGAATGATAGGCCATGAAAAGTTCTGTGTTATCCGGTGAGCGAATAAAGCATTGGCTACCGGGTTTGTTTATATCGGCAGTTCCGCTTAAAATTGGATTTCCAGAATATTTCGTCCACGGGCCATATGGGCTTGAGCTTGTTGCATAGCCGACAGCATAGTTTCGACGAAAATCGTCCCCCGAATATGTAAGATAGTATATGCCATTGTGCTTGATTACGCAAGCTCCCTCATTAATCCATTCTTCCCATGCCTGGCTTGGCTCAATGCACAATTGAGGCGTGGTAGCTAGTGTCTCCATGTCGCTTGCTACTTTGGCAACATAGATTACATTTCCAGTACCTCCAATTGTTAAGGGATAATTCGTTACAGTAAAATACACATACATAGAACCATCGTCATCGAAAAATGCTCCGACATCTATAACATCCTGATTGATGTCCCAGTCAAACATGGGAGCTTTTATCTCAGTAAAAGGCCCGATCGGCGAAGACGAAGTGGCCACGCATATGCGTCCGACATCAGAGCCATTTATATTTCTAAAGCATGGTGAATACAGATAATAGACCCCATTGTTTTGATAGAGTTCCGGTCCCCAAAACCAGTATTGCCCCCATGTGTTTGAGCTGTCATCAAACGTAAGTCCACAATATCGCCAGTTGACAAGATCTTTCGAGGAAAAAATCGGACAGCCTTTTCCATTCGTTGAATTGGGATAACTCTGGGAGGCTGTCGCATAGCAATAGTATGTATCACCAAATTTATTTATCATAAAATCAGCACCTTTGACATCCATTGGATTGCAGTAGTTCTGAGGTTTACCTTTGCAGGCCCAGACGTTAGTCATTCCTGGATTAACATTATTAAAATCTACAAGAACTGTACCGTTTCCATCGTATGCTTCGATTTTTCCGGTTCTAATATATTCACCAACCTGTATTGTTCTATCCCCCTGCAGTTGGAGTTTGCCTTTGGTGATATTTATCCTGCCTCCTTCGTTTATATCGAGAACTATGCCATTTCTGCTGTCACCGCCCCAGCCGGCTTCTACAGGCAGAAGAATGAGCCCGCCGTCAAGGTTGATAGTCCCTGTGCCGCCACCCCAGCCGAGAAATAGCCTGTGGATGTGAATTTCACCGCCGGTCATGTTTACTGTACCATTGCCTCCTCCTTGGCCTGAAACTATAAAGTCCCAGTAGGAAATAAGCAGTCCGCCCTCCATATTCAGAACACCATGGCAGTTTGGATTGGTCCCATCGCCGTATCCAAGCACAACGCCACCAAAAGCGCCGCCTCCGGTACCATCACCTGGAAATCCGGTCTTCAGAGTCCCACCGGTCATGCGCATATAACCTGTTCCAGTACCGCTGTCTCCGATTACCACACCCTGAATCCAGCTTTCCCCGTTCGTGCCGAATTGAGGATCATAAATGGTTGCGTCAATTGTCGGGCCCGGTGAACCGGTATCTATGCCCACCCAACCATCATTCCAGACGGGGACCTGACCGGTTAGCCAGTTGCCAGGCGTACTCCACTGGCCGTTACCTGTGGTATTTGTCCACTCCTGTGTCCAGCCAAAGGCCGTTGAGCACAACACAATCAACAGATATACAATAAGGCAACACCACACCATCCTCATATTAAACTCCTTTGAAAAAGTCATAATATATTATACCAAAATTTAATAACTTTTTTAATTTTTTCACAGCTTACTAACAAAAAGTCAAATTCAGCTTCATCGCTTGTCGGAGCATATTGTAAAAGCAGGTTGCTGTAATTCTCTCGATTCATCTACCTCTCCCCTTCAAGCGTCTTGATAATAAGCTCGCCATTGGCTGTTCTCCTATGTTCGGCTTATTCATTTAAGACACACCATCTTTTTCTATCCAATGCAGGATTTGAGAAATCTTCACTTTTCTTCATAAACTCGGCTTTTCGCTCCACTTGGCAAGGACTGAGGTGTGTGAGTTGGCCCATCAACCGTGCGAAGATCAGGGCTTTCTTGTTGGGGTATGAAACGAATGCGATCTATAGCCAGCCTTCTCGGCCGCCAACCGCTTAGATTGTTATGAACAGAATATAGCATGAACATCTCTGAACCGTCAGGAGAACTTTTTGTTGTGCCTCCGCCTGGTCCGTAAATATACTCACTACTTTTCAGTATGGGATTGTTTTTGGCCTTTGTCCAGGGACCCATTGGATTCTTGCTGGTAGCGTAGCACATAGCATAATCCGCCGAATAAAAAACGTTGGCAGCATAAGTCAAATAATAATAACCTTTGTGCTTAATCACATTGGCGCCTTCTGCCACCAAATGACTGGTTCCGGGTATTGGGTGGCTTTCCCACGGCTCCGTAGGACGCAAACACAGAATGGGTTCTCCATCAAACTCAATCAGATTTTCTTTCAATTTCACCACTCGGATTTCGTTGCGGCCGTAAGTTACATAAGTAAGGTAAAGATACGCCTGCCTGTCATCATCAATAAATATGTGTTGGTGGATGGCTTCGTCTGGACCCGGCGGGTCATAGAACGGCGTCTTAAGTTCTTTAAATGGGCCTAAAGGTGAATCCCCAACCGCAATGCACAGACTTACATTAAAAGGAAGGTCTGGTGTTTTGTTGGGGGAGGCATTGAAATACATGTAGAATGCCCCGTGATGAAAGAGGACTTCCGCACCCCAGAAATGGTGCTGAGCCCAAGTTCGGTTGCTGTTCGCGAGAGCCCAGCCCTTGTCTTGCCAGTGAACCAGGTCTTCGGAAATATAAACTCGCACACCAGAATTGGGCATCGGGTCGTAAGTTCCATACAGGTAATACACCCTGTCATGAAGCAATACAAACACTTCAGACATTGGTATATCAAACGGATTACAGTAAGTATTAATACTTGTGTTTGGGCAAGAAATTCCGGCCCTAGATTTTTAGTTATTGTTAGCATCTTGGCCGAAGAGGAACCCAGCTTGTAAACTACATGATAACCAGATTAGACAGTAGTCTACCCTTCTATTTGTCATTTTGCTTCTCCTAATAAGGACGAATACTGTGTGGGTTTGTCATATCCTGGCTGCTGCTGTATCACTTCTATGAAAGCGAGCATGTTTTCCAAAGGCACATCGCCTTGCACATCATGGGCTGGGGCAAAAATGTATCCGCCATCTCTGCCGGCCTTTAGTAAGGCCCGGGTCTCCTTCTTGACATCTTCAACTGTGCCATAAGCCAATGTCTTCTGAGTCGATAAACCGCCGTGGAAAGCCAGCTTACCACGGTACTGCTCAAGCAAATCAAAAACGTTCATGACCTCTGGTTGAAAAGGATTAAAGCAGTCAAGACCAATGCTGACTAAATCGTCAAAAACTTCATCCACATCGCCACAAGAATGTATCAGGACAAACTTGCCTGATTTTTTTACGACATCATACATCCTTTTTAGTACAGGCTTGATAAACTGTCGCCATGCCGGTGGTCCCATTTGAAGCCCATGTTGCTGACCCCAATCGTCACCAAAGTAAACCGCGTCAATGTCATACTCCATGGCCGCATTCACCTGGGCTATATTGTAGTCGGCAATGGCGTCAAGAAGCTCAACCACAAAGTCAGGATGGTCGTAGAAATCCATCATGAGCTGTTCCATCCCGCGCAATGTCCAGGCTCGCTCGTAGAGTGAGAAGCCGATTTGAAATACGCGAAAACGGTCATTGTATTTCGCCAGTTTCCCGGGAATGTCTGCAAAGAAACGCTTATCCAGAGGATCTGGAAACTCATAATCCTTCAATGTTGGTTCGGCCAACACCTTTCCTTCAACATTACCGATATCTTTGTCAATAGTTCTGTCCCACACTACCCCGAAAACATCCCGAAAGCGGTTGTTGCCTATTTCCTCAAAGAACCCGATGTCACTGCCCAATCGTACGAAATGGTTGTCTATGACATTCTCCAAGTCCTTCTTGCCGTAGTGTGCATGCAGCTTTTGCCTGGCCTTCAAAGTCAAGCCGATTTGCCACGGCACATAAGACGGACGCTCACGGCTTAAGACCCTCCTGACTACTTCTCGTTTGTTCATAAAAATACGACTCCCAAAAACAAACTTTTCTAACAGTAACCTTTCACGGACATTTTCATAATATTAAGTAATGCACTCAGTATTCTGTGCTTTTGGCCACCTGCAATTATGCGACAAGTCGTTAGCAAGTAATATAATTGTCAATGGCAGGATTCCGGAGGCCAGAGACCGCACGAAAGCCAGTTCTCGGTAAGTATATGTAAATCATCGAAGTCAACTACACAGTCTCCATTGAAATCACTTAATGGCCGGTTCCTACAGTCCGGATATTGTACAAAATTTTTCCAAACCTCAGTGTCGGTCAGATCACGTTCGTGGATTTTGATGTCATCCATCATCCCTTCAAACTTTTTCAATCCGGTCTGGCTCATGCCGATGGCCATTGTTTCTGAGGCAGTTAAAGGCTTGGTGCTTGATATAGCCTGAACCGACGCTTCAAGCACACCATCCACATAGAGTTTAATCTGATGGGTAGACATCTTTCTCGTAGCGACGATGTAGTGCCAAAAGCCATCGTTGATGGGTGTCGTTGAGATGATGGTGTAGTTATTAATGCCGAAAGCGGCTCGACCGTTCAAAATATTCAAACCAAAATCAGCAACATGGCCAAGACTGTCTGCGTCAATCAAACCTACTCCATCCCACCAACCTGAGTAACTGGTTGGTCCTGTCTGAGTAGTCTTAATCCAGCAGGCAAGGCTAAAGTCATAATGCACAATTCGCGGGATTTCAAAATAGTCATCATTGCCGTCAAAGATTATAGCCCCGCCGATGTGCCCGTTGTCTGTAAACTCAGGCGCACCGTAGGTCGTAGTCTCGATGTAATTACCGGACATATCGTAGGTATTTCTGTCAACAGGGAAGTACGCCACCACAGCCTGCTCATCAAGCAATTCAGTTTGATACAGCAAGATTCCGTTGAATCTGGCAGCGGAACTGCTTGTGGCCAGGGCAATCTGAGAGGGAGCGAAGCCCTCGTTGACAGTCAGTGTCTCTTGCCCGTTAACAAAAAGAATGACTTTGTCCGATAGTTTGACCGCACGGAGGTTGTAGTTTGTCGCGTCAGCAACAGAGGCCTGCTGAAAGAAAGGACTTCCACTGTTTTTGCCATCTACTACCAACATGTCACTGGCAAAATTTACCATAGCCCGCATGTAATTGTCCGAGTTGATATATACCGGATAAATACCTACCGAACCTGTGTCCCCGCCCACTTTGTATATTTGAGTGGAAAACTCATAATTACCCATCAAGTCACCTTTGAAAATAACGCCTTCACCTGTTGGATTTGACTGGGTCAGGCCGGATGAACCCACAGTCCACGTGCCGGAAGAAGGTGCCGAGGAAAGCGAATTACCCCAACCGGTAACGGTGTCATCGAATTCATCCCATCCGATAGTGTAAATGACACCGTCGAACTGTGCCTCAGAATGATCTGTGTAGAGACCGCCAATTCCTTTGCCGCTAAATATTGTGCTAATCCTGCCATTGTAGCCGGGCGGCTGTTTGTCGTCGATGTACACGTCAAACCAGGAACCGTTTTTCGTTACCCTGATCTTATGATATACTGTATAGTCGATTGCGCCGCCGGCATAGGGCACGCCAACCACCGTATCCGAACCATTTTCACGTTTATGATAGTACCAGCTATTAGCTGTTCTATTCAGCCCAACAATCATCCAGTTATTGACGTCTTTGTAATAGGCAATTAAGCCGGCTTTATCTTCACCATCGGCCGCGGCACTGAAACGCAGATTGCCTTCAATTAAATAATGCGTGGCGCTGTTACGGTTTATTATATTGAAAGAGAATGCAGCCTGATTATTTTGGCATGCCTGGTAATTGGTTATAAACCAATTGCCGCTGGTAACAGCAGTCCAGTCATCCGATGGCATCGGGCCGTTGGGATAATTGAACAAACCTCTGTACTGTGGCTGGGCCGGTCCCGGATGATAGCCGGTCGCATATGGAGAGGTAGGCCCATCGATATATAGCGTTCTGTCAAAGAAATGAACCCGGTCGATGGACTGTCTTCTGCAACCATCGGTGAACTGGAAAGAGTGTACTGCAAAATAGCCTGCCCATCTTTCAAAGCCATTCAAACCTTCCTGAAGCCATGGCTGGCCAATTGTGTTAATCTCACCCGTCCCAGGCCAGGTTTTCCGATTAAGCACCGCATAAGGATATTTACCGGCATTTGAAAATGCTGATGGACCGCTCGCTTCTACACAGCCGAAGCAATATCGCGGGTCTACTGTATTATATGCATTATAGAGCATGTAGTATCGGCCGCGATACTTAAAGACTTTGGCTCCTTCAATTATAGAGGTTCCACCCTCCCATGGCTGACTTGTCGATATCATAAGTGTATAATTGGAACCAGGCGTAAAAGTCCACAAATCCTGCATCGGCCGGTAATAAATCTGATTGCCGTTATTGAAACGAGTCGGGTAGAAATGAAACGACCCGTCATCATCCATATATGCTTCAGCACCAATTCTTCCTGAAAATGGAGCAGTAAGAGTCACTTCCTGATATGGCCCCCAAACATTATCACTAACAGCGTGTGTGATATCAGCGTCTAATTGACAATACAGATGGAAGGTGCCATTGTAATATTGAAGGTGACAGTCATGTATCGCCATGTCCGGCCAGTCGGGATACATATTGTGGACCGGAGAGTTTTCCCAGTCAAACCACGTATTTGTCCAGGAGAAAACATGCTCTCTTTGCTGCCAGTGTCTCAGGTCCCGAGAGTTCAACATATCACCGGCCATCCAGTTGCCCATGATGTAATACTCACCGTTGTACTTCAGGACGTCACAGTCGTTCACCAAACCATCCAGAATAACGGGATTGCTCACCGCTCCCACCCAGTCGCACAACAGAACAGAAAAAGCACACGTTATTACAATGCTGAATGTTCGGTTGTAAAAAAAAAAGCGGATTATATTAAAAGATGAAGTAATTGTTGAACCGGACATCAGAGAAATAAAATCCATTAACCTTACTCAACTCATAAAGGACACATTAAAACTCAATCCAACATTCACACCCTCACTTAGCGACGGTCAATCACCCTGCACTTTTGACTCTACTAAAACCACACTCCCTGGCTGTCAGAAGAAACAGGATCCTGATATTAGACTTTATGCACTCAGCTTAATTAAGCCATGGAATCTTTATAACTTGCCCCGGGCCCGGCGGTTGGCTTTCTCTGTGCCACTTTAACTGCCACAATTCCGGAAGCGGTAATTGGCGTACAGAGCCGTCCATGAAAGCCATATTCATACCTCTGTTATGGCGGGCAATGCAAAAACGGGCAATGTCGTAATATCCAATCCCCGCAAAATCTGCTGTTTGCTGTTTATCATATAACCAGTCAGGTGTTAGCGGTATTTTCCCACCTGCGCTGTAAAGTTGTGTTTCAGGGTTACCGCCATACCAGATGCAGTCTCCGAGGATTGGGATGTTAGAGGCGTTTTTTTGGTTGTTTGTATCCCACTGACATTGAGGCTTTCCTCGCCAACCTCCTGCGAAAGGGCCTGCGTCTGGCACTTGATTTATCCAAGAGTTAATTCCGTAACTTCCTTCATATCGTGCAAACTTGTCTGTTGTATCGGCTGTAAGGCCGCATTCCCAGACGCGCGTTGTGCTGCCAAACACGTCCTCGTCCGGATGGGCGAGGCCAAATTCATTCTTACTCATGGCACTGGGACATTTGCGAAATTTATCATTATTGCCATACAAATCAGCCAGAAGGTTCATCCACAACCTCCTGTCTGTCACTGGGAAATCGGGGTCTATCCAATATCGCCCATCATAGGTGGAAGTGTACATATTCATAATCAGTCCCCATTGCCTGACATATGACATACACGCCACTGCTCTGCTTTGCGCCCTGGCCTTATTCAAACCGGGCAAAAGAATGCTAAGCAAAAGGGCGATTATAGCGATAACGACCAAAAGTTCTACGAGGGTAAAGGCCTTTCTTGGCATATCTATCTCCTTTAATCAATCTTTTCTACACTTGAACTGCAGCGTAACACTCCAGTCATTATTCTACTATATCGCCCTTTTGCTTTTTGTGACCGTATTGCGCCTGGTCTTTATTCTACCAGCCACGCCACCAACTCTCGTTATCGGTTTTTTCGCCGACGCTGCAACAGTAAGCTGCCCAGACCCAACAGGGCCATCGTTGATGGTTCGGGTGTAGCCCAAATCGTCGTATAACCAGGATTGCTCACGTTGTAGTCCCATTTAACAGTGCCGCCGCCGTCGTAGGCAATAATTTTTCCTTGGTTGACCCAATCCTGGACATCAGCACTGATATCGCCGATGCGTTCGATTTCTCCGGCTTTGATGTCGATATAGCTTTTGTATACGTCATTTTCACCATCAGCCCAAACAAAGCCGTTGCCCGCAGTTTGTGCTACTACAGGCATAAGAATTAGCCCGGCATCGAGATTGATAACGCCCATGTTATCGGCGCCGACATTGTTCCAGCCAAAAATCAGCCTTTTGACGTCTAGCTCGCCGCCGGTCATGTTGATGGTGCCGTTGCCGCCGCCATGGCCCCCGACTAGGATGTCATGAAAGTTAACATACAGGCCACCTTCGATGTTCAGAACACCATTGCAGTTCGGATTGGTCCCATCGCCGTATCCAAGTACGGTACCACCAAAGGAAGCGTCAGGATTCCCGCCGCCGGTCCATCCGCAATACAGGGTACCGCCAGTCATTGTCACAGTGCCGGTTCCGTTACCGCTGCTGCCTATTACGAGCCCACCGACCCAGGCTTTTCCTGTCCAGCCAAAATAAGGGTCATAAATGGTCGCGTCAATTGTCGGGCCCGGTGAACCGGCATTTATGCCCACCCATCCGTCAGGCCAGGTTGGAACTTGACCTTCTGTCCAGTTGCCAGGCGTACTCCATAGGCCGTTGCCTGTGGTATTTGTCCACTCCTGTGACCAGCCAAAGGCCGTGGAGCAAAACAACACAGACATCAATAAAAACTTCACTCCTACTCTCATTGCTTCTCCTCCTTCATTAAACATTAAAAAAATCTTTTTACCAATACATCTAAAATAGGCCTTCATGCATTGGTTCACTTTGTGTTTACCGCCAAGGCCGGACGTCCTGCGATACTAAGTAACACACTCAAGCAAATAGACCTCATTGCTACACTACTCTAATTTTTCCTCCTTCATTAAAAGACGATAAAATTTGTTCACCAATACAATAGACATTCAACAATTGACTTTCACCTGATTTAAGTATATATCAAGCGTAGACACGTAAGTATGGCAATTTGCGTATAAAAACCTGTCATATTCCGCCAACATATAGTGTTTGGTTTATTTACCAACCTGGCTGCTCGGATTTTTTATCTGGACACGGCAGGAATATATTTTCGGTAGAGAGGCGAAGGGATTGCCGCCATGAATCTCAAGACTATCAAGCCTTATCTGCCATAGAAGGTGGGTTTATCACGCGATTACCCGTTTTAGAAGGCGGTTTTTTGGGCCATTTGATGGGATTTCCGTGGTTACTTAAGTCATAACTGGCCTATACGACGTGGAATCGACCAAAGCGAACAATCACGGCTTTCGACCATTGACTAACACTTCAAAGCAAGTTTTTGGGGTTCTTGTTACAGTATGCAGAAACGTCCGAAAAAATGTAATTCTGAATGACCGACACAATGTTTTTATCGGTTTTGCAAGCAGCGCTACGCCCGGCAGCTCGATATAGGGATCATCCCGTCGAAGTGGAAACTCTCGCCGCGCGGCGAAGGCTTGAAGTCTCCAACTTGGAAGGCCGATGGCTCGCCTATTCCCCCTTGGGATAGTCTCTCGGAGGACCTGAAGGATCGCCAAGATCTCCGCATGGCAATCTACGCGGCGATGATCGATCGGCTCGACCAGAACGTCGGGCGGATAGTGAAACATCTGGAGAAGAACGGCCAGCTCAACAACACCCTGATTCTCTTCCTGTCAGACAACGGTGCGTGCATCAGTGGCGACGTCTTCGGCTTCAATGCCGGCGAAGCCGACCCGAAGCTTTGGGGAACGGCCAAGTCCTACATCAGCACACACTCTTCAACAATTCCAATATCTTTATCAACGCCGCGGTCACATGTGACGCCGAATACATCACGAAATTTATCGTTTCCGATATCGGTGAAAAAACCTATTGTCGCCCTAAGTTCGACAATGTGGTCATCAATAAAGGCATCGACGTTTTCTTCTGTGCCGAAATGGTTGACCAGTTTTTCCGCTGCTTCTTTTGTGAAAGTGAAGTGCCACGGCACATACGGCGGCCGCTTTCCCTCAAGAACCATTCGCACCACGTTGCGTTTGGCAGGTGATTTCTTCGATTTGATAAACTCCTCAAAAAAACATGGTTTTCGCGATCATCTAATCGACCAGGTCTCGTTCGATCTGTTCAAGAGTCTTTCCCTTTGTTTCAGGCACTTTGGCTTTGACAAAGATGAAACCAAGCAGGCATACCGCCGAATACATCCAGAATGTTTTCGCGGCTCCGAGGGTCTTGTTAAGGATCGGGAACGTAAACGTCAGTATGAAGTTTGCGATCCACATCGACGAGACCGCAATTGATATTGCTGTACCGCGAATGCGGTTTGGGAATATTTCAGAGATAAGTACCCAGACAATAGGTGCAAGCGACATAGTGTAGGCCGCAATGGCGCAAAGCGTTAAAATTAGAACTGGCATGCCCTTGATGCCTGCAGCATACGAAAGCCCGATGAGCAGATGTGAAATGCAAATGCCGGCACAGCCAGTGAGCATCAGTATCCGGCGTCCAAACCTATCCACCGTACTGATTGCGATACAGGTAAAGACAAGACTGATAAGCCCTGTTGTAACAATATTAAAAAGAATATCGCTGACACCGTAACCGGCATTTCGATAGATCTCTTCGGCATAATTAAAGATCACGTTGATGCCGCTCCACTGCTGGAGCACGGCTATCCCAATTCCGACGCCAAGTATTTTTAGCATCTTTGATTCCAGCAAGTCGCCAAAACGCACATGCCGAATTTCTTCTGCGCTGATGGTATTGGAAATATCGTTTACCTCAAAGTCGGCGTATTTTTGACCGCCGATTTTTGCAAGAATGCGATGCGCAGGATCATGGCGGCCGTTTTTAACCAGCCATCGTGGGCTTTCCGGCAATAACAGCGAGCATACAAAAAAAACCATGGACGGCGCCGCTACCGCCGTGAACATCCACCGCCAGCCGTACTGGCCGTTCCAGGATTGGCGGATCATTTCAGCGGTTGCTCCGTCGGCAACCTTGTCCGCGATAAGCCAGTTTGCGATCTGCGCAAAAAGAACGCCCAGCGTAATTGTTAACTGGTTAACCGCCACCAGTCGTCCGCGGATGTGCGCGGGCGATATCTCAGCAATGTACATCGGCGACAGGTTCGAAGCCATGCCAATCGCAATTCCGCCCGTTATGCGCCAGATCACAAATAATAAAAATGTCGGAGCCCATCCCGTCAATACCGATGACATTAAAAAAAGCAGCGACGAAATGATCAATAGTTTTTTTCTGCCGAATCGATCACTAAGTGCGCCGGCAGCCAGCGAGCCGAGCAGGCATCCCAGCAATGCACAACTGTTTGCCCAGCCGCTCAGCATTTCGTTGTTAAGTTGGAAGTATTTTTCAAAGAATGGCTTTGCGCCGCCAATAACAACCCAGTCATACCCGAACAGCAGCCCTCCCAAAGCAGCCGCCACCGAAATCATCCAGACAAACCTCATATTATATTGGCCTGCGATGCCGGTTTCCTTACCGGAAGTAACAGTGCTCATTGCCTAACCCCTAATATTTAGTTTTTCAGGTTTCAATATAAACGGTTTTTTCATGTTTATGGACTTGTCACGCGACCTTATATAAATGTGGAGTTACTTGACCAGAGTCATCTGGCCATAGTAATCCATGGTAATCCAGAAATCAACCTGTTTGCCGGTCCATTTACGGGTCCACAACAGCAGGCTCTTTCTTCCTTCACCGTCATCATCGCCGACGGCAACATCAACGCCCATGACCGTTCCTGGCCGGAGCGTCATGCCCGGTATGCTCAAGCCGATCTCCATGAGGTAGCCATTAGAAGTTCGCATATCCTTAACTTCACCCTTCCACTCACTGAAAAACACATTGTTTTGCGGGCAGTCCGTACGGTATAAACCATCGACATCGCTGAGAAAGACCTTGGGCGGAAAACAGGGAAGGAAATGCATTTCGTAACCACGAAGGTTCTTTCCGAGTCTGTCTTCCAGAGATGTGTTTACATCCACGCCTTCTATCCTTGGACCTTGAAGGTTCCTATAGTCTAGGTAGATTTCAACGCACTCATTGAGCCAGGAATACTCCCTGATGCATGGTTGAACATTATCGTCCGTTACTTCGATGAGGAAATAGAGCTTGTCTTGGTACCAGGCGGCTCTCCAACTGAAGCTGGAATCGTCATTACCCTTCCACTTTTCAGGAGTCATCCCTTGACCGAACCATAAGTTTTCCGGCCCCTCAACGACATTCTTCTTAATACCAACCCAATCAGAAGTGTCCCCGTCGACTTTGATCTGCCTCTCAATCGCATTGTAACAAAGTCGCTTGGGCATATGTTCACTTTCCAAGGCACAGCCACAAACTTCCAAAATGATCAAACATACTGCCTGAACCAAACAAAATCCTGATTTTGAGACCATTTTTATTCTCCTTCTTCTCGAAAACCATAAAATATTGAACGTAAATTACCAATATGCTCTGCGTTGGGGTATGGGATCTAAACAGGCTATTTGGGCGTCAAAACACTGCTTAATCAATTCACTCTTCAGTTCTCTGCGTTTAGGACTGATCCACAAATTAGTGAACTCATGAAGGTCTTTTTCGAGGTCGTATAATTCACCAACATCTATGCCATGGTATACCGATATCTTGTGCTTTTGGTCACGAATCATGGTAAGACAAAAAGGCGGCTTGGCAGATGGTGTAGTATCGTAACATTCTGCGAAAACATATGTACGATGTTGATTCGGCTTTTTGTTGCCGGTGCAAATTCCAAAAAGAGAACGGCCTTGCATACGGACAGGAACAGCGGCATGAATTTCCGATTCAACCCTAAGAATTCTCACCATGGCCTTAACTTCTTTCATATGTCTGACCAGACAGTGTTGGATGAACCTGTAACTTATCGGCTCCGGTTTTTACAGGGTCTCAGAATTTACTACTTAAAAAATCATGTTTTACATTCGTAAATGGCTTTTTCTTCTCTGCACCTCAAGATTCGTTGGCCTGATCAAATACTTACATGATTTTTGTTTTTTTCGGGACTTCCCGCCGGGTTTGACCAGAACTGCTCGATTTCTTCCAGTGTTTTACCTTTTGTTTCCGGCAGGAAACGCCATGCGAATATCGCTTGAAGCAGTGCCATGGCCGCCAAAAAGCCGAACGTTGGCGCTTTTCCGATTTTGCTGAAGGCGAACGGAAAAAATAGTACCACGGCAGCGTTGGCCACCCATTGAGTCAATACCGGTACAATCATGGCTGTGCCACGCACCCGATTCGGGAATATCTCAGGTACAAGTGTCCAGAAAACCGGCCCGATGCACGAGGCGAAGAAAGCCAGGAATAACAGGATCAGGGCAAGCACAAGCATGCCTTGGAAATGGTTCATCAGCACGGTGATAACCAATAACACTAATGCAACGGTCATCCCCAATGAGCCAACTATGTAAAGCGGTTTGCGTCCATATCGGTCGATGGTCCAAAACGATATTAAGGTGAATATCAGGTTTGTCAAGCCGATAATGAAAGTGGAAAACAGTGCAGCGTCCATCTTAAAGCCCGCCGATATGAAAATCTTCGGCGCGTAATCAATGATCGTGTTGATGCCGGATACGTGCACCAGAATAGCCAGGCAGAATCCGACAGCAAGCACTCGTCGCAATCCCGGCTGGAGCAATTCCTGCCATGAGCTTTTCTGCGCCGCAAGACTTTGCTGCATCTCGTCTATTTCGAACTGAGCTTCTTCGCGATTGGAAATACGACTGAGCAATTCGAACGCCTCCTGCTTTTTGCCAACCTTGAAGAGATATCGCGGTGTTTCCGGCGCCCGCCAGAGCATCGCGAAGAAAATTACGGACGGGATCGCGCCCGTTATGAACATCCATCGCCAATTCCAATCGCCTACATCGCGCAGAAGATAGTTGATGCAGTATGAGACCAGAATTCCCACGACGATGGACATCTGATAGAGCGCACCCATGCGGCCCCGCATGGCTGGTGGGGAAACCTCGGAGACATACATCGGCGATAGAATTGAAGCCCCGCCCACAGCCAGCCCGCCCAGAAGGCGTGCGATGATGAACATGCTGAAACTTGTCGCAAGGCCAGTCACCGCCGATGTGATGGCAAACATCGCGGCTACCCACAGCAGCAACCGCTTTCTGCCGTAGAGGTCCGTGAATCGTCCGGCAAAGGCAGATCCAACCACACAACCAAACAGCAGAGAACTGAACGCCCATCCCAGACCCAAATGTCCTAGCTTGAAATGACTTTCAAGGAATGGGCCGGCGCCTGTTATAATAGCTATATCAAAACCAAAAAGCAAACCACCAAGGGCTGCGGTAATGCCCAAAAACAGTACATAAGCAAGATTCACCTGTTTATTTCTTGTCGTCATGAATTACTCCTTTCAGAACATTTGCTTGAAGATGATTCATCTGAATGATCATTATCTCAACCCAGGTATCATGTGAGAGTTTTCATACCGATTCTAATCATGCCAGGATCAATCCGCCGGCCACCAAACTGAAAAAATCACGACAAATCAGGCTTTTTCCACTTTCATGTCTCGCCGGGATCTTTGTACACTCATAAATACAACACGATCCAGGACGGAGAAACCACAATTTTTGTGAACGCAAGTGGCCCTATGTCACAGGCCAGTGGCTGCAGTTCTCGGCTTACGCATCATTGGATCAGCTTCATTTTGCCGAAGTTGTCCATCGTGATCCAGAAATCCCCCTTACTGCCCGTCCACAACATCAGGCTCTTCCGACCTTGTCCATCGTCGTCACCCACGGCAACATCAATGCCCATGACCGTTCCTGGCCGGAGCGTCATGCCCGGTATGCTCAAGCCGATCTCCATGAGGTAGCCGGTGGATGTCCACCCCATCTGCACTTGGCCTTTCCAGTCCCGAGCGAACGCCGCATTCTGGTCATTTTCCAGGCGGTAAACCCAGGCGACGTCGTTCAGATAGACCCGCGGTGGAGAACAAAAGAGGAAGTGAGTCTCATAGCCGCGCAGCTTCTTACCAAGTCTTCTCTCCACTGGCGTGTTGACATCGACGCCTTCTACTCTCGGATCACCGCGATTGAGGTAATCCAGATGGATTTCGACGCAGTCGTTCAACCAGGAGTACTCCTGAACGCAGGAAGACAACCGATTGTCGCTCACCTCGACGAGAAAATAGAGCCGGTTGCCGAACCATGCCGACCGCCAACTGAAGCTCAATTCCTCGTTGCCATGCCACTTTTCTGGGGTCATGCCCTGGCCGAACCATAGATGGTCAAAACCCTGAACCCGGTTTTCTTTAACACCGGTCCAGTCGGCGGGATCGCCATCAACGGTGATCTGTCTCTCCACAGCCATATACTTCCAGCCGCTGCCCCTAAGGTTGTTTGTCCATAACGCAGCCAACCAGCACCATACCCATCAAGCCAGCCATCAGACTCGTTACCCAAGTAGTCGAACGCCCCACTATCATTTCATGCCCTTACCTATATCGCCACATGGTTCGCCTTGGTCACCGAATTGCCCCCGGCCGCCACCGGTAATGGGCTTGACCACCAATCTGTATAACGTTACACGCCGGACTGGGCCAGGCAATTCCTCACGGCCTGGCGCCGGCACAGAGCTTATCATACAACTCCCGGTCGAAGTCTTTGATACCATAGATGCCGTTGAGCTGGCTGCAGGGCACCCAGGGCAGCCAGCCGCGATGAAGGCCATAGCCCCGCACCGGCGCCAAGGACCAATGTTCCTGCTGCCAGCCCAACCCCTGCAGGTCATAGGGGTGCTCGGGAAGGGCCGTCATGCTCTTGGTGTTGTGCAATAAAATCAGCGCCACATCATAGTAATTAAGGTCCTTGGTAAATGCCCAGAGTTTGGCGTACTTATCCGCATCGAAAGCCATATAGTTGTCCACGAGGGAATGACCGGTGGAAATCAATTGTACTCCGACGGTGGGAACGCCTTTCTTCCAGTGCAAGGTGTTATCGTCCTCGTCAGCAGGCATCGGGACATTCCACAGGTAGATCCAAGTCTCGGCGAAGTTGGCGGCCATGCGAGCCCGGTCGAGCCACTTGGCGCCCTTGGTTTTCTCGTAGAGGATCAGGTATGCTTCGAGGGAGAGAGTGCCGGCCTCTTTGTCGATAACGTTGGGATTGTCTATCGTACCACCGATGAACAAACCATTTTTCTGCGCACTGGTCCAACAGAACTCAGCGGCCCGGATGGCGGCTTCCTGGTACTTCTTGTCGCCAGTGGCCTCGCTCAACAGGACGAGGAAAGGAACCACGTTGTAACTGGTCTGCGTAGCCGCATCGAGAACCTCCCCCGTGCCCGCCACGAACTTGCGCGGGAAGCTGCCGTCTGGGTTTTGCTTGGTCAGGAGCCAATCGCCACAGCTCGTGACCCACGCCAGCCAGTTCGGGTGCTCGACACCATGACTTTTCTCGAGGAGATAAGCCCGAGTGGCGTTCTTCATACCATCGCCAAGCGACCGGAGGAAGGGCCCGTTAGTACCGTGGAACCCATAGGGCACCGCCAGAGTCGGCTCGCCCGAGCTGATGATGAAGCCCTCGCCGACGGGGGGATCCATCTTGAGCAACTTGGCGAAGGTGTCGAGAATCGCGCAGCCCTGCTGCCGCTGCTTCTTGGAGTCAGGCGTGTTGGGCTCGTAGGAAGCGCGTAGCAGAAACAGGGCCGTCTCAAGATTGCGGCCCGTAAAACCGAAGATCGCCTTGTTGGAGCGCAGAGGGGGGTCCTTGGGAGTGGCGTTGATGTAATTATCGACACAGGTGCGTCCATCTACAGTCTGCACCTGCTCGGAGAGCATTTTGATCACGTAGTGCCGCACACTCTCGATGTCGTGGCGGTTAAGAGCAGGCTTGAGAGTGTTCCAAGCCCAGCGCCAGGCGCTGGTATAGAAGCCGGGGAATGTCAGCTCCGAGCCGAAGCGAAACATAATGCGGTATTCTTGAATGAAACCGTCTTTTAAAGGATGATAGCGCCGGCGCCACTTGTGCAATTGCCCGTCGGGATAGGTGTTCCCTTTGTAGGTGACTTCCCCTTCTGTGCCGGGAAACCAGAACCCGCAGATTAGTTTCCCGTCGGTATATTCAGATCCAATGGCCCCAAATTTAAACCGCTCATCAATCAATGTAACAGCTTCAAGGTCATGAGAATCCTGTACCGTGGTTCTACCGTCTGGAGCAGGGTCCAGAACAGCTATGGAGGTACTGTCTTTAAATCTCACTCCAAACAATGGTGCAGGCATCCGATCCTCACGTATCCACATTCGTCCCGAGCCAGACTCAAACGTGTCGCGACCCCCGATTGCTGACGGTGTTAGATTATCGGTAGAGCCGTATACCAAACCCGGGGCAAAATACTCAACTTCTGAGCGTGAAGCATCGGCCTTAGTCGATAATGTCACGCCTGACATAAATCCCCCTGAATCATTGCCGCTGACCTTGACCGTCCGCTTGAGGCTCAAAATATTATCCGAAAACGACCAGACGTCATTAACTGAAACGGATACCGAATCTGAAACCACTATATTGGCTTCGACCACAAGGTCGTTGTCGATTTTCCTGATAGAACTGTAGCCGCAGCGCAGCCTTCGAATGGAAGAGTCGCTCTTGAATATCTCTATCTCAATTGGATACTCCTGCTTTACGGATGCCAGGCCCGCTTTTTCCACTGCTATCCCGTTATCGCCCGCTGGATTCTTAATTGTCGTAATGCTCAAATCCTTCTTCATCGATTGGCTCTCGCTGCAAAGACAATAGGTGGATAATGTCATCATAATTACTGCACTAAGTAAAAGTGTAACCTTTCTGAAATGAATTTCCGATTCAACCCTAAGAATTCTCGCCATGGCCTTAACTCCTTTCGTATGCCTGATATCTTCCCTATATAACTTTAAATTCTGTTTTGCGGAACTCCCGATTCTTAGTGTACTTTGGCTTTTTGAATGTATTGGGAAAACAAAGCGATTTCATTAGAATCATAGACAGACAAGTCGGAATGATAAAGATCGTGTTGCCAGATTTTAGGCTCGGGATCACCGGGTTTATGTCCCCATGGTAAGTGTGTTTGTGTTTTGCCATTAACCAAACCCCAATGTAGACAACCCACTTTGTTCTTGGCAAAAACAGGTAAGTGTGTTTCCACCCTTGAACCGAGTGGGCGATTGAGCCATTCAGTGCAGATAATCGGCCTTCCATGTAACTTTAGGTTTTCGATTATTCGCCCAAGGTCTTCTGCTGTACTGTACCTGTGAAAGGTAATAATATCAGAGTGGGCAATGCTGATGTCATTTAGTACCTTATTATCGTTCCAGATAGCAATTGTCAAAGGTTGGATTGGTTCAATTTCCCTAGCCCATTTAAAAACCTCTTTAACCAAAGTTATGGAAACATCGCCCAATCCGCCGTTTGTCGGCTCATTATAAAGATCCCAAAGCCATACTCGGCTGTCTTTTCCGAAATGCCCGATAATATCCTGAACATATTTCTTTAGTTTCGGCCATTCATCTTTATTTCTAACCATGGAGTGGCCTGGGCTCGGAGTCCATCCATTGGCATAAAGGCCTACCACAACTTCTGGTTGTTTGCCGTATACCGGATCTTTAATGGGACCGAAAACACAATCGTCAAACAGGGCAAACATAACCTTAATACCGTGGTTGTTGCAAAGCATCAGAAATTCACCAAGTCTTTTCTTGAAGGCCTGCGGGTCATGTTCCCAAACCACGTAAGATAATACCACTCTTAAGCAATTGAATCCTGTTTTTTCCGCCAGGATTAATTCTTCGTCGATTATATTTGGATCGAACGAATAATCCATCCACATTTCTGTGTAACTAATGGCATTTCTTGGTACATAATTAAATCCACATGGCCATGCCTGGTTATCGTACCATCGCCAGGCTTTTTCTGCAGGCCATTGTGCGACGCCGCCTTGCTTAAGGGCTGTTTGCTGCGCCGACGTAGGAACCATCATAATTGAGATCATACATGATAGATATAGAACTGTTTTCAGCATTTTACGCCCATTTCTCCAAGCGTCTGATTATTTTCTTTTGTTCTGCCTCATCATCTTCGGCGATCCACAAAAAGATGCCTTCCGGTTGCATCTGCTCGACAAATTCTTCTAATTCGCACTTCTGCAGATCCACGATTACACCTTTGCCCGCCTGTTGAATGCGCTTAATTAGTGGGACCCATTGCATTATAGGCAGATCCTCACCGACACCTTGAGCCCATTGAATGGCGGTTATCTCGGGCATTTCAAGCAGCTTGTCTATATTCTTTGCGACCCCTTTGCCATCAAGATGGAAAACATTATGGGGCATGTATTTCACTTCTTCCTGAATGGCAGGAAGCGCAAACCTGTTAAACTGTTCGGGCGACATCATCGTGGCGAAATCACAGCTTGGAATGTGAAATTTTTCGAATGATGGGATTTCCATCCAGCTTATAGACGGCTGATTGTGCGCTTTAAGAATATTATCGAAGTGGTCATATATCGAACGAAAATCCCTGCTCGCTATTTCGACCATTCTGGCGACCTGCTCCGGTGCTTCAAGAAGGTCAAAACACAGCTGCTCCATGCCCCGCCAGGCAAGGACGCAGTCCATACCTGGGTGAAGGTCTGTATAGCCAACCAGAAATTTTCCGGAGCGTCTCTCTAATGCATAGCTTGTCAATTCTTCGACCTTTTTAAAATAACCATTGCGCATATCCAACTTGAGCTTGTCTATGTCATCCCAGGTCTTAATAATCGGTCTGGACCATGATGTCACCTCACGATATATCAACTCACAACCGTAAAATGACGCATATGCATCCGGTCCGATATTCGGCCAGAACACAGGGAAAGTCTCGCCAAGGAATTCCTTTTTTTTGATTGATTGAATAAAACCTTCCACCACTCTTTCAGTGTCGAACCACAACATCTTCCATTGCTTTGGTGTGCGCTCAATTTCTTTTGCCATATTGAACTGGGCATTGTGTGCCGCAAATCGGACAGGTGGCCTATCTATCACTTCACATTCGTACCAAGCATAAATCCTTTCCATCGCCGCTCCAAAATTCTCCTTGGTTTCCAACGAGATATCTCTAATCTGAGCTTCCCGCGGAACAGTTACAACTTTGTTACTGAGCGGAACAATTCCAGCTTTTTTCGTATGCAAAACAACATCGTTTTTAATTGTATTAGGTGTATGCGAAGCCATTTCTCTCACCAGAAAATAACGTAAAGTACAATGGTTCAAATTCTTGTTTAACAGGCATTTGTTTAGGCTCTCTCAATGGTTTCGAAACGGTAATAGCGAACATTGGCAAAACTATAACCACCAAGGTGATGGCCATTTTGTTGAGAAATGCCATTTCCCCGAATAGTGAAGCGAGCCTGTCGAGGGAAGCCAGCTTACCTGCCAGGCCCACGTCACCGGCTGCCTGACCGTTCATTCCCACAAACTGCTCGGTTGAGATATTTGCTGCGATAAGAGAAAAACCGATCAAAGGCCAAGTGAGACCCCGGCTTGCCAGAAAGAATTCTTCACCGGTCTCTTCTCTGCGGCTCTTGTACATACTAAAGCCCACAACAAAACCAGTGAAAAGCAAAAACACACAGATGCCAAAAACATTCAGGCCCATCGCATTTTCCTAAATATCGTTATTCACGTCAGGCACTTATAGTAGTCAAAGCTCACACCCAAAGCGGCACAACGGATAGTTGAAAATGAAGGGTCGAACCGCCTATCGATTCGATTCGACCCTTCTCACCAACTAAACTCAACCTTACACACGGAGCAACCGTTACGGACACGCACTCGCTGGAATAAGTCCGCAATTGAGCCACTCTGCGGCAAATATAGCAAAATCCTTAAGATCGACAACGCAATCACCGTTGAGGTCACCGGCCGGCCGGTTTACACAAACACTATTGCCTGTAACACTGTAGTACAAC
>Ga0187861_10000802_pt1 | contig 35397 bp, 28 predicted proteins | sample June2016WEW_10_1_3_FD_132986 | JGI IMG/M metagenome (GOLD analysis project Ga0187861, IMG submission 132986) | Peatland microbial communities from SPRUCE experiment site at the Marcell Experimental Forest, Minnesota, USA - June2016WEW_10_100 | ecosystem: Environmental > Terrestrial > Soil >...
AACAGCCCCCGCGTCGGCGCCTGCGGCGCGGTACCAACTCCCTCACGAGCACCGGGTGCGCCGCGCGGCCCCGACCGTACACCCAACCCTGCTTTTCGCGGGCACCGCGCATTCCTGCCTAACAACGAATAGACTGGACTGGCGGGAAGGGGAGGGCGGGAAAAGGCCGGTCCGTGTTCGGTCCCGGCGCGTTCGAATGATGTCCCGCCTCGACCCCAAGCCGCGCCTGTTTCCCAAGGTACGCAATAGAACGATCCGCAGAAACACTGCAAGGCCTGCAGTGTAGTGCGCCCGCGTCAGGCCCCCGTTAGGGGAGTCCGTCTGCAGTGTTTCCGCGCCTTGGTTGTCCTCAGTTGGGGCTACGGCGCAACGAAGTCAGCTGCTCGCCCTACGCTCCCAGCAGGTCCGCTGGGCTGCGCACGCCCAGGCCGCCACGGTTCAACACGTGGGTGTAGATCATCGTCGTCCGCACGTCCTTGTGCCCCAGCAGCTCCTGGACGGTCCGGATATCCGCACCGCTCTCGAGGAGCTGCGTCGCGAAGGAATGCCGCAATGAGTGGCAGGTCGCCGGCTTGGGCACGCCGCTGGCCTTGAGCGCCGCGTGAAACGCCCGCTGCACGACGGTCTCGTGCAGATGATGACGGCGCACCGCCTGCGTCACCGGATCCACGTACCGCCGCGTCGCCGGAAACACCCACTGCCACGCCCACTCCTTCGCCGCTCCCGGCAGCTTCCGGTCGAGCGCCCCGGGGAGCACGACGCTCCCGCCCCCCGACGCCAGGTCCCGCCCGTGCTGGCGCCGCACGGCCTCGAGATGCGCTTCGAGCGCCGAGCAGACGACCGCCGGCAGAACCGTCACCCGGTCCTTGTCCCCCTTGCCACCCCGCAGACGGATCTCGCGCCGCTCGAAGTCCACATCCTTCACTCGGAGCTGCAACGCCTCGAGCAGGCGCAGCCCCGCGCCGTACAGGAGCACTGCCACGAGCCAACAGTCTCCCTCGAGATGGGCGAGGATCGCCCGGACCTCGCTCTGCGTCAGCACGACCGGCAGGCGACCGCCTCGCTTGGCGTGCACCATCCCGTCGAGCCACGCCACCTGCCGCCCAAACACCTCGCGGTAGAGGAAGAGCAGGGCGCCGAGCGCCTGGTTCTGCGTGGAAGCGCTCACCCGCCTGCGCACCGCCAGATCGGTCAGGAACGCCGAGATCTCGCCGTCACCGAGCTCGGCCGGATGGCGCATCCGATGGAAGACGACGAAGCGGCGGACCCAGTGGACGTACGCCTGCTCGGTCCGGCGACTGTAGTGGCGCAGCCGCAACGCCTGGCGCAGCTGCAGCAGCAGCTTGGGAGCGCGAGCCGACGGGCCGCCCCGCGAGGATGGGGACGCGCCCGCCGCCCGCCAACTGGCCGGTGCCGCGGCCCCCGCGTGAGGCCCCGCTCCTGCGGTCGCGGGCGCGGCATCCTCCGGCGGGAGCGTGCGACCCAGGTGCTTCAGGACGCGCTCCGACAACAGAGCCGCCGCGCCGGCCGCAGTCGAGGCAGGATCGGCCACGCGTTGACTCTGCACCCGACCCGCGGAGAAGCGTCACCGAATCGTTGCGGCGAAGAGCCCCGCGCCGCACCGGGCATTTCACTTGACGCCCGCGGAGACGGCGCCCCATACCTTGGGTGGGAGGTGCGATGAAGATCTCGATGCTCCGCGTCGCGGCGGCCTTGATCGTGAGCGCGCCGGAAATCGCGCGGCCGGCGGCGCTGCAGGCCCAGCAGGGCAGGGCGGGCGCCGTTCCCGGGTGGGCCGAGTTCACCCGCGCCTTCGACGCGTACGCCGACTCGGGGAAGGTCGTGGGCGGGAGCGCCGTGCTGGTGCGGGACGGGCGGATCGTCGCCCGCCACGACTACGGCCTGGCCGACCGCTCGCGCGCACAGCCGGTGAACGACCGGACGATCTTCCACTACGGCTCCATCACCAAGACGCTCACCGCGATCGCGATCCTGCAGCTCAGGGACCGCGGGCGGCTGACCCTCGACGACCGCGTCACCAGCTACATCCCGGAGCTGCGCCGAGTGCACGACCCGTACGGCGCCATGGACAGCATCACGATTCGGATGCTGCTCTCCCACTCCGCGGGCTTCCAGAACCCGACCTGGCCGTACAAGCAGGGAAAAGATTGGGAGCCGTTCGAGCCCACCTCCTGGGAGCAGCTCGTGGCGATGATGCCGTACCAGGAGCTGCTGTTCCGCCCGGGAACGCGGTGGAGCTACTCGAACCCGGCCTACATCTACCTCGCCCGCATCATCGAGCAGCTCACCGGCGACCCGTGGGAGACCTACGTTCAGAAGAACATCCTCTCGCCGCTGGAGCTGACCCGCAGCTACTTCGGCGCCACGCCGTACTACCTTGCCGCGAACCGGGCCGACAGCTACGCCTTCCGGCGCGACTCCTCCGGGCACGACGTGCTCTACGACTACGGACGCGAGTTCGACCCCGGGATCACGATCCCGAATGGCGGCTGGAACGCGCCGCTGGCGGACCTCGCGGCGTACGCCGCCTTTCTCACCGGCTCGACCCATCCCGACACGGCGCTGGCCCGCCGCTACGACGTGGTGCTGGGCCGCGCCTCGCTCGAGGAGATGTGGCGGCCCGTGCTGGCCGTCGGCGACTCGGCGGCGCCCGACGGCGGGCCGGAGTCCATGGGGCTGGGCTTCTTCGTGGTGGATCGCGGCGGCTACAGGCTGATCGGCCACACCGGTAGCCAGGCGGGCTTCCTCGCCTTCCTGTGGATCAACCCGGCGACCGGCACGGCCGCGATCGCGGCTCTGAACACGAACACCGAGGTTCCAGGCGCGAAGAACGCGCTCGCGCCGATCATGCGCGCGATGCTCGCGCTGCTTCACTGACGTCTTGATACGCCGGGCGCCGTAGTCCGCCGCGCGGGCATTGACGGGCGGGACGCGGGCGCCGCATTGGTTCGAGCGTGAAGCGACGAGACTTCCTCAAGGCCGGCCTGGTCGGCGCAGCGCTGGCGCGCGCGCGGCACGGCACGCCGCGCCGCGGCGAGCCGGCCGTCGCGCTGGTCGGCGACCCCGCCGACCAAGTCGCCGCGGCCGCTCCAGCGCGCTGGGCGCTGGAGGAGCTGCGCCGCAGCCTCGCCGACGCGGGCGTCGGCGTGCGCACGCTGGAGAGCGTCGAGGCGGCGAGCCCGGACGAGCTGTGCGTCGTCGCCGCCGGCCCCGCCGCGCCGTCCGCGGCGGCGGCGCTGTCGGACTTGAGGCTCCGCGCGCCGGACGCACCGGAAGGCCTGGCGCTCCTCGAGGGTCGCGTCTCGGGGCGCCGGGCTGTGCTCGCCTGCGGCGCTGATGCGCGAGGGCTGGCCTACGCGCTCCTGGAACTGGCCGACCGCGTGCGCTCCGGTACGCCTCCGGCACAGGCGCTCGCCATTCCGGCCCCGATCGCTGAGACGCCCGGCAATCGCGTGCGCAGCGTGATGCGCCAGTTCACCAGCGAGACGCTCGACAAGCCGTGGTTCTACGACCGCGACGGGTGGATGCGCTACCTGACGATGCTCGCCACCCACCGCTTCAACCGGCTCCACCTGGCCTTCGGCTTCGGCTACGACAGCCTGCAACATGTGGCTGACTCGTACTTGCTCTTCGCCTACCCGTTCCTCGTCGGCGTCCCCGGGTACGACGTGCGCGTGACGAACCTCCCCGACGCGGAGCGGGACCGGAATGTCGAGACGCTCCGATTCATAAGCGACGAGGCCGCCGCGCGCGGCCTCGACTTCGAGCTGGGCATCTGGATGCACGGCTATCAGCTGTCCGACAGCCCGAGTGCGCGGTACGTCGTCGAGGGGCTCACGGCGGAGACGCACGCCGCCTACTGCCGCGACGCGCTCACCCAGGTCCTGAAGGCGTGCCCGGCGATCTCCGCCGTCGGCCTGCGCATCCACGGTGAGAGCGGCATCGCGGAGGGCAGCTACGACTTCTGGAGCACGGTGTTCGAAGGCGCCGCGCGCGCCGGCCGCGCGGTCGGGCTGGATCTGCACGCCAAGGGCCTCGACGAGACGATGATCGAGCGCGCGCTCGCCACCGCTCTTCCGGTCAACGTGTCGCCCAAGTTCGCGGCGGAGCACCTCGGCCTGCCGTACCACCAGGCGGCGATCCGCGAGCTGGAGATGCCCGTTCCGGGGAAGAGCGGCGCCGGCCTGATGACGCTGAGCGAGGGCGCGCGCGTCTTCACGCGCTACGGGTACGCCGACTTCCTCCGGGAGGACCGGCGCTACACCGTGCGGCCGCGCGTCTTCTCGGGCACCCAGCGCCTGCTGGCCTGGGGCGACCCCGCGTTCGCCGCAGCGGGCGCGCGCGCGTTCCAGTTCTGCGGGATGACCGGCGTCGACCTGATGGAACCGCTCACCTGCCGGGGCCGGCGCGGCACCGGCACAGGGCGGCGCGTCGGCTACGCGGACTTGGCGCTCGCTCCGCGCCTGGACTGGGAGAAGTACGACTCGTGGTACCGCTCGTGGGGCCGGATGACGTACGACCCCGCGACGGGCGCGGAAGTCTTCCACCGCTCGCTGGGCGGGGACGAGCGCGCGCTGGCCCTGGAATCGGCCTTGGCCCGCGCCAGCCGCATCCTGCCGATCGTGACAACCGCTTACCTCCCGTCGGCGGCATGCGACGCTTACTGGCCGGAGATCTACTGGAACCAGCCGATCGTGGCCGAGCCCTCGCCGAACCCGTATTACGACACGCCGGCGCCTCGGACCTTCCAGCATGCCAGCCCGCTGGACCCGCAGCTCTTCTCCTTGGCGAGCGAGTGCGCGGATGAATTGCTTCGAGGCGAACGCGGCGGGAAGTACTCACCGCTGGAGGTGGCCTGGTGGCTTGGCGATCTCGCGGATGACGCGGCAGGTGACCTCGCGCGCGCGGGTGCGCAGGTGGCGCCGGACCGGCTCCGCCTCGCGACCGACGTCGGGATCCTCGGCGGCCTCGGCCGGTTCTTCGCCGCGAAGCTGAAGAGCGGCGTGCTGTACGCGATCCACCAGCGCACCGGCGATCGGCGGGCGCTGAGCGAGGCGCTGAACGCGTGTCGCGGCGCCCGGGCCGCGTGGGCCGAGCTGGCCGAGCGCGCGCGGGGCGTCTACCAGGCCGACCTCTCGGCCAGCGACCGGTTCTCGGAGCGCGGCCAGTGGGCCGACCGGTTGCCCGGGATCGAGGACGACATCCGCGACATGGTGCTGCACATGGGGGCCGCGACCGCCACCCCGGACCGAAGTACTGCGGCCGCCGTGGATCAGGCGCTGCGCGATCCGCGGAGGGGCCCCGCGCCCTGCACGCACTCGCCGCCCGCTTCTTTCCGGCCCGGCGCTGCGGTCCCGCTCACGCTCGCGATCTCCGGCGGGCGGCAGCCCACGTCGGTGCGCCTGCGCTACCGCCGGGTCGATCAGGCCGAGCCCTGGGAGTCCGTGGAGATGGCGGTGCAGGGCGACGTGTGGGGCGCGAGCATCCCGGGCGCGTACGCCGACCCGGCCTATCCGCTGCAGTACTACTTCGAGGTGACGATCGGCGTTCAGGCCTGGCTCCATCCCGGCTTCGCGCCCGACCTCCTGAACCAGCCCTACTTCGTCCTGCGCCGGCTCTGACGAGGTAGGGGGAGGGCGCCGCTCACGCGAGCGGCTCCTCCATCGTCCGCATCTGCACTTCGATGATGCGTGACCCGGCCGGCTGCGTGCAGGCCAGGAGCACCACCGCCGCCACGTCCTCCGGCTCGAGCATGCCGGACGCTGCCACTGCCGCTTCCGTGCGGCCCTTGCCGAGCGCGAATTCCGTCTTCACCCCGCCGGGGCAGATCGCCCCGACCTTGATGCCGCTGGCCCGCAGCTCGCGATCGAGCGCCTGCGCGAAGCCGACCTGCGCGAACTTCGTCATGCAGTACACCGCCTCGTCGCCGAATCCGTACACGCCCGCCATGGAGGAGATCATCAGGATCGTGCCCGCCTTCTGGCGCAGCATCACCGGCACCGCGTGCCGCGTGAACAGGAAGGTCGAGCGCACGTTGGTATCCATCAGCTCGTCGTACTCACTGGCGCTGGTGTCGACCAGGTTCCTGTAACTGCCCGACCCGGCGGCGTTGATCAGGATGTCGAGTCTGCCGAACGCGTCTGTGGCGGCCTGAATCGCACCGACCGCCGTGCTCTCTTCGCGCGCGTCACCCGCGAAGGTGACTGCCTGCGCGCCGGCTGCCTCCAACTCGCGGCGCAGCGCGTCCAGGCGTTCCCGCCGCCGCGCGGTCAGCACCACGCAGGCACCCTCGCCGGCCAGGGCCCGAGCGCTGGCCCGGCCGATCCCGGAGCTGGCCCCGGTGATGAGCGCGACACGGTCCCGCAGTCTCGTTGGCATAGGTCCTCGTCAGATGGTCTGCCTGAGGTCGCCGCTCAGCGCACCGGCTCATAGCTGAGCACGACGTTCCCGTTCTTGAAGGCCCGGGTGCTCTTGAGCCGCAGCGGGAGCTGCTGCGCGATCCCCTCGAACATCGTCCGGCCCTTGCCGAGCACCGCCGGAATCACCACCACCTGGTACTCGTCGATCAGCCCCGCCGGCGCCAGCTGCGCCACGATGCTGCCGCTGCCAAGGATCACGATGCCCGGTCCCGGCCCGCTCTTCAGACGCCGCACCTCGGAGATCAGGTCGCCGGTGAGGAGCGTTGTGTTCTGCCACGTCACCGACTTCAACGTCCTGGAGACGACGTACTTCTGCAGGCGGTTCATCCCCGCGGCCACGGCGGGCATGGCCTGCGCCGCGGCGGGCGTGGGCCACCAGCCCGCCATCAGCTCGTAGGTCTTGCGGCCGAACAGGAGCGCACCGTCGCCGCTTGCGTTGCTCGAGCTGAACGCGTTGAACTCCTCGTCCTGCTGGTTGTTGTACGCGAAGCGCATCTCGCCGTTGGCATCCGTGAAGTAGCCGTCCAGCGACGTCGAGTTGAAGACCAGCAAGTTGCGCACGTTCACTCCTCCCGGATATGAGGCGCGGGGCGCCGTTGCCGGCGCCCCGCGACGAGCCTGACAGCGGAATGCGGGCCTTCTAGTGCGCCGCGGCCATCGCCGGCGCGAAGCTCATCGCCAGCACTTCCTCGATCTTCGGCAGCGCCCACTCCAGGTCGGCCTTGGACACCGTCAGCGCGGGAGCGAAGCGCACGACCTGGTCGTGCGTTTCCTTGCAGAGGATGCCCCGCTCGGCCAGCGCCTCGCAGTACGGCCGAGCCGTGCCGGCCTCGACCTTGATCTCCACGCCGATCAGCAGCCCCTTGCCGCGCACCTCGACGACCTGCGGCGAGTTCATCTTCCGCAGCTCACCCATGAACCACGTGCCCAGATCGTGCGCGCGGTCGGCCAGCTTCTCCTCGACCAGCACGCTCAAGGCGGCGCGGCCGATCGCGGCCCCGAAGGGGTTGCCCCCGAAGGTCGAGCCGTGATCGCCCGGGTGGAAGACGCCCATCACGTTCTCGTCCGCCAGGAATGCCGAGACCGGATACATCCCGCCCGCCACGGCCTTCCCGACGATCAGCGCGTCGGGCCGGGCGTTCTCCCACTGCCAGGCGAACATCTTCCCGGTCCGGCCGAGGCCGGTCTGGATCTCGTCGTCCACCCAGAGGACGTTGTGCCTCTTGGTGATCTCGCGGATCTGCTTCAGCCACCCGTCTTTCGCCACGATGACCCCGGCCTCGCCCTGCAGCGGCTCGGTCAGGAAGGCGCAGGTGTTCGGCGTGATCGCCTTCTCCAGCGCCGCGGCGTCGCCGAACGGGATGATCTTGAAGCCCGGCGTGAACGGCCCGAAGCCGTCCTTGTACTGCGCCTCGGTGGAGAAGCTGATGATCGTCGTGGTGCGGCCGTGGAAGTTCCCGGCCGAGACGATGATCTCCGCCTTGCCCTCGGGGATCTTCTTGACCTTGTAGCCCCACTTCCGGATCGCCTTGATCGCCGTCTCGACGGCCTCGGCCCCGGAGTTCATCGGCAGCGCCTTCGCGAAGCCGGCCAGCTCGCACAGCTGATGGAGGAACGGCCCCATCTGATCGTTGTGGAAGGCACGCGACGTGAGCGTCAGGCGCGCGGCCTGCTCCTGCGCGGCCTTCACGATCCGCGGATGGCAGTGGCCCTGGTTGACGGCCGAGTAGGCGCTGAGACAGTCGAGGTACTTCTTCCCGTCCACGTCCCACACCCACGGGCCCTGCCCGCGCTCCAGCACCACGTCCAGCGGCTTGTAGTTATTCGCGCTGTACGTGACGACTTCCTTGAGGAATTGCTCTGACCGGCTCATCTCGCTCTGACCTCAGGACGGCGGAAGGATCTTGAACATGCCGGTGCCGCAGACAGGGCAGGTGCCCTTCAGCGCGGGCCGGCCGTTGGCCATCTTCACTTTCTTCACGTTCGCCATCATGCGCTTCGCCTTGCACTTCACGCAGTAGCCCTCGCCCTCGGCCATCGGGCTCTTCTTCGCGGCCTTCTTCGCGGGCTTGGCGGCCTTCTTCGCGGGCTTGGCGGCCTTCTTCGGCATTGGCGTGCTCTCCAGGTTGAGGGTTCGACGTCGAACTCGTCGCGGAATATAGCCGCCGCGGCCCGGTTGTGTAGCGACGGCGCCGCCGGTGCTCAGGGGGTCCCGGCGGCCCCCCGCCGCTGCGGGCCCCGGCCCCTAACTACCCTTGCGGCGCGCGATTGCCTATAATACGAACAAATCACTCCAGATACGAGTTGCCGATGTTCGTTGCACGCCTTCTGCTCGCCGCCGGCGCCGCCGCCATCGCCGGCGTCTCGACCACGTCACGGGCTGCAAACCCCGCGCCGCAGCGGATCGACGTCGTCATCGAGGGCCACTTCGGGCACTTCACGCCGACCGAGATCCAGGCCAACTACGGCGATACGATCCACGTCACGCTGAAGGCGATGGACAGCGCGCATGGCTTCAAGGTCGAGGGGAAGGACTTCGACATCACGGCCTATCCGGGTCTGCCGGCCGAAGTGACGTTCGTGGCGGACTGGGTGGGCGGCAAGGAGTGGTTCTGCACTTTCGACTGCGGCCCGCAGCACGGGACGATGTCAGGGATGGTGGTGGTCACGAAGCGCGAGTGACAAAGGCGGTTGTAGGTTGTAGACAGACGAGGCGCCTCGGACATCGGGGCGCCTTTGCTATTCCGCAACCTACAACCTACCACCCACAACCGTTTCTCACTCTCCCGCCAGCTTCCGCAAATGGCTCGGCTTGAGATGGTATAGCAGCGTCCCCTTCCCGGCTTCCGCCGGGCCGTCGAATTCGATCCCCACCACGCCGCTCTTCTTGAACGCGATGCTGACGTCGCGGTCCTTCGAGATCAGCGCGCCCGTGAGGTCCGAGAGGTCCGGCTCGTGGCCGACCAGCGCCACGGTGGAGCTGGGCGGGAACTTGGCCAGGAACTTCACGACTGCGCCGACCGAGTACTCGTGGCCCAGCTCTTCGGCGACCTGCGGCGCCTCGGTCCAGCGATAGCCCTTGGCCATGATGTCTGCGGTCTCGCGGGCCCGGAGCAACGGGCTCGTGACGAGGAAATCGAACTTGATCCCCATCTTCTTCATCGCTCGCGCCGCGGCACGCTGCTCGGCGCGCCCTTCGGCCGTGAGCGGTCGCTGGTCGTCGTCCGGCCAGGTGTTGGGGTCGCGGGTCTCGGCCTTGGCATGGCGGATGAGGATGACTTCCATATGGCCAATATGTTGCAGCACAACGGGCGCCGTGTCGAGATGGCGGCTTTCAGGCGATGATCCCGCCCCCCAGCACCCGGTCGCCGCGGTACAGGACCCCGCTCTGGCCCGGCGAGACGGCGCGGACGGGCTCGAGGAGTGCCAGCTCGAGGGTATCCGGCCCGGCCGCGCGCACTTCCGCGGCCGCCGGGCGGGCCCGGTAGCGGATCTGCACCTCGCAGCGGTCCCCGGGACCCAGCGGATCGGCCAGCCAGTTCACGTCCTCGAGCGAGACGGCCCGGGCCTCCAGCTCCTCGGCGGGGCCGACGACCACCTCGCGCGACTCGGGTCGGATCTGGAGGACGAACAGCGCCCGGCCGGGGCGGGCGGGGAGGCCGCGCCGCTGGCCGACGGTGTAGCGGGCGAACCCCGCGTGCTCGCCGAGCCGCTCGCCCGAAGTCGTCACGATCGGGCCGCTCTGGAGCGCGGGCGCCCCTGGCGGCAGACGCCGCTCGAGCACGTCCACGTAGTCGCCGGGGACGAAGCAGATCTCCTGGCTCTCGACCTTCTCGGCGGTCGCCAGGCCGAGGCGCCGCGCCACGTCGCGCGTCTCGCGCTTGGCGAGATGCCCCACCGGCGTCAGCATCCGCGGGACGACGTCCTTGCGGATCCCCCAGAGAAAGTAGGACTGGTCCTTGCTGCGGTCGGTGCCGCGGTAGAGCGCGCCGCCCTCCGCGCGCGCGTAGTGGCCGGTGGCGATCGCGTCGCAGCCCAGGGCGTCGGCGTGCGCGAGGAGATCCGAGAACTTGGTGAACGAGTTGCAGCGCACGCACGGGATCGGCGTGCGGCCGCGCGCGTACTCGTCCACGAAGTTCTGGATCACGTCGCGGCCGAACCGGTCCTCGAGGTTCAGGACGTAGTGGGGAATGCCCAACCGGTCCGCGACGGCCCGCGCGTCCTGGATCGAGTCGAGCGAGCAGCAGGGCCGGTCGGCGACGCCCTCCTCGCCGTAGCAGAAGAGCTTCATTGTGGCGCCGATGACGTCGTGGCCCTGCTCGACCAGGAGCGCCGCGGCGACGGACGAGTCCACGCCTCCCGACATGGCCGCCAGCACGCGGCTCACGAGCGGGCGAGCGCCTGGCGGAGCTGGCGGACCTTGGCGACGACCCGGGCGTAGGCGTCCACCACCTGGGGCACTTGCTCGGGCGCAGAGAGACTGCCGAAGGAAAAGCGCACCGCGGCGGCCGCCAGCTCGGGGCGGACGCCCATTGCACTCAGCACGTGTGACGGCTCCACGGCGCCTGTGAGGCAGGCGGAGCCGGAGGATGCCGCGACGCCCGTCAGATCGAGGTGCATCAGCAGCGACTCGGAGTCGGTGCCCGGCGCGCTCACGCTCAGGATGTTGGGCGAGCGCGCCGCGCCGGTTCCGTGTACCACGGCGTCGCTTACGCGCTCCACGATCGCCTGTTGGAGCGCATCCCGCATCGCGCCCCACGCGGCGGCCTTCGCGGCCCGCTCCTGTGCGGCCAGCTCGGCGGCCTCGCCGAATCCGATGATCCCCGGCACGTTCTCGGTACCTGGCCTCAACCCCGACTGCTGCGTCCCACCGTGGATGAGGCCGTGGAGGAGCTGCGGGTCGCTCACCACCAGCGCCCCGACGCCCTTGGGGCCGCCGATCTTGTGGGCGGAGACCGTCACGGCGGCCCAGGGAAACGCCTTGAGGTCCATGGCGACCTTGCCGAACGCCTGCACCGCGTCGGTGTGGAAGGGGACGCCCGAGGCCGCGCAGCGCCGCGCGATCTCCGCGACCGGCTGGACCGTGCCCACCTCGTTGTTCACCCACATGACGGAAACCAGCGTGGGCCTGTGGTGCTCCTCGAGCGCGTCGTCCAGCGCGGCGAGGTCCACGACGCCGTCCCTGTCCACCGGGAGCAGGGTCGCGCGCGCCCCCTGTGCCTCGGCCTCGTGCAGTGCGGCCAGCACGGCCTTGTGCTCCGTGGGCGAGGAGACGATGTGGGCCGCGGCCAGGCTGTGGCGGTCGTTGCGGCGCGCGAGGGCCGCGCCGAGCACGGCCAGATTGTCGGCCTCCGTGCCGCCTGAGGTGAAGCAGACCTGGCTTGGCTCAGCGCCCAGCGCCCGGGCGACCTGAGCGCGGGCGTGCTCGACGGCGGCGCGCGCCGCGCGGCCGAAATTGTGCGACGAGGACGGGTTGCCAAAAGCGTCGTCGCCCAGGAACGGCAGCATGGCCTCCCGCACCTCCGCGCGCACGGGGGTGGTGGCGGCGTGATCGAGGTAAATACGAGAAGCCATGTCTCAAAAGCTAAGGTGAGAAGTGAGACGGGGAAAGCGTGAGAGGAATGGGTGAGACGTGAGAGGGGGAAAGGCGTGAGAGGTGAGAGGCGTAGGACGGGTCACTGCGGCATACAAACGGTCCGTCGCGGCCGGCTGGGGCACGCAAATTCGGCGCGTGGCCGGGGACCTGCAGGATCTAGTGGCTTGGCGCGAGTCCGCCGAGCTCGCACGACAGGTGCTGCTGGCGGCGAAACGACTACACGGCGTAGGAGCCAGCGCTGCGGCCGACCAGATTGCCCGAGCTGGCGAGTCGATTCCTGCGAATGTGGCCGAGGCGTACGGCAGAGGTTTGGGCAAGGACGGAGCCCGGTTCCTTCGGGTTGCGCGTGGCTCCGCGACGGAGCTCGAGAGCCATCTCTGGGTGGCCGAGCGCACGGGGCGGCTGCCTCAACCCCTGGCCGTGAATCTGATGGATCAGGCTCGCCGCGTCCGCGCCCTCATCCGGGGCCTGCTGCTCTCCAGTTCCGCGCGGCGTACGCGGGACTGATCCTCTCACCTCTCACGCCTTTCCCCCTCTCACGTCTCACCTGGCCCTCTCACGTCGTTGCCCTCTCACCTCTCACATAGACTGCACCGTCATCTCCACCACGTCATCGACACCGATGGTCTCGTGCGTGAAGAACGGCTCGCCATAGCGCACCCGGATCAGCGACCCGTAGTGCCCCGCCTTCGTCTCCACCAGTTCGTACAGCGGCTGGCCTGTCGGGTGGATCTCGCCGGCGCGCTTCGCTCCGTCGAACTGCGACTTGTAGCAGTGGAGCGCCTTCATCTTGGCCGCGAAGGTATCGGAGATGTCCACCACGAAGCTCGGCTTGACCGGGTCTTCGCGGTACGCGAGGGCGTACAGGATCTTGTGCGGGCGGTGTGCCTTGCCCGCCGCGTCGTAGCGCTCGAGGCCGGCCAGATAGCAGGCGTCGCGGCCCAGCTCGGAGGCGATGCGGTGATCGGGGTGCCGGCCGACGGGGAAGGGGAGGATCACGGTGCGCGGGCGGAAGCGCCGGATCCACTCGATCACGACCCGGCGCGTCTCGTCGGTGTTGTGGAGGTGTGCGTCCCGGAGCCCCGCATTCACGCGCTGGTGCACGCCCAGCGCCTTGGCGCCGGCCGCGGCCTCCCGCGCGCGCAGCGCGGCGGACCCGCGCGTGCCGGCCTCGCCGGCGGCGAGGTCCAGGATGCCGACGCGGTAGCCCTGGAGGACCGCCTTTGCCAACGTGCCCCCACAGGCGAGTTCCACGTCATCGGGGTGTGCTGCAATCGCGAGGAGATCGACGGGCATACGGTCGTCCACGTGAGAAGTGAGAAGGGCGCGACGTGAGACGTTAACGTGAGAGGTGAGTGGTGGAAAGGCGTGAGGGGTGAGACGCATCCTCTCACCCCTCACCTGGTCCTCTCACGTCTCACCTGGCCGTCTCACCAGTTCCCCTCACCTCTCACGCCTTACTCGTACCGGAGTGCCTCCACGGGATCCATGCGAGCCGCCCGCTGGGCCGGCACGATGCCGAACACGATGCCGGTCAGCACCGATGCGCCGAGCGCGGCCACGATCGCCAGCGGCGGGACCTTCGCCGGCACCGGCGTGAGGTGCGCGACGGCGTACGCCAGTCCGCCGCCCAGAATCATGCCGACGGCGCCCCCGATCAGCGTCAGCGTTGCCGCCTCGACCAGGAACTGCCACAAGATCTCGCCCTGCGTCGCACCGAGCGCCTTGCGCACGCCGATCTCGCGCGTGCGCTCCGTGACCGAAATCATCATCACCGCCACCACGCCCACGCCGCCCACCATCAGCCCCACCCCCGACAGCGCGATCATCACCACGAAGAAGACGCCGGTGAGCTGGCCCCAGATTTCCAGGATCTTGTCCTGGGTGACGAGGGCGAAGGTGTTGTCCTGGTCCGGCCGGAGGCCCCGCGAGCGCCGCAGGGCGCTCATCACCTGGTCCATCGCGTCCTCGATCGTCGCCTGGTCGGTCGGCAGCACGGCGAGGTTCGCCCACCCCCACGGCACGTTCATGTTGTGGTGGAAGGTGACCCAGGGCATGATGACGATGTAGTCGTTCCCACCGCCGAACAGGTTCGGCGGCGGCTCGTACACGCCGATCACGCGGTACTGCTGGCCGAGGATCTTCATGGTCCTGTCGATCGGATCGAGCTGGCCGTAGAGCCGGACGGCCAGCTTCGTGTTCAGGACCACGACCCGCTCGCTGGCGGCGTCCTCGATGTTCGTGTACGAGCGCCCGGCGGTCACGTCGCCGCCGGCGACCTGCGGCCAGGCGGCGCCGCGGCCCGCGATGACGACGTTGTCCTCGCTCTGGTCGCCCACCTGCACCGTCGCGTTCCGGTTCTCCGTCATGATCACGTCCCGGACGTCGGGGAGCCGGGCGATCAGCTTGGCCTCGTCCTGGGTGATCGGCGGGTTGTGACGCCACGGCGCGTTGCGCCCGCCGCCGCCCACCTGGATCCCGCCCTGGAAGTACCGGAAGACGAAGAAGGTCTTGGGCCCGATCGAGGCGATCGCATCCTCGAAGCTCGAGTTGATCCCCTTGACCGCGGCGGACATTCCCATCACGACCATCACGCCGATGGCGATGCCGAGGATCGTTAGCCCCGCGCGCGTCTTGCTCGTCCGGAGCGAGTCGAGCGCGATCCCGATCCCTTCGGCGAGGGTGGTGAGGATGGAGGTGCTGCGCGAGGCCGTCATTCGTACCTCAGGGCCGCGACGGGATCGAGCCGCGCGGCGCGGCTCGCCGGATAGACGCCGGCGATCACGCCGACCCCCACGCCGAGCACGATGCCGATGACGATGGACATCGGCGAGATCCCCATCGGCAGCGGCGACACCGCCTTGACGAGCCGCGCCAGCAGCAGCCCCGCCACGATCCCCGCCACCGCGCCCGTCGTCGAGAGCGTCGCGGCCTCGACCAGGAACTGGGCCAGGATGTCACGCCGTCGCGCGCCCAGCGACTTCCGGATCCCGATCTCACGCGTCCGCTCCGCCACCGCCATCAGCATGATGTTCATGATGACGATGCCGCCGACGACCAGCGACACGCCGACCAGCAGCGGCAGGGCGGTGTAGAGGACGCTCGAGATCTTCGCCCAAAAGCTCAGCACGTCCTCCTCGGTGTCGAGGTGGAAGTCATCCTCCTGCTCCGGCCGCAGGTGGTGCCGGCTGCGCATGATCCCCTCGACCCGGTCCATGGCGTCCTGCATCAGCGCGGCGCTTGGGGCCTTCACGATGATCCCGCCCACCACCTTGTGCGGGTTGACGACCTTCTTGATCTCCGACGTGTACGGCGCGATGGCGAAGCGGTCGAGCGAGATGCCGAAGACCGTGCCCTGCTTCTCGATCACGCCCACGACGGTGAACGGGAATCCTGCGAGCCGGAACGTCTTGCCAAGCGGGTCCACGCCGGTGAAGAAGGAATCGGCCACGTCCTTGCCGATCACGACTACCGGCTGGCCGTGCGTGACCTCCTCCGGCGAGAACAGGCGGCCCTCCGCCACCTTGTAGTCGCGGATCCGGAACAGGTCCTCGGAAACGCCCGAGACCTGGATGTACTGCGAGCTCTTCGTGCCCGCGACGCCCTCGACCTGGTTCTCGCTCTCGATCGCGACGAGGTAGTCGGAGGGCAGCGCGGCGCGGATGGCCTGGAAGTCGTCCTCGTACAGCCGGGGCCGGCGACGCCACGCCCGACGCATCGCGTCCGACACGTTTCCGAACTGCACGCCCGGCCGCCGCGACACCGTGAAGGTGTTGATGCCGAAGATCTTGGCGGCGAAGTCCTCCTGGACGTACTTGTCCATCCCCTTCACGATCGAGACGACCGCGATCAGGAACATCACGCCGATGAAGGCGCCGATCACTGAGAAGAAGCTCTTGAGCTTCTGCGCGCGGATCGTGCCGAGCGCGAGGAGGATGGCTTCGAAGATCGGCATGGCGGCTCGGCTAGGCGGCCTTGAGCTGGTCGGAGGAGATCAGGCCGTCGTGCAGGGTGACCACCCGTTCGGCGTGCTTCGCGATGTCGGCCTCGTGCGTGACCATCACGATGGTCTGGCCGCGGGTGCGGTGCAGCTCCTCGAGGACCTTCATGATCTCTTCGCTGGTCGTCGAGTCGAGGTTCCCCGTCGGCTCGTCCGCCAGGATGATGCTCGGCTCCGTGACCAGCGCGCGGGCGATGGCGACCCGCTGGCGCTGGCCGCCCGACAGCTCGGCCGGCTTGTGCCCCATCCGGTCCGCCAGGCCGACGGCGGCGAGCGAGCGCTCCGCCCGTTCGCGCCGCTCCTTGGCCTTGAGCCCCGCGTAGATCAGCGGCAGCTCGACATTGTGCAGCGAGGAGGCGCGCGGCAGCAGGTTGAACGTCTGGAAGACGAAGCCGATCTGCTGGTTGCGCACGCGGGCCAGCTCGTCGTCGCTCATCCGTGACACCTCGAGGCCGGCGAGCCAGTACTGACCCGCACTAGGGGTATCGAGGCAGCCGATGAGGTTCATCAGCGTGGACTTGCCGGAGCCCGACGGCCCCATGACGGCCACGAACTCGTTGCGCCGGATCTCGAGGTCCACACCGCGCAGGGCGCGCACGACCTCGCCGCCCATCGGGTAGTCGCGCGTCAGGCCGACGGTCCGGATGACCGCGTCGCTCACCGGGACGCGCTCTTCGTCGCCGCCTGCGCCGGCGTCGCTTCGCCGCGGGGCCGCTGCCCCTTCACCTTGGCGCCGTCCTTCAGGTCCTTGATCGCCTGGTAAGTGCCGGAGACGATCACCTCGCCCCCCTTGAGCCCGTTCAGCACCTCGAAGTACTCCTCCCCGGCGACACCGACCTTGATCGGGGTGAAGTGCGCGACGTTGGTGGTCGTGTCCACCGTGAACACGCCCTCGATCTCCTTGGCCCGGTGCGCCTGGGAGGTGTCCTTGGCGACCTCGAAGCGCGGACCGGTCTTGGCCGCGGCCGCCGTGTCGGGCTCCCGCACCGTGAGCGCGATGATCGGCACCGCCAGCACCTGGTGCCGCGTGTCCGTGATGATGTGCGCGGTGGCCGACAGGTCGGGCCGCAGGTTCCGCGGCGGGTGGTCGAGCTGCACGCGCACCTCGAAGTCCACCGCCTGCGTCGAGGTCGTCAGCCCCGACGTCGAGGCGCTCGCGGCGTTCTCCGACGAGTTGCCGATCTTGGTCACGCGCCCGGCGAACGACGTGTCGGGCAGCGCGTCGATCGTGACGTCCACCGAGTCGCCGAGGTGGACCCGGACCACGTCGGTCTCGTCCACGTCCACCCACGCCTCGATGATGGACATGTCGGAGACGGTCATCAGCAGTCCGGTGGCCCGCGAGAAGGTGCCGGGCACCGCCACCTCGCCCTGCTCGACCGACAGCCGCGTCACCTGGCCGGAGATCGGGGCGACGATCGTGGTCTTGCTGAGCTGGTCGTTCGCGTCCCGCAGGTTGGCCTGCGCCTGGTCCACCTGGCGCTGGGCGGCGTCCACGTTGGCGTCCGCCACCTCCTTCTGGGTCTCGAGCTGCTCGAGGTTCTCCGCGGAGATGAGCTGCGCGTTCTGCGCCCGCACGTCCCGGGCGCGGTTGTAGGCGCGGGTCGCCTGGTCCTGGTTCGCCTTGGCCTGCGCGACGTTCGCCTGGGCCGAGGCCACGCCCGCCTGGGCCCGCTCGACGCCGGCCTGGTAGGAGGTCGGGTCGATCGCGACCAGGAGCTGGCGCTGGGTGACCATGTCGCCCTCCTTCACCGGCAGGTTCACGATCCGGCCCATGATGTCGGAGAGGATGTCCACCGACTTCTTGGGCTCGATCTTGCCGCTGGCCGTGACGATCGAGACGAGGTCCCGCCGCCGCACCTTGTCCATCCGCACGTCCACGGCGGCCCCGCCGCGCTTCGAGACGCTGAGGCGGACGAAGCCGGCCATGACGATCACGCCGGCGATGACGAGAATGACCTTCCCGCGAGTGCTCATGATCCTTGTCCGATCCTCTACCTGAGTGTCCGCCCGACGGCCTGCTCGAGCGCGGCGATGGCCTTGTGATAGTTGTAGACGGCGGTGATGTAGTTCGTGGCCGCCGTCTCGGCGTCCACCCGGGCGCTGAGCAGCTCGATGATCGAGCCCGAGCCCACCCGGTAGCGCTCCGTGGCGAGCGAGAACGCTTCGTTCGCGGCCGCAACGTTCGTGTGCTGCACCGCGATCGTGCGGTAGGCGGCGTCCAGCGCCACGTAGGCCGAGCTGACGTCCGTCCGGACCTGCACCTCGCGCGCGCGGATGGACTGCCGCAGGCTCTCGTCCTGGTAATTCGCTTGGGAGACCTGCGCGTTCCGCTGCGCCGCGTCATAGATCGGCAGCGAGACGCTCAAGCTCAGCGTCCACGGGCTGGTCTGATAGTAGCTGGGCGCGGAGCCCTGGGTGATCTGCGACCTGCCCGTGCTCGCCGACGCCGACAGGCTCGGCAGATACGCCGAGTAGGCGGACCGCGCCCCCCACCGGGCCGCGACCTCGCGCGAGCGCATCGCCAGCAGGGCCGGATTCTGCGCCAGCCCCAGCGCGATCAGGGAATCGGGGTTCCAGGCCGGCGCCACCACCGGGAACGTGTCGGTCGGCACCACGTCCGGCGGCTCGGGTGCGGGGACGCCCATCAGCTGGTAGACCTTGAGCGCCTCGATCTGCACGTTCTGCTGCGCCTGCAGCAGCGACACGTCCGCGTTGCCTTTCGCCACCTGCGCCTGGCGCACGTCGATCATCGTGTTCTGGCCGACGCTGTAACGGGCCTCGGCAAGGTTCAGCAGCTCCTGCGCCCGCTGCACCACGTGCTGCGCGAGGTCGGCCTGCGCCCGGGCTTCGAGCAGGTTCAGGTACTCGGTCCGCACCTGCACTTCGAGCGCCGTGAGCGCACTGCTGACGTCCTGGTCGGCGGCCTGCAGACTCGCCCCCGCCGATCCGACGTTCGCGATCGACGCCCCCGACAGCTGATAGCCGAAGCGCAGCGACCCGCTCAACTGCTTGTAGCTCGGTGTCGCCGGGATCTGAAACCCCTGGAAGACCTGTCCGGTCGCCGCGGCCTGGTGGTAGTAGCTCCCGCCCAGGCCGAAGGTGGGCGTGAAGAGGCTCAGCTCCGCGCTGTTGCGCGCCCAGGCGGCCGGCGACCGCGCGCGCAGGGTGGTCAGATAGGTCGGATTATTGCGAATGGCGGTTTCCAGCGCCTCCGCGAGCGACAACCGAACCGTGTCGGGCCGCGCAGCCGGCGGCTGCTGGGCGTAGCCGATTGCCGCAACGACGGACAGCACCACCAACCAGCCAACGATCAGACGTACACGCATGGAGACCCCTGAATTCGATTCGTCGGAGTGCCGTACGTCACTGTGGCACCGTGAGTTTCAGCGTTTCTCTTCCCATCCCCATACGTGGCAAAGTAGACCATTGTTGACCGCGGTCAAGTATCAATCCGGTGCGGGATTAGCGCGTTTTTCGCGGCCTCGGCATCGGGCCGCACCGCGCGCTCTTCAGCGACTGGGGAGGCTCAGGCGCGTGGCGGTGATGGGGCCGGCGGGCAGGGCGACCTTGAGGAGGTCGCCGGAAGCTGAGAACCAGAACTCGCGGCGGTCCCCTCTGGGGAGGGCGAGGGCGTAGTGCTCGGCGGCGACGCTCCGCCCGCCCACGAGCACCGTGTCCTGCCCGAGGTTGCGCACTTCGCCCGCCACCAGGGCGCTCTGGCGGGGCCGCACGACCGAGACCTGCTCCGGCGCGCCGTTCGCCCGCGGGAGGAAGTAGTATTGGTCGAAGATGTCGTCGTCGAGCACGACCGCGGAGGGCGGCACAGGGAACTCGCGGGCGACCTCGCGCGCCGGCGTGACGATGCGCACGGAGAAGCGGCCGCGGCCGAACTGCCCGGTGAGGCGCTGTTCGACGCGGCCGGTCACTGTGACGTCGAGCTGGTACGACACCGGGACGTGCTCCCGGGTCAGCTCGAGCGCGGCCCTGAGTTCCCGGTCGCGGTAGCGGACGGTGGCCACGGCGAGCACGCCGCCCCTGCCGCCGCTCCCCGCCACGGGGCGGATGGCGAACTCCTCGCGTCCGATCTCGTCCCCGCCGCGGGCGATGACGAAGGTGCCCTGGTCGAGGAAGCCCTGGGAGGGGCGGGGACGGGCCGCGAGGCCCGCACCGAGGAGAGCGGCGGAGAGCAGGGCTGCGCCGGCGAGCCGTCTCACGCGGTGGCCGCCTTGGCGCCCGCGGCCAGGACGCGCTCGCTGATGCGCCCGCGGATGAACTCGTAGATGCGCTTGCCCTTCTCCGCGGACGCGCGGGTCGGCTCTCCGACCGAGCCGTCGGAGGCGCCGGGCAGGATCATCCGGGTGCCGCGCCGGTAGCGCCGGCGCTCGCGGTCCGGCAAGATACAGTCGCGGGCGAGGTCCATCCGCACGAGGTGCGGGGCGATGTAGAGCATCAGGGACGTGTCCACTTCGCCGCCGTGGATCGGCCCGGCCGGCGATTCGAGCACGTCGCCGAGGTCCATGCTGAAGATGTCGATGACGCGCACGCGTGCGCCGTCGGTCACGACGGTGGTCAGCGCCTCCTGGTGCGGGGCGTGGCCGTGGGCCGTCAGGACGAGAAACTCCTCGACGCCGGCCTTCTCCCAGTCGAGGAGCAGGTCGTTGAGCAGGCGGCGCAGCGTCTTGCGGCGCACCGACGCGCTGCCGGGCAGGAGTTGCGCCGCATCGGCGTTGACGCCGTACTCGATGGTGGGGGCCGTCACGATCCTGAACTCCGCCGAGAGATCGTCCGCGAGGCGCTCCACGATGAAGGCGTCGCACCCCAACGGGAGATGCCGGCCGTGGGGCTCGCAGGTGGCTGCGGGCACGATGAGCCGGGGGTTCACGGCGATCGCCAGTGTCACGTCGTCGGGCACCATCTCCTTGAGGCGCAGCGGCCCGCTCACGGTCGCGTCGAGCGGTCAGGGGAACGCTGCGTGAGGCGCTGGAGCCTGGCCTGGGTGGGCGCGCTCGCTGCGGCGGGTGCGCTGAGCGCCGAGTGGATGCGCGAGCCCGGCTGGATTCTCGCGGCGGGACTCGTCCTGCTGGCCTTCGTGGCGCTGGCGGCCGTCTGGCGCGGGGGACGCGAGACGCCGGGCCGCTGGATGCGGGTGGCGGGCGCGGCGGTGCTGGCGGCTGCGGCGGCGGCGGCCGTCGCCTCCACGTGGCGGCTCGGGCGGCTGCACGCGGCCTGGCCGCTCGTGCGCGAGCAGGTCGTGATGCGCGCGTCCCGGGAGCTGAACCGCGATCTCGGCGCGAGCTTCGACGTGGTGCGGAGCCTGGCGGACCGCGCGGCGGAATTGCACGCGGCGGAGGGTCCCGAGCGGTTCCGGCAGCTCGAGCCGCTGGTCCGCAACCAGTCGCCGGCGCGGGGCGTGGTGCTGTTCGACGCGCTCGGCCGCGCCACCGCGTGGGCCGGCACGCTGCGCGTGCCGCTCGCCGCCACCGGTCCCGAGCTGTCGACGGTCACCACACCATTCTACCTGTGGCTCGTGGCACGCCGCCAGGCGGACAGCGGCACCGCAGTGGCCGCCGTGATGCTGGCGCGCGCGTCGTACGCGCCGAGCGCCGGCGTCGCGCTGACGGACCGGTTCGCCGAGCGGGCAGGCGTGGGCCTGCGCTTCTACCAGCCGGGCGGCGCTCCCGTCGATTCCGACGTCTTCGACTACGTGCTCCCCCGCGGGCTCCGCGGCGGCGACACGCTCTTCGCGGTCCAGCCGGTGCCGCCGGAGCAGGACGCTGCGATCACCGACCAGGTGGCGCTGTCGCGCCGTGTGTTGTTCTGGCTCGCGCTGGCGTTGCTCTTCGTCGGCGCGGCCGGAGCCGTGCGCAGCGGGGTGCCGGTCGCGGGCGCGGCGGCCGGCGCAGCGGCCGCCGCCCTCTTCCTCGCCCGCGCGCCCTTGGAAGCGGCGTTCGGTCCGGGCACCCTGTTTGGCGCGGCGACCTACTACCAGGATGTGCTGGGGCCGTACTCCGCGTCCGCCGGCAAGGTCATCCTCACGAGCCTGGTGGTCGCGCTGGGCGCCGCGGCGCTCTGGAGGCTCGGGCTCAAGCCGACGTGGATCAGCCGGCTCGCCGCGCTCGGCGTGACGGTCCTCGCGCCGTACCTCCTCCAGGACCTGGCGCGGGGAATCACGCCGCCGGCCGACGGGGTCTCGCTGGTCCTCTGGCTGACGTGGCAGGTGACGCTGGTGCTGGCGGCCTCGGCGCTGGTGCTCTTCGCGGCGGCCCTGGTGCGCGGGCGTGCGGCGCCGGCCCACGCGGGGCCGTGGCCCTTCCTCGCGTCCGCGCTGGCCGTCGCGCTGGCGGTGGCGGGGCTCTTCCTCTGGAGGCCGACCGGCGCCTGGCCGGAATGGTATCCGTACCTCTGGCTGCCGGCGCTGCTGGTCGCCATCCGGCCCATGACGTTCCGGAGCGCGATTGCCACGGTGGCGGTGGTCGCAGGATCGGCGGCCGCGCTGCTCGAGTGGGGCGCGACGACGGAGGGCAGGATCGCGCTCGCCAACCGGGACCTCGAGGCGCTGGGGAACGCGCCCGATCCGCTCAAGGTCGCCCTGTTCGACCGGCTGATGCGCTCGATCCCGCCGAACACCGCGCCGCTGACCGCGGGGGATCTCTACCTGCTGTGGCGGCGCAGCGACTTCTCCGCCCACGACTACCCCGCGGCGCTCGGGCTCTGGACCGCCCAGGGCGAGCATCTCCTGCAGCTCGACCTGGCCTCGCTCGACCTCCCGGACAGCATCGTGCGGGCGCAGGTGCGGGAGACGATGGACGAGCGGCTGCCGCAGGTCCGCTCGTACCTGAGGCGCCCGGGCGTTTACGGACTGGCGACGATCCCCCTGACCGACGGCCGCGTGGTGACGGTGGGGGTGGGCCCGCAGTCGCGGTTGGTGGCGCCGAGCCGCGTGGCGCGCTTCCTGGCGGGGGCGGGCGGAGAGGCCGAGCCTCCCTACCGGCTCTCCGTTTCGCCGGTGGAGGCGGGAGGCGCGCCGCCGTCGGAGCGCGCAACGTGGCAGCGCGATGGGTGGACGATCCGGGGCGAGCGGATCGTGAACATGCCCGGCGGTCGGCGGCACGTGCACGCACAGGTGGACCTGGGCGGCCTGTCGCCGCTGCTCCAGCGGGGCCTGCTGGTGCTCGTGCTGGACTTCGGCGTCCTGGCGGTGCTCTGGCTGGTGCTGGACCTGGTGGGTGGACGGCTGGTGCCGACGCTCCGCGCCGCATACCCGCGAGGCCTGCGTTCGCTGCGCGCGCGGCTCACGGTGAGCCTGGCGGCGTTCTTCGTGGTGCCGACGGTGGCGATGGCGCTGTGGAGCTACGCGCGGCAGGGCGACGAGTTCCTCCGCTCGCGCGAGTTGCTGATCACACGCACCCTGCGCGACGCGTCCTCGGCGCTCGAAGACCTGTCGCTGGACCGCGCGGTCGCGCTCCGCCAGGTGGCGGAGAACGTGGACGCCGAGCTGGTGCTGACCACGGTTGGCGTGCAGCGCTCGTCGTCGGCGCCGGTCCTGAGCGACCTCGGTCTGGTGGACTGGCTCGTGCCGCCGGCGGCGTTCACGCGGCTGGTCTACGGCGACTACCTCGAGCTGACGCTCCGACAGGAAACGACGCCGCAACCGGTGCTGGTCGGGTACACGGTGCTCGGTGGCACGTCCGACATCCTCGTATCGCCACAGCTGCTGACCGACGAGACCCTGGGGGCGCGCGAAGAGGACCTGGGCGTGGCCGTGATGGTGGCGGCCGTCATCGGGATCGTGGCTGCCATCGTCCTCTCGGGGCTGGCGGCGCGCGCCCTCGCGCGCCCGCTGGCGCACCTCGCGCAGGCGGCCCTCGCAGCTGGCACGGGCGCGCGGCCGGCCCCCGAAGGCCGCCCGATGCCGAGCGAGCTGGAGCCGGTGTACCGCTCGATCGAGCAGGCCGCCGCCGATGTCGAGCGCGGGCAGGAAGCACAGCGCGTGCTGGCGTGGGGCGAGATGGCGCGCCAGGTGGCGCACGAGATCAAGAACCCGCTCACGCCGATCCGGCTCGGCATCCAGCATCTGATGCGCCTGCATCGCGAGCGGCCGGCCGAGCTCGGCGGCGTGCTGGACAGCACGGGGCGGCGCATCCTGGCGGAGATCGACCGCCTGGACGCGATCGCGCGGGCGTTCAGCCGTTTCGCGTTGCCGACGGCCGAGCGGCCGCCGCTCGAGGCGGTGGACGCCTCGGCGGTCGTACGGGAGGTCGTCGGGCTCTACCAGCTCGGCGAGACGCCGGTCCGCTGGGAGGTCACCGCGGAGCCGGGCATCGCGGTGCGGGCGCGGCGCGACGAGCTGTCGGAGGTGCTGGTCAACCTGTTCGAGAATGCCCGGGACGCCGGTGCCACGCGGGTCGAGGTGCACGCGGCGCGCTGCGGGCCCGAGCCGGGCGGTCCGGCCGATCTGGCCGCGCGCATCGAGGTGCGCGACGACGGCCGCGGCATCCCGGCCGAGCTGGTGCCGCGGGTCTTCGAGCCGCGCTTCAGCACGACCACGAGTGGCAGCGGCCTCGGCCTGGCGATCGCCAGGCGGCTGGTGGAGGGATGGGGCGGGACGATCGCGATCGCCAGCACGCCCGGCGCCGGCACGACCGTCACCCTGCGGCTGGCTGGCCCGGAACCGCGCACACCCGCATGAGCGCAAATCGGGGGTGGCCTCCGCATCCGGCGGCCACCCCCGACCCCAACCCCCAACCCCTAACCCCTAACCCCTAACCCCCAACCCCCAACCCCTAACCCCTGCTTCTCAGAACCCTTCGGTGAAGCCGAACTGCCAGGTCCAGCCTACGCCCTGGCGCTGGAACGGGCGGACGTAGTCCACCTCGATCACCACGTAGCCGAACAGATTCAGCCGGTTCGCGATGCCGACGCTGGTGAGCGGACGCATGTTGCCGCCAAGGAACGACGGCTTCTGGCCGCTGCTCCACGCCACGCCGCCGTCCGCGAAGAACGCAGTCTCGATCGGGAAGGCGCCGTAGTACCCGTGCCCGAGCCCGAGCACGCCGAGCAGCGGGAAGCGCAGCTCGATGTTGCCCACGGCGATCCGCGAACCGAACAGCGCCGTGTACACGTCGCAGGCGGGGCCGGCCCCCCCCGCGTTCTGGCAGTCGGTCAGGACAGAGTTGTAATCGTACCCGCGCACCATGCTCTGGTAGCCGAGGAAGTTGGGGTAGATGCGCTGGTCATCGGCGCTGGGCCCGTAGCGTCCGTAGTGCAGGAGGCGCACGGCGAGCGTGAACGGGCGGACCGGCATGAAGTAGCGCCGGTAGTCCGCGAGCACGTTGACGAACTGCAGGTCGCCGACGACGGGATCGACTTCGAGGCGCCAGCGTTCGCCCAGGACGGGGCTCGCAGCCCCGTAGAACGAGTTGTCGTAGACCAGCGCCGCGGACGCGGTCCCCATCGTCAGCGAGGGCGGCGCCGGAACGTTGGCGAGGTTGTCGCTGAGGAGGTAGCCGGGGTTGACGACCACCAGCGATTCCACCTGGATGGCGTAGCTGATGTTGCGGATGCCGGCGGACCACTCGACCCGCGCCACCGGGCTGAACGGATACGAGAAGAAGGCGTCGGCCTCCCGGTTGGTCTGGCGGACGATCTCGATCTGCTGGTACAGCGTGTCGCCGTCGGCGCTGGACGATGTCGGCAGGTACCCGCCGGTGATGTACGGAATCTGCTCCACCGCCACGCCCCAGTTGAGGCGGCTCTTCGTGTTCTGGTAGGCGACCAGGGCCGCGAGGTTCGAGAGGCTGCCCGAGACCTGGAGCATCGTCGCCAGGTTCTGGTCGCCGAGCATGTCGCTCCAGTACAGCGTCACGCCGCCGCCGATGAACGTCCCGTAGCTGCTGGCGCCGACCGCGAGGTACGGCTGCGCCACGTAGTCGAGCGCGAGGCGCGGATGGTAGGTCGAGACCGTCTGCGTGGCGGCGGCGTCCTCGCCGATCGTAGCGTCCGCCCGGAGCCGCTCCAGCTCCCCGAGCTGTCGGTTCTGCGGCGGCAGCAGCGCCGGGTCGGGCGTCACCGGCGATATCAGCGGCGTGCCGGCGAGCACCTGCGCCGAGTCGGCGTCGTAGACCGCGTAGTTGCCCTCCTGGTAGATGCTGTAGACCAGACGTCCCGTCTGCCGCGCGATCGAGAGCGCGGGCGACAGCGAGGTGATCCCGCTGACGCCGGTCACCAGGTTCGTCACCTGCGTCTGCGCGCCGCTGGCGACGTTCAGGCGGTAGATGTTGGTGATCCCGCCGCGGTCGGCCAGGAAGTAGATGCTCGCGCCGTCGGGCGACCAGACCGGGTTGATGTTCTTCGCCCCGTCGAAGCTCGGCAGCGGCGTGATCCGCCCAGACGCCACGTCCATGAGCGCGAGCCGGTAGTTGCCGGGCCGCAGGTTGGTCGTGTCGGTGGAGAAGCGGTCGGTCACGAACGCGAGCTTCGTGCCGTCGGGCGACCACGCCGGCTCCAGGTCGGCGTACGCATCCTTGGTCAGGCGGCGCAGGCTGTCGGTCTGGAGATCGTAGAGGTAGAGGTCGGTGAGCCCACCCGACTGCGCCGCGAACGCCACGTAGCGGCCGTCCGGCGACCAGGCGGGGTGCAGGATCTCGCCCAGCTCGGGGAAGTGGATCTCCCGCTTGAGCGCGCCATTCTCGACGTCGATCAGGTCCAGCGCCGGCCGGCCGTCGACCAGCGAGGAGAAGACGAAGTTCTGGCCGGTGTTGTCGAACGACCCGGCCGAGTTGATGAACTCGAGGCTCTGGAAGTGCGGGTCCGCCGCCGTCTTCGTCACGCGCCGCACCAGCTGGCCCGTGTTCGCGTCGAACAGGTACATCTCGATCGAGAAGAGGTCGCGCGCCGAGTAGAAGACGATCCGCGAGCCGTCGGGGCTCACGACCGGGCCCACGTTGAGGCCCGTCGCCTGGGACTTCCCCGCGATCAGCTTCCGGCCATACTGGTCCGGCGTCACGGCCTTCGCCTTGAGCGGCTCGTACGCCGCCGCGAGGTCCGCGTGCCACGCCTTGACCAGCGAGTCCCCGGAGATCCCGAGGTCCCGCTGGATGGCGATGGACACGTCCCCGTTGCGCCCCGCGCCCCGGAGCAGCCGCACGATCGTCTGGTCGCCCCACCGCCCGGAGATGTACGCCAACAGTGCCTGGCCGTAGCGGTAGGGGAAGTAGTTCGCGTCGTCCAGCTGCCGGTACGAAGGCAGCTTGTTCCGCAGCGCCGCGTCGCGCATCCACATCGCGGTATTCGGGTCCTCCGGGCCTAGCGAGAGGTATTCAGCCATGCCCTCGATGAACCAGAGCGGCATCTGCGTCGCGGCCGGCATGCCGCCGGGGCCGCGGCCGTTGCCGCCCGTGATGTCGTACTGGAACGCGTGCACCAGCTCGTGGCCGATCACGTGGTCCGACTCGGCCAGGGAGCTGCCCAGCGGCAGGACGATCCGGCGCTTGATCGCCTCCGTCACGCCGCCGGTGCCCTCGCCGAGTTCCCCGGAGATGGCATTCGTCTGCTGGAACGCGGCCGAGCTGGCGTACAGGAGCAGCGGCTGGCGGTTGCTCAGCTCATGGCCGAAGAACCGTGCGTACCGCGCGTACCACCGCTCGGCTATGCGCGCCGCCTGTTCCGCGGCCTGTTCCTCTTCAGGATAGAAGTAGAGGTCGAAGTGGTCCGTGTGCAGGACCTGGAACTTGAACGACTCGTACTGCACTTTGTTGCGCCCGAAGTATTGCGCCTCCGCCGTCCGGGCGCCGGGCCCGAGGGCGGCGATGCAGAGGCCGAGCAGGACGATCGACTTGACGCACTGTAGCCGTGGCGGCATAGGCTCCCCTGATACCGGTGCATGATGGATTACCCCGAAGCCCTAGACAAGTACCCAACCTACGCCCGCCGGCTCGGGTTGTTCTCCGGGACGATGGCGGTCATCGGCGGGATCATTGGGTCCGGCATCTTCCTGAACCCCGCGTACGTCGCCCAGCGCGTGAGAACGCCGTTTCTCACGCTGGGCGTTTGGGTCCTGGGCGGGGCCATCGCCCTGGCGGGCGCATTCTGCTTCGGCGAGCTGGGCAACCGCTCGCCCCGGGCCGGCGGCGGCTACGTCTACCTGCGGGATGCCTACGGCGGGCTCCCCGCCTTCCTGTACGGCTGGATGATTCTCCTGGTCATCGGGACGGGCGCGATCGCCGCCGTCGCCGTCACCTTCGCCCAGTATCTCGGATCGCTGCTCGCCCTGCCGCAGGCCGCGACCCAGCCCATCGCCGTCGCCGCCATCCTACTCCTTTCGACGGTCAACTACGTGGGCGTTAAGCCCGGCGCCGTCACGCAGAACGTCTTCACCCTCCTCAAGCTCGTCGCGTTGGTGGGGCTGATCGGGGCGGGCCTCTTCCTCAGGATGCCGGAGGTGGTCGTTTCGTCGTCGGCGGCGCCGGCATCGCCCCCGCACGCCGTCCTGGCGGTGGGAACGGCCCTGGTGCCGGTCCTGTTCGCCTACGGCGGTTGGCAGCAGTCGAATTTCATCGCCGAGGAGATGATCGACGCCGAACGGAACCTCCCCCGCGCCTTGATAATCGGCGTCACGGTCGTGGTTGCGGTCTACCTGTTCGCCAACATCACCTATCTCCGTACTCTGGGACCCATGGGCCTGGCCAACAGTAACGCCCCCGCCGCCGACGCGATGCGGAACGTCCTCGGCGCAGGTGGCGCGACAGTGATCGCCGCGGGAATCGCCGTGTCTTCGTTCGGGTTTCTCAACCTGGTGATCCTCGTGTCGCCCCGGGTCTACCGGACGATGTCGGCCGACGGCGCGTTCTTCCCGGCGCTGGCGCGGCTGCACCCGCGGTACCGGACGCCAGGGGCGGCCATCGTCTTCCAGGGGGCGTGGGCGATCCTGCTGACGCTGACGGGCTCGTACGGGCAGCTCCTGGACTACGTGGTCTTCGGGGACTGGATCTTCTTCGGCCTGGTGGTGAGCACGCTGTTCGTCTACCGGCGGCGGGACAGGCTCGGCTTCCGGGGGCCGCTTTCCGGGGCCCGGGGGGCCGCGGGCTATCGCGCCTGGGGCTACCCGGTCACGCCGGCGCTGTTTGTGCTGGCCGCGGTGTACGTGGTGGCAAGCTCGGTGGCGTCGAACCCGCGCAATGCGGCGATCGGAGCGTTCCTCCTGCTGCTGGGGATCCCCGTATACCTCTACTGGAAGGCGCGGACGGAGCGGAAAGAGTAGAATCCGGGCGTGGACCTCTCGGTCGTCATTCCTGCGCACAACGAGGCGGAGAACGTCGGGCCCCTGGTCCGCGAGATCGTCGCGGCGTTGGGGAGCCGCACGGACTACGAGATCGTGGTCGTGGACGACGGGAGCACGGACGCAACTTCCGAGCGGCTCGCGGAGCTGGGGCGCGCGAACCCGTGCCTCAGGGCGGTGCGCCATCCGGCCAGCCGAGGGCAGAGCTTCGCGATCGCGACCGGCGTGCGGGCCGCGCGCGGCGAGTGGATCGCCACGCTGGACGGCGACGGCCAGAACGATCCGGCGGACATCCCGAAGCTGCTGGCGCTGCGCGCCGCCGACGGAGCGCTCGCGGCCGGGCCGCTGCTGGTCGCAGGCTACCGGAAGAAGCGGCGGGACACCTGGCTCAAGCGCGCCTCGTCGCGCGTGGCGAACGCGGTGCGCGGGCGCCTTCTCGGCGACCGCACGCCCGACACGGGGTGCGGACTCAAGGTATTCAGACGCGAGGCCTTCGTGGCGCTGCCGCACTTCGATCACATGCACCGGTTCCTGCCGGCGCTGTTTCTCCGCGCCGGCGGCCGCGTGGTGTCGGTCGAGGTGGGGCACCGGGCGCGCCAGCGGGGCGCCTCCCACTATGGGATGTGGAACCGGCTCTGGGTCGGGATCGTGGACCTGCTGGGGGTGTGGTGGCTCATCCGCCGCAGAGAACGCAGGTAGGAGAAGGCAGAGTTCGGAACAGCTGCCAGACGGCAAGGGAGCAGTGGTTACAACCCGCAAGTCATGAGAGGCCAGCCCAGTTGCCAGTACTGACAACTGGCTGGCTTCTTCCGTCTGGCAACTGGTAACCACTTCCTCCTTGCCGTCTGGGAACTGTTCGGACCCCTATTGCTGCATTCTGAATCTCCGGCAATGGTAGGCTCCTTTCTGCAACGGATCGTGCCCGCCCGCTCCGGCTGGCGGCCCTACCATCGGGCGTGCTCGCGTGCATCACGTCGGCGGCCGTGCTCGGCATCGACGCCTATCTCGTGGACGTCGAGACCGATATCGCCGGCGGTCTGCCGTCGTTCGTGACCGTGGGACTGCCGCAGGGGGCGGTGAAGGAGGGCCGCGAGCGCGTGAACGCGGCCATCCACAACGCCGGTTTCGAGTTTCCGCTCAAGCGCATCACGGTGAACCTCGCCCCGGCGCGGCGCGCAAATGTACAAGCGGCCCCTCTATCGGCACGCGGCGTATCGTCAGGATCAGCTTGCGGTTGGCCTTGTCCACGAGGGCGCCGGCGATCCACGGCCGCAGCAACTCGCGGAGTCGTGCGCCGCTGGCACGCCTGGCCAAGGCCGCGAAGTCGGTCGCCAGCGTGACGAGCCGCTGCTTCTCGCTGTCGAAGCGCCCGGCGCGCCGCCCTTCGAACCGCAGCCGTTCGAGATCTGCCGTCACGTGCTCGAGGCCAGCGCGGAGCGTCGCGAGCTGGGGCGCAGCCTCGGCATCGGTTAGCAGGCCGCGGGCGATGGCGGCAACCAGCCTGTCGCGCTCGCTGGCTAACTGCGCCCGCTCACGCTCCAGCGCATCGCGTCGCTCCATCTGCTCGCCGCCAAGCTCTCCGAGTTGCCGCTCGCACTCCGATGCGATCAGGCGACGGACGCTGGGGTGCGACACGACGCGGGCCACAGCCTCAACAAGGCGCGGCTCGATCCAGCGCCTCTGGAGCGTGCCCAACGCACCGGGGCAATGTGCAGCCCGGCCCACCCCGCCGGAGTCGCGATAGAAGCGGTAGCGGTCTGGATCGCCTTCAGGGCCTCGCGGGCCTCCGCCTCCCGTGTATGCGGAGCCGCAGTGCGCACAGTGGAGGAGCCCTGAGAGTGGGTAGCCACCAACCGTAGCGCGCGTCTGCTTCCGGTTGGCAGCGAGCCGCCGCTGCACCTCGTCGTATAGTTCGCGGCTGATGAGCGGAGGATGGGCATCGCGCGTGACAATCCACTCGGCAGGGGGCCGCACCCACTGCTCGCGCCGCTCCTCGCCGTCGTGCGGGCGCCGGCACCACACCACGTCACCGCAATAGGCGGGGTTGCGAAGCACGGCGCGCACGGTCTGGCGCGACCACGCTCTCCCGGGGAAGCGTGCATCGAGTTCACGCGCCAACGTGCCCAACGAGACCTCGCCGCCGGCATAGCGCGCGAACATCGTCCGCACGACCTCTTGCTCGCGCCGCGGCCCAGGCGTCAGACGTACCTCTTCCGTGTCGCCCTTCCGTTGTCCTGGCTCGAGCGTGCGTTCCTGGCCCGCGGCGGTGTCTCGCGCCCGGCGCCGGTAGCCCAGCGGGGCCTCGTTCTGCCACAACCCGCGCCGTGCCGCACCCTCGGCGCCGCGCTTGGCGTTGGCCCGGATCGCCTCGCGGTAAGCGGTGGCCTGCGAGGAGTGGATGGCGCGCATCACGCTGCGCCCGATCGGATCCTCGGTCTCATCTCCCTCCGCAAACCGGACGCGCCATCCTTGGCGCTCCAGATGCACGCGCCAATACGTGGCCTCCTCGGCGTTGGGGAACCGGCCCCAGCGCGAGTCGTTGAGGACCAGGGCGCAGCCGGGCGCCTTGCGCGGGCGCGGGTGGGCCTCGCAGTACCGAATCAGCGCCATGAAACCGGGCCGGCCCTCGGCAGTGGCGCCGGAGACACCGGGGTCCGCGAAGATCAGTTGCTCGGGGAGTTGCCGTCGCAACCGGGCTGCAAGCGCGCTGATCTCCGCGCGCTGGTCGGCCAGCGAAGTCTTGCGCTCGGCGGCTTGGTCCTCTTTCGAGACGCGGACGTAGCCAACGCAGTCAGCCGCAGGCGGCACGGCGCTGGCCGTTAGGGGAGTGGTCACGCGGCGATAGCCTCTGGAGGGGCAGGGGACGGGGCGCCGCGCGTGGCGACGCCCTCCAGCTCGAGCACCAGCGCGACGTAGCAGGCGAGCCAATCTTGTAGATCAGGCAAGGGGTCGCCAGTCCGGACATCTAGGGTCCACGGCGTCCGGCACTTGAGGGCTCGCGGGTGTTCGGGCGCGGTGGCGTGAGGTGGCACTAGTCGTCCTCCTGCACCGTGGCGTCCGCATCCTCCAGCTCGCCAGCACTCCCGTCGAGCAGCGCCGCGGCCTCGAGGCACCCGCGCCGGCGCAAGACCTCCGCCTCAGCGTGCCAACGGGCGGCAAGCGCGGCGAAGAACTCGGACGGAAGGGCTATCGCGGCTTTCACGCGGCCTCCTCCGATTCGGCAGCCCAGGAATCCTGCCCCGCGGGGGGTCCCATAGACCCCCCCTCGCGGGGCGGACGGCGTTCCCCATCTACCGCCCCACCGTCTGCCCCAACTCGCCCCGCCAAGTCCCGCAACGGCTTACGGCCATCCCTTTGGAGCGGCGGGCCATCCGGCCCGCCATCCGCCCCGACGCTGCTCAAACCGCCTACCGGGACGGATGGATTGGAACGGTGGTACATGTAGTGGTTGCCGGCGCCGCGGTCCTCGATGGCCCCTTTCCGTTCGAGGACTTCAAGGCAGTTGTCCACCTCGCAGTGGCGAACGCCAATGGCATTGCGGATGGCTGTTCGGGAGCAGTCCGGGTGGCGCTCCAAGTAGAGAAGGATGCGCGCTTCCAAGGTCAGAGGCGCCGCGTTGGCAAGCTCGTAGGTGTCACCAACGAGGCGGAGGGAATACCCGTCCACCTGCCAGCGCGCGCGAGCCCGGATGCGCCGCAGATTCGAATCGCGATCGTCAGCCTCCATTTCCAGAATGCAGTCCACGGTCGCGCCGATCGCGCTTGAGTCCCGATAGTGCCCGTCGCTCTTGTTCGCGTGGGCGCCGAGGATGATGGCGGAGCCGCTGTCATTCGCGGCCTTCTTGATCTCCAACATCAGCGGCGTCCATGCAGCCGAGTTATGGGCGTCCGTGATGTTGAAGGCCGCGAACGCAGCGAGCGTGTCCACGACCGCGAGCCTCGGACGACGGTCGCGCACGGCGCGAAGGAAGCTTGCCGGCGCGAAGTCCCACTCCCCTACGATGTCGAGGTTCTGCGGTTCGGCACGGAAACGCTGGAATCGCGCCACCAGGTCGAACTGGGATTCGTTGTCGGCCGAGAGCCAGAGGACCTTGCCGCAGTCCGTGAACTCGTCGAGGAAGTAGCCACCCCGGCTGACCGTGGAGGCCGCCGCGCTGACGAGCGTGGACTTGCCGGACTTCTCCCTGGCGGCCAGCAATGTGACGCGGCCCGCCCAGGCGAGGCCCGGGACGACGATCTTGGGCGGCTGTAGGATAGATGCGTTGGCGAGCAGATCGGCCAACGAGTGGATGACGATGCCCGGCCATTCCGGCGCCGTCGTACTGCCAGTGCCTGCTTGCGGTACGGAGAGCGGCGCCGACTCAACGCTGTGCGGAGGCGTTCCCATGGGAAGCGCCCGAAGAAAGTGATGCTGGGCCATGCGGCAGATCGGTGAATCCGGCTGCGACCTTGTGACGTCTTGGGTGTTTGCCCGCGAAGTTGGGACGAGGCGGATTGAGTGGCGCATCGCCCTGGGTAGCCCGCCGCTGTGGCCTCCCGCGGCATCTCGTTGGTCGTCTGAGCCTTGCGCCCTGTGCGCTCTCCATCGTGGCCAGAGGCCCCTGGTTTCCTGCGGACATCGAGTTCATGTGATCAACCCCTTGAAAAAGGACGTACAGCTGGCATACTGCTAGCAAACAGATGGCGAACCGCTATTGAGCAGGTACCGAGAATCGTGCCTGCACCACAGGTGGACGTAATGGTCTGCGAAGCCACTTCGCCGGGTCCAGGTATGGCGTAACATGCCGTCTGACAACTGCTTAGCTCGATCTGATGATCGGCGTCCGTGCCACGCGAAAACACGAGTGAAATGAGGGATAATCCCATATTGATCATCGTGCCCATAATGGTTAAGTTACACACGGTCTCAGCGGAGGTCAAGGCGTCGTGGCAGGCGGGAACCAGTGGGTGGTAGCAGGGGATATCGGCAAACGCATCCGGGCGCTGCGCTTGGCGCTGGGGTGGTCGCAGACCCAGTTTGGCAACGCGGCGGGCGTGCGGTACGACCAGGTACTGGCGTGGGAGAAGGGCCGGGCGTGCCCTCCGAGGGGGCGGCTGGAACGGCTAGCCCGGCAGCAGGTCTGGCCCATCGAGATCTTTGCGGATGGCGGGCCGTCGCCAGACGCGCAGTGGCTATCAGCGTTAAGGAGAGCGGACGCAGCGCCACTACCGGCGAGCGAGGCTGGGCTGTCGAGTTTGGGACCGCTGCCCACGGACGAGGTCCTAGCGCTGGCGCTGCACGATCGACCAGGGCTCGTTCGTTACCTTCAGGCCTTGTGGGGAGGGGATCCTCGCCTGCCAACGCGAACGAAGATGGAGCTGATCACCGTGATCGAGCGGATGGCCCAGGGGCAAGGTACTCCGCTCCCCGGGAGCTTCGCTGACACGCTGCGCGCGATGGTTCGCGAGCGCTGCATCTGAGGGCTCGCGCGGCCGATGAGCGCGTGCAGGAGCCTGCGTGTGTTTCTACTGACAAGTCAGCGGCCTGAGCGGCGCGGAGCTAGACCGTGGGCTCGCGTTTCGAGGTGACGTGCGACGGCTGTGGTCACCGGTCCGTTCAGCATTGGCCCGGTGCGTAGGCGGCCGTCAACCTACCAAATCGTAGTAAGTATGCCCGCGCCCGCGATCTCACCCCGCATGACTGTGGCGACGTGTCTGGCCCGTCGAGAGCTGCTGTTGCCTAGAACCTGCCAGTTCTCTACCATACCGCGCGCGAACGGATGCCAAACGGCGGCAAACCGGGCGGCCCGCGGAGCCGTTCACGGTCACCATTTCCACGGCAGGCCCCCTGGCGCCCCCACTCTACCTACGGGTTCGCCACGGCCACCGGCGTGGAGCGATGGCTGGTCGAGCCGTCACCCAGTTGGCCATACTGGTTTTGGCCCCAGCAGTACGCAGCCCCGCCGCTCGTCAGGGCGCAGCTGTGATTCCCGCCCGCCGTCAGGCTCGCAAACGCGAGCCCACCTGCTACGGCCAGCGGCGTGCTACAATAGGCGCCAAACACACAATACTGGGTGTCGATGGAGCTCGCGCCTACCTGGCCA
>Ga0187861_10000803_pt1 | contig 35347 bp, 38 predicted proteins | sample June2016WEW_10_1_3_FD_132986 | JGI IMG/M metagenome (GOLD analysis project Ga0187861, IMG submission 132986) | Peatland microbial communities from SPRUCE experiment site at the Marcell Experimental Forest, Minnesota, USA - June2016WEW_10_100 | ecosystem: Environmental > Terrestrial > Soil >...
AACGAGTTGGTTCACTTTCTGCAGGCGACGTTGGTTATATAATTGCAAATGTCAAAGACGTGCACGACACAAAAGTTGGCGACACAATTACACTTGTGGACAATCCTGCATCCGAACCGTTGCCCGGTTATAAAGAAGCCAAGCCGATGGTCTTCAGTGGACTCTATCCATCCAACAGTGATAATTTTGGCGAATTGCGCGATGCGCTAGATAAACTGAAGCTGAATGACGCATCACTCATTTTCGAACCTGAAAGTTCGGTTGCACTCGGATTTGGATTCCGCGCCGGATTCCTCGGACTGCTTCATATGGAGATTATCCGCGAACGATTAGAGCGCGAATACGACCAAAGCCTTATCAACACGGTACCTAACGTCGAATACCGCGTCACAAAAACAGATAAAGATGTTCTTTTTGTCGATAATCCAGCGCTAATGCCTGATGCTGGTAAGATTGAAAAAGTAGAAGAGCCGTTCGTCAAAGCACAAATTATCGCGCCGACTGAATACATAGGCAACATAATGAAGCTTTGTATGGACCGTCGCGGCATTCACCGCAATACTACATATCTCAGCCCGGAACGCGCCGATATCCATTTTGAACTGCCATTATCGGAAATAATATTCGATTTCTATGATAAACTTAAGTCGCTTTCTCGCGGTTATGCCTCATTTGACTATGATTTCCTTGAATATCGCGAATCTGACCTTGTAAAATTGGACATTTTGCTGAATGGCGAGCCGGTAGACGCACTTTCCACTATAGTCCACCGTGCGAAGTCGTATGACTGGGGCCGTAAACTTTGCACGAAACTTCGAGGGCTGATTCCACGTCAAATGTTTGAAGTGGCGATACAAGCTGCTATTGGAAGTAAGATAATTGCGCGCGAATCGATAAGCGCCATTCGGAAAAATGTACTGGCAAAATGCTACGGCGGCGACATTTCACGAAAACGAAAACTCCTAGAAAAACAAAAAGAAGGCAAGAAGCGTATGAAACGGGTAGGAAGTGTAGAAGTGCCGCAGGAAGCATTCCTCGCCATTTTATCGATGGATGAATAAGATTCAATAAAATAATTTGGTGATTGTGAGATTGAAATAATAACTAACTTGGAAATAATTATGAGCAACGACAAAAAACAGAAAAAAGAAGAGCAGCCAATCGCGACGACATTCAAAGAAAAAACTCTAGCGTTTCTCAAAGAAACAGGAATTGTCCTAGGTCTGTTTCTTCTCATCAACAATTTTGTGATTGCCTCTTTCCTTGTTCCGACTGGTTCAATGGAAAACGAAGTACTCACTGGCGAATTACTTTTCGTCAACAAATTTATTTACGGCGGAACATCGCCCCGAAATATTCCATTCACAAATGTGCGTCTGCCATGGTTTCGCATTCCATCATTCAGAGATGTGAAACGCGGAGATGTAATCGTGTTTGTTTTCCCCGGTATGCGGGACGAAGAAGAATCGCCGGATTTCACTTTCTATTTGAAACGATGTGTTGGGGTTTCGGGCGACACAATTCAGATTCGCAACCGTGTATTATCTGTTAATGGACAAATGTTCCCTTTGCCGCGCAATGTGAGATTTGATCATGGGTGGTCGGTTCCGGCAACCGAAGCGGATGATCGCATTTTCCCGGCTGGTTCTGGTTGGAATGAAGATAACTTCGGTCCGCTTGTGGTACCAAAACAAGGAATGGTGATTCCATTGAATGCGCAAAATTTTTCCGCTTGGCAAATCTTTATCAAACGGGAGGGACATATGGTTGAATCTGTTGCCGGAACCGTGTTGGTGGACGGCAAGCCTACAACATCTTACACTGTTCAGCGTGATTATCTATTTGGCATGGGCGATCACCGCGACAATAGTCTCGATGGCCGTTACTGGGGTTTTATTCCAAAAGAAAATATTGTCGGCACACCGATGATCGTCTATTGGTCTTGGAACACCGATCTTCCGTTGTACGATATTTTCGGAAGACTCGTTTCCGTGCGCTGGGGCCGCATCGGTTCCCTTATTAAATGATGCCGGAACAGTCAAAGCATAACGAGGATACGGAAAAAACAGATTCTTCTCCGCACAAAGAGGAAAACATTGCCTCAACGCTGATTGAATACGGTAAAACAATTCTAATCACTCTACTTGTTGCAGTATTTCTGAAATTATTTGTAGTCGATGCGTACTGTATTCCCTCCACGTCGATGGAAAATACGCTGCTGGTCGGCGATTTTTTAATGGTTAACAAATTAGCTTACGGCATACACACACCGCGCCATCTACCATTTACGGCGACCTCGCTCTTTTCATTTACTCTTTCCTTATTTCGGGATGTTCATCGCGGTGACGTAGTGGTATTCGAATTCCCTGGTGGTAAAAACGAAGTGAAACCTGTAGAATCAGTGAATTACATTAAACGATGTATTGGATTGCCCGGTGATACTGTAGAAATTCGATTTGGCAAAGTATTTGTTAATGGAATTGAGACAAACTTTCCTATGCATGGCAAAAATACAATTCACCTAACCGATAATGTTTTTCGACGAAACGCAGAAATGTACCCGGAGGGTTCGGCATTCGGCGATGTTAATTATGGACCAGTTGTCGTGCCAAAACAAAATGAAATTCTAAAAATCGATCCAATCACGTTTTCTAAATGGCATATTTTCATTGAACGTGAAGGACACACCATCCAATTTAACGCCGATACAATTCTCATCGATGGCGCAATAACCTCCAGCTATCGCGTGCAGCAGAACTACTACTTTGTTCTTGGCGACAATCGCGATAACAGTATGGACAGCCGCTATTGGGGATTCGTACCAAACGATCACTTAATCGGCGAAGCATTGTTTATTTATTGGTCGTGGGATCCAGAAATTCCGGTTTATAGTCTCTCTGAAAAATATTCAACTATCCGTTGGAATAGAATTGGAACGCTGATACGGTAGTAATTCCATTGTCATTGATCATTTTCTATTGATCACTTATCATTGTTTGTTTTTCAATCGCACCAAAGACCAGTCTCGCACCTATTCATAAAACAAAGCACGCACGTTCAATGAACCCGCGGGCATAATTTCAAGATAATGGTATTCTCTTTACATCAACGTAAAGTTAATGCCCAGCGCAAGAGTTTGTTTCACCTGAGTACGCGCTTGGATCTTCGGATCGTTAATCATAAAAACATTGAGATTCATCGAGAGGTACTTGTTCACTTTCGCTGAAATCGTGTTGTCGCTGATAATCGTTGTTTGACTGAATTGTTTTACAGGAACGTACACCTCCAGCTTCGAATTCAGGATCACATTTTCCATGACTGTCCATCCTACCTCCGTGACCGATTCAAGTCCCGCATCGACCTGCACTTTCTTTCCGTCCGTATAATATTTAGTATATGTATCTGTTACAATCTCCCGAAGACCAAGACCGAGCCGCGTTTTCACTTCCTTGATTGGCTGATATCCGAAGCCTGCTGTTTGTATGAGATATGCCGGATCGAAGAAATTCGAGACGGGTGTTGCCGTACCAAGCGCATCATACATGACGCCTTCTGTAAACTGTGTCTTCAAGGAGGCAGATGCAAATGGGTTAATGTATGTTCCGATTTTATACGTCAGCACACTTTCCAGAACAATCTTGTCATCTGTTTTGCGGATTCCCGACGATCCGAGCCTTGCCTGTCCGTAACCGAATTTATACATATTCACCCATTCGATAACATCCTTTGCGTATGCCGATTTACCTTCGAGGAATAATGCATATGCAAGCGCATTCTCTCCACCTTGCACCCAATTGGTGAATGCTATCTGTGTGATATTTGCGCTGACGATCATTGTGTGCTTCCACGACGTATCGGCTAGTTGGGGTAGTGCAGGTTGGTAGTCCTGTGCTACAGCAACGCTTGCTGCGAACAATAACAACAACGATATAATAGTTTTCATAACACTCCTCGTTTGGTAATAAATGTTGATACTATTTTAGAACTGTCGTACAATATCCGCATCGCTTTGCATTGATAGGGATGACCATCAAGCATTCAGGACATTCTTTCGTTGTCGGACCTGCAGGCACGGTTTCCGGTTTCTTTACCAGCCTATTCATCCCCTGAATAATCATAAACATTGCGAAAGCAACAATCAGAAAGTCGATGAGAATGTTGATAAACATTCCGTATTTGATTACAACGGCTGCATGATCTGCTGCAGCTTCTTTTATGGTAATGCCAAGACTGCTAAAATCCATGCCGCCGACAAGCATACCGATCGGGGGCATTAAAATATCACTGACGAGTGAACTGATGATCTTGCCAAATGCCGCACCTATGATAATACCAACTGCCATATCGACCACATTGCCGCGCATTGCAAACGATTTGAATTCTTTAAAGAGTGACATAGAGACCTCCATTCGATAATTTAAAGGATTGCCATTTGCAAATTATCAATACGAATAAAAAGAATAGTGAATTATCAATCAATTCAAAGATCGAGTCAAAATTTCTTTTTCAATTCTTCAACTTGTTGTTCTGTAAGCCCTTGCGGTATATAGCCGGCTTCGCGGCAGAGGAAGACGAGCTGTGCAGACTTATTCACCACATCAATCAGATCAAACGCTTCCAGCACATCTTCGCCAACAGCGATAGAGCCGTGCTTTCCCCAAATAATAATCTGATGATGTTGAAATGATGTAACTGTTTTTTCAGCAAGCTGTTCGGTCCCCGGTAGAATGTACTGAACAAGTCCGACGCCATCGGGATTGGCGATAACAGTCTCCGGCTGTACGCTAAAAAGCATCTTATTCAAACGCGATTCATCACTGAATCCAGGAATCAACGTCAGTGCAATCAATTCATCTGGATGTGTGTGAAGAACGGCTTTCTGTGTTCCTCCCTGCCTTTTTAGTAACTGATGAATGGCAAGATGCGTTGGTAGTTCTGATGTTGGAATAAGACGAGAATTGAAGACATCACCATCAATAATGTGATAACCAGTTCCGTCGTTTGAAAATCGAATGATACATATATTGTCGAACGGTTGATTTGCAACGTCGCGCATGCGTGTGCCGGCACCAGTCACTAAGAGAAACATTTGAGCAAGATCGGCGTAGGCGTGCTCAAGAGGTTTATATGGGAATTGATTCAGTTCATTCGTGCGGATGTCAACTTCTCCAGTAATATCAACAGAAATATTGCCGCCGTTCTTCACCGCCCACCCGCGCTCCCAGAGAATACCGGCAACGAGAGCAACATCAGCAATATGGTGTTTAGCGGTTGGAGTTAATTCGATAGATTCCATATAGTAAGCAGTGACGAGTGATCAATGAAGAATGTTTAACGAGAATATGAGAAGAATATTAATCTTGTGAAACGACTACCGCCGTCAACTACGAACAAATTAAATCCTTACATATTACAAATCGTCGGATACTAAATTTATTTCTTGCTTTCCAGTACCACAAACGCAACTACAGTTGTGTCAGTATGAGAAAGTGAAAGATGAACAGTGCATTGCTCTAACGCTTTGGCTACTTCTCGCGACAAAAGAATGTGCGGCGCTCCGGACTGATCGTTCACAACTTCAATATCCCTCCAATGAAACGCTCCGCTCCAGCCAGTGCGCATTGCTTTTGCCACCGCTTCCTTCGCAGCAAACCGAGCAGCAAAATGAATATATGGTTTTTTGCGCGTCTTGCAGTATGTTACCTCCATATCACTGTAAACTTTATCAAGGAACACTTTTCCCTGATTTTCCAGAACATCTCTCATCCGCTGTACATCCACAACATCTACACCGATGCCTTGAATTTTTCCCATGGCTACGCTTTCTGATTTTGCTCTTTGACGATGTCTATGACTTGCGAGATATCATCAATGTCATAGTCGGCATTCGAAACTTCCGTGCCGAAGGTGTTGCCGTACCGTGCAAATATTGTTTTCATTCCAACTTGAGCCGCGCCCACAACATCGCGCTCTGCCCAATCACCCACCATCACTGCTTCAGATGGCTGCATCTGAAGCATGTCTAAAATTTTTCTGAATGGTTCGGGATTCGGTTTGCGAATGCCTGTATCTTCAAATGTGACGACCGCATCAAAAAGATGATGGAAATTAAGATAACAAAGTCGAAGCCATGCTTCTTTTGCCGGCGCATCGGAAACGACACCGAGTTTGATATGCATCTTGGAAAGTTCGATGAGTGTCATAGTGACGTGTGGATATGGAACGAGCGCCGCTTCTCTTGCGCGTCGGTAGGCAATAACACCGGCGGAAAGAATTTTGTAATCGATTTTGCTGAACTCTCGGTACATCAATTCATCAAAAACTTTTTGAAATTCCATTCCGCGTTCTTCGTAAATTTCATCTATGCCTTTGCGTATTTCTTCATTAGAAAGTTTCAGCCCTGCATCGCGCATAGCATTAATTGCGGCATCGATTGCCTGCCGCTTCATCAACATAAAATCCACAAGGGTATTATCTAAATCGAAGATGACGGCTTTGATCATAAAATTATCGGTTTTTCAGTAAATATTGTTCTGCGGATGACGATAAGCATCCAACAAATGATTAACTGTAAATTGAATACTGACGATTTTCCTAACTCTGTTTAAGAATAAACTCAACTGCCAGTTCATACCCTCGCACACCAAAACCGGCAATGATACCTTTGCACGCTGGTGCAATTACCGATTCGCGGCGGAATTCTTCCCGTGCATAAACATTGCTCAAGTGCAATTCAATCACAGGTACTTTTAATGCAGCTACAGCATCGCGGATAGCATAAGAATAATGCGTGAACGCTCCGGGATTGAGAACTACGCCATCCGTAACGCCATCCAACGCCTTATGAAGTGCATCGATGATGGGTCCTTCGCTGTTGGATTGGTAGAACTCCAATTTGACATTCGGAAATTTTTCTTTCAATCGGTTTTCGATATCCCATAACGACATAGTGCCGTAAACTTCTGGTTCGCGCTTGCCTAGAATATCAAGATTGGGTCCATTGATAATGAGAATACGCATTGTGATCTCCTTGTCTGAGTCTATAGAGAGAAGTAAAAATCTAGAATACGACAAACAGAATAAGGTAAAGCAAGCAAAAAGTCAAAAGTTTGAAGTAAAATGAAAAATTATTTGTGAACAGAATCTTTTTATGTTTTTGCCGCGCGCACAAGTTCATCTTCGATGTATTCCCGAACCGCCGGCTTTAAGTACATTTCATCTATACCGACTTCTGCTAATCCTTGCGCTAAAACGGGAGCGCGACGAGCTGGAGCTAATCGTTTATTAATGACAATGAGCCGTTCTGCTTTCAGAACGCAATAGCCACCGTCGAAGTCACCCTTTTCATATCGAACGGCAATGCCGCAGTTGGATGCAAGCTGTTCAAGCTCATTTAAGATTTGTTCGTGTGTCATTATTTTGAGTTTTGTAAATGAGTTTCAGATGTAACTTATCTCATTTTAATATGAGTAGCAAGATGAGAGAATTGAACAGTTCTCATCTCTCTTTTACCTTTTACCTTTTCAACCTTTGCCATTTCCCTTACATTCCCACCAAGTTTGAATCTTCTTCCCACTCCATATTGTAAACAAGAAAAATATTACGCCTCCGATAAGATCAACGACATAATGATAACGCAGATAAATTGTTCCTACTATAAGTAATCCAGCAAGAACTGTCATAATCCATCGTGTCTTGAGACGATAATGATGACCAAGATAGACTACAATAAGCGCAAGTTGTGTATGCCCGCTTGGAAACACATCACGCTGAACAAATTGTATCGCGTTTGGAAGTGTTGAGGATATCGATTCACCTGCATTGATGAAATTGCGCATAGGTGTGGTAAAGAACAAACCCGGCAATTCCTGGCCAAGCGCATAAAAATTATGCAGCGTAAAGCGTGGGCCGACAGCTGGTAGTAGAAAATAACCCAGATAAGAAAGATAGAACCCGTACACGACGAGAAATGCCCCATGATCAAATTCATCAATTGTGTAACGGCAGTAGAGTTCGATGCCAAGCATAAGAAAGAGTATGTAATAAGAAAAATATGCAATTTGAAAAATCTCTGTTAGTATCGGATTTGCGAACTGTGCCACCCACTGAGTAGGATTGACTCCGAAGAGCCAATGATCGACGGAAATAAAAAGCCAATCGTAATCCACTGGATGAATTGGCTGTACCATTAAATAAATTTCCTTGAAAACAAAAAAAACAAACAGATAACTGTAAAAACGATGGAGACCAATCAGCAACTTTGTTTTTTTTGTTTCCGCTAAATATGCCAGCAAAAAGATGACGGCTATGACTACAAGATCAATGACGATAATCTCCAGCCAGGCAGACACGCGTCCAAAGAAGATCAGATTCAATCCAATCAGAAAAAGCATGAAAACGATGGAAACTAAATCAACCGGGGCAAGAAACGAAATTAACTTTTTCATGGTTATAAATAAATCCAAATATTTAAATAATATTAAAGAATAAAATTATAAATCAAGAAATGGATTTCGAATTTAGAATTTTAGATAAGTTACTCGTAAGTAAAAGAAATCCCTCAACTCCCAATTCTTCCGGTCTTTTTTTAAAATCAAATGATATTCGATCAAGTACACTATCATCAAATCCCATAGACTTCAATCCATTTCGCATTGTCTTTCGCCGCTGGCCAAATGTAGAACGCACAATTGATCGAAAAAGCTTTTCATCACAGTCTGGCAATTGCTCTTTAAATTTAAACTGTACAACGGCAGAATCCACTTCCGGCTTCGGAAAAAAACAATTGCGTGAAACTTTAAAGAGCATTTCACATTCGGTGTAGAATTGTGTAAAGATTGAAAGTATTCCGTATTCTTTGTTCTTCGGAGGCGCAACGAGACGCCTCGCTACTTCAAATTGCACCATCAACGTCGCATCAACAACTGCTATTCGTGCATCAAAAAGCCAAAAGAGAATTTCACTTGTAAGATAATACGGAATATTACCAACAATACGGACTTTTCCGCCATTGTTCTGTGCAAGTTCGCCAAGATTGACATCGAGAACATCTTGGTGGATGAGTTCCAACTTTTCACCAAATCGTTCTCGAAGAAGTCGAACCGCCCTTTCGTCCACCTCAATGCCGATAAGTTTCACCAGCTTGTCGGACAGATGTTTGGTAAGCGCACCTTGCCCAGAACCGATTTCGACGATAACATCGCCGCTCTGAATATCAAGACTCTCCACAATCTTATGCAGGATGTTTTCATCCCGTAAAAAGTTTTGACCCAAAGATTTTATAGGTTTGAGCACAATGATTTCCGAGTAAATCATTGTTAATATAATGAATGTGGTAGGGGAAATCCAGAAAATCGTGCTTGTATCAATCAAAGAATTCTTTTCGATCTGCAGAAACGGCATGTGCATACAAGCACTGTGATCGGTGGTCAACAATTCGTGTATCTAATGCATAACCATTAACTTTGTTATACACCAACGCTTCTAAAAGTAGGCTCTCTTTAAAGAATCTTGACCGTTCCTTCCAAAGCTTGCCTGCAACAAACAATACATTCCCTGATTCATTACGCTCGTACTTCTTGATCAATCCGCGCCGCATCAATCCGGGTAAAGTATCTGTAGCAAAATGCTGTGCAATTCTGCGTTCATCGCTATTAAATTCTTTCGCCCCTTGTATCGAAAATATATAAGGAGAACGGCGATGACTGTTTCCATTTCTTATACTTGCGTCTGGTTGGTTAGTCCATAAATACACAATATAAACCAATCCTAACCCGATTGTCATTTTTACGAGATTTCTTAAAAAACACTGATGGAAGAAACACTTTTTATTTGCAGGACTCATAATTATAAATGGTTAAAGTCCGAAACGCGTTAATTGTTGTGGAATGTTATAGATATTGGACGTGTAATCCGTAAAAAAGTTCATACAGAAGGAAGCCACGTACAAATAAAATCCGCTAATACGAGATTGCTTAGGCTATGAGGGCATATTTTTTCAGGCATTGCATCTCTTTAATCCAATTTGTACTATTCTCGTGTTATCATGAGATCCATCGTCCTAATAATTCTTTGCTTATTGCTCGCAGCATGTGATGGCGGACTTGCACCTCCACCTCCTGTTGAACTCGGGTTCAGCGGTACTGTTTACTTTACGCCGGGCTCGTGGCCAACGGATAGTCTTATCAATCTCTGGATTTTTGCTTCCCAAATTTACCCGCTCGATTCTGCAAATGTCTATTCGGGTTTATTTTCGAATCCCAATACAATCTTTTTGTATCCGAGTATGAATCAATCGCTTCCATTATCAGCTGTCGACTCAATTCCATATTCATTTCCTTTGCATTCCGGGACGTACAAATATGTCGGAGTTATTCAACAAGTCAGTCTCGATTTGATAAATCGCGGCGTGCGAGTATTCCGGGTCGTAGGCTTCTATAAGGATTCAACCAATCTTTCACAACCCGGCAATGTCATAGTGAACGACAACTATCAGGTGAAAGGAATCGACATTCAGGTTGATTTCCGTAATCCACCACCGCAACCGTTTTGAAACATTATTCTCTCTATATTGCCCTCGTTTGTTTACTTCAAAGTACTATCGCACAACCGAATGCTGGATCTATCACAGGATCTGTAACTGATACGAAAACGCAAGAGCTGCTTGCCGGAGTCAACGTTATGCTGCGAGGTACTATTCGTGGTACAATAACAGACATCCATGGAAAATTTAAATTGAATGGAATTCCGGCCGGAACATATGACTTAACGTTTTCCCTCGTTGGGTACACTGCAGATACAGTTTATCAAATTTCGATTCAACCTAATACTGAACTGCATCTTGATTCGCATCTCTTGCAAGCTCCAATACAGGCAGATCAAGTAGTTGTCACTGCAAGCCGGCGGGAACAAAGCTTGCGGGATGTTCCTGTAAGTGTTTCAACCGTGTCATCCAAAATGATTGCCGATCATGTCTCTGTAACACTCGATGATGCTCTTCGCTATGTTCCGGGCGTCAATATGATGCAGGATCAAGTGAATATCCGCGGGTCATCCGGTTACAGCAGAGGTGTCGGAAGCCGTGTGCTTATCTTGATTGACGGACTTCCGTACATTACCGGCGATACAGGTGAGATACCATGGGAAACAGTTCCCATGTTTCAAATTGACCGGATTGAAGTTGTAAAGGGCGCCGGTTCTGCCTTGTACGGATCCAGTGCGCTTGGCGGCGTTATCAATGTCATTACGAAAGAGGTTAGCGAGATACCCGAGATCCGATTTCGATTATTTTCAGGTATGTACGCTCGACCAAAGTACGCTGAATGGGATTGGTCTTCCAAAACCCGCTTTAATACCGGCGGTTTTATAAGCTATTCCAACTGTGTCGGTTCTTTCGGATATCTTCTAAGTGTCTCTCGAATGGTGGACGAAAGCTATCGCGAGAACGATGTATATCACAGATGGGGTGTGTACTCAAAATTCAATTATAATTTTTCGCAGTATCAAAGCGCAACTCTTACGACTAATATTCAATGGCGAGATCACGGCAATTTCTTCTGGTGGAAGAGTCTTAGTGAGGCGACGCGGCCTGCAGATTCACAATTAGGTGGTGAAGTAAATTCGACCCGCGGTAATGTAAGTTTTGCCTATAAAGAAATTTTATCTGATAAATTCTTTTATTCACTGAAAGCAATCTACTTTGGCAATTTCTGGCAGGATAATATTTACGGGCAGGTTGGCAATACCGCAGCATCGCACACCACTCAGGTGGAAGCGCAGGCGACGTATGAGATTTCACCTATTCAAGTGGTAACAGGCGGCATCGCTGCAAACTACGACCGTATCAATTCTGATATTTTTGGTTCGCATCCTGGTATAGGCGCGGGGTTTTATGCCCAAGATGAACTTACTCTTATTCAATCACTCAAACTGACGGCGGGAATCAGATATGATTGGCAGAGAATATGGAAAGAGATATTCGCGTCACCTGCCGCCTCTTCTCCATCTCAGTTGAATCCAAAAATCGGCTTTGTGTTTTCTCCCAATCCAACAACAACACTGCGCACTTCTTTCGGCGAAGGATTTCGCTACCCCTCGATGAGCGAATTATTTACCTCTGTTAATACGGGACTTAGCCAGATCACTGTCGCACCGAACGACAGTTTAAAACCGGAACGCAGTGTTTCATTTGAAATTGGAGGTTCTCAATGGGTAGGAGAACGAGTATTTCTTGACTTAGCACTTTTCCAGAATAATTTCTATGATCTCATAGAAGCTGGTGTTAATCCGACACCACCAGTTGAGATACAGTTCAACAACGTAACGAGAGCAAGGATTCGCGGTATTGAATTTGGGATTAAGGCAGATATGTTCAATCGATTTCTGACAACGGATATAAGCTATACATATATTGATCCTGTCGATTTGGACCAAAATACTATTCTCAAGTTCCGCCCACGCAATTTATTTTACATATCGGTTACTGCACACTACCAACAGTGGCAGACAGAAGTGAATTATCGCTACGTGAGCCGTGTGGAAGCGATTGACGAAAACCTTGTTCGTCTTGCTCCCATTGTTGATGGAGAATATCGTGTTGCTTGCAATGTCATAGATGCCGGTATCACCTATAACCTTAACAACCTAGGTCTACCGCTTTCCATCGGATTGACAGTAAAGAATTTGACCAATTACTATTACGTAGAATTATTGGGCAATCTTGCTCCACTGCGGACGTACTACTTAAGCTTGGAAAGTGCATTGTAAAAGACATCGGCCTGCTCATCATTATCACCAACAAAAAATTAATAAAATCACATATGTTCTATCTGCCGGAGATGATGCTGCATATGTCCCAAATAATCTACAATGACATATCCAATTGTCACTGGTTCGCCGGAACCGATGGTCAACGATGTTTCCAAACATTCTATCGGCATGTGTTTGATAATGTGGGCAAGGTGGAAATTGTAAGACTTCCAGAGAGTTAATAATTCTTTCCACGTGCGCAAGTTGTATTGTTGTATTTTCACCCATTCGATTTGTTCATACGGGGGTAAGTTCAAATTCTTCATATACTGAACACGAACGAATCGTTGATGATTGTTAGTGGCGGAATCAATCAAATGGCCTAGAATTTCTTTTCTTGACCATTTATCCGGTTGGGATTTTTGAGATGCCCTTGCTTCTTCTAAATTTTCATGGCGCACTGCAAAGTCTTCTACAGTCTTTCTGATTCCATCAGCAATCTTTTCAGGGATCGTAGACAGATCCTCAATTTTATCAACGTAGCATTCGATTGGATACTTTGTCTTCATGGTAACTTTCATAAAAATATGAAATAAAATTCCAAATACTGTTAAATAATCAAAGAATAGTTACTAGTTTTTCTTTTGAGTGGCTTCTTCCACTGACTTTATTTTCATCAAAGCTGCATATTGACTTGCATAATCAGATAGAACTTCCTCGAATATATCTATATTCATTCTCACATTTTGCAAAACGCTCATGTGAGTCGTAATGAGATGCATTTTATTGGTAGGTTCTTGTGCATCATCACCATAATTAGTTAACGCAATTTTTTCTTCGACTTGTGTGTATGTTCGTACTAGGCCCTGCTCAGCTTGCAATACATTATTTAATTTTTCTTTCATTTCGCTATTGTAAATTGGCAGAACGGTTTTTTTATACTCTTCAATTGCCTTATCAAACCTGGCATTCTCGACGTCACTTGACTCTCCAGTCAAGTACGGTACAGGAGATGAAGGATTGTATGTTGTACCGGTAACTGACTGAAACTTATTCACGGCTTCTTCTTTTTTAGATTCATATTTTTTTTCTATTGTACTTAATTGTGTTCTGTAATCCGTCGAAGCATTGATATTCTGGATATCTTTCGCCTGCTGGTCAGTCACACATTTGACAGCATCAGTCACCGGTTGATTGTCCATATCCTTGTTTGCATGTACAGTCGTCGAGGGCATGTAATTCTTTGCGTTTTGCAATGCCCATTGCTGTTTTTCTTCTTCTGTCATCTTCTCTAATTGTTCTGAAAGTTTCTTTGCATCTTCGGCATTCATCATTGGTACTGAAGAAGGCATCATCGAACTATTTAATGAAAGTTGCATAGCATTTAATTCTTCGAATGCTTTTGCCAAGGTTGCTTTAGTCGCGTTGAAAGTAGCGCATATATCATCCTTACAGCACATAAAGGAATACGCGGCTTTACAGTCCTTAATATCGGGTTGTTTGCTGAATGCTAAAAGGAAGTTTTGCTTGTATTGAACTTGAGCATCGAGTGATAGTGCATAACAACAAAGAGCGAGTACGACAATAACGATATTTTTCATGATACTGTCTCCTCAGATATAAGTAAAAGAGTGATTGTGACATTTCCATTAGAATCTCAATTTAATTTCCAGATGTCTCTGCAAAATGACAACTCGTTATTTCTTGATGAATGTATTATTCTGGTATTCCCGAAAAGCAATTTCCAATTCTTTTTGTGTGTTCATCACTATAGGACCGTACCATGCAATCGGCTCACCGATCGGTTTTCCGGATATCAGAAGAAATCTGATTGCTTGATCTTCCGTCTGAACCATAACTTCATCGCCATCATCAAACAGCACCAGTATTCCATTTGTAGCATACGGCTCACGAGTGATATCAAAATAATTTTCACCGTCCGCTTCATAGGAAAACGGTTTTCGCTCCTTGCACATGTATCCCTGCCCATCAATTACATATGCGAACACTGTATGTCCTCTTTTGGTTGAATGAACAAATTCCGAGTGTGCCGGTACTGTAATATCAAGATACTCTGGATCGACAATAATATCACGCACGGGTCCGTTCGTTTTTTTGTAAGAGCCGCATATGAGTTTTATTTTCGTTCCGTTGTCCAGGACCACTTCAGGAATATCCGACTGTTTGACTTCCTGATATCGTGGATCCATCATCTTATTTGTAGCCGGGAGATTTAACCAAAGTTGAAAGCCGTACATAGCGCCTCCAGGACTGGGCTTCGGCATTTCCTGATGAATAATTCCGCTTCCCGCTGTCATCCATTGAACGTCGCCCGCAGAAATGACCCCGCTGTTTCCCATACTATCTTTATGCTCTACAGTTCCCTTCAGCACATAAGTGATTGTCTCAATTCCCCGATGCGGATGCCAGGGGAATCCTTTGAGATAATCATTCGGATGATCCGATCGAAAATCATCCAGAAGAAGAAAGGGATCGAATTGAGGCACTTCTTTATTTCCCATCGCCCGTTTAAGACGAACTCCCGCTCCTTCAAGAACGGGCTGACTTTTAAAAACCTTCTTTATTTTTCTTATTTCCATCATACACCTCCAAGATTATTGATGAATCCATCTCATCATCAAAGTGCATTTTCTTTGCCTCTCAGAACAAACCATATAGTCCCGACGATGCCGAATGCGAATGCAGAAAGAAGATTCGCGGAAGGAGAAATTTCCCAGAGCCCCGCACCTGCAAAAGCCGCGAGTGCAACAACACTATCTCTCAGCAAATAATAGAAGCCGAACATACCGGCTTTCTTGTTCTCCGGGCAGAGTTCCATGATGAGCGCTTTGCGTGTCGGCTCGCCAAATTCTTTTAATCCGCGAATGAAAAAGGCAAACACCAATGCTGTGAAGGATTGCGAGAGCAACAAAACAACAGGAAATGCACAGAAGAAAATGAATGTTGTGATGATGAACGGTTTCTTCGCTGCCTTATCCGCGAAGTGTGCGACGGGGACATATATAAGAAGCGCTGTAAGCATCTCAATAGTCGTCAGTTCTGCAAATTGTACCGGAGTAACGCCAACTCCTTTTACACACCATAGTACAACAAATGCATAAGGGATCTGTTCACAGAAGCGGATGAGAATGTCTGAAAAAAGAAGCTGTTTCAGCGAAGCAGACATTTCCTTCCAAAGTGCAATTAGATTTGCTTCTGCTTGATTTGCAGTTTTTACTGGGGCGCTGATCAGTAATTGTTGAAGGAGTGAGGAAACAATAGCAAGAACAGTGGCGATGATAAAAGCATAGCGGATACCTTCTGTTTCGCCATACCATTCAACCAGCACTCCGCCAATAAGCGGTCCAATAATCATCGGCACACGACGAGAGAGAGAATTGAGCGACACACCCATCGCATGCTTGTTTGCCGGAACACTGCGCGTAACAAGCTCAAGTGTTGCAGGCATTGATATCGCCGTCCAGGAAAGGAAGAAAAACGAACCGATGATTACTGCCTGCCAATACGGGAAAAAAATGACAATCAGGTAGCCTGCAATGGTCATTGCGTTAAAAAGAAAAAGTGCACGCTTATGGCCAATGCGGTCACTGACGTAGCCGCCGAAAAATGAGTAAAGGGCATTTGTGAGATTGTTCGCTCCGGAAAAAATTCCGATAGAAGCAATACCGCCGCCGAGCGCGAGCAGATAAAGCGGAAGGAATCGCTCGGCTATTCTCTCGCCGATTCCGACGAGAATCACCATTAATAAAAGAACCGCTGTGTTTTTCTGAAGCGCGAGATACTCTGTGATTTTACGAAACATTAGTCAGGGCCTATAAAATAAATATTTGTCATAACACACCGCCTAATCACTTCATCATATTTTATACTTCCGCCGTGGTTAAAAATTTTGGCGGCTTGCGTGAGTGTGACGCTTGCTCATAAGCGTACGCAAACTTCAGCAGAGTCGGTTCACTCCACGCGCGGCCAAAGAACGATATCCCCACAGGCAATCCAAAAACAAATCCCGCAGGAACGGTAATGCTCGGATACCCTGCAACTGCGGCGATGGTTGAACTGCTGCCGAGAAAGTGATCACTATCAATCAGGTCTGTGAGCCATGCAGGGCTGTCGGTAGGCGCGACAAGTGCGTCTAATTTAAATTTTTTCATCGTTGCATCAATACCATCTTTGCGTGACATCCTGCGGCACAACCTCAATGAATCAAGATATTCTTTACTTGTCAATGGACCCTTTGCTTCCGCCTTCAGGAAATTCTCTTGTCCAAAATACGGCATTTCCGATTTTGCATTTTTCTCGTTAAACTCAATGAGTTCCTTCAATGAATGAACAGGTGCGCTCGCACCAAGGCGCACGAAGTAAGCATTCAGATCTGTTTTAAGTTCGTACATCAAGACGTTCATTTCAGCATCGTCAAATTTTCCTATTGTTGGTATATCTGCAGGATCAACTACTATTGCCCCTTGCTGTTTGAGGACAATCAGTGCATTGTTGATTACTTTATCAACTTCAGGATGAAAGCCAAAGTATTTTCGCACAACGCCAATTCTTGCTCCCTCCAGACCTTTTGGATTGAGGTATTGTGTATAGTCGGTGAAGGATTTTCCTCGACTATCACCGGTTGCTTTATCTTCTGCATCGAAGCCAGCAAGAACACCAAGAACAATTGCGGCATCGCGCACCGTGCGTGCCATGGGTCCGGGAGTATCTTGTGTGTGCGATATCGGAATCACTCCTGTGCGGCTAATAAGTCCGACAGTCGGCTTGATGCCCACTATACCGTTGATCGATGACGGACTTACGATGGAACCGTCTGTCTCCGTGCCAACTGCAGCCGTACAAAGATTGGCAGCGACAGCCACACCTGAACCTGAACTGGAACCTGATGTATTTCGATCTAATGCGTACGGATTTTTCGTCAACCCGCCTCTGCCGCTCCATCCGCTGGTGGAACGATTCGAGCGTATATTCGCCCATTCGCTTAAGTTAGTTTTTCCTAGGATCACTGCACCCGCATTACGCAATTGTTGAACAAGGAACGCATCTTTCGGTGGCTTTGCTCCCACCAATGCCAAGGAGCCGGCAGTGGTTGCCATCCGATCTGCAGTGTCGATATTGTCTTTGATTAAAATCGGAATACCATGAAGCGGACTACGTGCGCCATTCTCTTTTCGCTCTTTGTCGAGCGCATCGGCGATTGCAAGAGCATCAGGATTCAACTCAATCACACTCCGGAGTGTTGGACCTTTTCGGTCAATTGCTTCGATGCGCGTCAAATATTGTTCTGCAATGGATCGTGCGGTATATTTTCCCGATGCCATCCCTTCCGCAAGTTCGCCGATGCTTGTCTCTTCCAAACCGAAAGGTAAAATGTCAATGCGATGTGCAGAAGAGGCAACCTTCTTTTCCGCAAACGTCAAAGAAGGAAGCACCGCTGCAGCCAAGCTCCCGAATAAACCTGATTTTACAAAACCTCTACGGGATAGATTGCCATCATTGTTTTTGGATTTTTCATTGTGATCCATAGCTTCTACCTCTTAGGGGAGTGAGTTGTTATTCAGTTTTGATTAAATTTTTATTCCGACCGGAGCAGTGAAATGTTCATCTGCAATATCGCCGGTATTGCGGGTTGCCTTAGGTTCGAAAATCAATACTTCGACTTCTTCATCCGCAACTGTACGATGTTCAATACCGTGAGGCACGACAAGCATCTCGTCTTGTTTTAATTCTATTGTATGATCGCGAAACTCGACCCGAAAACTGCCGCGCCAGACAAGAAATAGTTCGTCTTCAATCTCGTGATGATGCCAGACGAATTCACCCTTGAACTTTACAAGCTTCACTTCTTGACCATTGAGTTCTGCAATAACTTTAGGGCGCCAATACTCAGAGAATAATGCAAATTTCTTGCTGACATCGATCTTTTCCATTGGACTCTTCATTTTATTCGGATGAGATGAACTTTTTCTCTGTTTGCACAATTGTCTAAACTAGCGATGGATATCTACAAACGAGTAACTTAACATTATGCTCATGAGAAGGATGCCCACAAAAAATATGATGACGCTCCATATCTTGGAATTCGATATTTTCCCCGCCCTGAATAATACATACCCTACGATCAGGTTAAACAATCCCCATAAAACATTAACTGTCGGGGATGATAAACCTTTACCGGGTGGATTGGCAAATGGCGTGGGGAAAGCTACACCAGAAGTACCCTGGATTAAGTGAGGGACCATATTTGCAATAAACATCCCTGCGAAAAAACAAGCAATGTAATGATACCATTTCATAACAATACCCTCCTTCTTAAATTTTTATATGTTAGATATACTTTCTCCCTGTTTGCACAAATCTATTTCAGCAATACTATAGAGACGAGGTGACCTCGCCCCTACAAGATTTTTTTTCTCTGCAATCTTATAACTCGCTTGTCCACCAGTATTCATTGGTCGATGAGTGATTAAATAGATTTTTTCTGTTTACATAAATCTAATTCTCCGGCAAGCCAGATGCAAGGAGTATAACTAAGGCAGAGTTGGTCACCCGCCGCCTTGCAGATTCCTTATAATAAAGTTAAATTTATATCATCCCACAGAAAGTAAAATTAAATCAGGCACATCAAAATGAATCACGACCAAATTACTTTTAAAACCGTGAAATATATATTCCTGTTTCTCTTGTTCGTAAATATCAGAGTCTTTGCGGACGGCAAAATAAATGAAGATTCTGTGTATTCCGTCGAGCATTATACAAAAGCTGAATACCAAATTCCAATGAGAGATGGAGTTAAACTCTATACAATAGTTTACTCTCCCAAAGATACAACACAGAAATATCCGCTTCTCATTTTCAGAACACCTTATAATATAGCACCCTACGGAAAAGAAATCGCGTTTTCAATTCGAAAAGGTATTCAGATTGCATTTATGAGAGAAGGATATATTTTTGTGCTTCAGGATGTGCGAGGAAGATTTATGTCGGAAGGAGTATTCCGGCATATGACTCCTTTTATTGATGATAAGAAGACAAATAAAGACGTAGATGAAAGTTCCGACACTTACGATACTATCGATTGGTTGATAAAGAATCTGAACAATCATAATAATAGAGCAGGGATGTGGGGAATTTCTTATCCGGGATTTTATACATCGTATGGCGCTATCGATGCACATCCGGCTCTAAAATGCGTATCACCGCAAGCTCCGATTGGAGATTGGTTCTTTGATGACATCCATCATCGCGGCGCTTTTTTTCTTGCTGCAAATTTCAATTTTATCTCTCTCATGGACTTACCAAGGCATGGTTTGACCAAAGATTGGATTATTGGTTACAATTGGAAAGTATCGGACGGATATGACTTTTTCTTGCATTTGGAGCCGTTACAAAATGCGAAAACCAAATATTTCGATGACACCATCGCTATTTGGAACGATATAGTTGCTCATCCGAATTATGATGAGTTCTGGCAAAAACGAAATATACTTCCACACCTGAAAAATATAAAACCCGCAGTAATGATTGTGGGCGGCTGGTACGACGCCGAAGATCTGTACGGAACATTTAATACTTATCGAAGTACAGAAAAAAACAACCCCGGAATTAACAACATATTAGTGATTGGCCCATGGATACACGGGGGATGGCTAAGAACAGACGGTTCATTCCTGGGAAATGTTTCTTTCGGCAGCAAAACTTCGCTTTTTTATCAGGACAGTATTAACCTTCCTTTTTTTAATTATTACTTGAAGGATAAAGGCACGCTGAATTTACCCAAAGCTACGATGTTTATGACTGGAAAAAATGAATGGAAAAGATTCGATAAATGGCCGCCGGAAAATTTGGATGCAAGAAAATTATACCTTCATGCAAGCGGGAAACTCACATTCATTCCTCCTGAACCTGCAGAATCTTCCTTTGATGAATTCGTCAGCGATCCCCAAAAACCGGTACCCTTTACAGAAGACATTGCATTCGCCATGACAAAGGAATACATGACGGACGATCAGCGTTTTGCTGCCAGAAGATCCGATGTGCTTGTCTACGAAACAGAAGTATTAAATAAAGACATTACATTTGCCGGACCTTTAACGGCTCATCTGAAAGTTTCTACAACGGAAGGCGATGCCGACTGGGTGGTGAAGCTCATCGATGTGTATCCTGACGACGCACCGGATAATCCCACAACTCGCGCTGGAATGAAAATGAGCGGCTACCAGCAAATGGTGAGAAGTGAGGTTATCAGAGGCAGGTTTAGAAAAAGTTATGAAAATCCTGTTCCGTTTCAGCCGGGCGAAATAGAAGATGTGAATTTGGAATTACAGGACGTTCTCCATTGTTTCAAAAAGGATCACAAGATTATGATACAGATTCAGAGCACCTGGTTTCCTTTAGTAGACTTGAATCCTCAGAAGTATGTAAAGAATATTTACGAAGCCAGGAGTGAAGATTTCGTCAAAGCGACTCACCGGGTATATCACAAACCTAAAAAAGAATCGTTTATTGAAGTCGGCGTCTTAAAATAACGTTTGTCATTCGTAGAGGCGATTCAAAGGATTTCATCTTTGCTTCCGCAAGCATTCATTGATCGATGAGTGGGTGATTAGATACACTTTTTTCTCTGTTTGCACAATCGGCTGAAGGGCTATAGTTGCCTCAGAGATTTGGTTTATCAAGACAAATAAATATAATCGCGGCGAACATATAGAATACAATTCTTTCCATTTGGTATGGGAAATAATCTCTAGCCTCGTGTGCTTCCTTATGTCTATAAGGGTATACAACTCTTATACAAGCTTCTTTAATATCTTTATTTTTCCAGTAATCCTCTTGATGTTTGTCAATATCTGACGTAAAAGTCATTGCGCTCGAAATTGTTTCATTATTAAGGCTCATCTTGCCAAGAGAAATATTTCGAGACTTGATCGATGCAACTTTTTTTACAAAAGGTTCAAAATTCTTCACTAGACTACTAAAAGCATTTAATTGTTTGTCCTTTTTGAATCTATCACATCCCAAATAGTTAGCAAAGGATTCATAAAACCTTAATGCCAAGGTTTTTAGTTGGTCCAATTCAGAATCAGCATCTAAATATTCAAATAGTTTAGCAGCAGCTTTTTCTAAATCCGCTTTTGATATCTTCAGTTTCTTGTCTGGTGCGAAGGGATGCTCAATGATATAATAATGATTAATCAAATATTCTTTTATTTCCTTCTTTATCCCATCAGTGGTTAAATTCCTTTTTGATTTTCTTTTTGTTTTAATTTCACTTTGTTGTGTGCTATTAATTTCATTGTCTTTGGCGAGTTTTTTAAGATTAATCGTTTTAAATTCTTTAGTTCTTTTATATAAACCCTTCTTCTTTTCCAATAGGTTGAGAATAAAAGCTTTTTGAAGAATAGTAGATACAGTCGTCTCATGTATCTTAGTCAATTTAGATATTTCCGTATAATGCTTTTTACCATTTGCATATTCAAGAATTGCACAAGCTGCAGGGTGTGCCTTAAGAATATTTTTCAACCCTTCGTAATCAATCATTTTCTTTTTGCTTCTTCTTATGATCCCATGTTTTTAGTGTTCCCTCGGGGGTTCCGGTTAATTGGCTCGTTTCTTTGTAAGTAAAACCCAATCCCTTTAGAATATTTGCTTGATCATTTGGGTTTTTACCTTGGATAGCATAAAGAGCTATTAGCTTGTCAAGTTTTTTGCTTATTTCTTGCAACAACTCAATCTCATTCATATTAGCCGCACATATACTTTTTTATCACCTTTGTCTATACTTTTAATTATCTGTTGACTACGGAGCTTACTTAATGCATTATCTATAAGTTGACGATCTTTTTTTAGTGTCGCTACCATATCGACGACACTATTTTCACCGTCGCATAATTTTAATATCTCTAAAGACAATCCCTTGACGTTGTATTTGGACTCATCATATTTTGGTATCAATAGACTAATGATGATATCAAGCCGATCCATTAGATCTTTTTCATTCATTTTAACTTCCTTCCAATATGGTTTATTAATTCAAGAATTAAATAATTTTCCAAAGGCCTTTAAATTATATACGTCCCTAATTATTGTTTAGTAATTATTACGGGTATTCAAATATGTATGGTGGTGTCCTATCTAATTTCTTTGCTAAGTCTAGACATAGTTTATAAAAGTTGGTCACATATCTTTTGTCGTTAGCAGTCAAGATATTCATATGTCCAGTTAGGTTTCTCGGAAGTTGAACCTTTTCAATGGCTATGATCACTTTTTCAATGTTTGGAAAAACATGATAGAAGTATCCTTTTGTATCGAAAAGAATTTTGCCCAAATTACTTAAGTACACGCAGTAGATGTCATGTCTTCCAGGGTTCCTAGTTGTAGGAGCCATAATATATCTATTACGGACAAGATTTGCGGTTCCACGTATTCCAGGATCAACTGTTTGATTCCACCAATCGGGTCCAACTTGAAATCTCAAAACAGAATGAATCGTTGCACGTAAAATATTCTCCGACACATAGAGTTTTGTATAATAATCTTTACCAATAACTCGAGCATAGGATTTTAACATACGTAGATTAAATGCGGTATCTCTATAATCAGCCAAGAGTCGCCCAATTATTTTAATGTGTTTCTCTTTTTGTCAGTTTTTTTGCTAACATAATGCAACTGAGCTACTACAGCTGCACTTGTCCCCAGCAAATCAGCAATCTCTGCATTTGTAAAACCAGCCATTCTCAATTTCGCAACCTTATCTTCGAGTTTTGAACCTTTCATCGCCTCAAGCAAAATTAATGCAAGAAGTTTTTCCGATCTATCTGTTATTTCTTCCATATTATTTTCTCCTTGTAGCTTTAAATTGTGAAGCAAGAACACGGGCAGTTTCAATTTTAATATCTAGTAAGTCAGCAATTGTTTTATAATCAATTCCTGCTATACGTAGTAGATGAACTCTTTCGGTTACACTCATATCTGTACCGACCTGAATTGCTAAAATCTTGAGAATCTGATCAAGCCTCTCAAGTACTCTTTCTTCATTCGTTTGTCCCATATATTTTCTCCTTTATAATTGAAATAGAAAGAAAGGATAGACTAATAATAATTTTCCATCGACATAAATACGAATTATAATATAGATGGCACCGAAATAACTCGCAACCAATTTCATTACTCAAAGATATCAATTATAATGATTCAATCTTTTTTAGCGCCTCATCAATATCCAGCACCGAGAGTTCTCCATCTTTGTTCTAAACGTCCCCTCTTACACAAGACAAAGCATAGTGAGAGGGGAGCGTGTGGTGTGTCAGCTTTTACACACGCCAACAATGAACCAACTCTTTACATCACACACCTCATAGTACACACCCCTCTTTCCCCTCTAAAGAGGGGACGGCTTATCTAAAGTATAAAAATGTTTCTTTAGCGCCTCACCCTGTGAGATAATCTATTTCAAAGATGTTCAAAGTTTCCTAAATAATATCTCACAGGGCGAATCAATATCCAGCGCCGAGAGTTCTCCATCTTTATTTTTCAATGTCCCCTCTCACACGAGAATTAGATAAGGGAGAGGGGATGTCCAAAGGACAGGGGTGTGTCATTCTTGCTTCAATCCATTCCCGCAATTGCTCAACAATGCCATCAACATTGCTCTTCACATCCGAATCCCAAAATCGTAATATCGTCAATCCTAATGATTCTAGTTTTTCTTGCCTTACCCTGTCTGCCTCTTCCTTGCCATCATGAGAATCACCGTCAATCTCAAGAACCAATTTCAATCGCGGACAATAAAAATCTACCACATATTCATCAATCGGTTTCTGTCTATGAAAATCATAACCTAACAACTGCTTTCCTTTTAATTGCTGCCATAGAAGAATCTCCGCCAGTGTCATGTCCTTCCGCAATGTCCGGGCTATCTGTTTTAATCTCGAATTGTATGTTATCCATTGTTGTCTCACATTCACACCCCTACCCCTCTCAAGAGGGGACATTTATTTTCTCAGCATCTCATCAATATCCAGCACTGAGAGTTCTCCGTCTTTGTTGAGGTCAGAGGCATCTAATGTGCCGGCGCATTCGTGGCATTTCATGATCGTCTTGAGATATTTCTTCTCCACAAGCGGGTGTATGAAATCGAAATACTTTTTTTCTTCCGGGTGCATTTTTTGAAAGAACTCATAAAGTCCCAATGTTCCTTTCGCAGAGTTGCACGCTCCACACGCCCACACTTGATTATGTATAGATTGAATACGTTCGCACGTTTCACAATCCGGTTTAATACGCAAGGACTTTGGTACTATATGCTCGCGCTGAAGATTCTCTTCACTGCCGCAATAGATGCATTTCTTCTCGGCATCTACCAATTGCCAGTCTTCTCGCTCGATATGCGACCAGGATTTGCCTCCGGATTTAAGATCGCGGAAAGTATTCTTAATAAATCCATAATGTAATTTCTTTGCTTGTTCGCCGTCTGCAACTTTAAACGCACTGCGCGCAATGATCTTTGCATATTGATAATAAATCAGGTCACGGATTGTATAAACGTTTCTATCGGGCATGTTAGAAATCAATCATTGATGTGTGTGTCACCCGTAGAGACGTTTAATTAAACGTCTCTACAAAAACATGAATTATTTTCTCAAGATCGGTCATCAACAATCCCTTTTGGTAATTATGGCTGGTTTGGGATTATTCTTGCTATAAATATATCATATTCCATATCGGAGGGCAAGTCATAATACATCACCACAATGGAATATTATCCGGATCATCTTTTTTAATTACCCATTTGAGAACATTGTTTTGAATGTAATCCCTTATGTTATTTAATTCGTTGTCGTTGCGGATGACGCGGTCGTAAAATCTTTTCTGCCCAACGGGAAATGGCGGTCCCATCTTTTTCCTTGGAATTTGATTATAAAACCATAAATTATTTATACGTATTTTTTCAATATCAGAACATACTGTCGCAGGGTATAGATTTAAATTAATTTTAAGTGTATATGAAATTATTTTTGGAGGATATTAACCCATGATAGACCAATCAATAAAAGTTGTAATTACAGCGCCATATTTTGGCTCGCTCTTTCAAATTGCCATACTTGAGCATTTTAAAAAGTTATTAAGTTCCGAAAATCTATCATTCCGGTCATCAACAAATGATTTGAACAAACAAGGTGATTCTCTAAAAAAAATATTGATGGATAACAAACCCACTGTTATGATAGCCATATCTATGAGTCCAAATCCTGATATTATTTCGCTTTATAAATCGAATAATGTGCCCATTCTACTGCTTGATGAAGAAGCGGCTGGAGCGTCCACCATAGCCACGGACAACTATAAGGGCGGACAAATTGCTGCAGAGCATCTTATCTCAAAAGGGAGAAAAAAAATAGCAATTGTGAATGGCAGACCTCATTCTGTAAGTGGTTTTGCCGGAAATTACTGTGCAAGATTACGACTGACAGGATTCAGTGATGCATTAAAACAAAAAGGATTATCTATACCGGCTGGATGTAACATAGAAGTACCAAATTTCTCTCGTGAAGACGGTATTTCAGCAATGCCAAAGCTCATAGGTATAGGTGTCGACGCAATTTTCTGTGCAGCCGCAGACAACAGTGCAGTGGGTCTTCTCTCGGTAGCCAAAGAACGAGGAATTCGAATACCTGAGGATATTGCAGTCATCGGTTTTGATGATTTACCGATTGCACAGCTTTCAACTCCAACGCTCACAACGATCAAGCAACCTATAAAGGAAATTGTGGAAGCAGCATTCAAAATGGTGACAACACAGCGCGAGGAAATTCTTAAAAATCCAAAAAGGGTTTTATTTAAGCCCGAACTTATTATCCGACAGTCCGCATAACACTTAAAAGGATAGAAATTCCCAATGGTAATGATAACTGGTTCGGGATTATTCTTGCTATAAATATATCATATTCCATATCGGAGGGCAAGAGTTGCTGTTTCACTGAAACCGCCATCATTTATCTGAAGAGGCATATGGGGAAGATTCACATCTAGATTGCCGTCTGCCCGGGTCAAATCCTTATTTTTTTCCTGTTTTCCACATTTCTTCCGTATCAAACCGCATTTCTTTCGCGTCGGATCGCATTTCTTCTCTGTCAAACTGCTTCGCGGCATCGTCAAACTACTCCGCGGCAATGTCAAAGTACTTTTCGCGCTTGACTTTTGAAATTATTACAACGTCAGACAGCTCCGCACCGATGTAAACTGTCTTTCCGTCATCGTCACCTGACATTTCTTTTTTGTCAAACTATTCCGCACGGTTGTCAAACTACTTTTCGTCAGTGCCGGATGACATTTCGCTGATGTCAAACCTCATTCTAAACTTAACGTTTTATCATGTGACGTGAATTATTTATTTATCTGGTAAGAAATAAATTATCGGGGACATCACAGGATGAATCAAATGACCATTGGAGAACATTATTGGCAATATAATCACGGACGTTAATCAATTCCTTGTCGCTGCGGATAACGCGATCAAAAAAATTGCGCTGCCAACGGAAACCATGATGTCCGCATTTCCGACATTCATGTGTAACTGCTGCCTTATACGAACGAATAATTGATCCCAACGATTTTGGTATAATGTGTTGATATATGTTTTGTGGTAGGGGTTCAAAATTTTGAACCCCTACTGGTTTTGCAAATTGTTCTTGTAGGGACACGGCATGCCGTGTCCCTACGGGTTCCGTTAAAATTATAATCCCATGTATGTGATTTGGCATTATAACAAAAACATCCAATTGAATATCAGGACGTATAATTGCTGTTCGTAACCATTCTTCTTCTGCAATTTTTCCAATCTCATTCAACCGCATTTCACCATTCACGATTTCACCCAACGTGCATTCATGGTTATGAGTACAAATGGTTACAAAATATTCCCCGGGCTGGGAGTAATCATGCTCCTTCAAACGAATGGATTTCCGGTGAGGTTGGTTCATTGTTTTTATCGGTGTGCATGTCACCTGTCGGGACGTTTCCCGCCTAACGGGCAGGTAGGAATTAAATGTCCTTGCAAGAACAAAATATTTTTAAAATACATTATCCTTTTTTAAGTGCGTCTTTAATTCTTTGTGGAGTCATTGGCATTTGGAATACTCTCACTCCAATTGCATCGTGTATAGCATTTGCCAACACTGCACCCATAACTACGATCGCCGGTTCTCCACCACCTTGCGGATCTATACTTTTGTTATCAACGAGGTATGTTTCAATTTTTGGCAACCACGAAAATCTCGGAATTTCATAGGAGTCAAAATTAACATCAAAGATTTCTCCATCCTTGAAATGTATATCTTCTTTCAATGCATATCCCATGCCCATCGTGATGCAGCCTTCCATTTGCATTATCGCTCCTTCCGGATTAATTACCAAACCCATATCTTGTGCGCATACTACTCGTTTCACCTTCACTTCACCTGTCGATTTATTGACTTCAACTTCCGCACAAGTTGCAACAAGTGTTCCCGCATCAATTCCGCAGGCAACACCGAATCCCCTACCACTTGGTGATTTTGATGGCTTCCATCCAAATTTTTCTGCGGCAGTTTTTAATACAGTTTGGAGTTTTTCATTTTTTAAATTTTGTAATCGAAATTCGACCGGATCCATTCCTAACTTCGCGGCCATGATATCCATTTGAGATTCTCTGGCAAATGTATTCGTATTATTTGCCGGTGCCCGCCACGGTCCGGTTACGAAAGGATGATCTGTCGGACTGACGCCATTCGAGTTATGAGAGATGGTACTGTGATGAGGTATCGAGTAGAATGTTTGCGAACCTCGTTCACCGGCAAAGTACACATGATAATCCCAAAAACTTATGTCACCTTTTTCTGTAGCACCTGAACGAATTTTTACGATTGCTGCCGGCCGGAAAGAATCGTTAAAAAATTCTTCCTTCCGAGTCCAAGCTAATTGAACTGGCTTTCCGCTTAACCGGGCACATCGTGCTGCTTCAACTGCTTGCAGGTTTCTTCCTTTTCCACCGAAGCCGCCGCCCAAAAAAGGAGCAATAACTCGAACATTTTCAGGCGGAAGACCAAGCTCCTTGGCGACTTCATTTCTTGTTGGAAACGGCGTCTGCGCCGAAGCCCAAATTGTGGCTTTATTCCCTTCAATCCTTGCGATTGCAGTATGCGGCTCTATTGGTGAATGAGCTTTGTATCCATCGAGATATGTTTCTTCAACAACCTTCGCCGCAAGTTTCTCTCCTTCTTGAAGATTACCTTCCTTCGCGAGAGATTTTCCCTCGGGGGCATTTTTTAGCAGATGATCAAAAATATTTTTATCGTCAATACCGGTTTGTGGCCTTTCATAATTCGCTTTTATTTTTGATAATGCTGTTTCAGCCACATCTGGATATTTGTGCAAGACCGCGATGAAATCACCTTCACGAATTACTTGGACATCTTTTATTTTATTGACTTCAGATAAGTCAACATCAACAAGTTTTGATCCATGTGCGGGAGGGCGTAATATTTTTGCATAGACCATTCCGGGAATTTGAATATCACCTGTATATTTCGCCTTCCCTGTAACCTTGTCTTTTGCATCTCGACGAGCCGTCGGTTTTCCCATTATTTTGAATTCAGAAGGCATTTTTTTAATTGCTGCTTGCGTGAGATGCCTCTCTATCTTTTTTCCTTTTGCAAGCTGCGCGTACGTGACACTGCGCAATTTATTTGTTTTATCAAACACCTCACCTTTTTCTATGATTAATTGATCAATTGGAATATTGAGATATTCTGCGGCTAATTCCGACATTACTTGTTTTGCTTCAGCACCAGCCGCACGGAGTGCAGGCCCGAAACCTCTCGTCGACATCGAACCGTACGTTCCTGCATCCCAGGGACATAGATCGGTATCGCCCATTATCATTTCAATCGAGTCAAGTGAGACATCCAATTCATCAGCTAACATTTGTGCGAGTGATGTATGAACACCCTGCCCCATTTCAATCTTGCCTGTAAAACATGACACACGTCCATCTTCACCAATTCTTAAAAATGCATTAAAGTCAGTCGGTAAACTGGGTCGTGTTTGTTGTGCAAAGGCTTCTGTGTCACCAATCGTGAAAAGAACAAGTACTCCACTAGTAAGCTTGAGAAAATCCCGACGGTTGAGTTGAAAGTCCGGTTCATTATCCGTAAAGTCGATTGCTAAATAATCATCGTTATTCATGTCAGAATCCTCCTTACATTTCTTTCGCAGCTTCTTGAATAGCTGGAATTATTCTATTGTGTGCACCACATCGACATAAATTATCATCCATACCCTGAATAATTTCTAAAGCTGATGGGTGCGGATTCTTTTTCAAAAAAGAATATGCATTGAGGATCATTCCCGGTGTGCAATAGCCACATTGAAGTGCATCGTGTTTCATAAATGCTTTCTGCAATGGATGCAGAATATCACTTTTTGCCAAACCTTCAATTGTCACAACTTCTTTACCTTTTACATCTTTCAATGGTGTCTGACAAGAGCGAACAGCTTCATCGTTTACCAGAATAGTGCATGCACCGCAATATCCTTCGCCGCATCCATATTTTGTTCCAGTAAGGCTTTGATCTGTACGCAAGATCCACAAAAGCATACGATCACTATCCGCAGTCAATGCTACAGATTTGCCATTGAGTTTGAATTGAATAGTTTCTTCCATAAGAAGATCCTCCTTTATAATGGATACATCGCCTGAAATCGAATTTCCTTTTGTCCGATTAAACTTGCCATCATTATACGCCAGGAATTTAGTTAAACCGCATCAAGTTTGCAACGGTGGGCTCCCAGGACCAATTTAATAGACCTGAAACGCCGCCTGCATGTTTAGGCGGGAGCAATAATGTACAAGATGTGTGGAGTTATTGAAAACAGAAACGAAAATCAAATTGGATTAAATTCGGATGCCGAGTATGGGGCAAGGTGGATCAGGAGTTGTCTGTTGAAGAATTCTGCAGATGCAGCATGGTGTAGTATGCCCCGCCAAGAAAAAGCCCAATGAGCGGCACTACTAAACCGCATGCAATCCAATACCCATAAGGTGTTTCCGGTGTCAGCCGAATAGCGACGTACGATGGCAAGCCGCCCAACCAGAATGCCGCAATGAAAGTCACCAAACGGTTTTTCCGTGACAATCCACGATAGAAAAAAAGGCTCGCTACAAGTCCGTCAAGAAATGGCACATGCTTCGATTCGTTCTGGCTCCACGTATTCCACAACCATATCAAGTACATCGCAGTGACGGTACAAATGAGGGAGTACCAACCAAGAAAGAGAATCCAATAGATATCGGTCGGAGTCTTATAATCGGGATCAAGCATTGCAAGATGAATTCGGTGTAAAAACAACACTCCTACTACCCATGCTGCCAAAAGCGCCATCGCAATGCGGGACCGCTCTACAGAATGTCCATGAAGTGCTGTTTTAAGATTATGGTATCGCTGAACAAGCCGCGGACATCGTCCATGTTTCATCAAATATATTTCAAGCACTCGTATGAGATAAAGTAAGAACAGAGCACAAACGACCAATGCCGCAAGGGTTCCCAAAACCCATAAGGACCGAGCAAAGAACACGATTAAACCGACAAGAATCACGAGCACTTGAAATTCTTCTCGATGATACCATTCAAACGAGAATGAATGCTGGTCATCGTTCGATTTCATTATTGGATTTTCATTCATACTTGCGCGCCTTGATTGAAGGCAACCGCCGCAATTTCGGATAGTTTTCTTGGATTGAAATAGAAACCCTCTAATTTGCGTAATTCAGAAATATCTATACCTACTTTCATAAAGGGATAGAACACCTCCGACTTGTTTGTGTTAACGCGCATAGCCCTGCACATCAAAAAATAACTTTCGAAAAAAGGAGCATATGGTTTCAGCCAGGATTCAGCGTATATCGATTGGAAAAAATCATACACCTGGCGATTGAATCGTAAAACCACCATATCATCTTTAAATTGGATCTCCTGGAATTCTGGAAAGTCGATAACAATGGAAAATCGGTTTCGATTTGGTTCAATTCGCGCCTCTTTAACTTTTTCATAGAATGGATGACGCGAATGCATATCCTTTTGCATGTACCATATTTCACTAATGTCTATAGTTGTTCCTTCCCGCAGCAAAGCGACTTGAGCATCCAATTCCTTTACCTTACTTAAGTTCGCCTGCAGACGTGCTCGCTGAAGTGATTCAGGATCGTTTACACCTTTAGGATGAATTCGACGACGTCGCTCTTTTATTAAAGCAATCATATCCAGCCGATTTTGTGCTGAACGACGAAACTGAACAGCTTCCTTTAAATAATCTTGTGTGTCTCTAGTACCCAATCCAGCTTTTGCTCGAAAATAAAAATCCAAGCCATATCCTGTAACTAAGGCAGAAAAAATAATCATCCAGATGTCAAGTGTGTCGTGCGAAGAGAAAAAATCCAAAATCATTAAAACTATCCCTCCGAACCACGCTACAATCGAAATAAGAAACAGCCAAGCCGAAATACCAGAGATGACGGACTCAATAATAGTTGGAGGCCTATCGATCCAGATGAGCGTGAACTTGCGCAGCAGGAGCCACGTAAGAATAAAAACAGCAAGCGCTATAAATAAGATTACGTACACAGTAATGCCACGAAATGATATCGCTTCAGTTTGAGAACTGCGGTAAGCTTCCGCGGACAACCTTTCCACGGAAGAAATTGATCCAGAGCAGAAGCACGTATTCGTATATCACGAACGGTACAGACAAATTGACAATACGGTGAGATCTGCGGTTGTTTCTCGTGTTTAAGAACATATTATTTAAAACTTGCAACGGCGCGATCCACCGTTTCGTATGTCTTAAATACTTTAACTAATTGCGTGATTGCAAACAGACTTTCTACTTTCTCGGTAATATTTGCCAGACGTAAATCGCCGGATTTGTTTCGGACGGATGTCAGCCCCGCAATAAGTGTCCCCAAACCAGAGCTGCTAATCCATCGAACACCTTTCATATCCACCACAACTTTGTTAAAACCTTCCTGCAGCAAACTGTAGATTTTATCCCGCAAGTTGTCTGTATCCGGGTCACCAATTAGGTTTCCTTTTAAAGTAATTACAGCAATCGTCCCGTGCATCTTTTCTTTGATTGTCATAGATATATTCTCCTTCAATACAGATGTTTTTTAAGTCAAAATAGTCCTTGATAAGATGATACGTCGTTTTTGACGGAATGTCAACGCTGATGTGTTTACCATCTTTATAATAAATAAACCAGGGCTATAATTATATTTGTTGTAACGGCAGTTGGGACAATAACACTAATTTCTCCAAAAAAGCTCTTGCTTCATCTAATCGCTCCTTTGGATTCTCGCTGAGTTTGATTCTTGCAGTTAATATCAATTGTTTGCCGTTTTGCTTCAATTGCGGATGGAACGGTTTTAATTCATGAATATGCTGCATAATTTTCTGGAATGGTGCTCCATTGTCCTCATAAAAGGCCTTCACTTCCGGTGGAGGAAAATGCAATTCAATAACTTCGCCCTCCAATTTCACTTTGATAAAACCTGTTTTCACTGCAACCACCTTCAATTCAATTTGCTGAAATAAATGTTCCACTTCTTCCGGATATTCACCGAACCTATCTTTCAATTCTGCGCGCATAACATTGACGTCTTCTAACGATTCGCATCTGTACAAACGGCGGTAAATATCCAATCGCTCTGCATCGTGTTCAATATAGATGTCCGGAATGAGCGCCTCGATATCAGTTTCGATGACTGTCTCCACTTTTATCTTTTTTCCATCTCCAATTTTCTTTTCGACCAGATCGTTAAATTCTTCTTCCTTCAACTCTGTAACGGCTTCCTCCACGATGCGTTGGTACATTTCAAATCCCATCTCTAAAATAAATCCGGATTGTTCACCGCCAAGCAAATTACCGGCGCCGCGGATTTCCAAATCTCGCATTGCAAGATTGAACCCAGATCCAAGCTCGGTGAACTCCTGAATTGCCTGCAGCCGGCGTAAAGTCACTCGCGGTAGAACGGAAAGCGGCGGCGTAAGAAGATATGCGTATGCTTGAATGTTCGAGCGTCCAACACGGCCGCGCAACTGGTACAATTCCGCCAACCCAAATCTATCCGCGCGATTTATGATGATAGTGTTGACGCTGGGAATATCGATGCCGGATTCGATAATCTTTGTGCACAGCAAGACATCGTACTTCTTCTCCAAAAAATCCATCATTGCTTTTTCTAATTCATGCCCTTTCATCTGTCCGTGCGCAACATGAAAGCGCGCCTTGGGCACGTGTTCCTCCAGCATTGCCCGAATAAGGTCGATGTTTTGTACGCGGTCATGCACAAAGTACACCTGCCCATTGCGATGCAGTTCTTTCATAATTACTTCATGAATCAATTGAAGATCGAACTGTGCGATTTCTGTCTGAATAGGAATACGATTTCGGGGTGGAGTATTAATAAGCGACAAATCACGCGCGCCCATCAGCGAAAATTGCAGCGTGCGAGGGATCGGCGTTGCAGTCAAAGTTAATGTATCGACACTCGTACGAAGCTGACGTAGTTTTTCTTTCGACGCTACACCGAAACGTTGCTCCTCATCGATAATTAACAAACCAAGATCTTTGAACACAACATCCTTAGACAGCAATCTATGTGTGCCTATGAGAATATCTATCTTGCCTTCTTTGAGCGCTTCTAACACATCTTTTTGTTCGTTCTTTGTACGAAACCGTGTGAGGGATTCTACGCACACCGAGTACCGGCCAATACGATCCAGGAATGTATGAAAGTGCTGGTGCGCAAGAATCGTCGTCGGCACAAGCACAGCAACCTGCTTACCGTTCATCACAGCTTTAAACGCCGCGCGTACAGCAACTTCCGTTTTGCCAAACCCAACATCGCCGCAAATGAGCCGATCCATCGGTGACAATTGTTCCATATCCTGCTTCACATCCAGTGTGGACTTTGCCTGATCGGGCGTGTCTTCATAGAGGAACGAAGCTTCCATTTCTTTCTGCCAGTGCGTATCGGATGCAAATGCAAAACCCTGCTCATGTTTACGCCGCGCGTACAACTTGATAAGATCGCGGGCAATATCTTTGATTTTCCTACGTGCACGCGATTTCAGCCGATCCCAGTCTGCACCACCAAGCTTGCTGAGCTTTGGTGTATGTCCTTCCTGCGACGAATATTTTTGCACACGGTCGATAAAATTTAAGTGAACGTAGAGCGCGTCATTTTCTTCATACACAAGTTTCATAACTTCTGCTTCAACACCGCGTACTTTTATTTTTTGCAATCCCGTAAACCGCCCGATGCCGTAGTCCTGATGCACGACAAAATCTCCCCGCTTAAGCTGCTGAAGCTCCTTTTGTGTAAAGCCCTTAAACATTTTTCGCTTTGTAGTGCCGCGTCGTTTCAATCTGCCGAAGATTTCGTGCTCAGTGAAGATGACGATATTAGCAAGAGGATAGATGAAACCTGAATGAAGTGCCTCAGGAAGAAGTTGATAGGTAATAGGATGGACATTATTTTC